>Ga0070764_10000361_pt1 | contig 17557 bp, 6 predicted proteins | sample HubBroMetageWRM4_FD_67287 | JGI IMG/M metagenome (GOLD analysis project Ga0070764, IMG submission 67287) | Warmed soil microbial communities from the Hubbard Brook experimental Forest, New Hampshire - Hubbard Brook CCASE Soil Metagenome WRM 4 | ecosystem: Environmental > Terrestrial > Soil >... | reverse complement strand
TCAACACGCTGTTGAATTTCAACGGGGCCGATGGCAGCGTTCCTGACTACGGAGCCCTCATCCAGGGCACTGACCAGAACCTTTACGGCACAACCTCGACCGGCGGGGCCAACGGGGCGGGCTCGATTTTCCGACTCACTCCCGGCGGCGTGCTGACCACGCTTTACAGCTTTTGCTCCCAAACCGGCTGCCCTGATGGCGCAAACCCCTATGCCGGACTGGTTCAAGGCACGGACGGCAACTTCTACGGAACCACCTATGCAGGCGGGGCCAATAGCAGTAGCAAGTATTGCAGCACTGGTTGTGGCACCGTTTTCCAGCTGAACTCAGCTTCGGGCGTACTGACCCCGCTTTACAGCTTTTGCAAGCTGGCTAACTGTTCTGACGGCGCTAACCCTAGTGGCGGACTGGTCCAAGGCGCCAACGGGAGCTTCTACGGAACCACGTACGCAGGTGGCAACGGCAGTTGCGGCCTGGGGTGTGGCACCATCTTCACTATCACCTCAGCCGGTAACCTCACGACCCTGGCAGCCCCCACCAAGACCCAGGGTGCCCAGTTGTTCGCAGGCTTAGTCCTTGGCTCTGATGGGAACTTCTACGGGACCGCGGAGGGCGGCGGGAATTTTAACGCTCATGGCGCCGTTTTCGTTTACAACCCGGTCGCAGCCACTTTTACTACCTTGTACAGCTTTTGCGCCCAGACCAACTGTCCAGACGGCACTCACCCTTACGCCGGATTGATTCAAGCCCTTGACGGCAACTTCTATGGAACTACGTACTTGGGCGGAGCCAATAACGACGGCACAGTGTACGAAATGTCGCCCCCCGCGCAGCCGGGCGGCGCATGGTCGGAAACCGTACTCTACAGCTTCTGTGCCAAAACCAACTGTAGCGACGGCAGCCATCCTTATGCTGGAGTGATCCAGGCCGCCGACGGCAATCTCTACGGAACCACCTCGCAAGGCGGGGCCAATAACGATGGCGAGGTCTTCAAGTTGATCTTCGGGAAGAACTCGCTGTATGTGCTCCACAGCTTTGCTGGTGCTGACGGCGAATCTCCCTATGCGGGGCTGGTGCAGGCCAACGGAAACTTCTACGGAACCACGACCTCGGGCGGGGCCAATGCTGATGGCACGGTCTTCGGCCTAAATCAGACGAATGTCACCACCTGGCAAAATGACAACCTGCGGACCGGGCAAAATGCCAACGAAATCGTCTTGACTCCCGCTAATCTGAGTACCAGTAACTTCGGCGAGCTGTGCTCGGTGGATTTGGACGGGCAGGTCTTCGCGCAGCCGCTGGTCCTGGCCGACGTGACCTTTAACGGTACCCAGTATTCGTCGCTGGTCTACGTGGTCACACAGATGAACACTCTGTACGTGATCAACGGAATACCGCCCAAAGGAGGATTTCCCTGTACAGTCGTCACTTCTCTTTCCCTGAATCCGCCTGGCCAGTATCCCGCGTATTGCAGCTACGTGGGCAGTCAAGATTGCGGCACCATCAACCCGTATGTGGGTGCCCTGAGCACGCCCGTCATCCAGACCGCCCCGAACAGCCTTGGCACACTTTTTGTCGTGACCGAAACGCAGGATGTCCCCTCTGGCTTCCCGCACAACTGGTTCCACTACGTGCATGCGGTGAATCTGGATCAACTCGTCGAACTCACGCCCCCAGTTCGGGTGGTGCCTCCCGCATTCGGGTGCCCGGCGTGCGTGCCGGCGCAAGCAAGTTTTTGGTCCCATCATCACATTCAGCGGCCGGGGCTGCTTTTAGCCAACAACCTTCTCTACATCGCATTCTCGATGATGGACGGCAACGTGCCGCTACCGAACGGAGCGGTTTTCGCGTACAACGCAGCCGACCTGAGCGCGCCGCCGTTGTACTTTGCCACCACCACTGAGACCAATGCCGGAGGCGGAGGGATTTGGCAGGGGGGAGCGGGCCTTGCCTACGGCCCCGACGACAATGGAAAAAATTACATCTACCTCAAGACCGGAAACGGCACCTGGGACGGTCTCTCTGACTGGGCCGATAGTTTTATCAAGCTCGACCCGAACTCACTCACTGTGGAGAATTACTTCACTCCCGCTGACCAGTCCTACCGCGGCTGTGAGGTGCCCTACACCGACCTCGACTTCGGCTCCGGCGGCGTGATGCTGACGCCCGCGAATTCCTATTGGCCAAGTATGGCGGTTTCAGGCGACAAAGAAGGCGGCGTTTGGGCCATCGATAGGCTCACTCCCGGTGGGTTTAATCAATGCGCCAGCGGTTGCTCCGAGTGTTCAACGACACAAGAGGACCAGAGCGACCAGAACTTACAGACCATCTGGCTCGAAGGCGTTACGAAAACACCGACGGGGCCGCCCATCCACAATAATCCGGCCTACTGGAACAACCTTGTTTTCGTTGCTGCGCAGACGGTCGGAACGCAAGAGGGCTATATTTACCAGTTTCAGATCTGCGACAACGACCAACCTGGGCAGCAACCGTTCTGCTCTGGAACTTGGACTGCTTTGGCTACAGACTCCACCGGGACGCCTATCACCACCAAGTACGGGGCCACGCCGGCGATTTCTGCCGGCCCTGGCGCCAGCGACGCGATTGTGTGGCTGACGAGTGGGGGAAGCGAAGCTCGGTCAACGCATCCGGGAGGACTGTATGCTCTGGACGCGAATTCGATGGACCAACTCTACGTCAACACCGGGCCCGAAAGCCCGTGTCAGGATGTAGACACAATCGCGCCCGTTACCAAATTCTCAGTTCCCACCGTTGCCAACGGGTATCTCTACCTGGGAACCCAAGAGCTGCAAGGCGGCGCTCCCGACGTCAACAATGGCACCGGAACCTTCTACATCTTCGGGCTTAATCGGACGTGCACGGGCAGCGTGAAAACCCGTCACAAGTCCGAGCAACGAGCAGGCGCCAACCTGAGTAAAGCCGGAATTGAAAGCCCAAGCTTGGAGCGGTAAGAACCGCCGCTGGCCCAAAGCCACCGTGGCACTCGAATTCGTTTTACCGGCCTATCGCGGATTACTGCGAGGTGGTCAGGATCGCTGCCCACCTCGCTTTGTCTCTTAGTCAACACCCTCGCCGGTCAGGTTCACGTTAAAATTCCCAACGCTGGTATAGAAGGTCAACGTCGCGCTGAAGTTTCCATCGTTTGGCGGCGTGAAGGTAATCATCGCGGTGCAAGTCGACTTGTCCGACCCCGAAGTGGGGCCGGGTGCAAGCTGAGTTATGCAAGTGTTGCTGTAGATGCTGAAATCTGCAGAGCCGGCGCCAGTGATCGTGGTATTGCTGATGAACAGTGTGGCCAGCCCGTAGTTCTGGAGGGTAGCGGGTTCCGCGGTGCTAGTCTGCCCTACCGGTATTGATCCAAAATTAATGTTCCTTTCGTACTGCGCAACCTCGGGCACCATGTCAACCTGGCGAATGCGGTTGTTGCCGTAATCCGCGATCAACAGGTACTCATTGCCGTTCACCGCGAGGCCGAGGTTGTCCAGGTACATCGTGTCCGCAACCGACGGCCCCCCGTCGCCGAGGAATCCCGGGGTACCGGGATGGGTGGTATCACCAGCCACCGTCATGATGTTCTGAGTTGTAGCATCCACGCGACGCGCGACGAAATCGCCACCACCGCCAAAATATAAATTACCTGCGGGATCGAAGCCGAGACCCTGAGGAACGTTTTCGGTGGCATCGATCGCCGGTCCGCCATCCCCGCTGAATCCTTGTGCGCCGGTCAAGGCATAGTCGTAGATATGCCTCATCAGCGTGCTGGGTCCACACCCATTGGCAACCAGGGCCACGCAGCGGACTTCATTGTTCCCGCTATCGTCAAAAATAAGTCCACCGTTTAGTACGCCGAGGCCATATGGATAAAGCAGACTGGCCTTGCTGGCATCGATGGTGTTGTGGACCGGGCCGCCCCTGTCACCGACTGTTCCCGCGATGCTAACGATAGTACCGACCGCCGGTTTGGGGTTAACGCTGTTGGGGCAGCCTCCAGGAGCGTTTACAACACAACGGATTCTGCTCAAATAGTAATCCGAGATGTAGAGATTGCCCGATGCATCCAACGCGAGAGCGATCGGGTAATTCACATTAGCCGCGATGGCCGGCCCTCCATCTCCACACGCCGGCAAACCTAAACATTCCACGCCCATTTGACCAGCAACTGTTTGGATGGTGCCAGGCGCAATGTTGCTTACGCCTAAGACCGAAATCGGGGTGGACTGCATGTTCACCACGCGCACGGCAGAATCCGAACTGTCAGCGATGTACATATTGCCGTTCACATCGAAGGCGATTGCGTTGGGATTGTCGAGGGTCGCCGAGGTCGCGGGTCCCAGGTCGCCGTTGCAACCGGGGGGTGGGGGCTCAGCGCACGCCTCACTCGGATTCCCCGTACCAGCCACGGTGGAGATGGTGGAGCTGTTAGCACTGACCGTGACTTCCCGTATGCGGTTGTTGCCGTTGTCAACGATATAGTAGTTAGTCCCCGTCAAATCCCACTTCACGTCCACCGGGTTGGCGAGACTGGCCGAGGTTGCGGGACCGCCATCGCCCACGCCCGTGATGCCACTTCCCGCGATGGTCACCATCGACTGATTTGCCAGTTGCCCCTGGCGGACGAGCGAGTTGCCGGAATCGGCTATGGTCAGGTTTCCGGCCGAGTCCACAATAAGAGCGAGCGGGCCGTCGAATTCAGCCCCATTGTTGTTCTGATTCGGGTTGGTACAACTTCCGGATTGGTAACCTGCGCCGCCATTCCCGCACACCGGTTTGACCGTACCACCAATGCCCGGAGTTATTACGCGAATCCGGTTGTCCCAAGTATCCGCGACGTAAAGATTGCCGGCACTGTCCATCCATAACCCGGAAGGATTGTGAAAAAGCGCATCGTCCTTAACCCCGCCATCGCCACAGGGGTCAGACCCCGACGCGCAGACAGGACTGCCTTTGCCCGCATAAGTGACGATCTCACCCACCACCGGACTCGAGTTCCCCTCGTTGGGGCAACCTAGGCTGACGTTCGCGACGCACCGAATTCGCTGGTCTCGCGTATCTCCGATGTAGACATTCCCCGCGCTATCGGTAACCACACCCGCAGGCAGGTCCAACTTGGCCCCATACTTCACCGACTCGCCAGGGGCAGTGGCCGGGCCACCGTCGCCACAGGCATCCGTCGGATCGTTACAAATCCAGCCGTTTCCGGCCACAGTCGTAATCGTTCCGGGCGCAACCGTTATGCCCGTTACTATAATCGGGGCTGATCCAGTATTGATGAAGCGAATCCTCTCGTCGAGGGTGTCTGCGACGAGGATATTGCCCGAGCCGTCGATGTAGATCGCCTCTGGGCCATTGAATAAGGCCTGTCCGGCAGGTCCTCCATCTCCACAGGGACCGACTACCGTTGAGCCCGGGCCCCTGATTGAAGCTGCCGTGGGATTCTGGCACGCCCCCTGGGATCCAGCGACGGTGTTGATGTATCCGGCTGGAATGGACACTCCAAGCACGACGATGGTCGCCGACGGCTGGGTGTTCACCACCCGGATTCGATTACCGTCCAGGATGTACACATTTCCCGACGTGTCCAATGCCACCGCAACCGCGGAATCCAGCGTGGAACTCGTAGCCGCCTCGTTGTCAGCGCCGAAGCCGAAAATTCCTGTGCCGGCAACTACCGACAGCGTGTTAGTGCCGGGATTCACCTTGTAGAGGTAGTAGCTGTATTGCGAGGCAACGTAAATGTTGCCGCTGGCGTCTTCAGCAATGCCAGTGGGATTGGGAATCGAAGTCAGCGTGGGGTTCGTGCTATAGGGCGCTTGCCCGGCAACGGTCTGGATGGTGTTGTTGGTTTGCGCGTTGACCTGCGATAGCAACGCGAAACAACACAATGCGACCGTTGCGAAAAACGATCCTGGCTGAATGCTCGGAACTGGCTTGCTCTCATTGCGCCGGCAGGCGGTGAGGCTGAGGGTGGGAACGTTCACGTACATAGCACCTCCAAAATCTTCAAACTTCTAGGAACCTAGTCCAACTTGCTGAAGGGTTGCTGTTCGATGAGGGTCCGCACTGCTTCGCCAAGATGCTGGCGAAAGAAAGCGCTGGCCGTCCATGCTCTTGGTTTTGTCATCGGGAGCTTCGGTGGAGAGTTTCATGCTTGTCACGCTACCTCGTAAATCCCGCGTCCAGGGAAGTTGTCCCGCGGGAATCAGGAGCCGACAAAACCTGCGATCCACGCCATGGGGGATGGGCGCTCCTGATTAGCCAATAATCGTGCTATTTTGCTACCGGTTTGTCAATATGCAAATACTTGCGGTTCCGAGGGCTGGAATTCTGTCAAACGGAAGGCGGCGCCAGGCCACTAAATTCCGCCTGCCCGGCCCACCGAAGATAGGCCCGCGCGCCGGCTTCCGCGCCACCAGGATGGACGCGTGACACAAGTCAAGCCCTTTCTTCGCTACGGAGGGTATGTCTTTTCTGCGGGCGGGGCGCGCCTGGTCGGACTTCTGATTACGTCTTTGACCTTCCCTTACGTGGTGCGCCACCTGGGCGTGGAAATGTACGGGCTGTGGAGTTATGTGGTTGCAGTCCGGACATTTCTTGACATCCTCGGGGACCCCGGAATCACCACGCATGCCACCCAGCAACTGGCAGCCCGCAGGACCGCCGGTCTCGAGATGATTCCGGATGTACTGGTGCTGCGGCTTCTATGTTCTGCGCTCGCGGCGCTCGCGCTGCTAGCATTTGCGGCACTTGAGGTGCGGCCCGATGTCGCGCAGTTGCTGCGCGTTTATGGGATTGGCAGCCTGTTCGTTAACCTGCTGTCCGCGGATAGCTTCCTACTGTCCCTCGAAATGTTCCACGCTCGCGCGGCATTGACGGTGCTTCAGCAATTGCTCTATGCCGCAACCATATTCAAGTTCGTCCACTCGCCGAAAGATGTTATCTGGCTTCCGATCAGTATTCTGGGTTCGTCCGCCATAGCAGGTGCCACGGGCTGGACGATTCTCATGCGACGCGGAGGAGGCAAGCTGCTTGGGACTATCCATCCGCATGCGTGGAAAGGAATCCTGATCCCGAGTTTCCACTACGCCGGTTCCAGTCTGATGTCCAACCTTTATCGCCGGGCGGGTCTGATATTGGTGAGGTGGTTCATGGGTGATTTCGCTCTGGGATTGTATGCCGCGGTCACCCGGCTACTCGACTTGCTGCGCGGTTTCGTGATTATCGTTTCGCAGGTCATGATGCCGCGGATGGCGCTGTCTGCCCAATCCGGGGCCGAGTTCAGCCGGCTGGCAAGATTTTCGGTGGGGGTAATGGCGGCAATCTGCATCCCGATCGCGGCTGGATTATTCGGCACCGCTCCTGTGATCCTTCCTTGGGTACTGGGAGCGAAGTTTGCGGCGGGGATTCCAATCTTGCGCTGGATGGCGGCTTATATGATCGCCGCCCCGATGGCATACCTGTTCGCGGCCACGATCTTGTTTTCGTTGGGCAGGCATCGTGCCTATTTTGTGGCCACGAGCGGCGGCGCGGCCGCGGGATTGATCCTGTATCTCACGTTGATTCCGACGCTGGGTCTGCGCGGCGCCAGTCCGGCATTGGTTCTGGCGGAAATCATGGTCGCGCTTATTGCCTACGCCCTGCTTCCCGAATTACGCGGAGCGTGGAAAAATCCGGTGATCGGAATCGCCGCAGGCGGAGCCACGCTGATGCTGGCGAGCATAAGAGTCGTCAGTGCATACCTTCCCCAGAGTTTTGCCGCAATCGGAGCTGGCGTTCTGGTTTACTTGCTTAGCTGCGGATGGTTTCTGCGGAAGTTCTTGAGAGAGCAAGCGCTCGGCCTGTAAGGCGAGTGTGATTCCTCCGGCTCCAGCCGGGCTCAAGATTTTCGGCTTGACCGCGACTTCGAGCAGGCGGAGAATTGAGGCCCACGTGTGTTGGCCGTGCTGCCCTCGCAGTTGGAACACCGAACTTATCAAGTCTGGCAAATGCCTGTGCCTGTGACACGCGCGATAGGAATGCGAACCCGCAGCGAACAGCTGCTGGAGCGCGCCAAGAAGTCAGTCGCCGGCGGTGACAGCAGCACCATGCGGGTGTTGCCTTATCACCCTGCCCTGCTGATCGATCGTGGCCAGGGCTGCCATATCTGGGACGTTGACGGCAATGACTACATCGATCTCAACATGGCTTACGGCCCCCTCCTGTTTGGGCATCGTCCGCCGTTTCTGATCGAGAAGGTCGTGCGTCAACTTCAAGACAAAGGTTCGCAATTCGGCTTTCCCCAAGAGTTGAACTTCCAGGTCGCGGAGAAGGTCAAGCAGTTATTTCCCAGCATCGAGCTTCTTCGGTTCGCGAATTCAGGAACGGAAGCCGTCGCCTCCAGTATTCGAGTGGCACGCGCCTTCACTGGACGACCCAACATCATTTTGTTCGAGGGGCATTACCACGGTTGGAGTGACGCCGTATTTCACAGGTACCACGCATCAGAAGGACTCGGTGACGAGGCGGTCCGCGCGGTCATTCCTGGGACCGAAGGCATGAATGGAGCTCCCCACGACGCTTATCTGGTGCGATGGAATGACGCTGCCGCCCTGTCGTCAGCTCTCGATCGCATGCGCGGTTCCGTCGCCGCAGTTCTAATGGAACCAGTCATGGGGAATGCTGGTGTCATTCCTCCGCTGCCGGGGTATCTCCAGGCGGTAAGAGAACTCACGCAAGCACACGGCGCGTTGCTCATCTTCGACGAAGTGATCACTGGAATGCGCGTGGCCGCGGGGGGAGCACAGGAGCTTTTCGCTGTGGAGCCGGACCTTACGGTGCTTTCGAAGGTTCTCGGGGGCGGCTTTCCCGTCGCCGCATTTGGGGGCTCCGCCGCAATCATGGAATTGGTCGCGAGCGGGAAGGTGTTTCACGGCGGAGTGTACGCGGGCAATGCCATGGTGCTCTCAGCGGCAGACGCCGTGCTGGCGAAGGTGCTGGCGGAGCGGAGCGCGCTTTACTCGGAATTGAACGCGCGAGCGCAGCAACTCGCCGACGGCATCCGGGAAATCCTGGGGCGAAGGAATGTGCAGCATGTGGTGCAGCATGTCGGCCCGATGATCGCAATGGTTCTGACCAAGACACCCACGGAGCATCTGGTGGACTATCGCGAGGTCCTGCGGCATGCTGATTTCGAGCGCTACATCGAGCTCCAACACGCACTTCTTGACAACGGAGTGTACATTCATCCGAATCAGTACGAGCCGATGTTTCTTTCTGTGACTCATTGCAAGGAAGATATCGATGAAGTCCTTTCACGTCTCGACGAAACACTGGAGCATTGGCAGCGCTGAAGAAGCCGTGGATTATTCCCCCGAGCCTCTTCTCAATGCCTTCGAAAACTTCCGCGGGTCCTGGTTCGACCTCGACTTCAACCTGAGAATAACTGCCGACGATTTGAAGCAGCTCAAGAATGAGCTGCTCGTACAGATGACACAGCGTGGGTTGTCGGCGGGCGATCGAATGTTGATGGCACTGCCGAATGGCCCGCTTTTCGCCGCAATTTGGGCCGCCAGCCTGGCGGCCGGCGCCTCTCCGATTCTGGCGCACAGCGACACACCCGAGCCTGAACTGGAGCGGATGGCAGCGCGGTGGGGGGCGAAGTTCGTCGCCACCGAAGCTCGCATCGGCAACCGAAACTTAGCTTGCGAGTTTTTTTCAGCCGGGCGGTACGGCGCAATTCTCTGGCAACGACGGGAGAGGGAGGATGCTCGCGGACATCAGATCAGGCTGGTTTCGTTGCCTCTGCACCCGACCTCGGGGACTTCCGGAGGACCGAAGATCGCCGTCCGTCCCGGGCCCTGCGCCGTCGCAGAGCCTTTGCACTACATCCAAGCGCTCTCCATCGACAGCTCCGACTCCATCCTGTGCGCTATTCCCATGAGCCACGCATACGCTTACGGTATGTGCTTGCTAGTCGCCCTTCTAACTTCGACGCAATTATTGTTCATGCGGCGATTCAGTCCGGCGCTGGCGTATCGCGCGTTAAGCCAGATGCAAGTCTCGGTGTTTCCTGCTTTACCCATTATGTTGGACTCTCTCCTGGCTGCATCCGCCACCGGATCGCTGGGTCGCCCGCGTATCGTACTCTCGGCGGGCGCGCCGTTACCCAGGAAAACGTTTGAAGAGGTTCGCAAGCGATCTGGTATCTCCGTTCAATCTCTGTATGGCACGACGGAGACTGGAGGGATTTCCATCGGTCTGGCTGAAAAGGAATTTACGGATAGCGTTGGGATTCCGATGGCCGGAGTCGAAGTGAATATTGGTGAGCCGAGCGGTGGGGAAGCAGGCGTGGTTCGGGTTCGTTCAGCTTCGATGATGGCGGGTTACCTCGAAGCCGATAGGATTAGCCACGACCAGATTTCAGATGGATGGTTCGAAACCGGAGATGTTGCGCGGAGAGATGCTCACGGCAGAATGCTATTGCAGGGCCGCCTCTCAGATGTGATCAACGTTTTCGGCTACAAGGTGATACCTCGGGAAGTGGAAGAAATCATCCTGATGTTGCCGCAAGTCGAGGAAGTGAAGGTATATGCCGCACGCCACCTGGGACCGGACGTCGTGGCCGCGGCCGTGGTGTGCCATGAGCCGGTTTCGGAAGCGCAGATTATCGAACACTGCGAAAGACATCTTGTTAGTTACAAATGTCCCACTGCGGTTCGATTCTTGGAAAGGCTGCCCCGGACGGCCTCCGGCAAAGTTACGGTGGAGCGATTGGCCGGGTGACCGGACGGAGCACTCCGGTTCCACCGTCCGACGTTCAAATCTAGTTTGAGAAGTAAACGCCTGCGCTCTTGCGATGGGCCCCGCGCGGCGGTTGACCACGGCGCAGACACATGGTACTGTCACCTCGCAGCGGTGGGAGAGTAGAGGCTTCAGGTCGCGTACACCTCGCCCCACGACTCTCCTTGAGTCCAGCGCTTTCGCTCCCGACCGTGCTGGATACCGGAAAGTGTACCGGAGGGAGACCAATGTCACGCATAGCACGGGTCCCCGCGATCCTCATTTGCATTGTTCTCGTGGTTGTCTTATTCCCTGCCATGCCCGCAAGGGCCGCGAGCAGCGGAACCGGTTACGCCAACTTAGAAGCCGCGCAGACCAATCCGCTGCGTCTTTCTGCGGACGGAACTCGTCTGTTTGCGGCCAATACGGCAAACAATTCTCTCTCTGTTTTTGATGTGACCCAGCCCGGCAGTCCGGTATTGATGGTCGAAATTCCGGTGGGGGTTGGACCCGTTTCAGTGAACTCGAGAAGCGATGACGAAGCCTGGGTGGTAAATCAGGTCTCCAACAGTGTGAGCGTGGTCTCGGTTTCACGAGGCATCGTGACCGACACCATTCAGACTGGATCTGGAACGGAGCCCATGGATGTCGTGTTCGCCGGGCCGGGCCAGGCCTATGTCAGCTGTTCTCGCAACAATCAGATTGCAGTCTTTGACGTCAACAGCCACGCGCTGATCGTCGATCTTCCATTGTTCGGTGGCAGTCCGCGGGCCTTGGCAGTGAGTAACGACGGAAGTTCGGTGTATGCCGCGTTTGCCATCTCCGGCAATGCCACTACCCTCATCCCGATACCTCTGGCGCCGCGCCCACCTATGCCGGGGACGGCTGCGCCTACACCGAGAGTGTCTTTAATCATCTCGGCAACCGACCCGAAGTGGAGTCGATACATTACCTACAAGATGCCGGACAATGATGTCGCAATCATCAGCACGGGTCCTGATCCGACGATAAGCGGTTATTATTCGGGCGTTGGCACCATCAACCTGGGCTTGGCGGTGAATCCGGTCACTGGCGATCTCTACGTAGCCAATACCGATGCCCGCAATCTGACATTTTTTCAACCGAAGCTGCGCGGACACTGGGTCGATAACCGTATCACTCGCATCCAGATTGCCAACGGGCAAATCACGCCGTTCGATCTGAATCCGAACATTAATTACCAGATTCTTCCCAATCCCCAGGCGCTGAGGACAGCTTTGGCCCAACCCACCAACGTGGTGTTCGATCCGGGTGGCACATTCATGTATGTAGCTTCATTCGGAACCGACCGCGTGGCCAAGGTAGATACCAACGGGAATGTCTTATCTTTTGTCGAGGTTTCGTTGCCGAGTGGGTCCGGATCCAAAGCGGATCCGAAGAACAAACGCGGGCCGAGGGGATTGGCTCTGAATGCGGCTGCCCAGACACTGTATTCCCTGAACCGGATCTCCAGTACGATTTCCATTATCCAGGCGCCGCAGATGGTGAAGTCGGGCGAGATCGCAATCGGAGCGGATCCGACCCCGTTGCTGATCAAGCAGGGGCGAGGTTTCCTGTATGACGCCAAGCTCTCGGGAAACGGGACTGGCGCCTGTTCATCCTGCCACGTGGATGCGGACATGGACCACCTGGCCTGGAACCTTGGCGAGCCTGGCGCGTTGACTTCCGTCTACCAAAACGGCCAGGAGATTACTTTCCATCCCATGAAGGGTCCCATGGTCACGCAGCCACTGCGGGGCTTGGTCAACCTGACGCCCTACCATTGGCGGGGAGATTTCACGACCTTTGCATTTTTTAACGTCATTTTTAACTCGCTGTTGGGTAACGTCGAACTTTCCGCCAGCGATCTGAGCGTCTACACGACTTTCATCAATAGCATTCTTTACCTGCCGAACCCTTACGAGAACCTGGACCGCACGCTCCCCACTTCGTTGGCCGGGGGGAATCCGGTGGCGGGAGAAACGGATTTCATGAGGGTGAAGGGCACAGGCTATGGCCGGACCTGCAACTCTTGTCACAGCGCCAATCCTGGCCCCGGCACCAATCTTCTGATATTGCCCGGTTTCCTGCCGCAGCCGATGAAGACCCCCCACCTCAGAAACGTTTACCAGAAACAGCTCTATACCAGGCATAGTGCGATGAGCATTGATGGCTTCGGGATGGAACATGACGGGAACATCTCAGCCCCGTCGGATTTACTTTCCCAGAAGAATTTCAACGGCTATACCAGCCAGCAAAAGACGGACATGACTTCCTACCTGCTTTGCTTTGACACGGGCACGGCTCCGGCGGTCGGATACACGATCACGCTGACTTCTGCGAATGTCGACAGCCAGCAGGAACAGAGTGACTGGGCGACCCTCCAGTCCCAGGCTGTGGTTGCGAACATCGACCTCATTGCCCGCGGAACTCTCCAGGGCCAGGTCCACGGCTTGCTGTACGAACCCGGAACCGGCACTTATCTCAGCGACAACGGCACCCCATACACTCAGGCTCAGTTACAAACCTTGATTCTGAACGGAGATACGCTGAGCTTTCAGGGCGTATATCCAGGGACGGGTACGCCCTAGCCATCAGACAAGCTGCCATTCAAGCCGTGTCTTACCTCGTTGAAAAACTGCTGCAAGATTTGGATTCATGCGGTATTATGGCCGTCCGGCAGTCGGTTCCTGGCTCGGCAATGCGGAATCTCACGAACCTGTCCAGGAGCTTCGCGTTGGTTGGCGTGACCGCGGTGGGGACGAAGCGTGCCTGAGGGGGCAGCGGTTCTGTCGAACTGAGTCTCTTAATTTTCGGAGAAGCCCTATGGGGATTTCTAGCGTACGCCCGTCCATTGTGTTGTCCCTCGCCGCTCTACTGTTAACCCTCAGCGTTCCAGGTTCCGCGGAACAGCCACCAGTTGTTGCGCCGCTCATCGTTCAACGCGTCGATGAGACCCAGCGAACGGTCTTGCAAGGCAATACACATCCGCTGGCGCGTCCGCAATATGATCGTGGCGTAGCCCCGCCGGACTTGCCGATGAACCGGATGCTGTTGGTGCTCAAGCGCAGCGCTGCGCAGGAACGTGCGTTGCTGTCGTTGCTCGACGATCAACAGGATAAGGGCTCGCCCAACTACCATAAGTGGCTCACGCCGGAAAACTTTGGCAAACAATTCGGTCCTGCCGACCAGGACATCCAGACCGTGACCAAGTGGTTGCAGTCGCACGGATTCCAGATCGGCCACGTCGCCAAGGGAAAAAACATCATCGAGTTCTCAGGTGTTGCGAGTCAGGTACAGGAAGCGTTTCATACCTCGATTCACAAGTACGTAGTGAATGGTAAGGAGCACTGGGCGAACGCCAACGATCCCGAAATTCCGACGGCGTTAGCGCCGGTCGTTGCGGGTGTACACACCCTGCACAATTTTCTCAAGAAGCCGATGATCCACATCGCGCCCCAGCGAATTCAGGCCCAGTTGGTCAAGGGGAAAGACGGGAAACCTCAGGTTACGTTTCCGGGGCCACCGGCGGCGTACGCATTGGGGCCGGCGGATTTCGCGACGATTTACAATATCAATCCGCTGAATCGAGGCACGCCTGTTATCAATGGTGCGAATCAGACCATCGCCATCGTTGGCCGCAGCGATCCTTATGAAAACGGGGCAGACGTCTCCAATTTTTTCCAGGTCTTCGATTGGAGCTCCCCGGGCTGGCCCATAACTATCAACGGTCCTGATCCCGGCGACCTAGGTGGTGGGGAGGAGGCAGAAGCGACTCTCGATGTAACTTGGTCCGGAGCTGTTGCTCAAGGGGCCCTGCCGAACCTGGTTGTGTCGGCCACGACAAATACTACTGATGGTGTCGACCTTTCCGAGGCCTACATCGTCGATAACAATCTCGGCGCCGTCATGACCGAAAGCTTCGGCTCCTGCGAGGCTTCCCAGACCAGCACTGAAGCTCAGGGCTATTCAACGCTGGCGGAGCAAGCGGCCGCTCAGGGAATCACCTACTTGGTGGCCTCCGGGGACTCCGGCGCGGAAGGCTGTGACGACCCTGACGTCGAAACCGTTGCCACGGGCCCTCTGTCGGTAAACGTCTTAGCTGCCACTCCGTTTAATCTAGCCGTGGGCGGCACCATGTTCAATGAAGATGGGCAGGGCAGCAAATACTGGAGTTCGACGAACAATGCCGAGAACTTCGGATCCGCACTCTCATATATTCCAGAGAACGTCTGGAACGAAAGCTGCCTTGCTTCGCAGTGCGGGGATGGTGCCGGCATTTGGGCCGGCGGAGGGGGTGCGAGTACTTTCTTTGCCAAGCCGAGTTGGCAATCTGGCGTGACAGGAATTCCAAGTGACGGCTGGCGCGATCTGCCCGATGTGGCATTGACTGCCGCTGCTGGTCACGATCCGTATCTTCTCTGTATCGAGGGCTCCTGTGTACCGGATGCCCAAGGTTTTATTGAATTCGCCGCCATCGGTGGGACCTCGGCATCCACGCCCTCTTTCGCAGGAATGATGGCCCTCGTGAACCAGAAGATGGGTGCGAGACAGGGCCAGGCAGCTTATGTTCTCTACAAACTGGCGGCCGCCGAGAAGCTCTCAAGCTGTAACGCTTCCAACGTTACCGGTCTTCCCGCCAGCAGTTGCATCTTCAACGATGTCACCGTTGGCAACAATGCTGTTCCCGGTGAAAAAAACTACGGAGAGCCAAGCGCGCCGTACCAGAGCGGCGCAGGCTATGACCTCGCCACCGGATTGGGTTCAGTGAATGTGGCCAACTTGGTGAATAAATGGAACACCGTGACATTCACGCCGACCACCACTACTCTGAGCCTGAGTCCTACCGCGATCACGCATGGCCAACCCGTCAATCTTAGCGTTACGGTTGCACCCAAGAGCGGCACGGGAACGCCTGCCGGCGACATCTCCCTACTAACCAGCGGCAATCAAGGAGTGGGATTCTTTACACTGAGCGGCGGTGCGGTTTCTTCAATGCTCAGCTCACTTCCTGGCGGCAGTTACACCGTCACCGCACAATACGGGGGGGACGGTACGTTTGCGCGCAGTACCTCGGTGCCAACTGCAAGCATCACCGTAGGCTCTGAAAACAGCAGCACGGCGCTGTCCGCTCTGACCCTGAATTCGAGCTTCAACTTTGTTCCGTTCACGGGTGGCCCATACGGCAGTTTCGTCTATCTCCGTGCCGACGTGAAGGGCCTGTCCGGGTACGGCACGCCGACTGGAAACGTCATCTTTATAGACAATATTTTGACCCTGAATCAGCTCCCACTGAACAGTCAAGGCAATGTGGCGACGCCCAATTTCTTAGACAGCCCCAATGGAGGGCCGCCCACTGGCCTGTTTACCCTCGGCGCAGGGGCGCACTCGATCAGAGGTGTTTACTCCGGGGATCCGAGCTTCAATGGAAGTACCTCGCCCAACATCAATCTCACCATCACCCAGGCGACCACTACCAACACCCTCGCAGTGACTGGGGCAGCTAAAGGCGGCACTTTCACCGCCACAGTCAACACCAACAGTGGCGGCAATCCGCCCTCCGGCGCCGTGCAGTTTTTCGTGAACGGCTCCGCAGTTGGAAATCCCGTGACCGTCACGCAAGTGCCGGCGTTAACCTCTCTAACCGGCACCCTGCAAGGCGCCCAGGCCACTGCAAGCTACAACGACACAGCCTTGGCCAATGGAACCGCTTACACCGTCAAGGCAATGTACAAGGGAGACACTAACTATCAGGCGTCGACTTCAACGTCGGTGCCGGTCACGCTGCAGAGCGATTTCTCGTTTACAGAAGGCCAGAATGTGGTGGACATCGCTGCCCCAGGCGGGCCAGGACCTATGACTCTGACCGTTGCTGCTCTGGATGGCTATACCGGGACCATCAATTTCAGCCCGAGTTCCTGCTCGGGCTTGCCCGTCGGCGCCCGTTGCTCCTTCAGCCCAAGTTCGATTACCGGTAGTGGTGGGACGACGCTGACGGTTCTTACGACGCCCGCGGCTTCCGGAATGGTCGATCCGGGTTCAACTCGCGGTCGAGAGCTACGGGCCACGCTCAGCGGGTTTGGGCTTGCCGGGATTCTATGGCTCGGCGTCCCCGCCAAGCGAAGAAGGTCGCTCAATCTGTTGGCGGTATTGTTTTGCGCTTTGATGGTTACCGGTGTCGGCTGTGGAGGCGGCGGTAGCAGTACTTCGACGCCGCCTCCACCTGCGCCTCCTCCACCACCTTCGCCCACTCCCGCTGGTATTTACACGGTCGTTGTGACGGCAACCAGCGGATCGCTGAAGCACACCGTCAGCTTCACGCTAAATGTGGAATAGCGGCTGCGATTCAGTTCCAGGGGGACGGCGGGCGTTGCTCGCTATCCCTTTATCACTGTTTTCAGCAGGGCGTGCACGCCGTTCCAGGTGATCTGCACTCCGATGCAGAGCAGCACGAAGGCAACAATGCGCAGGATGCCGTGTGCGGTGTGCGCTGAAATGTGTTCGGTGATCTTTGGCGCATAGCGGTAGCTCACAAAAACGATCAGGCTCAGAACCACTGCCGCCAGCGAAATCCCCAGATGAGCCATGACATCGTTCAGCACGCCTGGCTCCGCCGAGGCGTGTGCGCTCAGCGTCAGCGTGACCACGATGCAGCCGGGGCCGACAGTCAAAGGAAAGGTGAGCGGATAGAAAACCTTCTGCTCGACCGGTCCGAAGGCAGCTCCCTCAACCTCGGCGCGCTTAGGGTCCCTCTCCGTCTCTG
>Ga0070764_10000359_pt1 | contig 17602 bp, 15 predicted proteins | sample HubBroMetageWRM4_FD_67287 | JGI IMG/M metagenome (GOLD analysis project Ga0070764, IMG submission 67287) | Warmed soil microbial communities from the Hubbard Brook experimental Forest, New Hampshire - Hubbard Brook CCASE Soil Metagenome WRM 4 | ecosystem: Environmental > Terrestrial > Soil >... | reverse complement strand
ACGAGATGCATCAGCATCAGATTGTAAGACGTGGCGGACGCCGACAGAACGAGCCCATAAAGAAACGCCGCCGGAGAACGGGTGGGATACGACCCGAGCGTCGTTGTGGCAAACGGAATGAGCACGGTCGCGGCGAGCAGTTGAAGGTTCCAGAAGACCGTCTTGCGGTCGACGTGGCGAACTAGCCGGAAGAGCGCGTGGTGATTCTGCCACATGAGTCCGATCACTGAAAAGCTCAAGAGGTAGGCGATGAGGTTAGGCCAGAGCCGCAGCAGCGCGGCGGCAAGCTCGCGATTCGACGGCGCACGCATCTCCGGCAACACGAAGCCGAGCGCAAGCAGCGTAATCGCGAAGGCGAACACCCCGTCAGAAAAAGCCTCGAAACGCGCCTTGTTCATGGCTTCGTCTGCCCTTCGGCGCCTCAGACGAGGCTACTGCCTCCGAGCACATCAGTTGGCACGGTCTTTTCGATAAGCCCGTCAGGAGAGGAGCGCGTAGTCTACAGCTTGGCCGGCGGACGTGACGGCGAACACCCTGGTGCTGCACCGCTAACTTCAAGGGCGGCACCGACGATGAGGCGCCCGACGCGCTGTTTGTATTGAGTGGCAACTTCTCAGACTGCCTCGTCTTTGAAGTAGCGTGCGGAACGTTCTTCCGAATACGCCCGTAACTTCAAAAGAGCGCAGCAGGGACCTTCGAGTCCAGCTTCCACCGGCCGCCGCTCGGCAAGAGCGAGCGGAGTGATCCGAGGCCGCACTCTGAGCATCGTCCTATTTGTGGGTGCTAAATGTGGATACGTGGGTGGTTGAGGCAGTCCGGCTCCGCTATGTTGAGGCGAGCGATGCGCATCGCGTTCTCATCTGCAAGAAATGGAGCACACAATGAAAATCTCAACCGCGGCCCCTTCCGCCGTAGGCGTACTGGTTGCCGCTTCGATACTCGCGGGCTGCGGCAGCGGGTCACAAGTCGCCCCCGGTCCAGCCGCTCCAGCCGCGCATCGCCGGGGCAGCCTCATGCAACGATGGTCGCGTCTCGCAAGCGTGATTCCGCCGGAGTTGCGTGCTCGACGCTCGAGTGCTTCTCTAAAGCAAACGCTAAGCCGATCAGGAGCCGGGCCAGGACTCGACGTCAGCGATGAATCCGGCAAAGGCAAAGGCAAAGGCGGCAAAGGCAAAGGCAAGAGCGGGTTCTACGCAAGCGAATTCGATGGTTCGGCGATCTTCGGGTACGCCGATCCAAATTCGGCAAATCATCCACCGACTTGCACCGTTGCTCCTGTTTCGTACCTAAACGACGTTGACGTCGATCCCACGGGCAACCTGATTCAGCCTGATGGGGGCACCGGAGCGGTTGTCGTGTATAAGGGTTCACGTCGATGCGGGCCGTTGCTGGGTAGCTTCGTCGATCCCTATGGACAGCCGTCCGACGCTTCTAGCCTCGATGCCTCCACCGGCACGATCGCCGTTGGCAACATCTTCGACAGCAGCGGAGGACCGGGCAGCATCTCGGTTTGTACCCTCAGCGCACAGGTTAATTGCCCGACGAACCTTACGAACTCAGCCATCTACGAGCTGTTTGGCGTTGCAATGGACGGAAGTGGGAATTGCTATGCCTCGGCCTACGACGGTTCAGGTAATCCGACGCTCACGTATTTCGCGGGCTGCGCTGGAGCAGGGGTCGCCGCAACCGGCTACCAAAATGCCGCTCCCGGCGGCCTGGAGTTCGACTCCGCAGGTAACCTTCTTGCGATCGACTCGTCTGGCCAACTCGACATCTACACCGGCTGTCCGAATTGCGAGTTGGTCGGCGGCCCATTCCCGCTGCACGGCCCAGCCGTTTTTGGGCACCTGGGACCTACCAGTGCGAGCGGATCGGGACTGCAGTTTGCAACCGCCGATTACGCAAACGGCACAGTCGATGTCTACAACCTTGGCATCCATGGTTCAGGTTACAGCCTGACGTATCTTTACAGCTTTAACAATAGCCTTTCGGTGAGCGACGACGTGATCGGCGCAGCGATTATGTCACCGCCGACGCCCCCCAATCCGAGCGAAGCCAACGGCTACCCGACTACAATAATCAACTTCTGGGCGTACAACCCGGCGACGACACCAACCGACATCGATCTGGTCTTCAACGGAAACGTAACGACGGCGCTCAACGAGGCGCTACCACTTTATGGCATCTGGGATGCCTTTTGCCCCTCAGGCAACGGACCGTGCACGACGGGCTCGACTTCCATCATGTACGATCCCACCAGCAATAAAACGACGTTCACGCTTTCAGGCACGAACGGCTTGAGCCCGAACTCGTATTACACCAACCAGTCGCACTTCGGGCTACTGTACGGAGCGGCGTCCCTTGCAAGCCTCCCGTGCCCGCAGCCTGGCTCCGAATGGAGCTTTGCTTCAATACCCGACCAACCGGTGGCGTGGGACACGATCCAATACGAAGGCTGCATTCCGCCGGCGCTCTCAATGAAGTCCCCAGTCCGTTTTCACAAGGGGCGGGCTTCTACCAACCAGTGGAAATACGCCGTGGTCTATTCCGAGTCGTCGTTTGCTCCGATCACTTCAAGCAGCCCCGCGACCACCGGCCAATGGTTCATGCTCGCGTACCATCCGAACGGCCGGGTGCAACCGAAGTTTACGTTTGCGAATTACGGAACAAAAACGATCTACACCGCGGATTCCGGGATCGTCCTAAATCTGAATCTGCCAACCAGTCCCGATTGCCAGCAAAATCAAGCCTGCCCCGAAAATCTCAACCTGCTGACGCAACTGAGTTATACGGGCTTCCCACCCCCAGGGTTTAAGGGCTCGAAATTCAAGAAAATGCAGTACGCGCCGCCTAAGGAGATCCCGCCGGCATACACATCGCAACGATAGATCCACTGACATGAGGTTTCACGGCCGGCTGGACGTAGTGTGCCAACCGGCCGTGAGCCTCTTCTACGCTTTGTGCGGGATCGGCGATCGCCTTGTACAGCATCGCTGTGCAGACAGACGACTGAGGTTGAGGCGAGCGCACGCGGATGAAACGCGATGGCATCATATCGAGCGGGCGAAGATGCGAGGTAGCGCCCTCTAGGGTTGCGTACAAAAGGGACATTGCTAGTTACTTTTCCCCGCCTCGCGTTCGTGCTATTCTTTGAGGATAAACACGCGGGCACGCGGCTCGCACAAACATGCGTATCGACCACGGCTAAGGCCGTATGCGCCGGTAAGCTAGTCACTCACCCTCTTGCGATCAGTGGAGAATTTCATTTAATGCCTATTCCATCACGGCTCGAGTACGTCTTAAGCCGAACCATGGCTCTCGCGCTTCTGGCGGGTTGCTCGAACGGCGCCGGAGCTCCCCCGGTAAGCTCCGGCGCGCAGAGCACGTCGGTCGGCCACCAAGTTTCAGCGAGCACTAGCGTCCTGCGTCCGGGCGTTCGGGAACTGCACTCGAACCTTCCGGCTGCTGCTTTCGTTAGCAGCGAAATCAATGCTAAGGGCGGTGCGTCGGTCATCGTTTCCGATGCCTCGGACAACGTGGTCGATATTTTCAACGCCGCGGGCAAGCAGACGGCGCAACTGACCGGCTTCTCGCAGCCACAAGGTCTCGCGCTCGATACGGCAGGGAACCTGTACGTCGCCGATACGGGTAATCGCCGCATTCAGGTGTACGCCGCGGGCTACAACGGTACGCCGACGACTATTAACGATCCGGGCGAGTCTCCCGTCAGCGTCGCCATCGACAGCAAGGGTAATCTCGGAGTGGCGAACATCCTCACCACGAGCGACGGACCAGGAACCGTCAGCTTCTTTAATAACGGCGGCACGCTGCTGGCGACGCTTTCGAACCCCAACTTCGCTAAAGTCTTTTTCGACGCGTTCGACGCCAAGGGCAACCTCTACATCGACGGCACGAACGCGTCCGGCGCCTTCGTCGCCGGAGAAGTCGTCGGCGGCGTTAGCGGGAAAGCGATCTCCATGCTGACCACCGGCAACTCCGTCGGGTTTCCGGGTGGCATCGCAATTTCGTCAAAGCACAAAATCGCAATTGACGACCAAGAGAACCTTACGATCTTCGCATACGACGCACCCCTGAAGGGCTCGCTCGGCATGCCGATTGCGACGACGCCGCTCACGGGCGCCGGGGATCCGATAAGCTTCGCGTTCACCCAGACGAGCAAGGGCATTTGGGTGGCGGACGCGGCCCGCGGGCTTTCGAACGCGTCAACGTCATCCGCGCCAGGCGTGCCGCCGCCTAAGGTCCTCGTAAGTTCGGCCGATAGGTATCGGTATCCAAAGGGCGGCGAATCGAGCAAGGATATACTCTTCCAACATGGGGCCCAGCCGGACGGCATCGTGCTGACCCGAGACGCGCAGCCCTAAAGACAGACGGGGACAAGCGAGGCGATCGATAGAGTACGATCGTCTCGCTCATCCGCTCGATCGCTTTTGCTCTACCAGGTAATCACGATCAAGCCATTGCCAAAGTTCACTCCCTGCCGGTTAACGACGTGGGTTGCCGTCGGCTCGGCGAACGAAGACGCGCCGCCGCCGCCTCCGCCACCGCAAACGCCACTCGTGCGTTGTGCTCCGGAGCCGCCGCCGCCGCCGCCGTAGAGGCCGCCGCCACCACCGCCGCCGCCGCTGCCACCATCAGGATTGCTGTTGCCGCCAGCCCCGCCGGTACTGATTCGGCCGGACCTGCCGTTAGATCCGTGATAGCCAGAAATACCGCTACCGGCGCCGCCGCCGGCTCCGCCCACGCTCTGGGTGCCGCCCGATCCTCCGCAACCGTAGCAAAAATAGGAATAGCATGGGTTGCCGCCGTTCCCGCCGGTCATGCCGCCACCGAGACCGCCGTTGCCGCCGCCTTCGTAGAAGCCGTAGTGCGTACCGCCGGCACCACCGCCGCCGGCGGCGACCACGACGCGGCGCGACAACCTCACGCCGCCCTGACGCACGTCTGAGGCGCCACCGCCTCCCGCGCCTTCACCGCCGTAGGACGCTCCGCCGCCCGGCGCTCCGCCGTTGTAGCCGCCGGTGCTCCCAGTGCCGCTGCTGCCGCCGGTGCCACCCGCGCCGCCGACGAAAATACCGAGCCTCTGTCCTGGCGTCACAGGAATTGTCGCCTTTATCTCCCCGCCGGCGCCGGCGGTTACTTTTGAGCCCTGACTGCCGTTGGAGCCGCCGCCGCTCGCGCCGAGGGCATCAATTTTTATGCTCGACACGCCAGGCGGAACCGTGAAAATCTGCTCTATTCCCGAAAACGCAAATTCTTGACGGTGCCTGACGTCGTTTCCGGTTGTCGTTAGCGGAACTGCCGAGTCGCCGCCTGTGCGACCGCCGCAGCCAGCTAGAGCGCAAATGGCGGCGCAAATGCCTATCGCATAGCGACCGGAATTTAAAGTACTCATTTGCTGTACCTTCCTGAAGCGGAGATGCTTCAATACAGGCGGAATTTCGACGTAAGGCCGGGTTCACCCATTGACCGCACGACCGGCAAAGAAGTCGAAATTTACAGCTGCAAAGGTCGGCTGACGGTGAAACTCTCTCCGGCGCCGCTAACGTGGGCCGTAACGGAAAAGAGACGCGGGATTACGCGAAATCAGCGGCGGCGCGGGCGGGAGCGGTAGACGACCCGCGGCTTGGGCGGTTCCGTGCTGGCTTCGGGAAAGAGCGGATTTTTGCCGCGTTCGAGACGTTTTCCGAGTGTGTGTTCGATTTGTCTGATCAGCGGCTCTTCGTCGGAGGAGACGAAGGTGATTGCATCGCCCGAAGCTTTGGCGCGCGCGGTTCGCCCGACTCGGTGAAAGTAGTCGGCGGCGACCAGCGGAACGTCATAGTTGATGACGTGCCCGAGAGCCGAGATGTCGATGCCACGAGCCGCAATATCGGTTGCGACGAGCACGCGATACTGACCCTGCTTAAACTTCTCGAGCGCATGCGTCCGTTGCGATTGCGAGCGATCGCCGTGAATCAGGTTAACGGGAACGCGATGCTTTTCGAGGGCGGCGGCCAGCCGGTTGGCGCGAGCCTTGGTTCGCGTGAAAGCGATTGCCGAATAGATGTTGTTGTCTTTGAGCAGCTCCACAAGGAGATCGGTTTTCTTCTCTTGGGGGACGGCATAGAGGGTTTGGCTCAGCGTCTTAACCGGAGCGATCTTCGCGGCGAGCTCTACCCGTACCGGATCGCGGAGAATCTCGCGCACGAGGCCGGAGATCTGCGCCGATAGCGTTGCGGAGAAGAAGAACGTTTGACGCTTTGTCGGCACCTGCGCAATAAGGCGTCGAACGTCAGGCAGAAATCCCATGTCGAGCATGCGGTCGGCTTCGTCGAGCACAAGCATCTCGATATCGTCGAGCCGCGCAGTTCTTTGTTTTAGATGGTCGAGGAGGCGCCCGGGCGTCGCGACCAAGATGTCGGCGCCGCGCTTGAGCGCGTTGAGTTGCGGTCGAAAGCCGACGCCGCCATAGATCGCCGCAACCTTGACGTTCGTATGTTTAGCGAGCGACATGAGATGCTTGGCGATTTGATCGGCAAGTTCGCGGGTTGGAGCGAGCACGAGTGCGCGCGTCTTCCCGCGTGGCCTGTCCATGAGACGTTGCAGTATCGGCAGGCCAAATGCGGCCGTCTTGCCGCTGCCGGTCTCGGCGCTGCCGAGGACGTCGCGGCCTTCGAGGGCCGGTGGAATCGCGAGGACTTGGATTGGAGTGGGCTCGGTGAAACCGAGGTCGAGCAGGGCAGCCTGCAACGGCGGCCGCAAGCCGAGTTTTTCGAAGGTGGAAATAACTGACGATCTTTCAAGGGTGTGCGCGGCTCGATCGCGTTCATCCGAAAGATCGCGCGGGGTTGCCCTCACTATGTCATGGAGGCCCCGCCGGTGTCAAATGCTAGAGTAGCAGGCTCTCGGTGCCGCTAGCCCCTCGCCGCACGGACTTCGCAATACTCAGGCGAGTGCGGCGGCTTGACCTTGTGACTCCAGAGCACGATAATTGTGTTGCGACGCAGCCGCTGTTAAAGAGAGATATTCTCATGATTTCGCGTAAAATACGCCGCCGCCCCAACGCCGCAAGTGTGGTTGCGGTTGCCCTGTTAGCCGCGTGCGGCGGAGGTGGAGGGGGCACGCCACAGGGCGGCGTGGTACCGTCCGCGCGAAGCGTATCGTCGATTCGAACAGCCTCGCCGCCGAAGTGGCAAGAAACCGTCATTCATAGTTTTGGCGGCTCCGACGGCGCTGGTCCCGTCAGCAACTTGATTCCCGGCGATAAGGGATCGTTCATTGGTACGACGTTATTTGGTGGAATCGGCGCCGGAACCGTTTTCGAGTTAACGCCCAGCGGATCGAGTTACAGCGAGAAGGTTCTCTACAACTTCAAAGGCGGTCTCGATGGTGAGTCACCGTGGGGAATCGTTGCAGACGCCGGCGGCACAATCTACGGCATTACTTTTTTGGGCGGCAGCTCGGGCAACGGGGGAAACGGGTGGGGAACGGTTTTCAAGTTGACGCCTGAAGGATCGGGCTACACGGAAAGCGTGCTCTACCGGTTCACTGGAGGTACGGACGCGTGGGAGCCGGTGGGCCCGCCGGCGCTCGATGCAAACGGGGCGATCTACGGTGTTTCGTCGTTTGGCGGTGCTCGCAACGACGGGGCTGTCTTCAAACTAGCGCCGAATGAGTCGGGTTACGTCGAGAGCGTTATCTATAGCTTTCCAGGTGGCTCCGGGGGCCAGTTGCCGCAAGCGGGTCTGACTATCGATAAACACGCCTCGATATACGGCACGACAATGTATGGTGGCAGCACTCAAGGATACTGCGGCAGCGATGGTGGATGCGGCACCGTTTTCAAGCTCACCCGCAAAGGGTCCGGCTATTCGGAGAGCATCATCCACGCGTTCAATGGTTCAGACGGCAATCTTCCCTTTGGAGTCGTTACCTCAAGCGAACGCACGGGCGCGATCTACGGCACGACATATTGGGGTGGGGTTAAAGGCGTCGGAGTGGTCTTTAAGCTGACGCCACATGGCTCGACGTATGCGGAAAGCGTCCTTCACAACTTTAAGGGCAACGCCGACGGTTTTTTACCCGAAGGTACGCTGCTGCTAGGATCCGGCGGCGTGCTGTATGGCACGGCTGCGCTTGGCGGCGGGGGCTGCCACGGTATCGGCTGCGGGACCGTGTTCGAGCTAATGCCTTCACACCCAGGCTATGCGTTTCGGGTTGCGTACGACTTCAAGAAGCCCATCCATGGCGCCGAACCTCAACAAACCAATCTCCTCTCCGATGCGAGTGGAGCGATCTACGGGGTTACACGATCCGGCGGCTCGCAGACGAGTTGCTCCGACGGCGGCCCGGGTGGCGCACTGGGCTGCGGAACCGTGTTCAAAATAGTTCCGTAGCCCGTCGGGCGCAGCCCAACTTAATCGACCTACGCCTGCGGGCGATAAGTGCCGAAGCTCCAAACGTGTCCCTCCGGATCGCGCACGCTGAATTCGTGCGAGCCATACTCCGTATCTTCGAGCTCGCGAATGACTTCGGCGCCTGCGGCTTTGGCGCGGGCGTAGCCGGCGTCGACATCGGCGGCGCTATCGAGCGCGATATAAATTCCGCCCGTAACGCCCCCCAAGTTCTTGGGGCTGGTCGCGTATCCATCGTCCTTGACGCTTCCCAACATGATCAAGTTGCCGGCGAGTCGCAGCTGCGCGTGCGCGATCGTGTCGCCATCGCCGGCATAGACCTCCTGCTCCTCGAACCCCAAGACCGATTTGAGCCATGCGATCGCGGCTTTTGCGTCGTTGTAGCGAAGGGCCGAATAGATGGTTTGCATTGCAGTCCTTATTTGTGTCGTACTCATGGCACCGAGTATAAGCTATCGCTGTAGCCGGGTCTTGGAAAATTGTTCAGGGTTCGGCCAGGCTGGGTGACTCCGGATACCGCGTGGCCGAGACGAATTCACCCGGCGTGAGGTGCGCGAACTCCGCAAAATCGCGGTACATGTGTGCCTGGTCGTAGTAGGCGAGCTCGACTGCTACGGCCGCGATCTTCTCGCTGCGATGGAGGAGCGAAAGTGCGTTATAAAAACGAACGATCCGTGCGAAGCGTTTGGGCGTCAACCCCGTGCGGTCCCGAAAGCGCCGCGCAAATTCGTGGCGCGACACACCCAGCTGAGCGCCCAGCCGGTCGAGTGACACCGCGCCTCGCGCTTCACGAATCTTCGTTGAAGTCCATTGCACTAAGTCGTCGCGATCGCGCCTTGCGAGCGGCACCAGCCAATCCACCGCGGCGAAAACGGCAGAAGCAGCATTTCGTCGTTCATTTAGTGAGATCTGCGCAGCGGTGGCGCAGCGCTCCCCGAGTTCGTCTGCGGCTCGCCCGATGACGTCGCGGACGTCGACGGTTACGTCGAGGAGATGCTGCATATTGGAACGCAAGAGCGCGCAGGCGCCGGCCGGTGCGAACCGAATTCCGAGTACGCGGCAGCGCCCACGTGGACTCACGACAACCGAGGGTTGGGTCCGGCATCCGTTGATGCAGACGGCCGGAAACGCTGCAAGTGCAGGGTCGTCTCCATCACGATGCCGCTCGTCGAGCATCACGATCAATTCGGCCGTTCCATCGGGAAATACGCGCTCCTTTGCATGTGTCAGTTGGCCGTCGAAATACCAAATGCGCTCGACGATTTCGTGCAGCACCGAGTCCGCGGGAGGTGTCCAGCGCGCCATGGTCCAGCGTCCCAGCGGTGAGTCTTGGCTTTCGACCCTCAGGCCTTGCATGTCAAGAGCTTCTAAATCAATCGCCGGCATCTCCCAAAGAGAGTAGCAGCTTTCGCAGCAGTTCGCCGAGTTGCAGCTGTTCTCGCGCGTTCAAGCCGGCGAGCAGACGCCCCTCGTTGGCTACGTGTTCGCTGGTTGCGGCATCGATAAGCGCCTTTCCCTTTGGCGTAAGCCGGACGAGCGTGCCACGACGGTCCTGCGGATCGGGACGTCGCGACACCAGGCCGGCCGCTTCCAAGCGATCGACGCGATTGGTCATCGCCCCCGACGTGAGCATCATCTCTCGGTACAGTTGCGTCGGAGACAACTGGTACGGACGGCCCGAGCGCCGAAGCGAAGCCAAGACGTCGAACGATTCCCCCGCAAGCCCGCAGCGCCCGTGCGTATCGTCCAGACGAGGGCGAAGCGCCGCCGCAGCGCGCTGAATTCGGCCGACCAAGCCCATGGCTTTGGTATCGAGGTCGGGCCGCTCGCGGCTCCACTGGGCCAGAATTCGATCGATCCGATCCTGCATATCTCGATGTTAAGACACTTGACAGCCGGTCTCCTTTCAGATATCTTGATACTAAGATGCTTAACATCAAGATAACTTCACTCGACCACATTGTCCTCAACGTTTCCGACGCGCAACGAAGCCTGGCTTTCTACGCCGGCATTCTCGGCCTTCGCCCCGAGCGAACCGACGAGTTCCGCTCCGGACGCGTGCCGTTTCCGTCGGTCAGGATCGATGCCGGCACGATCCTCGATTTTCTGGACCCCGCACACCGCGACACCACGCCTCCGAATCGTAATCTCAATCACGTCGCGCTCGCACTGGCAAACGCGCCGTCGGAAATTGCCGAGTTTCTCAAAGAGCGTAAGATCTCGATCGTACGTGAGATGATTGGGAATTTTGGCGCGCGAGGCGATACGGCGCATTCTTTCCACGTCTTCGATCCCGACGGCAACCTCCTGGAATTACAAGCGTATGAATAGTATTTTGTCACTGGAATGGAATCGTCAACACCCGTCGAAGCTGAGCGGATACGATCACCGTCACTAGTCTGGAGTGAGGCACATATGTCGATTCTATCCGACGTTAAGGAAGTACAGGCCAAGGTACGCGAGGCGATGGAGAATGGTCCGGTCACCCCCTATTACACGTTGCCGCTCGACAAAGTCTATGAAGTGCTCAATGCAGCGCTGGCTTCGGAGATCATTTGCGTGCTGCGCTATAAGCAGCACTACTACATGACCACTTCGATCCATCAGGAGCAGCTGCAGGGACTCTTCAAAGAACACTGGCAAGACGAGGAGAAGCATCTCGAGCTGATCGCCGATCGGATTAAGCAACTCGGTGGTGTGCCGAACCTCGATCCCAATGGCATCAGCAAACGGGCGTTTTCATCCTTCGAGAGTGGCCACACGCTGGCGGATCTGCTCCGTGAGGATCTGCTCGCCGAGCGGGTCGTGATCAAAATCTATGGCGATATCGTGACGTTCTTCGGCAAAGAAGATCCGGTCAGCCGGCGTATGTTCGAAGGGATTCTCAAGGACGAAGAAGATCACGCCGACGAGATCGCCGATCTGCTCTACACCGTCGATCCCAAAACGGGTAAGACCGCCGAGCAGTTCAGCGGCGATTCGGTCAGCAAGCCGTTCAAAGGTTAACGCATCGGGCGATTTCCAAAGCCCAACCAAAACACGGGTAGTCGCCGGGTCGTTGCTCGCCGCTTGAGTTTTGGAGCGGGCACGAAACTGCCCGCGTCCGAATTCGGTCAAGGGCTTTGGAAATGCGTCTTTTCTTAAGTCTCCTCTGGCTGCTCGCGGGATGCCTGTTTCTGACTCTACCGGCCGTGGCGAAAACTCCCCTCGGCCCACCAACGGTTTCGCCCGCGATGGCCGGCGCGCAGATCGAAAATGTGACGATCCAGACCTACGGTCAGACGTCCCCGAGCGTGGTTCGACGGTACCTTTCGCTCCGTAAGGGCTCTCGGCTCGACCAATCCGGCGTCAATCGCGATTTCACAAACCTCCGCAGGCTCGCCGGATTCATTCCGAGGCTCGTCTTGGAACCAGGGAGCGCCGCGAAGACCGCCACCCTTCACTGGATCGTCATGGCGAAATGGCTAAAGCCCACAGACCACCCCTTCTACGCCGATCAACCCTTGACGGCTCCGATTCAGGGTGTCGGCTACATCATCACATCGGCTCCGATCGACAGTCGCGGGTCGACGTTCTCGAGCTACAGCCAATTCAGCCGGCGCGCAAACCTGGTTCGAATCCTGTACACGTCACCGATCGCAGTCAACCCAGTCAAGGGAACCCAGACCGACGTAATCGTCAATACGTTCGGCGGGCGCGGTGTATTTCGCGCGAGTCAGCCGCTCGCAATTAACATCTACAGCTGGAATATGGGGAGCGAGGCCGCTCTCCTCCGCAGCGCAACGAACGGGAATCAGTTCGAAGTCGGCATTCGCGAGACTCGTTCGACGACGGCAGAACCAACGGGCATCGTTTCCCCGTACATCTTTCAAACCAGCAAATCACCGGCGCATAACACGGTCCTCGAGGCGGGCTATTCGCACGCGTGCCCCGTTCCGTCGTCGCAATGGTACCCGCCCTACTGCCATACACAGTACCGGCTCGAAGCATTTGACGCCCTCGGCTGGTTCGGGTCAACCAGTGAGTATCAGTCCTACCTTGCAGATGCCGCGCAGTACGTCGGCGTGGGCAAGTCGACGCTCGTGCTACATGGCTCAGAGGCGCGCACCGGAGGCGTCGTACCGGACAGCTTCTTAGTATGCGCCTACGTGCGTGCCTATCCCAAGGCATTTTGCGGCACGGACGCACAGGAGGCGACCGCAGAATTCCGGCTCAACGACGCGCTACCGCAGGTCTTCAAGTTCGCGTTCTTCACCGAGACCGCGTCGAGTCGCGTGCGTGGCGGAACGCAATCGTTTGCACTGCCGACGTTTCAATGGCACGCCGACTCCGGAGTCGGCATTATTTTCCGCAATTACATTCGTTTCGACATTGCATACGGTTCCGTGGGAGGCCGTCTCTCGTTCGCGCTTCAAGGACAAACCTACTAGCGGTCAAGACTTTTTTTCCTCCGGTCGAACACCTGCGGTAGGAAAACCATCGCCCGCGGAGGCTCCTCCCCCGCGAGCGATGGTCAAACGGAGACGTGGCTACCCCTTAATGCTTAGTGCCGCGCCGTCTGGTTGCGTGAGTCCGGTGGTGATCATCTTCGTCGCCGCACCGCCGGCCGGATAGTTCCAGTAGCCCGCAGCGGCGACGCTATTGATGAAGGTTGGCGCGATCACGCGCAGCCCTTTGTGCTTCTTACTACCGAGATTGTTCGTAATCCAGAACTGCCAAACCGCACTCGCGTTGCTCAGCGTCGTCGAGCCAACGACGCTTCCCGTCGATCCGGAGAGTTGTATCTGATAGAGCGTTGGCCCGGCGCCGGCTCCAAACGCCAAGTCCGCGCCGTCCCATTGTATCGACCCCGCCGTCAGACCGCCCGCGCCGCTAACCCCGACCGGCTTTACCATCGAGCTCCCCTTCGGAAGCTCGAAGAGCGCGAAGCCGCCGGTGCCGTAGGCGTCGCAGAACAGGTTGCCCTTGTTGTCGTAGCCGCAGCCGGGAAGCCCATTTTGGCCCGACGGGGTGTAGATCGTCCCCGTTCCGGAGCCGCCGGTGAAGACGACAAAGCAATCTCCGCAAGTGCCGCCGAGAACTCCAAGTGCGAGGTTACCCGTCGTTGGGTCGACGGAGCAGTTGAGTTCCGGATAGCCCGGAAGACCGAGCGTTCGGATCGGCGAGGAGCCGCCATGCGCGTAGACTTCGACGCTCGTACCGTTGCCGTTGAGAATAAAAACGTCGCCGGCTTTGTTCGAGCAGACGCCCGACGGCGTTTGAAACCCAGTTAACGTGCCTTTCAGCTTACCGCCGGGATATGAATAGACTTCAACGTCGTTCGCGCCCTGGTCCGCGACGTAAAGCAGGCTCTTGGACTTCTTCGCATCGGGTGCCATCCACGAACGCGCCGCGTTCGCACCCGCCAAATGGAGTGGATACGCCGCGCCGGCGCCGCCCATGTGTCGTAACTGCGCGACGGTACTCTGGCTCGTAGCGCCGAACTGCGTCGGGGATATGGCGCCTCCGCATCCCGCGAGCAGCGCGACCATTACGGCTGCCGTCAGACTTTGGTGCCCCAGATGTAAACGCATCTTTAAGGAAACCTCCTAGTAAGCAGTGAAAGAAAACCCTACTTCGGCGCTTTGCTCATCGCGCCCCCGAACTGATCGGTGAAGCCGGTGAGCGTCATCGTCGGGGTGCCGTCATCGTCCTCGGTCGGCTGATCATTGTAACCTCGCACGTTCCTCGCTATTTCCGAAGTGGTCTGAAACCGGCGCGAACCTCTTCGGAAAAAACTTGCGGCTGTTCCCAGGCCGCGAAGTGGCCGCCTGCGCTGGCCCGATTGTAATAGATGAGTTTGTGAAACGCGAGCTCCGTCCAGCTGCGTGGCGCGAGATAGATCTCGCCCGGGAAGACGATTGCGGCGGTCGGTAGGGAGACGTTGGCGGCGTTGAATGGGCTGGTCTTATTCAGCCAATATGAGCGCGCAGCGGAAACCCCCGTGTTGGTCAGCCAGTACAGGGTGATGTTGTCGAGCACGTCGTCGCGCGTCAGCGCACCCGCGGTATGTCCGTCGACCGTGTGCCCCGCCACCGCGGAAACAACGGCTGCCGCCGGCTGTCCCCAGCCGTCCCCATGGTCGAGAAGCCATCCCGCCAATCCGACGGGCGAATCCGCCAATCCGTAGAGCGTTTGCGGCCGTGTATGCATGAACGCGGCATACGCGAATTGCTTCCCATACAGGAGCTGGAGCTGCTCGTACGCCTGCTTCTCATCGGGTGAAAGACCGGCCGGCGGAGGGTCGCCGCAGGTGAGCGACTTTGCAATGGCCGGTGGAACGGTCGCCGGCAAGCTGGTGTTGATCCCCAATAATCCGGGCGGAGCCTGTTTGGCCATCAACGTCGTTACCACCGAACCAAGATCCCCGCCTTGGGCAACGTAGTCCGTATAGCCAAGGCGTTGCATTAGCACGGCCCAGGCGCGTGCAGTAGTGTCGGTCCCCCAGTCGGGCGAGGTCGGCTTTCCCGAGAAGCCGTAGCCTGGTATCGAGGGAATCACGATGTGGAACGCGTCCGAAGCGCTGCCGCCATGTGCCGTCGGATTGGTCAGCGGCTCGATGATCTTGAGCTGTTCGATGATCGAACCGGGCCAACCGTGCGTCACGATAAGCGGCAGCGCATTTGCATGTTTCGACTTCACGTGAATGAATTGAATGTCGAGCCCATCGATCGTGGTGGTGAACATCGGGAGCGCGTTCAACTTGGCTTCGCATTTCCGCCAGTCATAGCCGGTCGCCCAGTAGGCTGCAAGCCCCTGAAGCATTTCCAGCGGCACGCCTTGTGAGCCATCGTTGACTGTTTCCCGCTCGGGCCAGCGCGTCGCCTTGATGCGCTTGCGCAGATCATCGAGATCCGCATCTGAAAAATTCACTTGAAACGAACGAATACTGGTAGGGTCACTGACCGTCTGTGCTACAGTTCCAGTCATGGCGCTAGGCCTTTCTACAAAACCCGAGAGACCGAGTGGACCGGCGACAACGGTTGTCGCTGCAGTACCCAAAAAGTGAAGGCGACTGAAACGAGACATCACGCGTTACTCCTTCGAGCGCTCGTAACGGAGCGCGGCTTTTCTGAGCGGATCGAGAGCTCACCGCATTTGAGCCTTTTTTCGACTGGCGTTTGCGCTGCTTCCTGTCTGGTCTGCAAACGCGGAAACGCTGAGCGGAAGGGCGGCCAATGTTGCGGTGGCGGCCTACAAAAGCGACGGCGACTCACGCCAGTCACTCCAAATCGAGCATCGCTTGCGGAGCGCATCAAAATCGCTCCCGATCGTAATCGACGGGACGGCTATCTCAGGATACTCCTGAGGCTCGTGCTCGAGCAGCGCATATTGCTGGTCGCCCGATGCCGGCTGTTGGCGCCACCGATAGTTATGAATCACGATATCGTTGGCGAACTCCTGAAGCGATGCCGTCAGCGGCTTAGCTCGAACGCCCGTTCGCTCGGGGTTTGCGTGCGAGCTCCCGCGCGCATTGGGAAAACCGTCACGCAAGAAGACTTGGGCAAGTAGCGGTGCTATCGTAAACGCTGTGCCCATTTGACGCCGGCACGACCTTTGACCTTGAGGATCGCAAATATGAAAGCATTACTTCCAGTCAGCCGTATCGCAGTGGTCTTCGCCGCAATCGCAGTGAGCTTCATTGCGGCGTCGATTGGCGTGGCCGTGCGTTTTGCTCCGGCCTCTGCACAAGCCCAAGCTGAGGCAGGAAGCGGAACTGCAATACGCCCCTTTCGTATCAGTATTCCGGAAGCGGAGCTCGCCGATCTCCGCCAGCGCATAGCGGCGACTCGCTGGCCTGACAAGGAAACGGTCGATGACGAATCCCAGGGCATCCGGTTGGCGGAGGTCCAGGCGTTGGTGAAATACTGGGGCAACGGCTACAACTGGCGCAACGTAGAAGCGAAGTTAAATGCTCTCCCGGAGTTCGTGACCACAATCGACGGCGTGGATATCCAGTTCATCCACGTGCGTTCGCGCGAACCGAACGCGCTACCGCTGATCCTCACCCACGGCTGGCCCGGCTCGCCGCTCGAATTCTTGAAGGTAATAGGCCCGCTCACCGACCCCGTCGCTTATGGTGGACGCGCGCAAGACGCCTTCGACGTCGTTATCCCCGCAATCCCCGGTTACGGCTTCTCGGGTAAGCCGACCGATCTCGGCTGGGGTCCCGACCGCGTGGCGCGAGCCTGGGACGTGCTCATGAAGCGCTTGGGCTACACCCGTTACGTCTCGCAGGGTGGCGATCATGGCGCGGTAATATCCGACGCACTGGCGCGCCAGGCCCCGCCTGGACTGCTGGGCATCCAGCTCACCATGCCGGCCACGATTCCGCCGAATCTGGTGAAGGGCATAAACAACGGGGATCCAGCACCCACTGGACTGACGACCCCGGAACGGCGGGCGTACGACGCCCTAAGTACCTTCTTCGGAAGAAACGCGGCCTACGGCGCGATGATGGTAACCCGTCCACAAACCATCGGCTACGCGCTCGCCGATTCGCCCAGTGGTCTTGCTGCTTGGACGTACGAAAAGATCGCCGAGTGGAGCGACAGCGACGGGCATCCCGAACGCGTTATCGGTCGCGACGAAATACTCGACGACATCACGTTGTACTGGCTTACCGATAGCGGCGCTTCTTCGTCCCGCTTCTACTGGGAAAACAACAACAACAACTTCAGCGCAGCGGCGCAGAAGACCACTCAGATCAGAGTGCCGGTGGCCATCACGGTCTTCCCGCACGAGATCTATCGCGCGCCGGAAAGCTGGTCGCGGCAAGCCTATCCGTCATTGTACTACTTCCATGAAGTCGCCAAGGGCGGACACTTCGCGGCATGGGAGCAGCCGCAAATCTTTTCAGAAGAGATGCGTGCGGCATTCAGACCGCTGCGCGCGCGGACGCAAGCGTCGACACACCCGATTCCATGATACGCGCACAGTCCGCCGACAGATAGCTGGGCGTGTGGCGCTCGCATTGGCACCCGTTCGTGCCAATGCCGTATCTCCTGCTGCGTAGCGGTCACCGCCGAGCAACGAGCCTCGTACTCGATCCGGTCAGTGCGAAAAGACCGAGTCCGAGACGGGCGCATTGATCGAATATTGCCCGTACGTTGCGGTCGCGTCGAGATTGTACTTCGGCATCGCGACGG
>Ga0070764_10000357_pt1 | contig 17648 bp, 12 predicted proteins | sample HubBroMetageWRM4_FD_67287 | JGI IMG/M metagenome (GOLD analysis project Ga0070764, IMG submission 67287) | Warmed soil microbial communities from the Hubbard Brook experimental Forest, New Hampshire - Hubbard Brook CCASE Soil Metagenome WRM 4 | ecosystem: Environmental > Terrestrial > Soil >... | reverse complement strand
CCGACATCGACAAACGCATCGAGGCATCCGCCAACGTGCTGGACGAGATCATGGGAACCCCTGACAAAGCAATTCCCGACAAAATCATGGCAGACGCAAAGTGTATCGCTGTCGTCCCTTCCATGATTAAGATCGCGGTGGGTTTTGGCGGCAACCACGGAAAGGGTGTGGCTACCTGCCGCACTGCGCACGGCTGGAGCGCCCCTGCTCCGATTACCATCACTGGCGGGAGTTGGGGCCTGCAGTTGGGCGGTCAGGCCGTGGATCTCGTGATGGTCGTTACCAATGACAAGGGCATGCAGCAACTGCTTTCCAGTAAGTTCAAACTTGGTGGGGACGCTTCCGCAGCTGCGGGCCCGGTTGGGCGCACTGCCGATGCCGATACTGACTGGAAACTGAAGGCTGAAGTACTGACCTACTCTCGTGCTCGTGGCATTTTCGCGGGCATCGACTTGAACGGTTCCGCGATTACTCAAGACAAAGACGAAACCCGGATTCTCTACGGAAAGATGTTTACGTTTCATTCCCTTCTGAACGGCAAGGTTCCACCTCCGAAAGAGAGCCGACCATTCCTGGCTGCGGTGAAAAAGTACTCCGCACAAGCGCGGGAACAGGGGCGAGCGACGCCACCACCACCCGCCAATCCTCCATCCGCAAACTGACGCCGACCTTTGGCGCGCCTACGGCCAAATTTCTTAGGCGGGATTTGGCCGTAATTATTTGTGGAGACGGACGGCGTGCTGGGCGAGCAGTCGAGATAGGAAGCGTAACGGAATTGCATTTGGCTTGGGACCATATTCGGGAACTAAGGAGGAATTCAATGAGCCCTAACAAACGCGAGCGTATCGCAACCTTGGAGCTTTCGGCAGGCTACCTTCAAGAAGCCGTGGAGCGCCTTCACCGCCTCTGCGCAGAGCTGCGCGATTCCCAGCACGAAGGTGAATGTACGGAAACTGCGAAGTACATCGCATCTCAAGTGCACGTGATCCGAGAGGAAGTCGCTCTACTCAGGGCGGAACTATAGGCTGGCCCCGCCTATGCGACGTACAGCACAAATACCCGGCTCGCACAGACTTGAGAAAGGGTTCGATTTGGTTTTGTCAACAGGTGAACAAACGTAAGTCGCTTCACAATCCAGTCACGGAGGTGTTAGATGTCCACAATTCTATTGGTGATCCTGATTCTTTTGCTCGTCGGTGCGCTGCCCACATGGCCGTACAGTAACGGTTGGGGCTACTATCCAAGCGGCGGCTTGGGGCTGGTCGTCGTTATCGTGCTCGTGCTTGTTGTGTTAGGCCGAATCTGAAGGGGGGCGTTGTGATCCCCCCGGTGCCCCTTCGGTTAGCTTTCCAGTGGATGGGAACTAGCCGGCTTTCGAAGTGGAATCGTGCGGCCTTTCTGTTGACCCGACTGTCGGGATGTCGGAGCCCACCACCCTCAGGCGAGGCTCCTGCTTAATTGCAGTCAGAAGTTCTCGCGTCACCCGCTCGTCGACTTCAGGACCCTTGCCAAACTCAACTGGGAAACGGACGATCACATCGAGTCCCGACGGAGTAAGCCGGAAGCGCACCCTCGGTTTCAGGTCCTGCACTGAGACTGAAGTAAGGCTCCTCTCTATCTGCATTCGCTGGTACTCAAGTTCGCTGCTATATTCGCGGAACGCGGCGTCGACGGCCGCCGTCACGCGCTTCTCCACCGACGGGTAATCACTGTCTCGATCCAGAGTTAGTGTGATTTCGTGCCAAACGAAACTTGTGCCTGGGATCTGCCGGAAGACACCTGCATTGGGTTGGAACACAAATGAATTGGAGAAGGCCACGACGCGCCCCGTGGGCTGCACGTCGGTTCCTGTACCCCCAAGTTCCATTACATGCAAGCGTACCAGCCCGATTTCGACAACTTCTCCGGCTACGCCAGAAATTTGCACACGATCTCCAACCTTGACGCCGAACCTCCCGATCAAGAAGAAATAGCCGGCAACGGAAAGCAGCACGCTTTGAAGCGCCACGGCTACGCCCGCAGTCAGCAGCCCCGCGAAGGTCGCGACCGATCCGAGTTGGCTGGCAAACGAAAAGGCCACCACCAGGACTATCAGCACCCAAAGCGCGATCCTGCGCAGCAATAGAAACTGGTATCTGCGACGGGTTTCGTGAACGTAACGGAGAATGGCCCTGCGCCATAGCTCTGCCACTCCCCACACAATCGCAAGAACCAATGCGAGACTCCCCAAGCGGAGAATCAGGCTCTTCAAATCCGCGGAGTACCTGCTCTTCACCGCGCTCCGCCAGTTTGTGAGGTTTTTCTTGTAGAGATCGAGCAGAATCGCCTGTTTACTTAATGGAACAAACGACGAAGAAACCAGCTTGAACTGTGCCGTCAAAGAGTCGATGGCGCCTTTCTGCTGCGTGACAGACTGCCCATCGAGACCGGATTCGCCAACCAAAGTATCGCTCTGCTTTGTCAGATCCTTAAGCGTACTAGCCAGCGGCGACTGCAATTCCTTGCAGCTCTTTGCCAGAGCTTCCGTAAGCTGAAAACTCTCGTCGAGGGTGCGGAGTTTTCGTGACATGGCAAACAAGTCTGCGATCAACCCCCATATTCCGGATGGTTCCGGCCGAGTGGCCCTCTCAGACGCGGCCGACGAAGACATTTTGTTGGCGGAGGAGTTGCCTGTCGAGTCGTTGACCTGCTTTGTCAGGGCGGCGGGGAGCGAGTCTGACAAAGCCTCGATCTGTGAGGCTAAGTCGCCGGAGCTAAGATCCTCCGCCCCCCCCAAAAAACCAGTCATGCCGTGGATCACGTCTCGGCGTGCGCTGATCAGGACTAGCTCGCTTTGATTCTCTGCAATCGCGGCTTCGATTTCCTGGCGCTGCCGCAGCGGCGCAGATTGCAGCCGCCGGCGCAGTGTGTCCAGTTCCTGCTGGGCGAGCTGCGCCTGATCATCCAACTTCGCTGAGATCTGACTCAATGCCCGGTATCGTGAGGTGTTCGCTCCTTGCGGCGCACCCGTTCGTTTCTCCAGAAGTTGTTCGTCGGTCCGTGCGAACTCGAAAGCCAGGCGCACTACTTGACTGGCGATTTCACCACCGTCGTTCACGAAGAACAGATCATCCGAGGTGTCGGTAATGCTCTGCTCACGGCCGAGATGCCGGTACCAGCCGAGCGTCTGGTTCAGAAACCTTACGACGTCAGCGGGGGTCGAAGGGGTCGTCTGCTGTTCTGGTGACGGTGAGTCGGCTCGCACCAGCACAAACAGGAACGCCGGCATCAGAAGTAACAAACACCAAGTCGGTTTCATTGTGCTGGAGATCGATTCCGGTGAGCAATTTCACCGTAACCCTTTACTGCAAAGTAGTTCAATAACCCGGGCCGCGTAATCAGGTAGTCGGTGTAGTTCGTCATCGGAATGGGTTGTATGAGGCCACCCGACATCATCATCTGGCGTCCAACACGACGGGAAAAAATTACTTGCGAGAACTGTCGGCTCAGGATGCTTTAGTCGCAAGTCAGTGAAATTTCACGCACTGTAGGTTTGGCATGGAGTGTGCTGTATCAGCCCCTGTTCAGGACCGTAATCGAGGTTGCTGCCACATGGAGGCTAGGAGCAATGGTGTCTTCCAGCGAGGTATTCCGCGCAGAGCGAAGCGATGAGCTTGTAGGAGTTGTGAACCGAGGGATGCCAACGACCATGAGGGGTGAAAGGGTCAATACATTTCGCATCCTCATTGCCGACGACCACGAGATTGTCAGGCAGGGGATTAGGTCCCTGCTGGAGAACCACGCTGGGTGGGAAGTAAGCGGCGAGGCCAAGGACGGACGCGAAGCGGTGGAACGCAGCCAGGCCCTGAAGCCGGATCTCGTTCTCCTTGATATCGGAATGCCTACTCTTAATGGCCTGGACGCCGCCCGGCAGATTCTTGCGGTTTGCCCTCTGACCCGTGTTCTCGTCCTGACCATGCACGATTCCGAGCAGGTAGTACGCGATGTACTGGCGGTGGGAGCTCGAGGTTTTCTGCTTAAATCTGATGCTGGCCGCGACCTTGTATCCGCGGTGGAAGCCCTGCAACGCCATGGTACTTTCTTCACCTCCAGGGTCGCCGAACTGGTGCTGGAAGGATACTTGAATCCCAACCGCGCTCCGGAGCCTCTCCGCAAGAATCGTCTGACCCCGCGCGAGCGCGAGGTTGTGCAACTCCTGGCGGAAGGAAGAACTAGCAAGGAAGTAGCGGTGGCCTTGAACCTGAGCGTCAAAACCACTGAAACCCACCGCACCAATATCATGCGCAAGCTGGATCTGCACTCAGTTGCCGACCTCACTCTTTATGCCGTGCGTAACGGGATTGTTCAGGTTTTCTGACTATGCAGTAAGAGCACTGCCAGCGGGTAAGGCGAGTCCGAGAGCGTTCTAGGTGCTTTACCGGATTCCGACCGTCTCTTTCACCGGGTAGGCTTGGCTGAAGTGGTCCGTTTACTCAACCAATCTCGCCGAGGCCGGATGCTTTGTGAGTTTGGCCATTTCCAGGCATCCCGGACAGATTTTGGATCGTTCGGCGCTAGCCTGAGCGGATGAAAACGCATGCAGGCTCACACAATAAGCGCCCGACGAATATTGGTCGTATCTTCGGACCCGGCCAACGGCCGGCTGATCGAAAATGCTACCCGGGCTTGGATGTTCGAAACGGTCGTCTGTTCCTCATCGCGAGAGGCGAAACAGCTTCTGGCCGAACAACAATTCGCTCTAGTCTTCTGTGGCGACCGCTTCGAGGATGGAACATATCCCGATCTGCTCGTGGCTGCGAAGGGCCCCTATAAGGTTCCCGTGGTCGTGATGATTTCCGACATGGACGACGAAGACTCCATCTTCCGGGGAGCGATGCAGTTGGGAGCCTTAGGCGTTCTCGGCAGCCCTTGTTCGGCCAAGGATGCCCAGTGGATGGTGATACGCGCCACACAACACGGAACGAACAGTTCGAAATCCGCGCAGAACTCCGGGAGCGCATCGGCGCCAGCGCCAGATGGCCTCTGCGGCAGGTAAATATTTGTTCCTGGGGACTAGCAGATATCTTGGCGGGAGGCTAAGGCCATGCGGTTGCTGAGCGCTCGGCTGATTGTGGCACTCATCGTGGGGATAACCCTGGCATCGGCTTCCTCCGCTTACTATCAAGTATTGGTGCAACGGCGCGGCCTGCGCAAAGATCTCGAACGCCGCGCGGAAGTGCTGGGCGAAAGCCTTGCTGGGAGTATGGAGCATGATCTGGAAAAGCATTCCATGCGGGCCTTGCAACGTACGGTGGAGCGCTTTGGCAATCGCGAGCACTTGGTCGGAATAGCAGTTTACGATCAGGAATTCAAACCCGTTGTAGCCACGCCGAACCTGGCTTCCATGCTGACAGTTACGCCCCCAACCGTCTCCCAGGCCCTGCACGGGAATCGTGGCGTGGGCAGCTTTCAACGACTCGGCGGAGCCAACTTGCACATTTACGTTGCGCCGCTTCATCAGCCGGAGCAGGACGATGTCATCATCGGAGGCCTGGCAATTGTGCACGACACCGGATACATTGCCGCCGAAGGTCGTCGCATTTGGCGGGAGACTTTCCTCAGCGCTCTGGTTTATGTATTCCTCATCACGGTAATCACACTTCTCATCGTGCGCTGGAGTATCGCGGGACCCATTGCGCGCACGGCGCAATGGATGCGCGCGTTGCGAACAGGTAGGGTTTCCTCGCGGCAAAATGCTCCCGATCTGCAACTCTTCCGCCCCTTGGCGCGAGAGGTTGCCACTTTGGCAGAAAGCCTCAATCAGGCACGCTCGGCAGCCGAAAATGAAGCAAGATTGCGAGACGCCTCGGTGTCGCTCTGGACCGCCGACCGTCTTGCCGTCCATGTGCGCACGCGCCTGGATGGCGGACGCCTGGTGGTTGTCTCTAATCGCGAACCCTACATGCACGTGCGGCAGGGTAAATCGTGGCAAGTGGTGGTGCCGCCGAGCGGCCTGGTCACGGCGCTAGAACCCGTGCTGCGTGCCTGCGACGGCACTTGGGTCGCCCACGGCAGCGGGGATGCCGACACCCTGACCGTTGACCAACACGACCGTTTGCGTGTACCCGTCGACGATCCGCACTATACCCTTCGGCGCGTATGGCTCTCCAAGAATGAGGAGGAAGGCTACTATTACGGATTTGCGAATGAGGGTCTCTGGCCCCTCTGTCACATTGCACACACGCGGCCAATCTTTCGCGCTTCTGACTGGGAGTACTACCAGACGGTAAACCGCAAATTCGCCGATGCCGTACTGGAAGAGATTGAGGATGTTCTGAACCCGGTCGTATTGCTCCAGGACTACCACTTCGCGCTGTTGCCAAGGCTGATCAAGCAGCAAAGACCAGATGCGCGAGTCGCGATTTTCTGGCACATTCCCTGGCCGAATCCAGAAGCTTTTGGCATTTGCCCCTGGCAGCGGGAATTGCTTGACGGCTTGCTGGGCGCCGACTTGGTCGGCTTCCATATTCAGTCGCATTGCACCAACTTCCTGCAAACTGTGGACAGGGCCCTGGAATCACGCATCGATTGGGAACATTTTTCCGTGAAACGTCTCGGCCATCTCACCACGGTCAAACCTTTTCCCATCAGCGTTGATCTTGCAGACGCACCCTCAATTGACGGAGACCAGGCTGCGGCCGCGATTGACCGCGCCGCTTTGCTGAAACCGCTTTCCATAGACGTACCCTTCATCGGCCTAGGGGTCGACCGGGTTGACTACACCAAAGGCATTTTGGAGCGCTTCCTGGCAGTCGAACGTTTTCTGGAAACATATCCCAACTACCAGGGCCAGTTCGTATTTGTGCAGATTGGAGCTCCCAGCCGCACCCACATTAAGCGCTATCACGACTTGTTCACGGAGATCGAGGCAGAGGCAGAGCGTATTAACTGGCGTTTTCAAACCGACAACTGGAAACCCATCGTCCTGCTCAAACGCCAGCACAACCATGAGGAAATTCAACAATATTACCGGGTCGCGGATTTGTGCCTCGTCACTTCACTGCATGATGGTATGAATCTGGTGGCCAAGGAATTCCTGGCGGCTCGGCATGATGAACGTGGCGTGCTCGTGCTCAGTTGTTTCACCGGCGCTGCCCGGGAACTTCAAGACGCGCTGATCATAAACCCGTACGACATTGACCAAACCGCGGAAGCAATCCGGATCGCGCTGGAGATGCCTCCGGAAGAGGCACAAGCGCGTATGCATCGCATGCGCAAGATTGTCCGGGAAAATAACGTGTACCGCTGGGCCGGGAACCTCATCGGCGACCTTTGTGAACTGCGACTGGACGTTGAGCGTCCGATTAAGGAGAAGTCCGATGCGCTGGCGTCAGTGTCATAACTGTGCTGAAAGGGAGTGGGCCGTTGCCCATCGCAGCCGACCAAATCGAGCTTAAGCAATTCATACGGAAAGTGGCGGAATCGGAGCGTTCAGCCCTGCTACTCGACTATGACGGGACATTGGCTCCGTTTTCTGTCGATCGCCAAAAAGCGTTGCCTTACCCGGGGATAGTTCCAGTGATACAGGAAATTATGGCATCCGGACGGACGCGCGTCGTCATCGTGACCGGCAGGAGCGCCCATGAAGTTGTCCCTCTACTTGGAATCTATCCTCATCCCGTGATCTGGGGTACACATGGATTGGAACAGTTACAGCCCGATGGAACCTACGAGATGTCTCCCTTGGGCGAGGACGCATCAAACGCATTGACGGACGCGGACCGCTGGCTGAGCGCGCGGGGATTTCAATCATTCGCCGAGCACAAACCCGGCAGTATCGCGGTGCACTGGCGAGGCCTGGCGGAGTCTCGGGCATTGGAACTGCGGCAAGAGGTGTTGCGCGGCTGGTTTCCCATTGCTCAACAAGCATTGCTGGCCGTCTCGGAATTCGACGGAGGCGTGGAGATGCGTGTGCCCGACCTCGATAAAGGGGATGCGGTTCGAGCCATCGCCACGGAGATGGGCCACGAGATTCCCATCGCCTACCTGGGAGACGATACGACCGATGAACGAGCGTTCGACGCGGTCGCCAACCGGGGTCTGAGTGTCCTGGTACGTCCCGAATGGCGAAAGACTTCAGCTCAGGCGTGGCTCCGGCCTCCTGAGGAGTTGCTGGATTTTCTCACCGGGTGGATGGATGCCTGTTACAACCGGCCGCCACAAATCCGGCGTCGAATGCTGACCCATGAGGGTGCCTTATGACCGACCAGCAGGCCGCGGTGGAGACTCGATTGCGAAAATCCAAAAAACCGTTCTATTTCAATACCTCCGAACATCTTCTTCGCGTCGGCCGCGAGACCGCGGCAAACCTTTCCGAACTGTTGGAGTCGCTGCGCCACTGCCCTGCAGACTCCGTTTTTCAGCATACCTTCCGGACCCTTCAGGAGCACCACTTCATCCGTCGCGGGTTCTCCAATGATTTTGCGCACTGGGCGCTCTCGGCGTGCAACGAACCCGCCCTTGCTGAACGGCTGGCCAGCGTCGACGTGCGAGAGTTCACCTCCCTCGAAGATCTCCGCCAGTCGCTGGTGAGGGTGCTACAGGATTATGGCGAGCATAATCCTGAAGCCGCCTTGCGGAAGGCGGAAGAGCCTTTTTATTTTTGCGCGGCTGATATTGTTGTGCTGCCTACTTCGTTCGTACCAGATACGCTGCCCGGTTTTGCGGACGGACTCAGGCGAGTCAGTATCCATTCCATCCATCACCACTTCATTGAGGCACGCCTGCGTTTGAAGCTCATGTCCAACGATTTCTCGCAATGGCTGCTGGAGGAGATGTACCTCCCGGATGCGGCCCGTGCGGTCAATCATATTGACATCTACACCGTCACCATGGAGAACGTGCGTCAGCAGATTGTCGGCATTGTAGAGCGTGCCTTGCAGTAGACGCGAGAACCTATGAAACCACCGCAAGAGACTATCGCCCCGCAGACGAACCCGCCAACCAACGGGCAGGCTAGCGCGTTAGCGCCAGCGGCTTCGGCAAGGGTTGGCACCGAACAACGTCAATCCATTCGAGACTTCCGCATCCCGCCTGCTCCCACGCCCCCGGCACACATGGACGACTACCGGAGCATAATCGGGCAGGCAAACCTGGATGCCTTGCGCTTCCTAGCCCGCGACCTCAAAGGCAAAACCATCAAGATGGTGAATTCGACTGCGGTTGGCGGTGGAGTGGCCGAAATGTTGAACCGTCTTGTACCCATGCTCACCGAGCTCGAAGTGCCCACGCATTGGGAGGTGATCACGGGAGGCAACGATTTTTTCGAGGTGACCAAGGCATTTCACAACGCTCTGCAAGGTAGCGACTATCAGCTTACAAAACATGTGGAAGAAGTATTTCTCATGTACAACGAGCAAAACATGCACCGCATGCAATTCGGCGAGGACCTGGTGGTGATCCACGATCCGCAACCCGCTGCCTTGGTTCGTTCCCGGGCAGACTCGGGCTCACACTGGGTTTGGCGCTGCCATATCGATCTTTCCCATCCCAACCCTCAGGTTTGGAATTTCCTTCGCAGCTATATCGAACAATACGACGCGGCCATATTTTCTTCTCAATCATTCTCCCGTCAGCTTCCGATTCCACAGTACCTTTTCTATCCCTGTATCGACCCTCTTTCGGAAAAAAATAAGGAACTCGACGACTCGACCGTACAGGCGGTCTGTGACGAGTTCGGAATTGACCGTTCGCGTCCTATTGTTACGCAGGTGTCGCGCTTTGACCGGGCGAAGGATCCGGTAGGCGTTATCCAGGCCTTCAAGCTTGCCAAGAAATATGTGGATTGCCAACTGGTGATGGCAGGTGGAGGCGCCAATGACGACCCAGAGGGTGCGGCCGTCCTGCAAGAAGTTAAAGCCGCGGCGGGCGACGATCCTGACATCATTATTCTTGACCTGCCGCCGTGGTGCGCACTGGAGATCAACGCGTTGCAGCGCGCCTCGACGCTGGTGGTGCAGAAATCGATCAAGGAAGGGTTCGGCCTGACCGTCACCGAAGCGCTGTGGAAGGGTAAGCCCACCATCGCGGCTGCTGTAGGCGGCATCCCCAACCAGATCATCCATAAACATACCGGCATTCTGGTTCACTCCGTCGAGGGATGCGCCTACCAAATTCGTTATCTTCTCACCCACGCGGACTTTGCCCGCCGCCTGGGCGAGAACGGGCGTGAGCACGTCAAAGAAAATTTCCTGATGACCACCAACGTGAAACGTTGGTTGCTTCTATTCCGAATTCTTAGCGGTAGCCGCGCCGCACCCCTCCCTTGAGCGGCACTTACAAATTTACACAAAAGGATTACAGGAAGACCGTTAACGAACTAAGGGCTGCATGGGATGGCTTATGGTTCGTAGCCGTTCTATTCTAATCAATCGCGATGCAGGCGAAGTCTCGAAAAACGGAACTGGAGACACAGAATTTCTTGCAGCAGAGGTCATAAATGTTAGTGGGCGCTATTCTCGTGATCGGACAATCCTCTCCCGTGAATCACTGGACCCAGAATTCATGTGGAGACCTGGCTGCACCCGGAATGCTGGGAAACACTCCGATCGCGTGTTTGGAACTAGTTGGTCGGACCATTCTTGATCGTGTCGTTCAGAAACTACACCAGGATGGTGTGGGCCTGATAACCGTGGTAGCCGGGGATGAATTTTCTGATCTGGCACGCACTTCGGCGACGTCAAGGGCGAGAGTCAGGTCAGTTTCGCCATCCATCGACGTGTGGTCCGCGGCCGAATGTGTCTTGCACGAATACATTGAACAGGGTGTAGAAAGTGTCTTGCTAACTAGCATTAGAGCCTACGCAGAAGTGGACTTTCCTGATCTCATCCGATTCCATCGCGAAATGAAGCAAGGTCTGACCTCAGTCACAAACCCGAGCGGGCCCGTCGACCTTCGGATCGTCGATGCGAGGCGAGTGGTCTCAACTCGAGCTGCCGGGTTGAGTGGACTGATGGACCATGGGACCGATGCCGAAGTCGCCTTATATCCAGTGCGGGGGTATTTCAATCCTCTTAATGATGCCCGCGATATTCGCCAACTCGTTGTCGATGCGTTTCTCTCGCGTTGTGAGATCCGGCCCCAGGGAACTGAGATTACACCGGGAATTTGGCTCGACGATGGCGCACGCGTACACCGCCGTGCCCGCATCGAGGCTCCCGCCTACCTGGGCGGTGGAACCAGACTTCGCGCTGATACTCTGGTAACTCGCTTCAGCGCTCTGGAGCGCGGTTGCGATATTCACGAGGGCACAGTAATCGAAGATTCATCGATCCTTGCTCATACCGGCGTAGGCAAGGGGCTGAGCCTGACCCATTCTGTCGCTGACGGGAACAAATTGTTTCTTCTCCGAGGCCACTTGGCCGTAGAAATCCAGGACAGCAAGCTCCTGCATAGAACGTTACCTATTCAACCTCTGGGATCGATGGCTGGCGGTGGAAGTAGCACTAGCCTTGCCGAACGACTTCTCGCCGCCACTTGGACCTAGTCCTCGCCGCCTCGGAATATTCCCGTCCCACACCTCCCAGCCCGGCCTTCGCCATTACCAAAGTGAAGATTTCCACAGAAATCTAAGGTGTTTGCTGTATTGCCTACCTACAGGCTTCGCTGTAGCTTCCCTACAGTCTCCCCCGTAGACCATGTGGTTAACCACGTGGCACAAAAACTTCGTAGCGATAGGGACTTTTTTTATGGACACACGCGATGTGGGTCAGGGGAATGCCGGGATATCAACTTCATCTTGTCCGAATCAACCTAATCGACGGTGCGGCGTTGTGCGGCGCACGGGGTTGCCACTCTTCATAGCGGTGGCCGCGTGTCTCTGCAATAGTTTGCAGGCGCATGCAACCGTAACCGCGATCTCCATGCAGGCGCCCGCTCTATCTGAAAGTACGTCTAACGTGACGTCGCCAATTCATTTTCAAGCCACGGCGGAAAGTGACGGGACAATAACCGGGTACGTGGTCTACATTGACGATCAGATTGCCTATCAGAACTTTCTCCGTCTTCTGGATGCATGGGTGGTCGTTGCCCCGGGCAATCATTCGGTCTATGTAAAGGCCTGGGACTCCAACGGTTCGCTTTTGAGCACGCCCACGTATGAGATCAACATAACCAGCTTTGTCTCGCCGAATCCTCCCATCGGCGCCACGCGGAAACCAGACATCGCAGCAGGTTCCTCCTCTTGGACGGTTGACAACAATCCCGGCGTCGGCGGGAAATGCAATGACGGTAGCATTGGAACGTTCCAAAACTCGTCAGATCCAAATACCAGCAACTCACCCGACTATCCGGGAAGTGGCCAGCTGTTTATGGTCACCAGCAAATGCCAGTATGACGACAGCCTCTTTTACCGGAAAGATACTCAGAACCCCTCGCCCTACGCCGCGGATACCAACTTCCTTTGGGACTTTTGGTTTTATATCCCGAGCTCCACGCCGGCTGGGAGCATCCAGGCTCTGGAGTTCGACCTTTTTCAGGCGGTACAGCTGAGCGACGGCGTGCATGAATTCATGTTCGGATCGCAATGCAACTATGCTACCAACCAATGGCAGAACTGGCTGCCGCAGGGTTCAGGCCTCACTTGGGTAAATGTCGGCTTATCGCCCTGCCAGTTTCCCACTGGTGCATGGCATCACGCGACTTATTTCTTGCAGCGTGTCACTCCCGGCGGATACCAGAAGATTCCGGCGAGCTTCGATCCGTCGAGCGATACCAATACCAGCGTGCGGTTTGGCACTTTGACCATCGACGGCAATACCATGTATCTGGGAGGCCTCGCCAACTCCACTATTCCGTCCCCGCCGTGGTCGCCAGCAATAGGAATCCAACACCAGTTAGACAGCGCACAGGCTGGGGTGACGATTGAGGAATACGACGACAACGAATCCTTAACGACCTGGTAATCCGATCTGTCTCAGGGTGACCGCGAGTTTCTTGGTAATTACATGGGCTTCTGCCGACTAGGCGTTCCCTTCAATTTCTCTGTCGTCGCTCACGCGTGATTTGATTCGAATGACTTCGCGCTCTGTCCCTGCACCGCCTATCGAACTTGCGGGCACTGAGGAGAGTCTGAGGCCGGCAGGAAGTGCCGCCCGCGACCAATGCCGGAAAGCCTTGAACTCAGACGCCGAACCCAGAGCCCGTTTGCGTTCCGCCAGCTCGAACCAGCGCAGGTAACTGCGGACGACATTCGGCATGGTCATGCGCACGGCCGCGGAAAAATTCTGCTCGGCCATGGAATGTTGGACCTCCGAGGACTCCAACACTTCAGCCAGCTTGCTTGCAAGGTCGGCCGCATCCCCGGTCTTGTAGAAACTGATCGCCATCTCCTCATCCGTTGCCATGGTGCGAAGGTCGGCAATGTCGGCGCACACCATCGGAACTCCGAACTCGCAGGCCTGGTGCGCAGGACCGCTGGAGCCGGTGGCAGAATCGTAAGGCATGACAACAATGCTGCTGCCACGGAAGAGATCGGGTATCTCATCTTCTGCCACGTAACCCCGGAACTCGATTCGCGGGTTTCCCTTTTGCGAATCCCGTATCGATTCCCAATAGCCGGGTTTGGTGTGGTGGTTCGCTCCGCCAATCACCAATCGGGCATTCGGCACTCTCTTCAACACTGCCGGGAAGGCCTCCATCAACGTTTCCAGCCTTTTGTAAGTACCCCAATGCCCAATCGCGAGAATACGGTGGTCGGGATTGCCGCGCTTTGAATAGTCTGGAACGCTCGGACGAGACGCGAAAACCCCATGCGTGCCCAGCAGGATGTTCTGCGCAGAGTATTTCTCAAGCAGTGTTCTCTGATAGGCGGAAAGCAGCACGGAAACTGAGTTCGATTTAAGAAGAACTCTGGTGGCAACTTCACTCCCCAGGCGAAAGATTCTGTCCTGCCGCACTCCAGCGCCGGCAAAATCCACATGCTCAAGAATGTGGTGCAAGGTGACGTGTGCATAGCAACCGAGAGTTCGCGACAGTGCTGGCACGCAAAGTCCCGCGAAGGCGGCAAGCGGGTGGTCAGGCGTTGCAAATGTCGAGAAGACCAGGTTGAACCAAACCACGTCGGGTTTTATCTGCCGGATTGTCCTCAGCAGACGGAACGGACTGGTCAGATCATTAAATGCCCAGCAGCGCACCACACGGAACCCGGCAGGTTCCTCGCGATTTGCGCCCAGCGGGCGGCCGTGTTCGTCGGTAGCGAACTCGTAGTTATCCAGTCTGTCTCCGAGGATGGTCAAGTCGATCCGCGGGTCACGCTGCATCTCCCGCGCTACATAGAAGGCGTACTCGTTCAACTGGCGGCCACTGGGAGGAAAAGCGGTAACTAAACAGATCTTCATCGGACTCTAAAATATGGTGATGCTGACGTACGGTCGAAGTTGCTGAGTGCTGTTGCCGCCGCCGGGAAAATTGTAGAAGTTCTCCTGCTGCATTCCGGCCGAGAAGCGGATCGGATAAACGAGCCCGACGTTCCCGCCTTCATCTTTAAATGTCTTGTGGATCGGCACCGCGTAGGAAACCGCAAATCCGCTTTGCACAGCATCGTACGCGTGGAAGCTCATGTTGCGGGAGTAGGCAACATTGCCTTCAATTCTCCAGTTCCGAGTTGGCGTAAACAGTACACTCCCAGCCGGTCGCAGCGCCTGAGCAATGGCAAATTGTGGCCCTTCAACCCTCCACGAACGGAGATCTTCGGCGATCGCTCGAACTGTGAATCGGTCCGTCACCCGGCGTTCGATCCCTGCATAGGCGGACGTGTAGTAAAACTCGCGGATTACCGGATTAAACTGCTCATCGCGGGCGCCCCATCCGGCCAGAAACGCGGTCCTCCCCCAAGGTCTGCCAACTCGGAAATCCAGCGCTGCACTCAGGTCGCGAGAGTGCAATGGGTTTTCCGTGAATGGCCCGGCCTCTCGGATTGCGTAACCGCTGACTGAAACCATGTTAAAGAACGAACTTGTGGACATATATACGAACTGCCGAAACAGGTTCTGATTCATGTTGTAGGGATCTTCGGAATCCCGGCGAATGGTTTCCTGTATCCCCGTATTGAAGGTAAGTATGTTCCTCCCCAGGTGCAGCGTTGGGTTCAACCCGAAGTTGAAAGAGTAGTCGGTGGTGTCACGATTGACGATGGCATCCGCACTGGGCAACGAGATCTGGCCCTGGGCATTCCGCACCTGGAAGAAACCGCTGGCGTCGGGAAGCGCACCCAAGTGCAAATGATAAGCTCCCGTCCATTCTGTCTGGATTGACGATCGCGGCAACGGAAGCAGATTCTGTCGGCCTGGAATCGGCTGGGTCACATCGAGCTTCGCGTCCAACGGGTATACCGTGGTGTCCTCGAAGATGGGAGACACAGAAAAGTCCGAGAGGAAACTGAAGTTGGGTGTGATTCTCAGTCCCTCATCGCCCGCCGCCTGCATCAGTTCGCGGTCTGCGGTGGGATCTTCGCCAGCGGCGTCGGCAGCCTGTGCGAAGGCTGTCAACGCTTGTGTGTTGTGATGCTGCTGGCGATAAACGCTGGCTCTCGCCAGCAGATACTGGTATGTGGGGTCGCTCTCGTCCGCTTTGTCGATCGAAGAAATTTGCGCCTCGGCTCGAGCCGTGTCTCCCAGGGCGAGATAAGTATTCGCCAGGCCAATTCGGACTTCAGTCTCACCTGTCCCCGTCGCCAGCGCGTGCTGGTAGTAGTTTTCTGCCAACTGGAACTCGTGCATACTGAGAAACAAATCCGCTGCCTCAATCCACTCGCGGCCTGTCGGTGCGGGAGCTTCACCGGTTCGGGCCTCCATCAATCCCAAAGCGATCTGCCGCCGGGCGTCATCCAGTTGCTGTTTTGCTACCATCTGTTTGGCGACCGCTAAACGGACTGCGAACCGGTCGCTGTCGGGCGCGTCAAGCGCCGCTTCGAACCGCTTCATGGCAGCAGCTTCGTCTCCCAGCAGGCCCAGAGCTTCGCCTGTGGAAAGCAAGACTGTACTTTGTCCTTTTAAATCTTTCTGTGCGTAGCTCTCGGCCAGCTGCACATTTCGAAGCGTGTTCTCCCGATCATGCATCTGTGCGTAGGACCGCGCCAGCTTTGCATATACAAGACTGTCTTGGGGCAATAGCTTTTGAGCCGTCTGGAATTCAGCAATGGCGTCGCTATAACGAAATAAACCGTACAATGTGTCTCCCAGCGCAAGGTGCAGGCCGGCATCGTTGGGCGCCGATTTCAACGCGATGCGGTACTCTGCGGCCGACTTGGTTAGCGATCCCTCGTCTCCGTAGGCGGTAGCGCGAATGAGATGGATGGGCATGGAATCGCCCATTTCCTGCTCGGCTAGCTGCGCTTGCCGCAACGCGACTCGCGGACGATGCAAATCCAGGCTCGTATAGGCGAGTCCCAGGTGTGCTTCTCCGTTTTTCGGCTCAAAGCGCAGGGCCACTTGAAAATCTGCCGCCGCTTCGTTCGGTTTGTGAAGATCTTTCAGGACGTATCCGCGGTTGACATACGCGGTCACTACATTAGGATCGCGCTCTAACGCTTCAGTAAAGTCTTTTTGGGCCTCCTCCAACTGTCCCGCATGCTTGTGAACATAGCCCGCCAGCAACGGGATGTCTGGTTCCTTCGGAAGCAATTGCTCGTAGTGCGAAGTCAACTCTTGTAGTTCGTCGTAGCGTTCGAGGTGAAGCAGATCATACCCGAGATAGACCACGACGTCCCGATCGGCGGGAAGTTTCTTGATCGCTTCTCGCCCCACATCCGCCGACTCTTCGTAGTTTCCGATCCAGCTTAGATAGCGTTCTTTTTCTCGCATTACCTGAGGTTGCTGTTGCATTTCGGCGTTCGCGCGGCCCAACCATTCCGCGGCCACCGGGAAGCGCTTTGCCTCAATGGCTGCGTTCATGCCTCCTGCAATGATCAAGCTATTCGTGGGTGCGAGATCGTAAGCCTTGCGATACGAGCTTTCAGCTTTCGTGAACTCGCGTCGCGCGGAATACATATCGCCCAGCGCAAGGTATGGCACATAAAGCTTGGGATACGCGGAAGCGAGCCGTTCGAAATATTTTTCGGCGTCCTTGTCGTGCCCGGCCTCCCGCGATGCAAAACCTAAGGAAGTCAGAGCCATGCGGTTGGTCGCGTCGACCGCCAGAACCTGACGATAGACCGTGATCGCTTCCTCCGGGCGACCGAGCTTCACCAGCAAGTCACCGCTAACTTGCAGATTGTTGGGATCTTTTGGCTTGAGTGCCAATGCTTCTTTGACGTCATTACCCGCGCCATCGAGGTCTCCGGCATACATTTTGATCATGGCCCGGAGACGCAGAAATTCCGACCGGTTCGACCCGCGCTCATCCAGTCCACCGATCTCTGACTGCGCGATTTGCAGATGCTTATGAAACGCACCTTCATCTAGCAGGCCCTTATACAGCTCCGCCAGATTCAGATGTAGTTGAATGCCATACAGAGCCCCCTCGGCCGGAGCTTCAGGCAGATGGTCTAGTGCGGCGGTGTACTCGCGAACCGCATCCTGATTGCGTTCCTCCAACCTTGCAATCTCTCCCCGAAGCGCGTGGAGACGATAGTGGTCGGCATCGATGGAGGCAGCCCGCTTGAGAAATGGTTC
>Ga0070764_10000354_pt1 | contig 17709 bp, 11 predicted proteins | sample HubBroMetageWRM4_FD_67287 | JGI IMG/M metagenome (GOLD analysis project Ga0070764, IMG submission 67287) | Warmed soil microbial communities from the Hubbard Brook experimental Forest, New Hampshire - Hubbard Brook CCASE Soil Metagenome WRM 4 | ecosystem: Environmental > Terrestrial > Soil >... | reverse complement strand
GCGTTTTCCCTGCGTGAGATAGGCCATCGCCGCTAAATATTCCGCTTCGTAGTAATCGGGCGCGGCCGCCACGGCCTGCTTGAAATCTTCCAGCGCTCCGGCGGCGTCATGCTGGTCGTTCAATTTCATTCTTCCGGAAGTAACCAGATCGCGCGCTTTCTTAGGCATCGCGAGTTCGTGCGTCGAAACCGACGCCCCGCGATGACTGGCCTCTGCGCTTTCGGCGGGCTGCAGAACGATCTGAATTCCTTTGCTTGACGCGAACGAAAGATCCACTGGTACGTTCGCCGGCTGATAGCCTTGCACGCTGATCGTCAGGTAATACACGGCGGGTTTCAAATCGTAGATCACGAATCCACCGGATTCGTTCGTCGCCGCATCCCAACGGTCTGCGCCCTCGGCGCCCTGTAGTTGCACAATTATGTTGAGAGCGGGATGGCTCGTGTCCTGAAGATAGACGTTTCCGGCGATCGTGAGCCGGTGTTCAGCGGTGCCCGCCGACTCAAGCTGAAAAGCGTGCACCGACCAGGGAACTGCGAGGAGGGACAACGCAAGAAGAAACGCGAGACGGCGCATAGGCCACCTCCAAACACCGGGAACGCCGCCAAGTATAGCACTTTCGGAAGGCCGCTTACCGCGAGAGGACGCTCGTAGCCATAATTTTACAATTTCGCGGTGAGCGTGGCTTTCAAGTCGCGGCCCACGCGATCGACGAGCGTTTCGTCTTCTTGGTCGCCGATCCATTGCTTGACGACGTGTCCATCTTTGCCGATCAGCACGTAGGTGGGCAGTGCGTTCGCGCCGTACTCGTGCATCATCTGGTGCCCTTCGTCGAATTTCTGCGTCCAGCTCATTCCGTTGCTCGCCACAAACGAGCGCCATTCGTCTTGATCTTCATCTTCGCTCACGCTCACCACTTCCATCTGGTCGCTGCCGTAGATCGCTTGCAGCTGTTTCAGGCCGGGCAGCGCGTGGCGGCACGGACCGCACCAGGTCGCCCAGAAATCAATCAGCGTCACACGGCCGCCCGACGAACCACTGGCGTAGCCGGGCGCCTGCTGGCCCTCGGCGAGCGGAGCGTGCGGCATATTCTGCTCGTCGAAAATTTTCACGGAATTCGCCTGCGACGCTTTTCTGGCGCGCGAGGCTCGCGCAAGGTCCGCCACGGAGGCAGGCTGCTCGGGCTGAATGTACGTCGTGCCGCTCTGCGCGAATGCGTTCGCACCGGGCGTGGCCTGATTTTGCGCGACTGGCGGAGCAGCAGCCGTCGTGCTCTGCTGAGTTGACGTTTGCGCCGCCGGCGCGGGCTGAGCGCTCGATCCGGAGCTGGACTGCGAGCTCGCCGCACCGGCGAACATCGACGCCGCGAGCGCTACGCCGTATACGAGTGCATGTTTGCCCATCGTCGCGGCCCTCCCGCGCGCTGCCGCAGTACACTTCACTGCGGTTAGTGCGTGTTCATCACCACGTCCGGCTTCGTGAAGAGCGATTCATCCACCGCGCCGTTGTTCTCGAGCTTCGTCACGCGGATCGTGAACACGTTGCCTTTCTCGACATGCCGGATCTTGTACGGGAAATACGCGCCATCCACGGGGCGGTAGTCGTCGAAAAATGTTTGCACCACGTAGTCGCCGCCGGTCTGGTGCACCGTGTCGTCCACTCTCACCACGAATCCGCTCGCACTGTCGAAATACACCTTCGACGTAATCGTTTTCGATGGCTGGAAGTCGAGCACGTAGGTGGAATATTTGCCGACCTGCGCGGCGCCGACCGTTTTCCCCGGCGGCAGGTCGAGCAGCAGCGTTGTGCCGCGGTTGAATTCCGATTCGTGCATCCACGCCACACGGGCGGCGCCGGAAAATTCGAGCATGTCTCCGCGCGGGCCTTCGAGCCACGCCGTCTTGCCGTTGCAGGTTTCGCGCACCGCCGCGCCATTCGGAAAAGCGATCTTCATGTAGCGCGAATTCGGCGCCTCGGAATAAATTTCGATGGTCGCGAAGCCGGACTGATCTTCGGTCTGGTAGATGCCTTTCATGTATCGCGTGTTGAAGTGCGTCCACACTTCGCGTCCGCCCATCGCCACTTCGTATTTCTTCACGATGTCCGCGGGAGCGGGCGTCGTTTTCGCTTCATCCGCGCCAGCGTTGCCCGCGGTGCCGGTGAAGTTTGAGGTCGCCACCGGCTGCGAAGACGTCGACGTCGGCTGCGGCTCCGCGAATGACGTCTGCGCACGCGCCGCCCTCGCACCAAACATCCCCACCCCAACGAGCAAACACAAAACACCCGACGTTTTCATGAACGCCTCCCGATTCGAGCCTGGCTTATTGCTTACAGTATGAGCGCGGCTCAGACGCGAGGCGCTTCAGCGAGGTACGGGCGACGCGAAGACGGAACTGTACGGTCGAACAGGCGAAGATGAGGGAAAGCTGCGCTTGAAACTGAAACGCGCAAAAAAAACGCGGCGGCTCGCCAGACCTCACGATGCCGCCGCGCTTATGAAAAGTTATGAAGCGTTGGTCGCGTTACCCAGCGCTCAGTCCGGGTGAGAGTGACGCCATTCCCAATACTGTTCTTGTTCGTGCTTGTTGGCCTTGGCCCAATCGTGATGTTTCCACTTCTTCTCGTCCTGGAAGCGAATCCACGCGGCGTTCTCGTGGTCGTCCCAGTTGTGATAGTCCTTGTGCTTTTCGTCGTACACGCGGACTTGCACCGCGTCCTGCGAAATCGGTGCGGCAAACGCAGCCATTGGCGCAAGCAGCGCTGCGCCCAAAATGAACGAACCAACCACGCGGTATGTTCGATGCATGAAGTATTCCTCCATGCCCCTAGGAGAACAAAAGCGGCGCACGGCGGCCATACGAGGAATCCCGTAGATGCGAGGATGAATTCCTGGGGCTCTAACTGTAATGAACTGAAACGCGTTTACTCGAGCAGCGTCACGGTGCCGCTTCCGAGGTCGTAATACGCGCCGACGATCTTGATCTTTCCGTCTTTCGACATTTCGGAAAGCACGGTGGAAGATTCGCGCAGCAATTTCGCCTGGTGCTTGGCGTTTTCTTTTGTCGTCGCTTCGGTGTCGGGTCCCGCCACGTCCACTGCCGCCTGAATGTGCGGGAAGAGCGAGCTGATCTGCCCCGGCACGCCTTTTCCTGCAATCGCAGCTTTCACCGCGCCGCAACCGCGATGTCCCAGCACGATAATCACTTTCGTGCCAAGCACAGCAGCGCCGTATTCCAGGCTGCCGATAATTTCCGGCGTGGCTACGTTGCCCGCGACGCGCGTCACGAAAACGTGACCGATCGTCTGGTCAAACAGAATTTCCACCGGCACGCGCGAATCGGCGCACGAGAGCACCGCTGCAAACGGCTCCTGCTTATCCACCGTTTTCGATTTCAGCATGTCGAGGTCGTGTTCAAACGACGTCATCTTGTTCGCGGCGTAGCGCGCGTTGCCGTCCATCATTTCCTTCAGCGCTGCGTCAGGTGAGAGTTCGCTCTGTGCCGACGCGCGCCGGGGCGCCGCCACTTCCGCTGCCGCTGCGCCGATCATTCCCGCCACCGCACCGCCGATGCTCATCTGCAAAAAGCCGCGCCGGCTGCGGAGTTCGCCCGTCGAATCGAGTCCCGGATTTTTCGTGCTCTCGTCGCTCATTGTCATCTCCCTCTGCAGCGTTCGCGTCTTATACCGTATCCAGATCAACCGTTTCCAGGTAACTCGGAATCGTCACGTTCCAATGCATCCGCGAAGTGATCGCGCCCTCGAATGATTCGAGCGCGTTCGGCTCGCCATGCACCAGAAAAGTTTTGCGCGGCGGCGCCTGAAAACCCGAAAGCCATCGCAACAACTCGTTGCGCCCCGCATGCGCCGACAGCTGCCCGATCGTAACCACTTCGGCCCGCACAGGGATTTCCTGCCCGTGAATGTGCAGATACTGCGCGCCATCCTGCAACGCGCGTCCACCCGTGCCGTCGCCCTGATACCCCACGAGCATCACGCAATTTTTTGCATCGGGTAAACGGTTCGCCAGATGATGCAGCACGCGCCCACCGTTGGCCATGCCGCTGGCCGACAAAATAATGCACGACGCGACATTGTTGATCGCTTTCGATTCGTCCACCGTACGCGTCATCTTCACGTCTTTCAGGTTCAGCGGATCGCGGTCGCCCTGCTGCTCGGCCTGCGTGAAATCCATGTCGTGATCTTCTTTATGCTTCGCGTAGAGGCCGGTCACGCTGATCGCCATCGGGCTATCGACGAAGACCGGTACCTTCGGAATCCGGCCAGCGTCGCTCAGCTGCCGCAGGTAATACATCAGTGTCTGCGTCCGGCCCACTGCGAATGACGGCACTACCACCGCGCCACCGCGCTTCACTACGCGATTGATTACGTCCGCCAGTTCGTCCGTCACTGAGCCCGAAGGATGATCGCGGTCGCCATACGTCGATTCGCAAAGCAAAATGTCCGAGCGCGTCGGCGAAACGGGATCGTTCAGGATCGGCTGGTCGTAGCGGCCCAGGTCGCCTGAAAAAGTGACCACGGTCTTCTTTCCGTTTTCCGTGATAGTCAACTCGAACCATGTCGAGCCGAGAATGTGCCCTGCGTCATGCGGCGAGAAGGAAAATTCCGGACTGAGCGTCCACGGAGCCGAGCGCGGCACTTCTTTGAAAAGCGTCAGAACTTTTTGCGCCTCTTCCACCGTGTAAAGCGGCAGGGGCGGCTTGTAGTTCGTGTAGCCTTTTTTCGCGGCGAACTTCGCGTCTTCTTCCTGCAGGTGCGCCGAATCGAGCAGCAAAATATTGCACAGCTCGATCGTCGCGGAGTCGGCGTAGATCGGACCGTTGTATCCGGCCTGCACCAATTTCGGCAGGTAGCCCGAGTGATCGATGTGCGCGTGCGTGAGCACCACCCAGTCGATCGTCCGCGGATCCACAGTCAGCGGATTCCAGTTGCGCTTCTGCAATTCGCGCGAACCCTGAAACAGCCCGCAATCCACTAGCAGCTTTTTTCCGTTCGCTTCGACCAGATATTTCGAGCCGGTAACGGTTCCTGCAGCACCCAGAAAGGTTATTTTTGGCATGGGCGGGTATTCTAGACCAGTCGCGCTACAAAAATCTCAACGCGATTTTCGGGCGACGCGCGCCGCGGGGAATTGCGCTTGACCCGCATCTCTGGCCGCTTTACTCTGCCGTCTCGCACGCTCGACACCCAGCTTCGAGGAAAACTTTGACGAATCTCCGCGCCGCCCGTTCGCGTTTTCTGCTTCCCACGATTTTCAGGATTGCCATCGCAGTTGCAGCGCTCGCAGCGAGCGCTTCGTACGCCGCTGCGCAAATGGCGCCCACAGCCGCGCCGGTAGCCGCGTCGGACGACTACGTCCACTCCACGTTCGACTTCGGCAGAGTAAACGTCGGCTTCCTCGCGGGCGGCGGCACGGGCCTCGGAAAATCGGACAACACGCAATTCATGTACGCCGGGGGACGATTCGGAATCGTGCTCACCCGCGATCACTTGCCCGGCCTGCTACGCGGAAATTTTGAGTGGGACTTCGACGTTCTGCCTATGTATCCCGTGTTTCCGCCGAACGGCGGCGTCTGGGGCGGCAGCATCCGTCCGCTGATCTGGAAATGGAATTTCACGCACGGCAAGAAAATCGCGCCCTACTTCGCTGCAGAAGGCGGCATCGTCTTCACGCGCGACAATATTCCGCCGGGCGACACTTCGCAGGTAAACTTCACGCCCGGCGCGGCCTTTGGCGCGAACTTCTTCCTGAAAAATCGCCGCAGCTTTTTCTTCGAAGGAAACCTCGGCCACCTGTCAAGCGCGAGCCTCGGCAATCACAATCCGGGCTACAACGTCACGTTCATGGTCACCGCCGGCTTCAGCTTCTTCAAGCACTAGCATCAGCGCGAGGTCACGCGAATGAAACGTTCGGCTGGCGTCACTATCACGGCCGTCATCGATTTCGTCGGCTGCGCATTTACACTTTTCAGCGCACTCGCCTCGGTGCTCGTGCTGGTCGTTCAGTCGATCATCCCGCCGTCTTCGCCCGGCGCCGCAGCCATGGAATTTCCGCCGATGCTGCGCGCATTCCAATTCATCGCCGTTCTGTTTTTTTTCCTCGCCGTCGTGTGGGGAGTCTCGACCGGCGTCGGCCTGCTCCGCCTTCGCGATTGGGCACGCATCTCCCAGCTGATCTTCGCTGGGCTGATCACGCTGATCGGCGTCTGCTCCGCGCTGTTGTTGCTGCTCATTCAGCTGCCGATGCCCGCCACCGACCCAAACCCGGAAGCCACGCAGACCGTCCTGCATTTCACGCGCATTTTCATCGCGCTGATGTACGGCGGACTCGCCGCGCTCGGCATCTGGTGGCTTTATTACTTCACCCGCCGCCCGATCCGCGACGAATTCAGTTCCGCCGGGCGCCACGCAGTCACAATTCCCACCGCTATTCCCGCGGAACTACCCGGTGGCGTTCCTCTTCATGGCGTCGAGCCCTTCGCCGGTCCAATGCATCAAGGCCGTCCCGTCAGCATCACAATCATCGCGGCGCTTCTACTCCTGGGTGTGGCGAATCTCATCGTCGTCCCGCTTTACCACGTTCCTCTGCTTTTCTTCGGTGAACTGGTTTCCGGCGCGCCCGGCATGGCCATCTTGTCTATTTTGGCGCTGACGCAGGCTCTTGCCGGCTTCGGTCTGCTGAAGATGAAAATGTGGGGGCGCAACCTGGCGATTGCTGTGGAGCTTTTTGCGACTGCGAATTTACTGGGTAGCAGCTTCAGGCCCGGAAGCCAAGCCCACTTCGATGAGTTCATGCAGAAGATGTACGCGCAGTGGAAACTGCCGGCAAACTTTCCGGCCATTCACTTTCCGGTTGCACTGATGCTGCTGCCCGCAATTCCCGTCGTGCTGGTAGTCCTTTACTTCCTCTTCAAAGAAAAGCCCGCGTTCGAGAGAGCCGCTCTCAAATCCGCCTCTCCGGCCTGAGTCCCGCGAAGCGGGATGTAACATAGACTGTCAGTCTGTGCGGCCCATCTTCACCCACACCGCAGCCCGCGCTAAGCATGCTTCGATCCCACAAACCCAAAGTACGCTATATAGAGGTAGCAAATCACCGGCAGGAAAAACGCATGGTGGATGCCGACCTTGTCCGCAATCACGCCCTGCGCCAGCGGAATAATCGCGCCGCCCACAATCGCCGCCACCAGCATCGCCGACCCGTCCGCCGTCAACGGCCCAAGCCCTTCAATCGACAGTGCGAAGATCGTCGGGAACATGATCGAGTTGAACAAGCCCACGGCGATGATCGTCCACATCGCCACGTGCCCGTAGGTCAGCATCGACGCGCACACCAGAGCGCCCGCCACAATTGCCGCGATTCCCAGCAGCGTGTTCGGCCTGATTTTCTGCTGCAGCACCGAGCCGATGAAGCGGCCCACCATCGCGCCGCCCCAGTAGTACGTCACGTATGTCGCGCCCTGCTGCAGCGTAAGATTCGCGATGTCCGGCTGGTTGAAATAATTAATCAGAAAGCTTCCGATCGAAACTTCCGCGCCCACGTAAACAAAAATCGCTACCACGCCAAACAGCAGGTGCGAATGATTCCACACCGAGTCTTTCGCTTCGGACTTTGATTCCACCGTCGCGATCGACGGCAGCTTGAACAGGCCCATCACAACGGCCAGCGCCACCAGCGCCAGCGCAAAAACCATGTACGGAATCTTCACCGAGCCCGCTTGTTCGAGCTTGTATTGCTGCTGCTGAGTCTGGGAATACGTCGCCAGCACCGCCGCCGCAATCGGTGCCTGCGCGAGAATCAGCAGTCCGCCGATCTTCGGTCCCACCGTCGTGCCCAGCGAATTGAACGCCTGCGCGAGATTCAACCGGCTCGACGCCGTCTTCTCCGGCCCCAGCGCCGTCACGTATGGATTCGCCGACACCTGCAAAATCGTCATTCCCGCCGCGAGCACGATCAGCGCCGTAAGAAAAAAGGGATACGACGCAGCGCTCGCTGCCGGAATAAACAGAAACGCCCCCGCACCCATCACCAAGAGTCCCGCGACCATCGACTTCTTGTACCCGATTGCATCGATGAGCTTTCCGGACGGCAGCGAGAACACGAAGTACGACGAGAAAAACGCGAACTGCACCAGCATCGCCTTCGCGTACGTGAGATCGAAGATCGACTTCAGGTGGGGAATCAGAATATCGTTCAGGCTGGTGAGAAAGCCCCACATGAAAAATAGCGTGGTGACCATCGCCAGCGCCGGAACGTTTGTCTGATTTTCGAAGGATGCTGCCGAACCGCTGGATTTCGACGAGCCGACGTTTGCCATCAGTTTGGTTGCCTCGCTGCAACCCAGCGGATTGTATAACGAATCGAAAACCGCGCAACCCGTCGATGTCGCGAGGCTACGCTAGGCGCCACCCCGGGCCGCCCGCATCGCGCCGCCGAAGCAGGTAACTCTCTGCCAAATCATGCACCCAAGTAACATTGACACAAACGCGCCGAAGCCCAACTCTGGCTACATCATGCTTGGAGTTCTTCGTCGCGCCGCAATCGTCGTTCTAGCTGGCGTTGCCGCGTCGGCGCTTGGCGTCCGTGCAGCGCAGGCTCAAGAGCCTCCAGCTCACTTTGTCGCTGTTTCGCCCGCACAAGTCACGCTCACCGTCGGCGAATCGCGCTCCTTTCGCCTCGTCGATCAAGACGGTCACATGCAGCACGACGTAGAGTGGAGCATCTCGATCCCCGAAGACTTCACGATGCAACCCGGCGACGAAGTTTCGATTGTCGCGAAAGATCATGGCCACTACACGCTGCGCGGGCGGTCCAGCGCCGGTTCTGCCGAAGCGCAGGTGACAGTTTCGGATGGGCCGCTCAAAAACGGCACCATCATCTGGGGCGACGGCAAAGTTCCAGGTTGTGAACCGAAGCAGATCGTTCAAGCTATTCCCACGGCCAACGGCCCTTCGGTTTACGAAATTACTCACTGCCCAGACGGCGACTACGCCGCTGCGTACACCTCAGACGGCATGCAGATGTGGCGGCGCAGAGTGGGAGCAAACGTGCTGAGTGCTGTGCCAGTGGGTCCGTCGATGCGCACGAGTGCTCCGCTCTTCGGTGCCGGCACTCCCACCGCGAGCAGCGCACCCGCCGCCCGCATGGACGCGCATTCGGGCGCCGTCTGCGATTCGGTTGTGGTTGGGATGGAGCAGCAGAAAGTCCGCGATCTGCTGGACGACGCGCATCTTTCATTCAGCGAGGGCACGAACAGTTTGCACGAGTGGATCATTGACGAGCGCGGTGCCCAGTGCACGATCTGGTTCGACGAATCGCTCCACGTTTCAAAGAGGCGGAAGACGCTCACCGACCAGTAATCCGTAAGATAGCCTGCCGCGCAGGCTGTCTTAGTTCGTTGCGACCCCAACTACGCGGAAATTTCCTTCGCCGTGATCTCGTACACAAAGTGCTCCTGATCGTACGGGTCAATCTTCGCGCCGCCCGTCTCGCCCTGCGTGTACATCAAAAACGGCAGCGTCGCGCCATCCTCGCCCGGCAGCTCAATGTCGTTCGCGAAGTTGTACGCGATCCAGTTCATCTCCCACGAACCAAACAGCCGCTTTCGTGCCTTCACCACCATGTCGTTATCGAGCGCCAGATTTCCCGGACCTTCCTCGAGCACCACCTTGCGCACGTCCGCTGGATCCATCGGCACCCAGCCGTAGCCGCTCAGAAACACTTCCGCGCGGCAATGCTGCGCGTGCGTGATGTTGTCCGTCGCCGGCCCGAGGCTCTTGTATCCCAGTTCCGATTTCGCTACGCGAATTCCGTACGCGTGTCGCGCCGGTACGTCCGCCGCGCGGCAGAGTCCCACAAACAGCGCGTTCAAATCCGCGCACTTGCCGCCCAGGTCGCCGCTTTCGAGCATGAATCGAATGTCGCCCAGGCCGCAGCCGCGCGTCTTCGGATTGCGGAAAGTGTTCTCGACGATCCACTCGTAAATCGCGCGCGTCTTGTCCACGTCCGTCGTCGCGCCCTTCGTGATGCGCAGCGCCGTGTCGCGCACGATTCCATCCGTGGGCTGCAGCTTCGTCGCGCGCAAATAATACGCACGCTCTGCCTCGCTCAGCGGCGCCGCGCTGCCCGGCAAATTCAAATCCACAAAGTACGGCCGAGTCGCCACGCGGCTCGTCACCGTCATTACCGGCGCCACGCCGGCGGGGAATTCGCCGTACGCGATTGCCAGCCAATTTTCGGCGCTCGAGTCCACTGTGCCCGTACCGCCAACGGTGCCGATTGTGTTCGCGAGGCTTTTCTGGAAGGGAAGTGAGTTCGGCAGCACGGCCGGAACCCACACGCGCGTCACGCCATTCGGCTTCAATACCGAAACTTTCGTCGTCAGCTCAAACGTGCGCCAGCCGGCCGCCTCATCCGTCGCGGCGCCCGCAACCTCCGGCCACACACCGCCACCAAATCCAGCAGCCTTCGCAAGCCGCGAAAATCCCGGCGTCATCGCGCCCACCGATGCCACAACCGCAGCTCGAATCAACGAACGTCGGCTGATGCTCATGTCCCAGGCTCCAGAAGTGGAATTGGCGCAATCTACCAGCGTGAACGGCGTTGCCTGCTCGCGTCCAACAGCGCGTTGAAAGCCTAGTACAACGCAGCACAAAAAACAAAACGGAGCGGCAGCGCCTGTTGCGTGGCGCCCCGCTCCGCTCAGTCGAAGCTAATCGAACCGCTGAGCAGCCGTTAGTTCACGGTCAACGTCAGCGACGCGCCGTGCGTGGTCGCGCCCGACGTGCCAGTCACCGTGATGGCGTAAGTGCCTTTGCCCGTGTCGTTGCCGCCTGCCATGTTCGAGCACGCCGTGATCGATAGCGCAGGCAGAATCAGAAGTACCATCGCCAGCGCCAGCCGCCACGCCCGATTCCGCGACGTGCGAATCAGCACGAGCGACCCGATCGCCGCAAATAACGACGCAGCGAGCTGCCACGACGCCGGAAGCCGCGCCTGCCTCCCCGGATCAGACGTCGGTCCGCCCACTGGCCCAGCCGTCGCACCTGAACTCGTGCTGATCGTCGCCATCACCGTCGCCGTGTGCGTCCCGTCCAGCGTCACCGTCGGCGTTGCAAACGAGCACGTCGCGGCCGCTGGCAATGGCGAGCACCCCAACGTCACCGTTTGCGTTGAGCCATTCAGCGGAGCGATGCTCACCGCCACAGTTCCAGACGCGCCTCTCTTCACCGTCAGTGCAGTCGGCGCAATGCTCACGCTGAAATCGCCCGTGCTTGCCGCGTTCACCACTTGCGACACAGCCGAAGACGTCGAAGCCGCGTAATTAGTGTCGCCGCTGTACTGCGCCGTGATCGAGTGCGTCGCTTGCGTGAGCGTGCTGGTCGTGTACGCAGCCATGCCGCCGGAAATCGTCGCCGGCGTGCCAAGCTGCGTTGCTCCATCGAAGAATGTCGCCGTCCCCGTGATCGTCCCGGCCGTCGCGGACGTGACCGCCGCCGTGAACGTCACGCTCGCGCCAACCGTGGACGGATTTAGCGACGATGTCACCGCCGTCGATGTAGCCGCTTTGCTGCTCGCGTTCACCACTTGCGACACGGCGGGCGACGTCGAGACCGCGTAGTTCGTATTGCCGTTGTAAACCGCGGTGATCGTGTGCGTACCCTGCGAAAGGTTCGAGATCACCAGGTCCGCGATGTTGCCCGTCATGGTGATCGGAGTATTCAGCTGGTGCGCGCCGTCGAAGAACGACACGCTGCCGCTGATCGTTCCGGGCGTCGTCGATGTCACCGTCGCCCTGAACGTTACACTCGCGCCCGACGTCGATGGATTCAGCGATGAAGTCAACGCTGTGCTCGTCGCCGCCTGGCCCGACCCGTTCACCACCTGCGACACCGGCGCCGACGTGCTCACCGCAAAATTCGTGTTGCCGTTGTATCGCGCCGTGAGTGTGTGCGTCCCCTGCGCGAACTTTGTATTCGTGTACGTCGCCATGTTGCCGGTCATCGTGATGGGCGTGTCCAGCAGCTCTGCGCCGTCGTAGAACGATATCGATCCGCTGATCGTTCCCGTGGTCGTTGAAGTCACCGTCGCGGTCAGTGTCACGCCCGCGCCCACCGTCGATGGATTCGGCGATGCGTTCAGTGTTGTCGTGGTCGTCGCCGCGCCGGACGAATTCACCACCTGCGAGACGATCGGCGAAGTGGACGTTGAGTAGTTCGTATCGCCGCTGTACACCGCCGTGATCGAATGCGTGCCCTGCGCGAGCGCGGAGGTGGTGTACGCCGCGGCGCCGCCCGTGAGCGTCATCGGTGAGCCGATCTGCGTAGCGCCGTCAAAGAACGACACTGTGCCCGTGATCGTGCCCGACGTCGCCGAAGTCACGGACGCGTTAAACGTCACGCTCGTGCCCGTCGTCGAAGGATTCAGTGACGATGTCAGCGCGGTCGTTGTCGTCGCTTTGCCCGACGCGTTGATCGTCTGTGTCACCACAGGCGATGTGCTCGTGGTGTAGTTCGTATCGCCGCTGTACACCGCTGTAATCGAGTGCGAGCCTTGCGACAGCGTCGTCGTCGAGTACGACGCGCTTCCACTCGCGAGCGTCATCGGCGTGCCGATCTGCGTCGCACCGTCGAAGAACGTCACCGTGCCAGTGATTGTTCCCGCCGTCGCCGAAGTCACCGTCGCCGTGAACTTGACACTCTGTCCAGTTGTGGCCGGATTCGGTGTCGCGCTCACGCTCGTGCTAGTCGTCGCTTTACCCGACGCATTTACGGTCTGCAATATGCCAGACGAAGCAACCGGTCCGTAGTTTGAATCTCCGCTGTACGTCACATTGATCGAATGATTGCCCTGCGCGAGCGCCGAGTACATCAACACCGCCGCGCCCGATGACAGCGTCACCGGCGATCCAATTGGATTTCCGCCGTCTTGGAATTGAACTGTTCCCGTTGGCGTCGGTCCGCCCGACACCGTTGGCGTTACCGTCGCGGTGAAAGTTACGCTCTGTCCGACCGTCGATGGATTCGGCGTCGATCCCAGCGCGATGTTCACCGTGCCGGTTCCCTGAACGGCTAGCCCCGTCGTTTGAATCGATAGCGGGCTTCCTTTCGCACCAACCGACACATATACCGCGCCATTCGCAGGAAACGGCGCGGGATAGGTATCCGCCGTCGGAGCGAACTTCACGTTGATCGTGCAGCTCGCTTGCGGCGCGATCGAAGCCGGGCAGTTCGAAGTTGCCTGGAAATTTTCCGACGGCTGAAGCCCCGTGAACGTAAACGGCGCGCTGCCCGGATTCGAGAGAGTCACGGTCTGCGCTGGGCTCACCGTCCCAACAGACTGGTTCCCGAAGCTCAAGCTGTTTGGAGTGAGCTGCGGTACCGCTCCAGTAGCGCCTGAACCATTCAACGCCACGGTGAAAAACCCACCGGCCGCATTTGCTCTGAACGACAGCAACCCTCCACTATCTCCCGACGCGGTCGGCGTAAATATCACGTTGAACGCGCAATTCGCCCCGGCCAGCACTGCGCTTCCGCAAGTGTTGGTTTGCGTGAACGGCCCCGTGATCGCAACATTCGAAAGGTTCAGCGTGCCGTTGCCCGTGTTTTTCAGCGTCGCCGATTGCGTTCCGGACGGCGTGTTCAGCGGCACGGGGCCAAAATTCATCAGCGGAGGCGCCAGATTCACCTGTGGCGCGAGCGCGCCGTTGCCGGAAAAATTCACCACGAGTGTCTGGTTGCCCGGAGCGTTGGTCACGATCGTCAGCGTGCCGGTGCGCGTGCCGGTCGTGGTCGGCGTGAAGCTCACGTTGTATTGGCACGTGTTCCCGGCCGCGACCGGACCAGTGCAAGTGTTGGTCTGCGTAAAATCGCCCGTCAGCGTCGCCGACGTAACGCTCCCCGGTCCCTTGCCTAGGTTCGAAACGCTCACTAAGAACTGACTAAGGCCGGTGGTGCCCACAACAGTGTCGGGGAACAAGCCCACATTGTTCGTGAGAGTTGGGACAATGTTCAGCAGGAACGCAGCGCTCGTGGATGTACCGGCAAAACCGGTGATGACAGTGCTCGCCGGTTTGCTCTCGTTGTCCACTAGCGTCAAAGTCGCCGTGCGCGTTCCCGCCGCCACCGGCGCGAAGTTGATCGAGATCGAGCACGCTTGCCCCGATGCCAGTGAAAAATTTGGCAGCGTGCACGAGGCAGGTTGCAGCACGAATTCTGTGGGGTTGGCACCGGTCAGCGACTCGGCCGTTACGTTCAGCGTCGCTCCTCCGGTGTTCGTAACAGCGAAGGACGAATTTGTAGGCGTGCCCACAACCGTCGGATCGATGAACGGTCCGGTGAACACCGCGTACGGTCCCGTCGAAACATTACCGACGAGCGAGAGTGTGTTCGGCGTGTTGGGCGCATTTGTCGCCACCGAAACGGTCGCCGTGCGTTGACCCGTTGCGCCGGCTGCCGGCGTGAACGTCACGTTCAGCGTGCAATAGTGTTGCCCGATTTGGCAGGCGCTTGAATCGACTTGGAATTCGGACGCATTCGGCCCGCTGATCGTCGGCGCGGACACGGGCGCCGGCGCGATCGTGTATTGGCTCGTTCCTGGCGACTGCAATCCGGACAACTGCGACGCGCTCGTCGTTCCCGGTCCTTGTCCGTTAAAGGTCAGCGTCGGCGGAACGAACGACGCGTAGTCGATCGCGACAGGAGTTCCGAGCAGCTGCACAATATGCGGCGCGTTCGACGCGTTATCGATGATCGTGATGGTTCCACCGTCTCCGCTGGATTGCGGATTGGTCGGCTGATACGTAGCGTTGATCGTGCAGGACGCGCCTGCTGCCAAAGTTGTTCCGCAGTTGTCGTACTCACTGAACGGGCCTGCCGTCGTCTCACCGATTAACAACGGCATCGTCACTTGAAGTACGAGCGGAGCAGTGCCGGAGTTCGTCAGCGTCACCGACTGCGGCTGCGACGCGCTTCCCACGGATGTTTGTGGGAACGTCAGCGTCGTCGCGGAAAGCGTTACCGCCGGCGCTGCGGTCCCCGTCGTGTACTTCGCCACAAAAACCGCCGGACCGCTTCCGGATGTGAATTGGCCCGGCGTCGTGAGGAAACTCGTTGCCTGCCCCGCTACGTAGACGTCGCCCGCCGAATCGAGCGTCAGTCCCAGCGCGAGCGACTGTCCTGAGCTTCCTTGTGCGAGCGGCGTAGCGTACGGCAGCTTGGTGCCGTCCGCGCTCAGCTCCATCAACACAACGTTTAGCCCGGTGGACTGATAGTACGCGTCGGGACTGAACGGAAAATCCGTCGAACCGGTGTTCGCGAGCAGCCAAAGGTTTTTGCTCGAATCGAGTGCGCCACGGAACGCGATGTCAGGCTGCGAGCCGCCGATGTAGGTGGAGTAAACCAGAGCCGAACCTGCCGGATTCAGTTTCGATACGAAAATGTCGCCGCACGATGGCTGATCGAGTAGCGACGAGTCGAGATAGGTGTCGCAGAACGTCGAGGCTGCGGCCGGACCCGCGTACGTCTTTTGAAACGCGCCGCTGCTGATGGGGAAGTCAGGCGATGCCGTCGTGCCCCACGAATACGCCGCGCCGGTGGAATCGATCGCTAGCCCGAGCCCGATGTCGTACGACGTACCGCCGATGAAGGTCGAATAGACAAAAGATTTGAAATCCGGCGCGATTTTTGAAACGAATGCGTCGCCCTGATCCGCTCCCGAGCTGTGCGCCGGTTGGTACGATCCCGCCGTCGTCGGATAATTCGTCGAGTACGCGGTCCCTCCCACATACACGTTGCCGGTGGTATCGAGCGCGATTCCCGAAGCGAAGTCGTCGTCATTTCCGCCCAGATACGCCGCCGCGGCGAGCGTCGATCCATCCGCCGACATCTTCGCCACGAATCCGTCGTAGCACGGATACAAACCGCCCTGGCACATTCCGCCGCCCACCGACGGCCCCACCGAACCGGCAGTCATCGGGAAATTTGGTGCGTTCGTCGCGCCAATAAGGAAAAGGTTGCCGCTCGAATCCGCCGCGACGTTCGAAATCAGCGTCGATAGCGTTCCGCCCAGGTAAGTTGAAAACGTAAGCGCCGTGCCATCCGTTGTCAGCTTCATCACAAAGCCCGCGCTGCACGGGTAGTTGTGAAGATTGGGACCGTAGGTGCAGCTTCCACCGGCGGCGGTCTTTTGGAACGCGTTCGCAGTGGTAGGGAAGTTCGTAGCTGTCGTGGTTCCAACCACGACCTCACCATCCGCTTCGGGCAAAATGCGGATGCCGGACGTCACATTGTTCTGAGTGCCGAAGTAGGTTGAAAAGATCAGCGAACTGGCTGTTGGATCGAGCTCCGTCACGATGCCGGTGTCGCAATAGTTGGAGACGATCGCTCCTCCCGTCGTCTGATACGCGCCGGGCGTCACCGGGTAATCCACGTCGCAAGACCTGCCTGTGACCCAAATGTTGCCGCTCGCATCCAGCTGCACGTCAGACAGCAAGTTCAGATTCGTGCTTGCGCCGAAATGCGAGGAGAATGCGAGCACCGGATCGATCACCAGCTGCACCGAGTGGTCGTAATCTCCAAGCTCAAAGCGCGCTTCGTGCGTTTTCGCGAGCGCAAATTTCACATCCACGTCTTTCCGCTTGCCGTGAATCATCTGGTACGCGACTGGCTTTTCCAGCCGGATCGCATCGCCGGCCTGCATAATCTGCAGCTCGCCTTCGGGCGTGATGTTCACGATGCTCGGTGTTCCGATTCCGAGGCGAATCGCGTTCGGGTCCGCTCCCGCCTTTACGACGTAGTCGAACTCGAGTTCCTTGTGATCTCCGTGAAAGCGCAGATCGACGCCCTTATAAAGTTCCGGCAACCGCACGCCGCCGAAGTGCTGCACTCGCGTCCGCCACGTCTTGCGGTCCGAAGACGGGAAGTAGTTGCTGTAGCCGTTCTGGCGTTCTTCGCCGGTCGGTGCGCTCGCGGGAATTGCGCCGATCCACGTGAACTCGATGTTGCTCATCGAGGTCGTGCCCATCCCGGCCAACGCCGCTTCGGGATTCAGTACGCTGGCGGATCCGTCGCCAAGATGGAACCGCCGCCGCAGCGTCGCGCCGTCTTTCGTGATTCCGAGTGCGTAGCCTGGCCCGCTCGAAACGAATCGCGTGCCTGTCGCCTTGTCCCAGTCGCGCCGTTCGAAGCTCAACGGCAATTGCTCAAGCGTCTGCTTCAGCCGCGGATTCGCAGCGGCATTCGGCTGCGCTCCGAGTTTCGCGCTTGCACCATTGGCCGCGGCCGGTGAATGGGAGCTGCCGCTAACGTGGCGCCGGTGCAACCTGTGCGCGCCAAGCGCAACCACCAAACACACGGCGAGGCATGGGAGCAGAATTCGGGTGACGCGTTGGGACATGGGCGGGCTCCTGTTCCAATCAACGCAAAGCCGACTCGCTGAGCTGTTCGGCCGCACACACATTCGCCGCGAATGTCCGCCGCGCTTGCAAAAACGCACGCGCAGGATTTCGCTGCATAAAGACGGGGCGGCAAAACTTTGCTTCGTTCCAGGAAGTTACGAAGGCAAGTCGTTCAAAAAGATGTGGCAGTGTAGCCCTATCAGAAAATCAGAAGCAAGATAATCTTCGGTAAACGCAAAATCTGGCGTAACGCAACCCACTAAGTACTAGGCATACATCGCGTCAACTCATTGTCGCG
>Ga0070764_10000352_pt1 | contig 17741 bp, 22 predicted proteins | sample HubBroMetageWRM4_FD_67287 | JGI IMG/M metagenome (GOLD analysis project Ga0070764, IMG submission 67287) | Warmed soil microbial communities from the Hubbard Brook experimental Forest, New Hampshire - Hubbard Brook CCASE Soil Metagenome WRM 4 | ecosystem: Environmental > Terrestrial > Soil >... | reverse complement strand
CTATATTCCGCGGCCAACTGAGCGCACCGCCACACGTTTTGAGAAACGCGGCGAGCGTCTTGGCCACGACGTCTGGGATTTGGCGTTTCGTCGCCTGTAACGGCGCGCCGTCCAGGCGAACAGAAGCAGGATCATGGCCGCAATCCGCTCGAGCGATGATGCCGTGCGAGGTCACATCAGCCCTTGAAAGCGTCCCAGACGAGGCGCAACATGAATCGGGCCTGAATCTACGGGCCGAGCACAACAGCTCTAACGACCCGTCACGCGATGTCACGCGTTCATGACGAACGCGCGCGGTCTGGAGCGCATCGGATCGCGCTTGAAGGAGGTTCAAGATGACGACTCCTCAGCCGAATATCGGCGATTGGTATTGTCTGCACGGCGGCGACACGTTCGAGATTGTCGCGGTCGATGACGACGATGGCACGATCGATATTCAGTATTTCGACGGCACGCTCGAGGAAATGGACCTCGAAGACTGGGAGGCCCACTGCGCCGATGGCGCGCTCGAGGCAGCCGAGGCACCAGAGGACTGGAGCGGCTCGGTCGACATCGAGCGGGGTGACACCGAGGGTCGTGGATCGGAGCCATTTGGTGAGGAGCGTGACATGCGCGCGAGCTCTCTCGACGGAATCGATCTCTTCGAGTAGTCAGCCTGTTCGAATAGACGACTAATCGGTGTCGGCGAGCGCGCTGACATCGACGCCGTCGGCGAGCATGACGAATCCTGACTCCACCGTGAGCGGTACGGGGCGGAGGGATTTTCCGGCGCAGGGCCCCACGACGCAGTAGCCCGTTTGCTTTTCGAACACGGCTCCGTGTGATGAGCACAGGATGAGCGTGCCGTCCGGCGTGAGAAATTTGTGCGGCCTGAGATTGAGCGGATGCCCCGCATGTGGGCAGTGGTTGACGTACCCCCTCACTTCGAGGCCGACGCGGACCACGAAGCCGCGCAAAGGCCAGTCACCCGTACCGATCGTGAACGCGCGCGCGCCGGACTCGTCGAGATCCGATAGCCGGCACACCACCCGCTCGACATCGAGGTCAGGTGCGGGGGACATCGGCGCCCTCTTCGAGCGCAAATTCGGTAGTCGCCGCGGGAGTGCTCGCCAGCACGCCGACTCGCGACAGGCCCCGGCGTGTCAGTAAGTACAAAAAGAACAATCCCACCAGGCTCAGCGATGCGGTGTAAACAAAGAACGCCGGATAACCGATGTGCTCGACGACGAAACCCGACATACCCTCGAGTACCTTTCCCGGTAGCGCGTAGAGCGAAGAAAACAAGGCGTATTGGGTCGCGGTGTAGCGCGGGCTGGTGAGACCGGAAAGAAACGTAATGAGCGCCGTTCCCTGCAGAGCCTGCGCGAAGTTGTCGAGTCCGTTGACGAGTCCGAGCCCGAGGAGCGTCGGTGTGTGCGTCGTGGCCAGCAGCGAGAAACTCAAGTTCGACATCATCAACAACACGTTGCCCAACACGAGCGCGCGCACCAGGCCTATCTTCGGAATCAGCAGGCCGGCGAGAAACACTCCCAGGATCGACATCATCAGGCCGTAGACCTTCACGATCTTGGCGATATTAGTGAGGGTGTACCCGTGGTCGATGTAGAAGGGATTCACCATCGAGCCCATCGTGAACTCGGTCAGCCGGTAGCTCCCGACGAACAACAGAGTCAGGATGGCCAGCGACAGGCCGTAACGCCCGAAAAAATCCAACAAGGGGCACACCACCGCGCCCATGAACCACTCGCCCGCATCCAGCAGCGGCCGTGGCCAATGAGCCCGGCTCTCGAGCCACATGACAACACGCTCCTCGCGAGCGACTGACTCCTTCGGCACTCCAGGGTGCGGCTCGGAGACGAGGAGCGTTGTGATGACGCCAACGCCGACTAGCGACGCCATCACCGCGTAGCTGGTGTGCCAGCTGGCGTACGCGGCGATAGTGAGCGCCCCGGCGCTGCCGGTTATGAGCGCGAGCCGATAGCCAACCTGGTAGGCGGCCAACATCGCACCCTGCGTCTCCACCGATCCGGACTCGATGCGCCACGCATCCAGAGCGATGTCCTGGGTAGCCGCGCAGAACGCCACGAACAGGGCGCCGAGGGCCACGGACAATACACCCGCCGCCGGATCACTCAGGCTGAGTTTGAACAAGCCCACGGCAATGCCGAGCTGCGCGAGCAGCATCCAGCCGCGCCTGCGGCCGAGGAAGCGGTGGACGAACGGCGGCCGCACGCGGTCGACGACCGGCGCCCACACGAACTTGATCGAATAGAGAATCCCGACCCAGGAGAGCATGCCGATCGTCGAGCGCTCCACACCTGCCTGCCGCAGCCAGGCGGACAGAGTGGAAAACACCAGGAAGAACGGCAGGCCCGCGGAAAAGCCCAGAAACAACATCGAGAGCACCCGCGGGTGCCAGTAGAGGCGCAGGGCGTCGCCCCAGCTGGCGCGCCGGGTGCTTAGCTTTGGGCCATTGACGGTGGGGATAGGCATCTGGCAATGATATGACATGCACGATTACCAGCTCACGTTCATAGATCTCGCTCTCGAGCGCGAAGCGCTGCGTTTCGGCCACTTCAAGCTGAAGTCAGGCCGGGAGAGTCCCTACTTCTTCAACGCCGGCCTGTTCAGCGACGGAAAATCCGCCGCGGTGCTCGGCCAGTGCTACGCGGCGGCCATCGTCCGTTCCGGGATCGCGTTCGACATGATCTTCGGCCCGGCTTACAAAGGGATTCCGCTGGCGACGGCAACGACTGTCGCGCTCTGCGAGCATCACGACCGGAATGTGCCCTACGCTTTCAACCGAAAGGAAGCGAAGGACCACGGCGAGGGCGGGCAAGTGGTCGGCACCGCCTTACGCGGCCGTGTTTTGATCGTCGATGACGTGATCACCGCGGGGACGGCCGTACGTGAGTCGCTCGACATCATTCGCGGCGCCGGAGCAGAGCCGGTCGCGGTCGCCCTGGCACTGGACCGACAGGAGCGGGGTCAGGGCACACTCACTGCGGTGCAGGAAGTTGAGAAGGAGCACGGCCTGAAGTGTGTGAGCATCGTCACACTTACCGACCTCATCGAGACCTTGGCGCGTCCCGCGGATGGGCGAGTGCGCATTTCTGCAGAGCAGCTCACATCGCTGCGCGCCTACAGGGAGCGTTATGGCGGCGCCTGACGCTTGCCACGCGCGCCAACTCAGTCAGAATACAACGGTTCGATCAGTATAAAAGGATGGGGTTGCATGTCGACGCTCGGGCCGCGCATGGCCTTAGGTCTGGTGCTCGGTTTGGCCGGTGTGTTGACTGGTGGGCCGGCTGCCGGCACCACTTCCAGCGCCACCACCTACAAGTGGGTCGACGAACAGGGTATCGTCCACTATGGCGACAGCATCCCGCCGCAATACGCTGAAAAAGAGCACAAGCTGCTCAACAACCAGGGCGTCGAGGTCGGACATACCGACGCTCAGAAGACGCCCGAGGAGCTCGCCGCCGAAGCTCAGGCCCATGAGGCGGTCGTCAAACAGAAGCAGCACGACAGTTTCCTGCTCACCACCTACACGTCGGTGAAGGACATCGAATCGCTACGCGACGTACGGCTCGACCAGTTGCAAGGGCAACGCACCGCCGCCGAGCAGTATGTCGAGAACCTCCATTCCCGCCTCGTCGCTCTGCAAGGGCGCGTCAAACACTTCAGACCCTACAACTCCAGCCCCGGCGCCCGCCGCATGCCCGACGATCTCGCCGAGGATCTCGTGCATACGCTCAACGAGATGCGCACCCAAAGCAATGCGTTGACCGCCAAGAACCAGGAAGTGGTGGCGATGAAAGAACAGTTCGACCTGGATATCACCCGCTATCGCGAGTTGCACGAGGCACGCCCGAAGCGCTGACCGGCGCTGATTGCCAACTGTGCGGGGGGGCCGACGGCGCGAGGGACGCTCGCCTCGCCTACTGCCGTCCCGAGTGACCGAAGCCGCCTGCGCCGCGGGCGCTGGTGGCGAAATCCTCTACCACCTGAAGCTCCACCTGCACCACAGGGACGACGATGAGTTGCGCGATGCGGTCGCCAGGCTGAATGGTGAACGGCTCGCTGCCGCGGTTCCACACCGAGACCATGAGCTGTCCCTGGTAGTCGGAGTCGATCAGGCCGACCAGATTCCCCAGCACAATGCCATGTTTATGGCCCAGACCGGAGCGCGGCAAAATGACCGCAGCCAGGCCTGGATCCTCCACGTGGATGGCCAGTCCGGTGGGAAGGAGCTCCGCACGGCCAGGCTCCAGTGTGAGCGCGGCATCCAGGCAAGCTCGCAGATCGAGGCCGGCGGAGCCCGCGGTCGCGTACGCCGGGAGAGGAAACTCCTTTCCAATGCGCGCGTCGAGAATCCGCACCTTGAGCGGGCGACGGGTGTTTTGATCCATGGGGTTACGCCAGGGCAGAGCCGCGTTGGGCGACGTTGCCACTTGCACGGGCGGCCGCGAAAGACTCGGCGATGAGGGCGACCAGCTCGCGGGCCAGCGCCAGCTTCGAAGCTTTACCCAACTCGTGCCGGCCGTTGCGCCAGAGCACGATGAGCTGGTTGTCTTCGCAATCGAAGGCCTTGTCGTGACCTACTTCGTTGGCGGCAATCATGTCGAGGTTCTTTTTCAGCAGCTTGAGCCGGGCATTCTGCTCTACTGACTCGGTTTCGGCGGCAAAACCCACCACGAAGGGGCGATCTGCACGGGCCGCAACCGTGGCCAGCACGTCGGAAGTCCGCTCCATACACAAATCCAGGGTATCGGACGTCTTCTTGATCTTTTGATCCGCCGGGCGCGCGGGCCGGTAGTCGGCCACCGCGGCGGTCGAAATGAAGATATCCGTCCCCTCCACCTCTTTGAGCACGGCGGTCAACATGTCGGCGGCGCTCTCTACGTCGATTCGCCGTACGCCGGGAGGCGTCGGCAAACTCACAGGGCCGCTAACCAGAACGACCTCGGCTCCGGCCTCACGCGCGGCCTGCGCGACCGCGAAACCCATCTTTCCCGAACTCCGGTTGCTGATGAAACGGACCGGGTCGATCCGCTCCCGGGTCGGACCGGCGGAAATCAGTACCCTCCGACCCCGCAACGGACCATCGCCGTGCGGCAGGGCCGCAACGCGGTCGACGAGCTCGAGCGGCTCGAGCATCCGTCCTTCGCCGATCTCGCCGCACGCCTGGTCCCCCGAGCCGGGCCCGAAGATCTGGATGCCCCGCTGCTGCAGCGTCGCTACGTTCGCGCGCGTAGCGGCGTTCGACCACATGACGTGGTTCATCGCGGGTGCGACTGCCACAGTGGCTTCCGTAGCTAAACATAAGGTGGTGAGGAGGTCGTCCGCCTGTCCTGTGGCCAGACGGGCCAGAAAGTCCGCCGTGGCCGGTGCGATCAGAATGACCTCGGCCCAGCGCGCCAGCTCAATATGTCCCATGGCGGCTTCCGCCGTGGCATCCCATAGGTCCGTGCGCACGGGGCGACCCGAAACGGCCTGAAAGGTCGTGGCAGTCACGAATTCCCGTGCCGCCGCCGTCATGACCACCTGGACTTCCGCTCCGCGCTCACGCAGGCGCCGGACCAGGTCCGGGCTCTTGTAGGCGGCAATACCGCCAGTGACGCCGAGCAGAATACGCTTACCTTGCATGGAGGCTCTCGTTCCGCGATGAGACGATTATCGTGCGACGCTCCCCACCCACGCAAACCATAGATAGGAATAAGGCCATAGCCGGAGACCAAAACGGACCCTTTCCGAGCGCGAAACGGACGTGTGTCGCGCCTTTAACAGAAAATCCCCCCATGAGGATTTCATCACGACATTCCGCGACATGCCATGCTTTGCTACACTCGTCTCACAAGAGAGACGATGTTCGGGAAGGCGCGGGGGTTTGATGAATCGGGGTACGACTTCACTACTGGCAGCGAGCTGCTTGCTGTTCACCAGTATCACAGCCAATGCGACGAGCACGTCGAGCACGACTCCGGCTGTCCATCACCACCACCACGCCCACACGCACGCCCAGGCGAATCGCGCCTCATTCTCGCTGGATGAGCCGGGACTGCGCTCCAGCGCAGCGCTCGTCCTCGACGAGACTCATTCGACCGTTCTCTATTCACGGCACGCCGACGTGGCGATGCCCATCGCGTCCATCTCGAAGCTCGTGACGACTCTGACAGTCGCCGATGCGAAGCAGCCGATGGACGAGGTGCTCGAGATCACCGACGAGGACCGGGCGGTTGGCAAGGGCGCGTTCTCGCGGCTCGCCGTCGGCACGCGGCTCACTCGTGGCGACCTGTTCCACCTGGCCCTCATGGCTTCGGAAAATCGCGCCGCCCATGCGCTGGCGCGCAACTATCCGGGTGGCATGGCGGCCTTCATGCCGGCCATGAATGCGAAGGCGAAAGAGCTCGGCATGACGAGCTCGCATTTCGTCGAGCCGACCGGCCTCTCGAGCGACAACGTCGCCAGCCCCGAGGACCTCTCGAAGCTGGTCATGGCGGCCTCCAAAAACGCCACCATCCGCGAATACTCCACCGACCCGGGCTATGACGTGCGCGTCGGCCGGCGCATGGTCGGCTTCCACAATACCAACTCCCTGGTGAACAACCCGACCTGGGACATCGTCGTGCAGAAGACCGGCTACATCGAAGAAGCCGGCCGCTGCCTGGTGATGCAGACGGTGATCGAAGGCCGGACGATCGTCATCGTGCTGTTGAATTCATTCGGGAAGCAGACTCGCGTGGCGGATGCGACCCGCGTTCGCAAGTGGATGGAAGCGAAGCTGCTGCAGGGGACTTCGGCGGCGGTCGCTGGTAAGACCTGAGCCGCGCGCAACAGCGCTAGGGCTTTTCGCGGCGTGCCACTGGCGGGCGCCCTTCCGACGCTCGCGTACTACCCGCCGTCACGACGATATCGATCGTCTCGGACTCGGGATCAAAGACGATCTGCGCCTCGCCTCGCTGCAGTTGTCTCGTGACCTGCGCGACCTTCTGATCCAAAGAGACGTCGCGCTCGCCGTATTCCGTCCCTTCTCGTAGCACGAAAGACTCGAGCACTCCTCGCAGGGCATCTTCCGAGAGCTCGGTGTAGGGAACGAAGATCGCTTCAGCAGGCTGATCGGGTACTTCGGTCGAGTCGATTTCTCGCGACGCTGTCATGCTCGCGGCTCGATGCTGTGCAGGTGGCGGGCAGCCGAAATCCACGCGCCCAGCCAACCCAGTACGGTTCCGGCTGCCAACAACAAACCGATGTCAGCGTCACTCGGCCCCTGCAGAACAAAAGTGCTGCCGTAGAGCTGCGCGAGGTTCGCGACCGGTTGGCTCAGCACGGCCACGGCAGCCTCGACAATCAACCAGGCCAACACCGCGCCACCCAGGCCGTAGAGCACCCCGGTGTAGAGAAACGGCCGGCGCACGAAGCTGTTGGAGCCGCCGACGAGCTTCGTGACCTCGATTTCGGCGCGACGGTTCAGGATTTCCAGCCGGATGGTGTTGCCTATGACGGCCAGTACGCCCGCGCCCAGCAGGACGGCGACGATCACGAGCAGGCGCCGCAGAACCTCGAGAATAGCGTTGAAGCGCATGACCCATTCGGAGTCGACCTGGACGATGTCGACTTCGGGCCACGCCGTGAAATAGCGGTGCAGGGTCTCCAGCGCAGCCGGAGAAGTCGACTCCGCTTTCGGGCGAACGTGTAGTACGTGCGGCAGCGGGTTGTCCTTCAGGGCCTCGAGCGCCGTTCCGAACCCGGAGTAGGTCCGAAACTCCTCCAGCGCCTTGTCGGCGGGAATGACCGTGACTTCCGCAACTTCCGCACGTTGGCGGGCGTCTGCGGCCAACTGTTGGGCTTTCGCGAGCGGGACGTCGGTTTTGAAGTAGACCGACATGTCGACAGCGTCCGCGAAGTCGCCGGTCGCCGTCTGCGCGTTTACTACGAACAGTCGCAGCGCCATCGGCAGGGCCAGGGCGAGCCCAATCACCAATAATGTCAGCGTGGTCGCGAACATGTTGCGCGACAGGCGCCCGATCGAGCCTAGTAACGCTTGTGTGTGGCGGGCACTGGCAACACTGAGGCTCATCGGGTAGCCATCACGCTAGGGAGGGAATCGGCCGCGCCACCTTGCACCTGGCCGTTGTCGAGCACGATCTCGCGCTGGCCGAATTCGCGCACGATGTGCAGGTCGTGAGTGGCCACGATCACCGTCACACCGACATCCTGAAAGCGCCTGAACAGGCGCATGACCTCGAGTGCGAGATCGGGGTCGAGGTTACCGGTGGGCTCATCGGCAATGAGAAGGGGTGGCTTGCTGATGACGGCGCGCGCGATGCCGACTCTTTGTTGCTCGCCGACCGACAGCTCATAGGGGAGCATTCGCTCCTTGCCGAGCAGGCCGACCTGGTCGAGTGCAGCGCGCACCCGCTTGTCGACCTCCTTCAATGGCGTTGCGGCGACAATGAGCGGCAGCGCCACGTTGTCGTACACGGGGCGGTCGGCAAGCAGCTTGTGATCCTGGAACACGACGCCGATGCCACGACGGAACGCGGGAATATGCCGGGCTTTGAGCGTGCTGGTGTTCTTACCGTTCACCAACACGGTGCCGCGCGAAGGGCGCTCGAGAAGTGCAATGTGTTTCAACACGGTGCTCTTGCCGGCGCCCGAGCGGCCGGTCAGGAACACCATTTCACCGGTGTTGATGTTGAAGGTCACGTTAGAGAGCGCTTCTCGCCCGTTCGGATAGCGCTTACTCACCCGGTCGAAAGAGATCATCGTGTCATGACCCGCCCGTCGCACCGAGTTGCTCGCCTTCACCGGGGGTCTCGCGCGGCCCCTGCACGAGCGCGGTTGCGAACGCCTCGGCATCGAACTCGCCGAAGTCCTCCGGCTGCTCCCCGATGCCAATAAAGCGGATCGGCAAACCTAGCTTGCGCGCTATGGCCACCACGATGCCGCCTTTAGCGGTGCCATCGAGCTTGGTGAGCACCAGGCCGGTGACGCCGACGGCTTCATGGAATTGCACAGCCTGGGAGAGTGCGTTCTGCCCCTGGTTGGCGTCGAGTACGAGCAGCACTTCGTGCGGAGCGGACGGATCGACGCGCTGGATGACGCGCTTTACCTTCTTCAGCTCTTCCATCAGGTGCGACTGGCTATGCAGGCGTCCGGCGGTATCGGCGAGCAGGACGTCTGTGCCTCGCGAGCGCGCCGACTGCATCGCGTCGAAGACGACTGCGCCCGGATCGGCGCCGGCCTGCTGCGCAATGAACGTGGCGCCGGAGCGTTCAGCCCAGATGTTGAGCTGCTCCATCGCGGCTGCCCGGAAAGTATCTCCAGCGGCGAGCATGACTTCGCGGTTCTCTTGCGTCAGCCGCCGAGCGAGCTTGCCGATAGAGGTCGTTTTTCCAGAGCCGTTGACGCCGACGACAAGGATGACGAAGGGCTTGCGCTGGTCGTCGATCACCAGGGGCTGGGCGCACGGTGCCAGGATCTCGGTGATCGCCGCTTTGAGCGCCGTGATCAGCGCCGCGACGTCCGCAAGCTCGTTCCTCGCTACGCGCTTCTGCAGGCCGGCGAGGATGTGCTCGGTCGCCTCAACACCGACATCAGCGCTCAGAAGGCGGGTCTCGAGCTCTTCCAGGGCTTGCGCGTCGATCTTGCGCCCGCGGAACAGCTCCGCGAGATCGTAGGTCAGCCAGGAGTTGCCGCGATTTAAGCGCGACCGCAGGCGCTTGAAGAAGCCCTGACGCTCTTCAGGCTTCTGCTGGCGCTCTTCGGGCTTCGAGGCAGGATCTTTGGGGGTGCGTTTGAAGAACATGGATATACCGTGGCGCGGCTATTGTAGCGGGCGGAGCAAGGGGCGCGCCGGGATCTCGCGGGGGGCTCTCGCCGACCCGGTGCGGTACGCTACCGCGCGAACGGCCAACTGCGGCCAGTGGACGATGGGCACGTTGGACCAGCGAGGAAAAATCGGAAAGCGCGGGAGTGAGGGGTCGTCGCGTCGAAGCGCAGACGGGCGGCGCGACGCCACCGCGCAGCGTGGAAGGTCTGACGCGAAGGGTGGCGCTACTCATTCGCCCAGCGGAAAGTCCGACCCAAAGCGCGCGGCCGGGGAGGCTCGCACGCTCCGCATCATCGGAGGCATGTGGCGGGGTCGAAAGCTGCGCTTTCCGCCTTCGCCTGAAATTCGGCCGACGCCCGACCGGGTGCGTGAAACGGTCTTCAACTGGCTGGGCCCGCGGATGCCAGGAGCGAAGTGCCTCGACCTGTTCGCGGGTAGCGGGGCACTTGGCCTCGAGTCCCTCTCGCGGGGCGCTGCGCACGTCACCTTCGTTGAGCGCGACGGGGCCGCCGCGCGCGAGCTGCGCGCGCGTCTCGCAGAGTGGGGCGCTAGCGGAGCTGAGGTGGAGCATGGCGACGCGTTGCGCTTTTTGTCGGACACGGCGCGTAACCGTGATGCTCGGGGCGTCGGTGTCGCGGGGGACGCCGGGGTTGTCGGCGGAGGCGATGGACGCATCGAAGCTGCCCGAGGCGCCTTCGACATCGTCTTTCTCGATCCGCCCTTCGCTTCCGATTTGCTGACCTTGGCCGCCGAGCGGCTGGAAAGCGGCGGATGGCTGGCGCCCGGCGCACTGATCTATGTCGAATGTGCGGCGCGCGGCGGCCTGCCTCCCCTGCCGCCAACCTGGACGACCACGAAGGCCAAGCGGGCTGGCGAGGTCGGGTATCATCTGCTCACGCGAGCTTAGACAAAACGAGGGGAGTCGCCGCTGGCATGAAGCGCAGTGCAATGTATCCAGGCACTTTCGATCCGATCACCAACGGGCATAACGACCTGGTGCGTCGGGCGGCCAGCCTGTTCGATCACGTCATCGTGGCCATCGCCGCCAATCCCAACAAAGCGCCCATGTTTCCGTTAGAGGCGCGGGTGGACCTGGCCCGCCGCGTGCTACATGATTTGCCGAACGTCGAGGTATTGGGATATTCGGGCCTCACGGTCGAGTTCGCGCGCCAGCATCACGTCTCTGTCGTGGTTCGCGGGTTGCGGGCCGTGTCGGACTTCGAGTTCGAGTTCCAGCTCGCGAACATGAGCCGCCACCTGGCGCGGGACGTGGAGACTGTCTTCCTGACGCCGAAGGAGCAGTTCACGTTCATCTCGTCCTCGCTGGTGCGCGAAATCGCAGTCCTGGGCGGCGATGTGCACGAGTTCGTGGATCCTATCGTCGAGGCGGAGCTGAAGAAGCACCGGCGCGTTTAGAAGGTACTCTGACGTCTTCAGGAGTCGGGTCATTAATATCGGGATGCAGCGCGGACTGGAAGGCGCATGGGTACCGGTGGCCGCGAACGTGGCCGGCAAGAGTCTCATCGTCAATGAGCTGCGGGTGAAGTACCTGGTGCTCGATAGCGGCGGCTACAGCATCGTCGACCGGACCAACCACATCGTCGACAGCGGCGAGTACCTCGTGGACGATGCCGCCTCCCCGCAGACGATGGATATCGTTGGACGCGAGGGGCCGAACGCGGGACGGACCATGCTCGCGATTTACCAGTTGGACGCTGATCGCCTCACGGTGTGTTATGACCTGGATGGGAAGGAACGGCCCAGCGACATGCAGGCGCGTGACGATCAGTTGCTGCTGAGCATCACTTACGCGCGCGCGTTGGCTTTGCTTTCTTAGGGACTGGCTTCTTAGACGCGGCTTTCTTGCGCGGCGTGTTATGAGACAGCGCTTTGCGCGCTGCCTTCCGACGGCGGCGTCGGATGCGCACTATCCGCGGTAGGCGTATCTGCTCCAGCGGAGCTGGCAAGGTACCCGCGCGCTTCAACTCAACAGCGCGCCACAGATACCACGCCGCCGCCGATCGATGCGGCCCCCATCGCTCCCCATACATAGCCAGCGCCTTTGGGGCCGGCATCTTGCGCAATCCGTACGTGACCTGGAATCCGAACCGTACGCCGAAGTCGTCGACCGGCAGGATGTCAGGCCGGCCCAACTGGAACATCAGCAACATCTCAACGGTCCAACGACCGATCCCGCGGACCTCCGTGAGTCGCGCGATGATTTCCTCGTCCTCCAGACTTACGAGTGTCTGGCGATCGGGCACGACGCCCTCCACGGTCTTCGCCGCAAGGTCCTTGAGCGCCGCGATCTTCGAGAACGACAGGCCGACGGTGCGCAACGTTTCGCTCGGCGTGGCAATTACCGTTTCGGGTGTGGGAAACGCGCCGTTACCGAACGTGTTTACGAAACGCGCCAGGATGGATCGCGCGGCAGCCGCATGTAGCTGTTGGTGCGTGATCGCCTGCGCCAGCGACTCGTACGGATGACAATGTTCCTCGAGCTTCAGCCCACAAGCGCCAACAGCGCCGATGAGACCACCCATGTTCCGATCGATCCCCGACAGGTGGTCGATGATGCGCTGGGTCACTTCTGACAGCTCGGACAGAAATAGGTCGAGCGCTGGCCCTGCGTGAGTTGGCGGACCGCCGTGCCACACTTCCGGCAGGGCTGGCTCGCGCGCTCGTACACGTATAGCTTCTGTTTGAAATACCCGGGCACGCCATCAGCGCCCACGTAATCGCGCAAAGTCGTGCCGCCGACGCGAATCGCCATGGCCAGCACTGTACGCACCGCCCGCGTCAGCCGCGTGACTTCAACACGGGAGAGACTGCGCGCCTGCCGGCGAGGCCGCACTTTCGCGCGGAAGAGCGCCTCACTCGCGTAGATGTTGCCCACTCCGACAACCAGCTTACTGTTCATCAGTAACTGTTTGATGGTGACCCGCCGGCCCCGCGTGGTCTGCCACAGGTACTCCGCGTTAAATGCCGAGTCGAGTGGCTCCGGTGCCAGGTCGGCCAACAACGGGTGCTCGTTCGGGTCCGCCGTGGTGTAGTGAAGACTCCCGAACCGCCGCGGGTCGTTGAAACGCAACGTACTACCGGAGTCGAGCACGAGGTCGAAGTGATCGTGCGTGAGTCGCGGGGTATCCGCGGGCAACACTCGCAGGCTGCCGGACATGCCCAGGTGCAGTAGCAACGTGCCCGACTCGAGCTCGAGCAACAGGTACTTCGCTCGCCTCTTGGCATGCAGGACGCGCTGGCCCGCTACCAGCGCCGGTAAGTCGTCAGGGATGCGCCATCGCAGGCGCGGCTCGTGAACTTCGAGCGCGGCGATCCGGCGCCCCACAGCATGGGGCTCGATTCCCCGGCGCGTGGTTTCGACTTCGGGAAGCTCGGGCATGGGAGGAGAGATTACCGTCTGGTGAGCGGGAGCTATAGAGGTGGGGGCGTGTCGCAGGGCATAAAGGGGGCGACGCGCGCATCTCGAGGCTGAGCGGGCTCGCGCCGCTGCGAGACCTCGAGATCTGCGGGGTGTCCACGGATCGCGCGCGGCTCCGAGTGCGAGGGCCTGTAGCGTCGGTCTGCACCGGGCGCGCTCGACACCCCAGAATGCAAAAGGCCCCGGTTTTATCCGGGGCCTTCGCGATTCGTGCGCTCGCGGTCCAGTGACCGCCAGCCCGGCCTCGCGGCCTTACTTGATCTTCGTCTCTTTGTAGCCGACGTGCTTACGGACGACGGGGTCGAACTTCCGCACTTCCAGCTTATCCGGGTGCAGGCGCTTGTTCTTCGTCGTGACGTAGAAGTGACCGGTTCCGGCCGACGACAGCAGCTTGATCTTTTCACGCATGGGTAGCTCTCCTCTTCGCCGGGCTTAGATCTTCGTGCCCTGGGCGCGCAGCTCGGCAACGATCTTGTCGATGCCCTTCTTCTCGATCGTGCGCAGGCCATTCGCGGAAATGCGCAGGGAGACCCAACGCTTCTCGGTCTCGACCCAGAACCGCTGAGTGTGCAGGTTCGGCAGGAAGCGGCGGCGCTTCTTGTTGTTGGCGTGCGAGACGCGGTTACCGACGCCTGGCTTCTTGCCGGTGATTTCGCAAACGCGGGACATACGAACAACCTTGAGAATTCAGTAACTTAGGAACAAGGGAATCAGGTCCCCTCGTCGGGGCCGGACTTTATACCAGCGCGGCCTGCGAATCTCAAGGCCGGCGATCTCCACCCTGCCCGTGCGCAACCCCTAGATCAACCCATGTTCCGAGAAGGAGAAGCAACCCGTCTCGCCGACAATGACGTGGTCGAGCACCCGTACATCCACGAGCGCCAGGGCTTCCTTCAGGCGGCGGGTGATGAGCTCATCCGCCTGGCTGGGGTCCATGACTCCGGAAGGGTGATTGTGAGCGAGGATGACGGCGGATGCATCATGCCGGAGCGCCTGGCGAACCACTTCCTTGATGTGCACCGGGGCGGAGTCGGTGGTACCGCGAAAGAGCTCTTCGAATGAGATCAGACGGTGGCGTCTGTCCAGGAAGAGCCCACAGAACACCTCGTAGGGGCGATTCCGTAGTTGGGCCAGCAGGAAGGTCCGGGTGGCCGCGGGTGCCGTCAAGGCGGAGGTGACTTTCAGGGGCTCGAGCAAGTGCCGGCGAGCCAGTTCAAGGCCGGCCTGCAGCGCCGCGTAGCGGGCTATCCCGACACCGCCCACGCCACCCGCGTCTTTCCTTCTCTCCCACTGCGGCCACTCCGCCGTGAGGAGTTCGCGCAAAGACCCGAACGCCAGAATGTGCTCCTGGGCGAGCTCGATGGCGTTACGACCTCGCGTACCACACCTCAGCAATACCGCCAGCAACTCGGCGTCCGATAAAGCCTGCGCACCCCGCGCAAGTAGCTTCTCGCGCGGTCGCTCGCTCTTCGGCCACTTACGAATGTGCGCCTTCGCGGGAAGATTCCCGGTGGTAGCAATGACTTCCTGTGCGTTCATGGTCGCGATCCTCGGCATGGGCGATCTTCGCCTCGCTTTGGCAAGTTTGACGGGGCGGACGCTGGAAGGGCAGGGGGAATAACGGGTGCAAATCGCTAGATATGCAAGTTTGCGCCAATCGCAACTGCACGCCTTCGTGAGCGTCTTAACAGGGCTCGATCAGGGAGATAGCGTGTTGGCCCAGTTGGGTTAGCCAGCGGTGCGTCAACGCGCTAGTGGTATCCCTCGCCCGGTCGTATCTTGCCGCGGAACGTGCGATATACGAAGACCGTGTACCCGAGAATCACCGGGACCATGAATGACATTCCCGCGAGAATGAATCCCTGTGACTTGGGTGCCGCCGCGGCCTGCCACAGCGTAATGGTGGGTGGCACCAGGTAGGGCATGGTGGAAATCACCAGCCCGATGAAGGCGACCACGAATAATCCGACCGCACCGAAGAAGGCGAGGCCGGGATGGGTGCCGCCGATCCCACGCCAACTCGTCACGGCAAGCGCCAGCGTCAGGAGCGGGATCGGCGCGAGATAGTACATGTTGGGAGTGCTGAACCAGCGGACCGCGATCCGATCGAACTCGAGCGGCGTCCAGATACTCACAATCACGATGAATACCAGGAAGACGATACACAGCGGGCGCGCGAGCCGGCGCGCGATCTGCTCGACACCCTCCACCGTTTTCATGATGAGCCAACAGGATCCGAGGAAAGCGTAGCCGACTACCAGGCCGACGCCGCACATGAGACTGAACGGGTTGAACCAGTCGAAGGCGCCGCCGCCGAAATGATTGCCGTCGACGCGGATCCCGCTCAGCAGGCCACCCAACATCAGACCCTGGCAGAAAGCCGCTACCGTGGACCCCGCCGCGAAGGCGATGTCCCATTTACGGTGATGGGGCTTCGCGACCCAGCGGAACTCGAACGCCACGCCACGAAATACGAGCGCGAGTAACATCGCGATCAGCGGCACATATAACGCAGGCATGATGACGGCGTAGGCGAACGGAAAGGCCACCAGCAGCCCGGTACCACCGAGAACCAGCCATGTTTCGTTGCCGTCCCAGAACGGCGCCACGGAGTTCATGGTCTGATCCCGCTGCACTTCTTCCGGGAAGTAGGGAAACAGGATGCCGACTCCCAGATCGAAGCCGTCCAACACCACGTACATCGCGACCGCGAGCCCGATCACGCCGGCGCAAATGAGGGGTAGCCAATAGGCTGAGCCTGTCAGGTCGGCGGGGCTCATGGCTTCGGCTCCTGGTCAGAGGGCGGGGTCTCGGGCCCGGGTGGCCGAGCGCCAGAGGCCTGGGGTCCCTCCCCTGGCTGATGCGTCGCCTGGCCCGGAGGCTCGGCTTCCTTCCCACTCGTCTCACGTGTGGGGTGATCTGCAACAGACAACGGTCGGTTAGGCAGACCTTCGGGAAGCGCCGTCGGCTTCAGCGCCGCACCCTTCGGTCCATTCCAGATGAGGCGATGGATGTAGAAAATCCCGATGGAAAAGACGACGCAGTACACGAGCACAAACAACGTCAGTGAGGTCGCGATCACGGCGCTGCTCACGGGCGATAAAGCGTCCTCGGTACGCAGGATCCCGTAAGCAACATAGGGCTGACGACCACTCTCAGTCGTCAACCAACCCGCAAGAATCGCAATAAACCCCAGCCACCAGGCGCGCGCGACAATATGCAGGTACCACCTGGTGGTGAAGAGCTTCTTTCGCCACCACAACACGGCCCCCGCCAATCCGATGAGTATCAACGTAATGCCAACAGCCACCATCGCCCGGAAGGCGAAGAAGATCGAGGTCACCGGGGGCCGCTGGTTGCGCGGGAAATCCTTCAGGCCGGCAAAGCGGCCATCCCACTTGTGGGTGAGAACCATACTGCCGAGGTGCGGAATGGCGATCTGCGCGCGATTCCGCTCGGCGATCTCATCGGGGAGCGCGAACAGCACCAGGTCCGCGGGACCGTCGTCGTCCCAGTGGGCTTCGATGGCGGCGATCTTCGCCGGCTGATACTGCAAGGTGTTGAGCCCGTGTTGGTCACCCAGCAAGAGCTGCAGCGGCCCGAGGATGGCGAGCATTCCAACGCCCATTCGCATCATCGTGCGGCCTTCGGTCTCGAACTCACTACGAATCAGGTAGCGCGCGCCCGCGGCGAGTACGACGACGGAGGTCGTGAGATACGCGGCGGTCATCATGTGAGCGAACCGGAACGGGAAGCTGGGGTTGAAGATCACCCGCAACCAGCTCGTCGGATAGGCGATGCCGTCCTTCAGGAGGTACCCGTCAGGCGTGTGCATCCAGCTATTGGCGGCGAGGATCCAGAAGCCCGAGATGGCCGTGCCGAGCGCGACCAGGATGGCGGCGGTCACGTGCAGCCAAGGAGCCACGCGCTGCCAGCCGAAAAGCATGACGCCGAGAAACGTAGCCTCGAGGAAAAACGCCGTCAGCACTTCGTAGCCGATCAGCGGTCCAATCACATTGCCGGCGACCTCGGAGAAGTGCGCCCAGTTCGTCCCGAACTGGTAGGAGAGCGGAATCCCCGAGACGACGCCCATGGCGAAGGACACGGCGAAGATTTTCGTCCAGAAGCGCGCCAGGCGATGGAAGTGGTCCTTCCCCGTCCGTTTCCAGAGAACCAGCAAAGTCGCCACATAGGCGGACAAGCCAATGGAGAAGGCAGGGAAGATAATGTGGAAGCTGATGGTGAACGCGAACTGGAGCCGGGCAAGGATCAGGGCGTTTGGGTCCACTGTCATGCTCCACCGGTTGGAAATTGCGCAGCCTGGGCAGGGGCATTCTAGCGGCGAGTTGGAACTGCCGGATTGGTCTTTATGTCCAAGCCTGACGCGGTAGGTGCAGGTAGGGTCGGCCCGGAGGCTGAACGGGCAGCGGATTAGGTAGGCGGTGACTAGAGCTTGGCACCGACGTG
>Ga0070764_10000350_pt1 | contig 17766 bp, 19 predicted proteins | sample HubBroMetageWRM4_FD_67287 | JGI IMG/M metagenome (GOLD analysis project Ga0070764, IMG submission 67287) | Warmed soil microbial communities from the Hubbard Brook experimental Forest, New Hampshire - Hubbard Brook CCASE Soil Metagenome WRM 4 | ecosystem: Environmental > Terrestrial > Soil >... | reverse complement strand
CGAAGCTTCGCCACCTCCATGAAAAAATTCATGCCGATGCCGAAGAAGAACGACAGCCGCGGCGCGAAGCGGTCGATATCGAGCCCCGCCGCTATACCGGCGCGCACGTATTCGACGCCATCGGCGAGCGTGTAAGCGAGTTCGAGGTCAGCCGTCGCGCCGGCTTCCTGCATGTGATAGCCAGAAATCGAAATCGAGTTGAATTTCGGCATATGCGCCGAGGTATACGCAAAAATGTCGGAGATGATGCGCAGCGACGGCTTGGGCGGATAGATGTAGGTGTTGCGCACCATAAATTCTTTGAGGATGTCGTTCTGGATGGTGCCCGACAACCTCTCCGGCGGCACGCCTTGCTCCTCGGCGGCGACGATGTAGAGCGCCAGCACCGGGAGCACGGCGCCGTTCATGGTCATCGATACCGACATCTGCTCGAGCGGGATGCCGGCAAACAGCGTGCGCATGTCGTAGATCGAGTCGATGGCGACGCCGGCCATGCCGACGTCGCCGGAGACGCGCGGATGGTCGCTGTCGTAACCGCGGTGCGTCGCAAGATCGAAGGCGATCGACAGGCCTTTTTGACCAGCGGCGAGGTTGCGCCGGTAAAAAGCGTTGGAGTCTTCGGCCGTGGAAAATCCGGCATATTGGCGGATGGTCCACGGCTGGGTGACGTACATAGTCGGGTAGGGGCCGCGCAAAAACGGCGCGATGCCCGGATAGGTATCGAGCCCGTCGAGACCTTTCAGGTCGTCGGCGCTGTAGCGTTCCTTGACCGCGATTTCTTCCGGCGTGAGCCAATCCGAACCCGCAGCGATCGGCATGGGACTGTCCGGCGGTGGCGCGTCGGCAAAATCGATCTGGGTGAAATCGGGAACTTGGCTCATCGTTTTATCCAGTATCGAGAATATCGTAGGCGTGCCGCAATGTCGCCAGCACATCACAGCCGTCGTAAATAAAAGCCTGCACGCCGGCGGACTTAAATGCGTTCTCGCGTTCGCCTGGCCGTCCGGCCAGATAAATGTACTTTGCGCCGGCCATTTTAAGGGCTTGCGCGACAGCGGCGGCTTCTTTGTCGTAACGGTCGTCTGTCGAGCACAAGCAGGCGAGCGCCGCGCCACTTGCCGTGAACGCAGACGCAAGACCTTGGGCGTCGCCTTCGCCGCCGACCGCCTCGATTCCGCCGGCCTCGAAAAAGTTCTTGGCAAACGTCCCGCGCGCGGTGAACTCGGCGGCGGTTCCGAGATTGGCGAGAAAGATCTTGGGCCGTTGTCCGCTGGCCTTCGCCATGCGATCGGAAATATCGCGCAACGCTTCGAACGGCTCGGCGAGACGGATCGGCGCCAGCGGCTTGCCGTTCAAATCCGTCCGCGCGCGCCGCGCTTGCCCGATCGACGGTTCGGTTTCCGCAAGATCAGGAAATAAAGTGGCGCCGATCAGGGCGTCTCTGCGGCGGGCGACGGCAATGCCGCGCTTTGCACGCACCGCAGCGACTTTGTTTTGTATCAGCCCAGTCTCAATTGCGGCCGCGGCGCCGCCGGCCATTTCAATTTCCTGAAACAGCGCCCAGGCCGCACGGCTTAGCTGATCTGTCAAAGTCTCGATCGCACCGGAGCCCGCGCCGGGATCCGCAACTTTAGCCAGGAACGCTTCGTCGGCGAGAACGAGCTGAGTATTGCGCGCGGTCCGGCGGGCGAAATCGTCCGGTATTTCGCGCGCCGCGGTGAACGGCAGTACCGTGATGGCGTCGGCGCCCCCGGCCGCGGCCGAAAACACCGCAATGGTCTCACGCAAAATGTTGGTGTGGGGATCGCGCTGCGTCATCATCCGCCAGGCAGTTTCGGCCGAAACAAAGATCGGCTCGGCGGCGAGGCCGCAGGCATGCTCAATTCGAGCCCACAACTTTCGCAAGCTGCGAAACTTCGCGATGGTCAGGAATTGGTCGGCATCCGCGCTCAGTCGGAAGAACAGCAAGCGTCGCGCGGCGTCGAGTGCAAGGCCTCCGCTTTCGAGCGCGCGCAAATAGGCGATCCCGACCGAAAGCACATAGCCGAGTTCCTCAGCTTCGGAGCCTCCGGCATTGTGGATCACGCGCCCATCGGCGGCGGCGAGTTTGCCGCCGAAGCCTGTGCGCGTTAGCGCAGCCGCCCGGCGCCCGAAGTGGGTTGCTTCTTCACTCCAAGGCCGCGGCGCGGAATTGGCGAGCGTGGCGGCGCCGAGCGGATCGTGGCCGATGCGGAGGTTGGCCGCTCCCGGCCGTGCAGCCAGGCCTTTTGCGAGCGCCGCGTCAATCGCCGCTGCGGCGTGTGGGGAAAGATCGAGCTCGACGCTGATCCCGGCGGTGAGATCAACGCCATCGAGAATGCGCGCGAGTGCGGTGTCATCGGCTGGGAGCGCATAGCCATAGTCGCCAATAGCGCCCTCGAACACGAGCCAAAGCCCATTGGCGCCGCCGTTGAGTTCCTCAAGCGCGCTTTCGTTTGCGATCGCCGGGTCGATTTGGTCGATCCGCGCCAAGGCCTGCCAGGCGGTGGCGCCCCGGCGAATGACCAACGGCCCGGCATCGCCGCGGCGCGGGGCGAGGGGCTCGATGGAAATGCCGTCGTAGGTGGTGCTGACCAGACGTTCGAGTGGCGCGCCTTTGAGCACGGCCTGAGCGATCCGGGCCCAATCATCGCGTGTTGCTTCCGGAAAATCGCTTGCCAGGGGCACGGTCTCAGGATCGGGCATTGACGCAAAATGCCACGGCGCATCCGTTGCGCCAACCCGGCGGGGCGGCACGTCTGACGCGCGACAATAGACGCTTTGGCGTCGATCTATCGCGGCGGGAGCTTTTCGATGCCGCTTTGGTCTACTCGGGAGAGCGCGTCCCGGATGGCCACGCCGCCAATTTCGAGGTTCGGCGCGATTTCGGCGAGCGGGACGAGCACAAATCCGCGTTCGAATAAACGCGGGTGCGGCAAAATCAGCTCCGCGTCGCGAACAACCAAATCGTCATAGGCGAGGAGATCGATGTCGATCGTGCGCGGGCCCCACCGTCGCTCCCGCGCGCGATCGCGTCCGAGCGCGCGTTCGCTTTCATCGGCGCGAGCAAGGAGTTCGTGAGGATTAAGCGAAGTGGCGACCGCGATGACGGCGTTGACGAATGGTGGCTGATTGGTGACGCCCCACGGCGGCGTCCGGTAGTCGGATGAGCGCGCTTTAAGCCGTATCGCGCGCCCATCGCAGAGCAGCGCGACAGCTTGATCAAACGTGGATCGAACGTCGCCGACATTGCCGCCGAGCGCAATAAACGCCTCAGCCGCCATCGCCGCCTTCGTTGCGACTGCGCCGCGAGCGTTTGATGATCACGCCGACGTCTTGGAAGGTCGCCGCGATCGGAGCATGCGGTTTGTGCACCGTCACCTGAACCTCCCGCGCTTGCGGGTAGGTCGAAAGCACCGCGTCGGCGACCGCTCCCGCCGCGGCTTCGATCAGCCGATAGCGGCGCGCGCGGAATGCGTCGGTCGCCGTTGCGACCAGTTTTTCGTAAGACACCGTCGCTTTGACGGTGTCGCTGCGTGAGGCCTCGGCGAGGTCGATATCGAGCACAAGGTCGAGCAGAAACGGCTGCCCGACTTTCGCCTCGTGCGGCATCACGCCGTGATAGGCGTGAATGACGAGCCCGCTGACGAAGATTGTATCGCTCATGTCGCACGCTTGATGGCGGCGGCGACGGCAAGCGCCTGCGCCGTGGCCGCCACGTCATGGGTGCGCACAAGGGTCGCGCCGTTCTCGACCGCCAGCAGATGCGCGGCGATCGAGCCGCCAAGCCGGTCCGCCGGTTCGGACGGAACGATTGATTGAATGAAGCGCTTGCGCGAGGCGCCGACGAGCAGCGGCAAGCCGAAACCGCGCCAAGCGTCGAGCCTCGCGATGCAGCTAATGCTTTGCTCTGGCGTTTTGCCGAAGCCGATCCCGGGATCGAGCACAATGCGGTCGCGCCGAATGCCGGCCCGCGCGGCGAGATCGAGCGAATGCGCAAAGAAGGCGGTGACGTCGGCAACGATGTCGATGGCCGGGTCGGCGCTTTCGCGATTATGCATGACGATCACCGGCACGCCGCGATCGGCGATGATGCCGGCCATTTCCGGATCGCGTTGCAAACCCCACACGTCATTGACAATGGCAGCGCCAAGATCGACCGCCCAAGCAGCGACGCTTGCCTTGTGGGTGTCGATGGAGACCGGCACGCCGAGCGCGATCACCTCCGGCAAAATAGCCTCTAGCCGCGCGCGCTCGTCGTCCGCCTCGACCGCGACCACGCCGCCATAAGGCCGCGTCGACTCCGCACCGACGTCAAGAATATCGGCGCCTTCGGCCACCTGGCGTCTAGCTTGCGCGATGGCTGCCTGCGGTTCGAGAAAGCGGCTGCCGGAAAAAAAAGAATCCGGCGTCACATTGATGACGCCCATGACGAGGGGCCGCCTTTTCGCGAGAAGTTGCGCCAGCACGTCGCCGGTCGACGAATTTCCCGGCAACGACGCTACGGACGCCGCACGCATGGCTTTGTTGTTGGTCACAATCGCCAAATTCCTCGCGCTCGCCGGAAAGTCGGCGCGGTCGGTAACCGACGGCCGCAAAGCCCGAGGCTAGCTGAATTTGCTCTTGCCTGCCATCCGCGGCAGGTCGCTTGCGCCGCCCTGAGCCCGGGCGATCAATAGCGAATGAGAGGGGACAGTTTCTTCGCGCTGTCGATCCAGCGACTGACCATGCTGACCGAGGGCAACACGCGAACCAGTTTACGCTTGGTGTTGGCCTCGGCCATCTGGTCGACCAGCTTCTGCGGGTTGCGATATTTGAGTTCCTTCGCGGTCTTGACCCCGACGGCGAGCAGCAATTGTGCGTATTCCCATCCGACCCCTTTGACCCGCATCCGGTCAGCGGCAGTCACCCAACTGAGCACATGCTCATCGTCGATACCGATTTTCTCGGCGATCTTGAGCCGCTGTTTCGGGGTTTTGCCTGAACGCAGCAGCCCAACGGTGGTGCGAATCCCTTCCGACTTCAGGATTTGGGCCGCATCGGCTCCGATGGCTTGAATCTCCTTGATGGGATACGCCATCGTTGCCTCCTCTTGGTCGTCGAATATCGTGTGGGCAACCACGGTCGCACTCAAACGAACTGAGATAAGCCGGGAATAGAGCCGACGATCTCGCCTACGGCGTCTTCGCCGACCTTCTCGCGGGCAAAAGCAATGAATTGCCCGGTGACTTCCTGCACCTGACCCATGCTCAGGCCTGCCGACATCATTTGCATGCCCGCGCCCATGACTCCGCCCATGCCGCCGCCTTCGGCCGGGGCTTTTTGGATCAAAGCCTCGGCTCCAGGCAGCTTGGCCAAAAGGATTTGGATTTTGTCCGGCGGGCCTTCCTTAGCCAGGAAAGCGAGGATGATGCCGACCGCTGTCTCGGCAGTTGTCCGCTCGACGCCAAGATTGGCGACGAGACGCCCGATCAGCTCGTCCATTGTGCCCTCGCCAGCCCCGTATTTTTGGCACGTTATTGCCATATTGTACGTTCGATTTTGGCGTGACAAGGCTGCCACGCCCAAAGGCGACGATTGCCGCGGAATTTTGGTCCGAACGGCGCCGCGTGTTGCAAAGGAGCAACGGTCAGGCGGCCCCGAATTGGAAAATCAGACCAGCGGGTTCAAGTTTTGGCTGAGGGAACGCCCGTTTGATCTTGAAACAGGCTCTTAAAGAGCGCGTCACGCACAAATTTCATGACAAAACTGCGCAGAAGCAGCAACATTGCGGTGCACGCCTTCGCGCGAGCCGATCACTGACGGTGAAATAATGACAGCTTCCGATGCCTTGCCGGCGGTTCTCGAACATATTGATAATGGTCTCGACGGGAGCGTCGAGCGCCTCTTCGCGCTGTTGCGTATCCAATCGATCTCCACCGATCCGGCATACGCAACGGATTGCCGTGCGGCCGCCGATCATGTCGCGGCCGAACTGCGCGGCCTCGGGCTGGACGTGAGCGTGCGTGCGACCGGGGGACATCCGGTGGTCATCGCAGCGAACCATCCGGGCGCAAAGCACAACGGATCCAACGGCAAAGCGCCGCGCGTCCTGTTTTACGGCCATTATGATGTGCAGCCGGTCGATCCGCTATCATTGTGGGATACTCCGCCCTTCGAGCCCCGCATTGAGACGCTTGACGATGGGCGCAAGGCCATCGTCGCCCGCGGCGCTTGCGACGACAAAGGCCAGGCGATGACATTCGTCGAGGCCTGCCGCGCCTTCAAGGCCGTGACCGGCGCCTTGCCGCTTGACATCACTTTGATGATCGAAGGCGAGGAGGAGTGCGGCTCGAAAAACCTTTTCGGCTTCGTGCGCGACAACGCCAACGAATTTAAGCGTGATTTGGCGCTCGTCTGCGACACCGGCATGTGGGATGCCCAAACGCCGTCCATCACCACGTCGCTGCGTGGGCTGGTCTATGAGGAAGTTGTGCTCACTTGTGCCGACCGCGACCTTCATTCCGGGCTATTCGGCGGCGCGGCGCGCAACCCGATCCACGTGCTCGCCGACATTCTTTCGGCGCTGCACCGGCCGGACGGCTCGGTCGCCATTCCTGGATTCTATAATGGAGTTCCCGAGTTGCCGTCCGACATTAAAGCCGACTTGTCCGGCCTCGGACTGACAGCCGAGAAATTCCTGGGTCCTATCGGCTTGAAAATTCCTGCGGGCGAAAAAGACCGCATGCTGATCGAGCAAATCTCGACGCGGCCAACCGCCGAGGTCAACGGCATCATCGGCGGCTATACCGGGGAGGGCGCAAAGACCGTTATTCCCGGCAAAGCGATGGCGAAAGTGTCATTTCGTCTGGTCGGCGCTCAGGATCCGGAGAAAGTCAGCATCGCGTTTCGTGATTTCGTGCGGGCGCGCTTGCCGGGCGATTGCAAGGTCGAGTTCGGCAATTTCACCAGCGCGCCGGCATTCCAGGTCGCCTATGACAATCGCGCGCTGACCAAGGCGCGAGCGGCGCTCAGTCAGGAATGGGGCAAGAAGGCGGTGACCGTCGGCGCCGGCGGCTCGATCCCGATTGTCGCGGATTTTAAAAACGTGCTCGGCATGGACACCTTGATGGTGGGCTTTGCGCTCGACGACGACCGCGTGCACTCGCCGAATGAAAAGTACGATCTCAAATGCTTCCACAAAGGCATCCGCTCTTGGGCGCGGATTTTGGCGGCGCTGGCTGATTGAGAGCCGCAGGGAGGAAGAAGATCATGAAGCTTATTTTCTTGATAGCTGCCGCGCTCGGCGTCGCGTTTGGCTCGTCGGCCGCATCCGCCGCCGGCGTCGAGCGCCTCTACGTCCTCGACTGCGGCCGGCTTTCCGCGCCCGACCAGTCGCGCTGGTCGCCCGGCGTCAATGTCGGCGTGCCGATCGAGTTATCCGATAATTGCTATCTGATCCGGCACGCGCAGGGCTGGTTTCTTTGGGACACCGGCCTGTCCGATGCATTGGCCGCGCTGCCGGAAGGACGAAAAGACCCGAACACCGGTCTCACCGCGGCGCGATCAAAGACTTTGTCGGACCAATTGGCGCAACTCGGCGTAAAGCCTTCCGACATTAAGGGCGTCGGTATCTCGCACACCCATCCCGATCACATCGGCAACGTCGAAGAATTTCCGCAAGTCATGCTTTACGTACAAAAGGCCGAATACGATTGGCCGAATGCCGACGGCACGCCGCGCTTCAAGCCCGAGCATCCGGTGACCAAGGTCGAAGGCGACCACGACGTGTTCGGTGACGGTTCGGTGGTTTTGCTCTCGACGCCGGGGCACACGCCGGGCCACCAATCCCTGCTGGTGCGGTTGCCGAAAGCCGGCGCCGTCGTGCTTTCAGGTGACGCCGCGCATTTCCAGAGCAACTGGGATAATCGGCGCGTGCCCGGATTCAACTTCAGCAAGGAGCAAACGGCCGCTTCGATGCAGCGTATTGCCGACATTCTGGCGAAGGAGCACGCGCAGCTCTGGATCAACCACGACAAACCGCAAAGCGACGCGCAGAAGAAGTCTCCGGATTTTTACGAATAGGACTTCTGCACGGCGTGCGGTGCGGTCAATCGTTCGCCGCTTCGATCGACCGCGGACTGATGAAACGCTCGATCGTGCCGGAATTGACGCGCAGGCGCGACCAGTCATCGAACGCAAAATCGATGACCACGAGCCCCGATGTCGGCAGCTTCTCGGCCAAACGTTCGCGAGTTTCGGTATCGCCCGATCCGACGAGCGCCAGCGCGACGTCGTGCAGTCCGGGATTATGCCCAACTACAAGCAGGGTTTTGGCGCCGCGCGTCTCGCGGATGAGGCGAATAAGCGTGTCCGGACTGGCGTTGTAAATGCGCTCCTCGTGCGCCACGCGCGGCGACTTTGCGAATTCGGCGGCGACGCCCGCCAGAGTCTCTTCGGCGCGGGCCGCCGGAGAAGTGAGTACAAGGTCGGGAAGGAGACGATGGCGGACCATGTAAGCACCGATCGTCGCCGCATCGGTACGCCCCCGCGCGGTGAGCTTGCGGTCGCGATCGCGCTCGCCGGCCTCCGCGCGTTCGGTCTTGGCATGACGCAACAGCAGCAAACGAGCCATTATGCTACGCTCTCCTGACAAACACAGTTTAGTGTGGCGGCTTTGAAGTTCATATAGTCTCGCGACGAGCCGCGGGAGCGTTCCAGCTCGCTCCCGCAGCCCGCGCAGTCATGCGGTACGAGTGCCTGGATCGTGGATCACTTCGAAGACGATGCTGCCTACGGGCAGAGCTGGTACGCCGCCACGAAAGTGAGCGCGCCGGTTCGGCCGCCGCTCACGAGTGATCTCGATGTCGACGTCTGTATTGTCGGCGGCGGACTTGCGGGTTTGACCGTCGCGCGAGAAGTGGTGAAGGCGGGCTGGTCGGTCGCGGTCCTTGAGGCGGGACGCATTGCCGCGCAAGCGTCAGGGCGCAATACCGGTTTCGTACTTCCCGGCTTTGCGGCTTCGGCCGAAGGTTTGGTCAAACGCGTAGGTTTTGCCCAAGCCGCCGATCTTTGGGCGCTGTCACAAAGCGGCGTCGAATACGTCCGCGACACCATTCGTGACGATGCCCTGCCGGGAGTAAGTCCGCAGAATGGCTGGCTCCAGGTATCAAAGTCCGATAACGCCGACGATTTGACTCGGCTGGTTGGATTGCTGGTAGAATTCGGCGCCGAAATCGAAGCTTGGGAGACCGAGCGTGTGCGCGCCGTGCTGCGCAGCGAACGCTATTTCTATGCCATTCATTATCCCGGCGCGCTGAACATCCATCCGTTGAATTACGCACTCGGTCTCGCTGCCGCTGCCGAACGCGCCGGGGTTCGCATTTACGAGAACACGACCGCTTTAGCGGTCGACGCCGCGGGCGTGCGCAAACGCGTCGACACCGCCCATGCGCGGCTGCGGGCCAATCACATTGTGCTTTGCGGCAGTTTGGGCATGGCGGGCGTGATGCCGGAAATTGCGGCCACGCTTATCCCGTTGACGACCTATGTCATCACCACCGCCCCGCTTGGAGCGCGCATCGGCGACGCAGTTGCCTATGGCGGTTCAGTCAGTGATAGCGAACTTGCCGACAATCACTATCGTCGCGTCGATGGCGACCGCTTGTTGTGGTCGGGACGCCTGACGACACGGGAAGGCGATCCTCGGCAATACGCAGCGATGCTGGTTGCCGACATAAAGAGGACTTACCCACAGCTCAGCGATGTAGTGAGCGAGTATGCTTGGTCGGGCACGTTGGGCCATACGGTTCACGGAATGCCGCAGATCGGCCAGCTCAGTCCCGGATTGTGGCTGGCGAGCGGGTTCAGCGGTCACGGCCTTAATACGACTGCGCTTGCCGGCCTTCTCATTGCACGCGGCATGGTCGATGGCGATTCGACGTGGAAACGATTCAGCGCTTTCGAGCTCGTGTGGGCGGGAGGAATTGTCGGGCGTGCAACGGCGCAGGCTTATTACAACGCGATGCGGCTCCGGGAAGCATGGGCTGAACGCCGCGCACGGGCCGCCGAGACCGCGCAGAGGCTGAGGCGTCAAGCCGCCGATAACGTCCAGGATTTGCCCGCTCCGCCTATGCCGCCAAACGCCGATTTCCAGTCCGGCGATATAGAGCCCGCGCCAAGTTCCGCGTCCGGCGAAGAGCCGCCATGCGCGTAGCAGGAACAGTGTTGCCCGCTTGCCGCAATGCACCGCAATTTCTGCGGACCTGACCGCGGCACCGCAATAAAGTAATAAGTCACATATATTGTGTGATAGAATCTGTTTACGTTCGTGACGGCGCAATTGCGGCACTCACGCAGATTGGGGCACTCAATGAAAAAGATACTCCTCGCATGCTCGGTTTTAGCGGTATTCTCGGGCGCGGCATTCGCTGCTGACATGCCAGCGCCACCCCCGGCCTATGCGCCCGTTTACAAAGCGCCGCCCCCGGCGCCGACCTTTAGCGGTTGTTATATCGATGGCGGCGTCGGCTACGGCGTCTCGAATATCGACCACAACGGGGAAACGATCCCCGGATTGGTGCCGACATCGTCGTCGACGACCAGCGGCGGCCGAGGCTGGCTCGGCAGGGCAGGCGGCGGCTGCGATTACCAGTTCACTCTCTTAAACACCTGGCCGGCCGTCATCGGGCTGCTGGCCGATTACGACTTCTCAAACATCAGCGGCACTACGGCCGACCCCACCAGCGGATTCGGTGGCAACTTGAATCAAAGCGGCGCGTGGTATGCCGGTGCGCGTGCCGGCGTGCTGCCGTTGCCCAGCCTCCTGACTTATGTCGACGGCGGCTTCACCGAGTCGCGGTTCGATCGAATGAACTTGTCGACGCAATTCACCGTGCCGTCTCTGCCGACAGGAACCAGCCTCAACGGGCACACATTCAACGGCTGGTTCATTGGCGGCGGTACCGAATACGCCTTCACATGGCTGCCGATCAACGGCCTGTTCTGGCGCACCGAATATCGGTATGCCCAATATCAAAACGCTGACGTATCGTCGTTTGTCACCGCAACCGGTGCGCCTACCGGTTTTGGGCAGCGCGAAAGTCCGCAAGTGCAGACCGTTACAACCTCGCTGGTCTGGCGCTTCAACTGGGGCAACTGGTAACAGCCGTTTTCCAGAGGCCGCCGATCACTTGAGCGGATTTCTTTAGCTTCGGTTTGAAGCGGGCAAGCTGTCGCCCGCCGGCGGATCACCGCGCCTCGCGCCGGCTCATGAAGGCGAGGCGTTCGAACAGGTGTACGTCCTGCTCGTTCTTGATGAGCGCGCCATGCAGCGGCGGGATGAGTTTCTTCGGATCCCGTTCACGCAGCGTCTCAATGGAAATATCCTCGACCATTAAGAGTTTGAGCCAATCGAGCAGCTCGGAGGTTGAAGGCTTCTTCTTCATGCCGGGCACGTCACGGATTTCATAAAACAGCCGCAGCGCTTCGGCCACGAGACGATGCTTGATGCCGGGAAAATGCACTTCGATGATCGAACGCATGGTCTCGGCATCGGGAAATCGGATGTAGTGGAAGAAACAGCGGCGCAGGAAGGCGTCCGGCAGTTCCTTTTCATTGTTCGAGGTGATGACGACGATCGGCCGCCGCCGCGCGCGCACGGTTTCGCCGGTCTCGTAGACGAAAAATTCCATGCGATCGAGTTCTTGCAGTAAATCGTTGGGAAACTCGATATCGGCTTTATCGATTTCATCGATCAGCAGAACCGGACGTTCGTCGGCGACGAACGCTTCCCAAAGCTTGCCCCGCCTGATGTAATTACGGATGTCCTTGACGCGCGCATCGCCCAACTGACTGTCGCGCAATCGGGTGACGGCGTCATATTCGTAAAGCCCCTGCATCGCCTTGGTGGTCGATTTGATGTGCCACTCAATCAGGGGGGCGCTGAGCGCTTTGGCGACTTCGATGGCCAGCACGGTCTTCCCGGTGCCGGGCTCGCCTTTGACCAGAAGCGGCCGCTCCAGCGCTATCGCCGCATTGACCGCGACTTTGAGATCGTCCGTGGCGACATAGGCGTCGGTGCCTTCAAAACGCATGCGTGTTCTTCCGCTTAAGTGGCTTGTTCTCGCTCCTTAAATCACGCGAGGCTTTGCTCAACAAGCGGCGGAGCGGTGGTCTTTATGAGGCTGCCGGGAACGTGGCGAGATCGTAGTCGGGCGCCGATTTTTTGGTCATTTTGCGGAAGTACATGTCGGCATCGGCGCGGTTAATGGTCTGACTCGCGGAGTCCGACGCGCACAGCATGGCAACGCCGGCCGACGCACCTACCGATACACAGCCCGCTGCCAGCCGAATTCGCAGCGACTCAATGTTTCTCTCGAGCGAGCGTGCTTTGGCGCGGGCGTCTTGTTCACTCAGGTTCCACAGCAGTACCGCGAACTCGTCGCCGCCAAAGCGCGCGACGAGGTCCGAATTGCGGCAGCTTCTGACGATGATTTCGGAAACCGCCTGTAGTGCGGCATCGCCGGCCAAATGGCCGAATTGGTCGTTGATGCGTTTGAAGTGATCGAGGTCAATGAACACGATGGCGGCGCTGCCGTGGTAGCGGGTCACCCGCGCTATCGCCCGCCTCAATTCGCGCTCGAACCCTCGCCGGTTCGAAATGTCGAGCAGCGGATCGGTCTCGATGAGTGATTCAAGATGTCTAATTCTGGCGTGCGCCGCGGTGAGCTCGGATTCGAGCGTCCGCATATGGCTCTCGCCCTCTCTTGAGGCAAGCATTCGTCAATTCCCCCAACCCAAACAACGTCCCGTAACCCAGCGGAATACCACGCCGCGCTTGCCGGTCCTTTAGCCGGGGAACTCCGATGCGAGCGATCTTGGTAGGGACTTGTTAAACCGCCGGCGCCCGAACCCGGCGGAAACGGGGGGCCGGCGACGCAGCATCCGGAAGGAAGGAGCAGGAAACGCAGCCCGGCGCAGAAACGAGAATTGATCGTTTTTGCGGGCGGTTAAGGCGAGAATTGCGTGTTCCGAGAGAGCCGCCGGTTCCGTCGGCCGGTGCGCCGACGTTTCATTATTGTCAGCGTCATAGTCCCGAGGTATATGGGCGCGCCTTCCGGGGAGGAAAGCAGCGCGCGCGTGAGCGTAGTAGGGGAAAAAAGATCAATGCAGTCGGTCAAAACTAGAAATGGTCGGTCCGACGAGACGTTAATCACGAACGGTAAGGCCCTCCGGGGCCTGGAAAAAATCTACCGGCCGACCGATCGCGAACCATTCATGAACGACCGTCAGCGGGAATATTTTCGCGTCAAGCTGATGTATTGGCGGGACGATATCCTCAAGGAGGCAAAGGACACTCTTCAGCACCTGCAAGACGACAATCACAACCATTCGGATCTTGCCGACCGCGCCTCTTCCGAAACCGACCGGGCTATCGAGTTGCGAGCACGCGACCGCCAGCGAAAGTTGATTTCGAAGATAGACGCCGCCCTGCAACGCATCGACGACGGCACCTACGGATTTTGTGAGGAAACTGGTGAGCCGATTTCGCTAAAACGTCTCGAAGCGCGCCCGATCGCAACGCTGTCGATCGAGGCTCAAGAGCGCCATGAGCGGCGCGAGCGTGTCTACCGCGAAGAGTAAAGCCGGCATTCTCTGGGCTATAGCCTCGCGCGCGCCCGTTCCGGCAGGCGTTCATTTATCGTTTGGTAACTAAGCCGCGAATTGCGGCGCCGCCAATTTGATCGATATCACCGAATTTTATCCGCCACGGCCGCAATCTAGGCTGTGAGCGAAAAACTCGAAAAAATGGGCGGCTTTGCCAGCGAGAAATCCGGTGTTCCCATCAAGGACCGCCGCGCGCTTGTTCGCCATAAGACGTTCATCAAGGGCCGGATCTTTTTTAACAACGGGCTCTCCAGCATGGACTGCATCGTCCGTGATCTCACCGAGCGCGGCAGCCGGCTCGAGGTGTCGGAAACCATTGCGCTTCCCGATGTGTTCGAACTCTATCTTCCCAATAAAGACGAATACTTCCACGCCAAGGTCGAATGGCGGAAAGGCAATGGTGTCGGAATAAGCTGGGCTTCCGAGCAACCGGCCACGCCAGGAGGCGAGCACGGGGATTCACAGGCCTCGTTCGGCGATCGCCTTGCCAAGCTTGAGCGCGAAGTGGCGAGCCTGAAAAAACGGTTGGACGGTCAGCACGAACTCTAAAGCGTCGCGCTCTTACCCCCAATGGGCGAATAAAGTTCCCGATCGTCGAACCCAACGGGAACTCGCGCGTTTACTTTCCCAGCCGCCTTCACAGCTAGGGGAAATGCCATGGCCCAAACCTCGACAAAACCTACCGATTTCAACCGAGCCCTTGACGACGCCAAAAAGAACGCGAGCGGCGTCGCCGAGGCCATGACCGGTGCCGCCCAAGATGTTTATGGGCAGGCGCGAGACAGCGCCGCCGACGTCATGGATAGCGCCGGCACTGCTGCGCGCCGCACCGCGAATTCATTCGAAAAAGCGATCCGCCACACCATCGAGACCCAGCCTTACACGGCGGCGGCCATTGCTCTGGGCATCGGTTGGCTGCTCGGACGAATGCACAGGCCGCTCTAATCGCCTCGGGCAGGTTTCGCCGACCGTTCTTTCCGGTCGCGCGCACGGGTTCTCCGCGGAATCTCCTTGTTCAAGTCTCGGCTTCGTAGTTCGCTATGCGGTCTCCGGCGCACTCCGCGCTGGCGTGCGAAGCGGGCTCACACGGCACGAACGGAATTGGGGAGACGAAGCGGTGGACATGCGGCTCAAAAACAAGGTGGCGATCGTCACCGGCGGCGGGCGAGGAATCGGGGCCGCGTTCTGTGAAGGTTTGGCGGACGCCGGGGCTAAAGTCGTCATCGCCGACCTGCTCGACGGTACGCCGGTCGCCGAGCGCATCAGCGAGAAGCAACAGCGGGCCATTTACGTGCGCACCGACGTCACCTCAAAAGCTTCGATCGATGGCCTGATCAACGAAACAGTCAAAGAGTTCGGCACGGTCGATATCCTGGTCAACAATGCCGGCCTGTTCGCGGACCTGCGCACCAAGCCCTTTCAGGAGATAACCGAGGACGAATGGGATCGGGTCATGGCGGTAAACGTGCGCGGCACCTTCCAATGCGCAAAGGCCGTGGCGCCGCTGATGATGGAGAGGAAAAACGGACGCATCATCAACATCGCTTCGGGCACGGCGTTCAAAGGGACCGGATATTTGCTACATTATGTGACCTCGAAGGGCGCCGTGGTCTCAATGACACGTTCGCTGGCGCGTGAGCTCGGTCCGTACAATATCTGTGTCAACGCGATCGCGCCGGGCCTGACCATGAGCGAGGCGGTCAAAACTCATCCGGACTGGGCCGGCAAGGCCGCGGCTGCCGGCGTCGCGGCGCGCGCGATCCAGCGCGAGCAAACGCCCGCCGACTTGCTGTCGACGCTGGTTTATCTTTCCTCGGATGACAGCAATTTCGTCACCGGCCAGACGATCAGCGTCGACGGTGGCGCTCTGATGCGTTAGATTCGCGCGGATTAGTCCCGGCTGCGGCTGGCAAAGCCAATAAGCACTCCGATGGCCACGGCGACCCCGAGGGCGATGAACGGGTAGCGCTCGGTCCTGGCCGAGACTTCGTTCAACGTCGTACGCCCCAATCTGGCGGCGTCCTTGCCAAAGGCGGTTGATTGATCGCCAAGCACGTTTGCGCTTTGGCGAAAGCGATCCGCCCAACCGAATAGGCTCGAGGCGACTGTGTCTCCCAGTGACTCCGCGCTCGCCTTCACGCTGGCGGATGCGGCGCCGCCGGCCCGTTCGAGATTTCTTTCAAGCGCCCGCAACCGGCGTTCGATTTCGCCAACCTCTGCTGATATGGCGCGAGAATATCGCTGGGCGCCGGACATGATCATGATCCTTTCGATGGGGGTGGCTTCGGCAAAAACGTCGGCAACGAAGTTTTAGTTCCCAACCGGGCCACTCGCCCTGTGCTCCGGTCTAGAAAAGCCGATGCCCGCAAACAATGCGGGCACGACTTCAACAAAAGCGTTATTTGGTGTCCTTGGCTTCAGTGGTGCCAAAAGATTGCCAGCAAAAGAATGATCGGCAACGGCACGCCTACGAGCCAAAGCAATACTCCGCGTCCAAATCCCATGACGGATCTCCTCGGCCAATGTCTGCTAACAAACGCAGACCCACCGAGAGAGTTCCATTAGGGAACTCGTGGCGCGGGGCTTTGCGTCAGCCCTTGCTGGGCTGCCGCCCGAGCAGATTTGCCATTTCTTGCTCAAGCGTTTCGTAGATCGCCTTGCCCTCGCTGCCTTTATTGTCAGGCCGGGTCGTTTTTGTTTCGACCGGCCGCAACGGCCGCATCGGGGTGGGCTGGTTGGCTGGCGTCGGCACATCCAGCCCCGGCATTTGTTCAGACGTCACGCCGCGTGCCGGACCGGATGGCGTTGCCTCCACGGCCTTCGGCTTGCGCAACGCCGCTTCGAGCCGCTGTGCCATTTCGGCGAGCGTCTTATCAGCAGCAGCGATAGCCTCGGGGCTTGTCGGTTGCGTGGCGCCTCGCGGGTCGGGGCGTTGCGCCTCCGTAGGCAATGGACGCCCCGGCGGCATCGAGCGACCGCGCGGCGGAGCCGGGTTGACCGGCGCGCTGGGTGCGGTCGGCGCCAAGGGGTTAGCTGCGAGATCATCGGCGAGCGATGTGAGTGGCTCCCGCGAACGAGAAGCCGGCTCGATGGGCGGGGGCAGACTATTCGGCTCATCGGCGGCGCTCTCGATACGCGACACCCGCCGCGGCGGAGAAGAACTCGTCGAAGATCCCGTCGATTCCGGTTGCAGCGGCCACGAACCATTTGACGGAATTTCCGGCAACGGCATCGCGCGCGGGGCCGTTTCCGCGATGGCGGGTCCGCGCGCGCCGGCCGCGGCGGAGGTCGCGCGAACAATATTGGCTTCAACGACCACGTCGGAGGGGCCGCCGACCATCAAAAGGTGCTCGACATTGTCGCGGCGGACAAGGATCAATCGGCGCCGACCATCGACACTGGCGTGATCGATGACCGCGATGCGCGGCTGCCGGCCACGCACGCCATTGGTGCCTAATCTGCCGCTGCCTAGTCTGCGCACCGCCCAAGCCGTGACCCCGATCAACCCGAGCACGATCAGGAAGGCCAAAAAGAAACGTACCGCGAGCGGCATTTCCGCCCCGAATAAATCGAACATTCAGCCTACTCCCCCTGTCGTCGCCACGGCCCGAGTTGTTTGCACCCTGCGGCGAACGCTGGCTGCCGAGAATCTAGCCAATACTAATAAAGAATTAAAGCCAATCGGTGATGTCGAATATGATCCCAATGAGGCCAGCATTTCTATGGTAAACGGCACTTTGATGGCAAAATGCGGCCGGCACCAGGTTAACGAATCGCGGGCGCCGAGGCATCTGATCAGTACGACCGGGCTCGGTTGGCGATTGGCAAATCCGCGGCTCTGTATTCCGATTTTAACGTCCTTGGCCCCAAATGCAGGCCGATTCTCCTGGCGCACGGGGTTCGGGGCACCAACGCGAATCAAATATGTCGGGGGTTCCACAGCACGCGGGCGTTTACTCTCGGTGCTGCTGCTGAGACTGGGGTGGTAACAGCTGAGCATGACTATCCACAGCATCACCGATGAAGCTTCCTTAGCCCCGCGCAAGGCCGTCCATCGCGACGGCGCGACGCGGCGCTCCGGCAGCATCGTACTCGTGCTGG
>Ga0070764_10000349_pt1 | contig 17781 bp, 12 predicted proteins | sample HubBroMetageWRM4_FD_67287 | JGI IMG/M metagenome (GOLD analysis project Ga0070764, IMG submission 67287) | Warmed soil microbial communities from the Hubbard Brook experimental Forest, New Hampshire - Hubbard Brook CCASE Soil Metagenome WRM 4 | ecosystem: Environmental > Terrestrial > Soil >... | reverse complement strand
GAATGTTCTGCCTATCGTGTTCGAGCCGGCTTCCAGCCAGCCTGACGGTGCGGTCGCCATGATCGGACGTGCACCCGGCATGACGCTGGGCTTCCGTCCCGCATCCATCGTGCTAGATTTCTCAGGAACTCTGCAGTTCCACATTGAGTTTGGCGGCGCCCAGCCTGTGATTCCACGCGGAGCCGAACCGCTGAGGGGCACGACCAATTACCTCCTGGGGAATGATCCGGCGCATTGGCGTGTCCATGTCCCGAACTATGCGAAGGTGATTTATACCGGTTTGTATCCTGGCATCGACGCTGCCTTTTACGGTAACGGTCGTCAATTCGAGCACGACTTCATAGTGTCTCCGGGTGGGGACTACCGGCAGATTTGCATGCATTTTCCCAACAATGCGCGGGTTTCGCTCGATAAGGACGGCACACTTAACATCACCATCGACGACGGATTGTTGCAGATGCAGAAGCCGGTTATCTACCAGGAAGAGCATGGCAAGCGACAACTAAGGAGCGGCTCATTCAGGGTGCAGCCAAATGGAGATGTCGGCTTCAGGATCGGAAGCTATGACTCTCGGCAACCTCTGGTCATCGATCCCGTGCTCACCTTTTCTACGTACCTTTCGCCACTCGGGTCGGTTGCAAATCTGATCGCGACCGACGCTAGTGGAAATAATTATGTTTCGGGAATAGCCAGCTTGGGATTTCCGGTTACACCCGACGCCTTTGCGGGCTGCGTGAACTGCACGACGAATAACGTCGTTACCTTTATCAGTAAGTTGAGTGCGGATGGCACGACCCTGATCTACTCCACAGTGCTCGGCGGAAATTCGTTTGCGCAACCCACTGGAATTGCCGTTGATGCAAATGGCAATGTGCTGGTCTCCGGCTGGACTGCAGCAACGGACTTTCCTACAAAATCGGGACAACCAATTGCCACGCCCGCGGGAAACTACGTTGGCTTCCTCGTCTCGCTTTCGGCAGATGGCTCCTCCCTGAATTACGGAACGCTGTTGGGCAGCAGCCCATCGTCTGGTCAAAGTAACTTTACCTATGCAAACGCCGTCGCTCTCGATTCTTCTGGAAACGCTTATGTTACGGGTAACACAGGCAACGGATTTTTCACCTCGCCCGGCGCCTTGAATCAGGGAGGTGGTGGCGACTTTGGGAACCAATTCAATGTGTTCCTGGTAAAGTTAAGCCCGACCGGTGGTCTGCTCTACAGTGCTGTCCTCGGTGCGGCTGACCCGCAGAATGGAGGCGGGGGGCCGATTGGCGTTTCCGCCATCACAATCGACTCTTCTGGCGATGCGTACGTCGCGGGCCAGGCAGGCACTCTGTGGCCCATTTCGGCCGGCGCATACTTGAGTCAAATTTCGGGATCGATGCCTTACGCCGACCCATTTGTAACAGAGGTATCGCCTGATGCGACGAGTCTTCTTTATTCCACCTATCTCGACTATGCCTATCAGGTGACCGGCATCGTTGTTTTGCCCAATGGCGATGTGTTTGTAACCGGGTACAGTGTGGGCGCAACCTACCCGACAACTCCAAATGCCTATCAGCAAAACTCAGGCTCAGGCGGAGCTGCATTCCTCACCGAGCTTAACTCCAATGGATCAAGCTTGGTCTACTCGACGGTCATCGGTGATTCAACCTACCGCATTAACGGGTTAGAGCTGGATCCTAATGGCAATATCTGGCTGGCTGCACAGACTGCAAACCCACAGTTCCCACTCGTCACGCCTTTGCAGTCTGTTTTTCCATTCCTAACCGAGGGCATTGGTAACGGACCGGCATCCGTTGTAAGCCAGTTCGATCCCGCCGGCCAAACGCTCGAATTCTCTACTTTTCTGGGCGGCGCCGCTTTCGGCTATGCCAGCAGTATCGCGATTGACACCAATCATCGCGCACACATTGCTGGCGCTGCTGATTACGGCATGTACACGACGCCGGGAGTTTATGACGGCCAGGTACCCATGCCAGCCCCGAATGTCTATCCAACCTATGCCTATGTCGCGATGGTCGACACCACTGTGCCCACTCCGGCCCTATGCGTCAGCCCGAATGTCGGCTTGACTTTCGGCTCGGTCCCTGTCGGCACCTTCGCGGACCAGCCGATAACCATAACGAGTTGTGGCACACAGCCACTCACGATCTCCAGCGCGTCCGCGGCCGCGAGCATGTTCACGGTGCCGGCCTCAGAAAATGGCTGTACTCAGGCTATTCCCGTTGGTCAGAACTGCACCCTGAGCGTGCGATACACTGCGACTGCCGGGGAGACAGATTCGTCCACATTGAGCATTCAATCCAATGCGTCCATCCCGCTGGCCGTGATGCCTCTGACCGGCACTGGCGTGCTTGTCCCGATCGCGGCCCTCTCACTCACTTCGCTCACCTTCACGTCGCAAGCGGTTGGTACGTCGTCGACTGCGCAAGCGATTACTTTGTACAACACCGGGCTAGCCAGCCTATCGGTCGTTGGCATTACACTCAGCGGTTCAGGCGCGGGAAGTTTTGCGCAAACGAACACCTGCGGCTCTACGCTGAGTGTAGGGCAGTCCTGCGTCATAAGCGTCGTTTTTACGCCGATATATGCAGGCACAGTGTCGGCGACCTTATGGATTACGGATAACGCCGGAACTTCACCCCAGTTAGTCAATCTCTCCGGAACAGCGGCGCAGACGCCGTTCACCATCGCCCCACAGGCCGGAGGAAGCACCAGCAGCACGGTCGCGGCGGGGCAGCCTGCAAATTATGCTCTCTCGATTTCACCCGCCAACGGGTATACCGGCACCGTCAGCTTGACGTGCAGCAATTTGCCAGTAAATGCATCGTGCAGTTTCGCTCCCGCCAGTATCGCTCTCACTGGAGGCCTGTCGGCGCCCTTCACTCTCACAATTTCCACTTTGGCTAACGAGCCTGCGGCCATGTTACGCAATCTCAGTCTGGGCTCGGCTCTTGTAGCTTTCCTGTTCCTACTTCCGTTGAATAAAAGGCGTCAGCGTGGCGCGACTTTAACCGCGCTTTCCCTGCTCTTGTTCGCGGCCGCGATAAGCTCCTCCGCATGCGGTGGTGGATCCTCGGGCTCCGGCTCCCCAACGACGGTCGCACCCGGCAACTACAACCCTCAGGTCGTCGCTTCCGACGGCACTGCGAGCCAAACTTTGCCACTTACCTTGATCGTTCAGTAGCTCTTAAAGGTAAGTACTCGAAAATGACGTGATCTCTTACGAATCTAAGAATCTACACTTCTACCGAAAAGGTGGGCCGCCCGCCCGAATCCATTCCAAGACCAGGCATCGTCCAGCCGGCAGCAGTCTGCCAATTCAACACCAAGCCTTTTGCGGACCTATCAATTCGGTGGTCGGTAACTGGCGGGCCGGCTGCTCAGGCTCTCCAGAAGTTTTATCGAGGGTTGGAACTGCCAATCTTCGTAGACTCATTCCCTGACCAACTTCGTCGTCAGTTGCGGATCATTCCTGACAAGGGGGGCCACTCATTTTTCTGCGTTCCTTCGGTACCATCCCGTTTTGGCGAGAAATCGAGCCGTTTCCTCTCGCGCATCCGTGGTTGGTCTACGCCGAACTGATGGATTCTTCCGATCCAAGAGCGCACGGAGCGGCGGAAGAACTCAAACGCGAGTTCCTCTCCTGAGCGATGCCCGAACTTACCAACAACCAAATCGCTGACCTCGCTGATGCACGCGATACTTCCCCTCTTAAATCCCTCAAAGTATGGGTTATAGCCGCGTCGAATTCACTGCCCCGCGAGGCTTTTCGTGTAACAATCGTCGTAACAGATCGGAGATATCCTCGACCTGCAGGAAGATTGTTCATTTCCTGTACGGTAGGGCGGGCTTCGTGACATAGCGGATTGTGTGCGACGGCTGTAAAGGCTGCTTCTTCTGCGCACGGGGATTTACCTCAGCTGGAGAGTCAAGTTGTCTCGCTGAGCGATACTGAGGTGACGCTGACTTACGGTTATAGGGCAATGCTGGCGGCTCGCTGATGGAAGTCAAGTCGACGATTGCGATTCCGTCGCCGGTGCCCGTAATGGCAACCAAAATCATAGCCCCTAATCTTTCAACCAGCACCAGCGGGACCATCTCGCCTTGTTCGCAATGTTAGGGGGCGGTCTTGAGAAATAGCCTGTCATCGAGGACGCTGACTGCGCTCGTAGTTTTGTGTGTTGCGTGCGCGGCGCACGCGCAGCGCGTTGTTGATCAGGGCACGGTGATCGAAAATGTCACTCTGATCTCGCCGGAACGCGACGCTCCGCTGCTTCGTGCTGATGTTGTTCTACGCGACGGCAGGATCGCTGAGATCGGAAGGAGCTTGGTCCCCGGTCCACATGCCCGGCGGATAAACGGCAGTGGGCGATTTCTCATCCCCGGACTGATCGATTCCCACGTGCATGTAGGTCACTCCGCTGCGCTGGATGACGACGCAATCGACGCCCATCCAGAACTTTGGGCTGCTTATCGTGCGCAGGTTCCCCGTGCTTATCTCGCCTTCGGCTTTACCTCCATCGTCGATCTCGACCTCGCGCCCAGCGACCAGACATGGTTTGAAAACACAACGTTGCATCCCCACTTCTATTCGTGTGGGAGAGGAATAAAGGTTGCTGGCGGATATATGGCGCTCAATGTTCCAGCGCTCTCATCGCCGAACTTTCCCAACCTGATCTATGAACCGAAAGAAGCGGGACATTGGCCGAAATCACTGGACCGGGGCGACTACACGGCAGAACGAGCGGTAGCACGCGCGGCGGACGCCGGAGCCATTTGCGTGAAGGCTTTCGTGGAATCGGGATTCGGCATTTTCAACTGGCCTTATCTGCACACCGAGAACCTGCAAAAGATTCAGGCTGCCGCTAGAGCCCGCAAGTTGGTGCTCATGGTCCATGCCAACAGCATTGATAGTTGGCGATCAGCGCTCGATGCTCATGCTGACATCATTGCGCACGGTCTCTGGGTTTGGCCGGGCGATTTCGGCAATTCCGTACCCCCGGCAGCCGCGAGCGACGTGATCGCCGCCGCAGCGCGCGCGGGTGCGCATGTGCAACCGACGATGCAGACAGTTGCCGGGGAGCGCGCTATCATCGATGCGCGCCTGCTCGACGATCCCAGACTCACCCTCGCACTGCCGCCGCCGGTAATAAGTTATCTGCGGTCATCTGAAGCGGTGATGGGCCGGACCGCGCTGCTGGACGAATATCGCAAGGCCTCCCCGCCGCCCGGCTTCGAACCATTGCTCATGGCTGCCATCGAAAGGACGCGAGCAACGTTCAAGCTCATGCTGCAGGACCATGTTCCTCTCCTGTTCGGCAGCGACACTCCTGGGGTCGATGGCTTCGGCAATCCGCCGGGGCTGAACGGGCGGCTCGAATTGCAGAATTGGGCGAACGCCGGGGCTCCCCTATCCCTAATCCTGCGCGCCGCGACGCTCGACAACGCAACGGCCTTGGGACTGTCGCACGAACTAGGTTCCATCGAGGTTGGGAAAAGAGCTGACCTACTGCTGCTCAAGGAAAATCCACTCGCAAATGTTTCGGCTTACGACTCAATAGAAACAATCTTTCTCAACGGCGAGCCAATCGCGCGAGAATCGCTGCGGGCGCACAATTAGCGAAGAGCAGCCCACAATCCATCACGTTCGAAACCCAGCGAATCGCACCGGTGCTTCGAGCAAACAGGAAGTCAACCGCTGTTAACGGGCGAATTACACTCATTGAGGTTGTTCTGATCGTGTCTTAAGCTTGACGGAGCCGGTGAAGACGCTTCAGCTTGGAACTATCGAGAGCTTTTCTTGCGCGTGATCCCCGGAGGCGAGGAGGGGAGACTTCGGTGGGCAATCACGCGTCTTCGTCGGGAAAAACGAGAAGAATACTTCCGAAGTGACACTCGCCGACGCCCAGGGAAAGCCAAGGATCAGAATGACAGTCGAGAGTGCTGGCCAACCGACCCTTGAGTTTCTCGATAAGGATGGGAAAATCGTTTACAGCCTCCCACCAGGTGGTGGAAAGTAGGATTCCGCGTTCGCTTCGTCGGGAGCGATCCCGGTCAATGAGCCCTCTTTGTAGGTTATCTCGGTATTAGTATTGTCTCGCCAAGAAATCCTAAGGAACGCTCAATGAAGCATAAGCCCCTCCTTGTTGCGGGTGCCGGTCTGGTGGCCATCTGTGTCGTGGCGTGCTCCGGTCAAACTTCCAACAGTAGTTCGACTCAGGACGTGGGACCGCTGGCCAGGGTCGAGGTCGGCGACAAATGGGGCTTCATCGATGCGAAGGGTAAGGTGGTCATCCGCGCTGATCCGTTGGGCGAGAATGCCAGCCCTGCCGGATGGCTCGTGCCCGTGCCGTCCACCGTTTTTGCCTTCGACAGCTCGAACTTATTCTCGAGGCTGGCAACGCCGTCCTTCCATGCGTAAATGAAGAGCATGTCGGTGTTGCCGCCGGAGACGCAGAGGCGATGACCGTCGGGCGAGAATGCCGCGCCGTAGAACGCGCCATCCTGGAGCAGCTTCTGGGTGACCTTCCGCGTCTTCAGATCGACGACCTGAACGCCCTGCTCGCGCCAACCGCTGAGCATCACCACAACGAGCGAACGAGTCGAACAGATACGAAGCGAGAGCATAACTGGCGTTCCTCACAGACTGGGCACCAACAGTTGACAGAGTGCGGATGTTCCGCCGTTCATCAGTGTGGGACTTTACCTATCTTAGGCGCTAGTCGTCGCACCCATTTCATCGTTTTGCCTGTGTGGTCGAGGAGCAGGTCATGTCCGAAGTCTCGCTGTATAGCAGTTCCGCGCCCAAGGCCGCGCCGTTTCCGCTTCATTTTTGATTAATTTTCTCAAAAAACTTCCGTATGTCTTCGAGCAAAAGATCAGGCTGCTCAAGCGCGGCGAAGTGTCCACCCTTTGGCATCTCCGTCCTTTGTACTACGTTGTAGGTCTGCGTAATCCAGCGAAATGGAGGGACAGCTACTTCGCTCGGAAAATCTGCATATGCCACGGGAGTCTCCAGGCGTGGCATTCGCGCCGCTCCTTCTCCGGTGAGCCGATTCTCGCGATAGATTCGAATGGCGGAGCCTACCGTGTTAGTAGCCCAGTAGAGAGTGACATCGGTCAAAAATGTGTCGCGATCCACGGTCGTGAGAAAATCGCCGTTGTTGTCCGTAAGCAGTTGAAATTTAGCTGTCATCCAAGCCAACCACCCGGCCGGGGAGTCAGTCAGGGCGTAGGCAAGAGTTTGCGGTTCACTGGCCTGGAGGTAAAAAAAACTGCTCTCTTCTCGGTCAAAGTACGAAAACCGTTTCCGCTCCGCATCGCTCATTTGCGCCACTGCTTCCGGGTTCGGCGGATCCGCGGTAATAAGGTTCAAGTGAAGCCCGATCACGTGCGCGGGCGCTTGGTAAGCCATGTCACGGGCTATTAACGAACCCCAGTCGCCACCTTGGATGCCATACCGGGGATAACCTAAACGATCCATCAGAACGACCAGGGCATTCGCCATCCGCTGTGGGCCCCAGCCCCGAGTTGTAGTGGGTCCGGAGAATCCAAATCCAGGAAGCGAAGGAATGATGACGTGAAATGCCGGGCTATTTTTGTCCTTGGGATGGGTCAGGGGCTCGATCAGTGCGAGAAATTCAAGAATCGAACCGGGCCATCCGTGAATCAGCATCAGCGGTATTGCATCAGGGCGTGGCGAGCGCTGATGGATAAAATAAATCTGTTGTCCATCAATTTCCGTGGTGAACTGGTCAAAGTGGTTGATCTTCGCTTCTTGTACACGCCAGTCGTACTTGTTCTGCCAATAATCCGCCAGCTCGCGGACCTTCTTGATGTCAGCACCATACTCCCACGTCGTGCCCGGAATCTGATCGGGCCACTTGGTTTCCGCCAAACGGCGCCGAAGATCAATGAGAACCCGGTCGGGAACATGCACCTGGAACGGGTGGATTGTGGCATGCTCGGGCTTTGCCGGCAGTTGCGTTTGCCCCGGCGCAACCGAGGGGAGCAAAAGCAAAGTGGCAAGCAGAAGCCTTCTGTACCGGCAGATTCTCCCACACGCTCTCCGGGACACAGTTTCCATCACATTCTCACCCTTTCACACACACGTACTTTTTCTTGAGCTTTACCGAGCGGAACCCCGCACGAAAAAGCTTGGGTGCGGCAGGTGCGTTGGGCACGACCGCCAGACCAGTTCAGACTGTCACAGTCGTGGCACTCTTGTTACTTTGACTTGAAGCATAAGCTTGCTCCTTTAGCGGCGAATATCCGGGGCTCTCAGGCTCGATACTTGATCCTTCGCACGCCAGGTTTGTGCAGAATAACGGCCGCACCTGTGTGGTGCGGCCGAAGGAGAGGCATTACGGGTTAGGGTTTAGTTCGAGGCCCCACACCGCAGCGGCGCCTCGAATTGTCATAGGTTAGAAGCGCACGCGGGCGGCAATCTCGATCTGCCGGTTGCCGCCGGGTTGCTCCTGCGCCGAGCCTGGCAGAGCGCCGAAACCGGCTGCGCCTACGTCCAGCCCTGTGCCCTCCGGATCAAGCCACTGATTGTGGTTGAAAACGTCGGCGAACACGCCTTGGAATTCCAGGCTGATGCCCTCCGTCACCCGGAAGTTCTTCTTGATGCTGAAGTCCATATTCCAGTAGGGCAGGCCGGTGAGTATACCAAAGCCGCCGTCCCGGTTATCTAACCCCAGAATCGGATTACGGTAGCTGTTGATCGCTGCTGTGCCTTGCGCGAAGAGATTGACCGGCAACCCGCCGGTGGCCGGCGAATTGTAGTAGGCGTGACCGTACTTGACCGGTCCAATCGGTACCGCGTTATTTTCTGTAGCATAGTTGACGTTATCCGCGGAGCCGTATTCCTGAGCAGGTCCTTCCGAGGTTGCGAGCTGGAGCGGCTCTCCGCTGCCCGTAACGAATATTGACGAGAACGTCCATCCGCCCAGCGCGTGTCCCATGAGTCCATGCTGCCCCTTGTAGAAAGGAGGCTGGTAGACAAAGAACGAGCTGAAAACGAACTTGTGGTTAAAGGACTGTACCCCGTACATCGTGTAGGGGTTGAAGACATCGTCCGCATTGAATGAACTGTCGGCTTGAACCAACGCCGATTCACCCAGGGCTTTGGACCAGGTGAAGTTTGACTGCATGGTCAATCCTCTCCAGTCCGCCATCTTCACCGAGGCGAAGCCGCCGTTGTAGTTCCCGAAGCCTGTGCTGGTGGCACTCGCGGGACCCGACGTCATCTGGACTCCGAGAGGCCCTGCGTTTGTGTTCATCATGCTGTGTGGGAAGTTGAACGGGCCACTGTCCAAGTCACTCCACAGGCTCCACACTTGAGCGTTGCTAAGGTTAGCGGTGGCATTGGGGTTCCCCGCACTGGAGGCAACGCCTTCATTAAGGGCTACGGCCTGGGTGCAGTTTGCCGGGGTGATGTTGTGTCCCCCGTACATGACTGGGCTACTGCAGTAGGTAGAGGTAGGTCCGCCGAGCGCGGTTTCGAAGAACGGTTGGGGTGTGACAGCCTGGTAGTTGCCAGCGCAACCACCGCCGGCCAGCCCCGCAATACCTCCACAGTATTGCAGCACCGTATTCTTATACGCCTGGGCGAACTGCTGTCCGCCCATCGTCATCATGTAGGGCACCGTGTTCAGCATGATGGGGTAGAACTCGTGGGTGATTCTGCGCCCTATGTAGCCCAGCTCCAATGTGACTTTGCGGGACAATTGGCGTTGAATCGTGAAATCGAACGAGTCCACCTGGTTGGGCCGGAAACCCGGATCCAACTCCGAGGCCGTATCGCCCGCAATGCCATTGAATCCGGGGAAGTACGGCTGGGGCAACGTTGCACTGGGCGGCGCAGACGACAGTGGGGCGGTCAGGCCGTCCACGCCGATGCGGAAAGCCGTCGCCGGTGTGGCTGTTTTTATTGACGCTCCGCAGGTGTCGTTACTGAGGGCAGCGCCGGTGCACTGCACCGGCTGCATCAGGCCCGGGCCCAGCAGGGGCACCAGCACCTGGTTCACACCGTTCAAGCGACCGTACACGCGGCCGTAGCCACCACGTATGACCGTGTCTTCATGGCCGAATATTTTCCCGGCCAGCGAATCGCTGTCGAAGTGCGGGTTCCAGGCCGCCGCGACACGCGGACTAAACGAGCCGTAAAACGGGTTGTAGGGGTATTTATCCCCATTTTCGGTATTGCCCACCAGGGCGAATCCGATTTCGGGATTGTATACCTGCCCCTGCAGCGCCGCCCGCCTCCGGCTCGCCAGGTAGGAGACAGCCGAAATGGGCTGGTCCGACTGATCCACCAAATCCACCTGCTTGCCATTCTGTTCCACCGGCGGCATCTCCAGCGTCCAGCCCAAACCGTAAGTCAGGGTGAACGTTGGCTTCATGTGCCAGGTGTCGCTGAAATACACGTTGTAATAAGGAATGGTGCTCTTGTCGAATGCCGGTGTCAGCGGAGGGTTCAAGGTCAGATTTGGGCCACTCCGGGTATAGAGGTTCTGAGAAACGGAAATAATGCCCAGCGCCGCCGCGGTAACGGCCGGGCAGTAGGGGATATTGGGATCCGAGCAAATCGATACATTGGACGCGAGGTCCGATCCGGCGTTTCCGTTGCCCATCAAATACACCGGTTGGTTATCGATGCCGCCGCCATTATCGGTGCGTTGATGGTAATCCCAGTTGTGCTGATAGGTGCCGCCAAACTGGAACAAGTGGTTGCCTTTCAGCATGGAAATATCGTCGCGAAACATTTGATCGTGCCCGTCCCAGAAACGGTTGCGGACTTGCTGCGTGTTTATGTTGTAGGGTCCCAAATCCTGAGTTTGGTTCTCGCCGCTCATAAATTCGAGGGCTCCGCCCAGCGTGGCGGTCTGCGGGGTAGGTCCCTGCCGGGCATATGCCCACCAGTTCCGCAGGAAGCTATAGTGGAAGTCGTTGGTGGTGTTGGTGCTGATGTTGGTGGTCAGCGCCGCTACCCAGATAAACGACTGCAGCGGCCCCTTGGATATGGAAGCCGGGACACCCTTGGTGTCGCCGGGGAAGAAGCCGCCGATATCGATCTGATCAGTGTTGCTCGTAATCAGCTTGAACCAACGATAGCTCGACATGAAGTGCTGCTTGGCCGAAAAATCGTGATCCACGCGCCCCACGGCGAAGTTGCTGGTGGTGGGCAGTGCAACGTTGGCCGAGAAGCCCTGAATGTTGGCCCCGTCGCAGAAGGTCTGCGCGCAGGTCGCATTCGACAGGGGGTCGTAGGTGTTCCATATCTGCTGCACCAGCGGGTTGATGCCGATTCCACGCGGATCGGCGCTCAGCAGGCTGAAAACCTGGCCCGTGGTGGGGTCCGTTATGTTCCCCGCTCGCAAAGCCGCTGAAGGAACGTTCCGCTGGATGGTCTGGGAATTGGGGAAGCGGAAACCTTCGTAATTGGCAAAGAAATAGGTCTTGCCGCCGAGAATTTCTTTCGGAATGAGCGGCCCGCCAATCGCTGCGCCAAAGCGGCTGTAATGGAAGCCGGGCAGTGGGACATTGTTGAAGTCATTCTGCCAACTGTTCGACGACCAGTTGTTGTCTTTGTAATATTCGTATCCCGTGCCGTGCCAGGCATTGGTTCCGCGCTTGGTCACCACCTTCACCTCGGCGCCCGCGGAACTATTGAAGTCTGCGGTTTGGCCCGCACTGTTTACCTTGAACTCCTCGACGCTATCCTGCGGCGTGGGCAGGACGCCCGAAGGCCCGCCTACCCCTGCTCCCAAATTATTCTGCTGGGCAACGCCTCCGGTCGCGTCGCCCGCCATGCTGTTAAAATATATGTTCTGACTGCCGTCCATGTCGCTGCTGTTGTTGCCGCCATCCAGCGAGAAAAAGCTCTGGTCGACCACCGCACCCGCCACGCTGCCATCGGGACTCACGCCCGGCTGCAACTCGACGAACGAGCTGACGTCGCGGCCCAATGCCGGCAGGTTGTCGATCGCGATACTCGTGATGGTGTTGCCCACCGTGGCATTCATGGTCTGCAGTTCGTTGCCGACCGTGGTCACTTCCACCACCACATTCGCGCCGCCGACTTGCAGAGCCAAATTGAGCGTCAGACTGGCTCCGACTTTCACCTCTTGGTCCTCGCTCCTAGTGGTGGCAAATCCCGCCTTGCTGGCCGTAATGCTGTAAATGCCCGGGTTAACGTCCACATAGATGTATCGCCCGGACGCGTTGCTGGTCGTGGCGCGCGCAATATTGGTCCCGGCGTCAGTCAGAGTAACTGTCGCTCCTGCCACCACCGCGCCGGTCGGATCAGTCACGGAACCGGCAACAACGCCGGTTGAGGTTGACTGCGCCCACCCAGGCAAAGAGTTGCCCACGCAAATCACCAAGAACAGAACCAGAGCCCACTTCACGCTGCGGATGTACATTGTCTCCTCCGACCAAGAGATTAAGTGTCGCGACCGACCGAGAAAAATAGATGAGTCACGAAAACACTTCCATCACGTTGAGTTTTAGCAATTGGCGAGCCACACCGCAGTCGTCGAGTTTTCAGTGGGTTCCGTCAATGCTGAGATCTGAAGTTATGGAATGCCGGATCGCGAGTAGGCACCCTCACAGCGCATCTGCCCCACTTGAAGCTGTGCGCCGGTAGGACTGTCACTGCGGTGGGCACTCCTACATCAAACAGGAGATCGATTTCCCAAAACTGCAGGTTTCCGGATATTTCTTTTATGTTTGACTTTGGGTTTTCGAAGATACATACTGGTTGGTATGTTAGCGATTAGGAAACGACGGCGACGAAGGCAGCCCACCTCGCGGGATCCGGAGCGCACGCGAGAACTCCTGTTGCAGGCTGCCTTTCAAGAGATACACCGCTCTGGCTATCGGAGCGCTGACCTGGATGCCGTCCTGGGGGCAGCGGGCGTCACTAAAGGCGCGCTGTACTACCACTTCGATAACAAGGAGGCACTCGCCTATGCGGTGGTGGACGAAATCATCGCGAGTAACCTTCGCCAGAAGTGGGTACGGCCTTTGCGGAACGCGAAGAACCCCCTCGACGTTCTGGTCTGCATCATTCAGTCGGAGTCACTGAAAAAAGAAGACGTTCAGCGGGGTTGTCCCTTGCTTAACTTGTCCCAGGAGATGTCGGGTCTGGATGAGGGATTTCGTAAAAGGACAGCAAGAGTTTATAAGGAGTGGCACGACGCAATGGCCGTCGCGCTGCGTGAAGGACAGAAATGCAGGGTAGTGCGGAGCGATATAGACGCGGATGAAACGGCTACGTTTCTGATCGCGGCGTGGGAGGGGTACGTCGTTTTAGGAAAGAATTCGCAGGATCCTCGGCTGCTGGAATCAGGCCAAAGAAGAGTGTGCGGCCAGATCGAGTCGCTGCGCTCGGCGCGAGGCCGGGCGCGAGTGGCAGGCCACGGATAGCTGTCCTCTTGTTGGGCCTGTGAAGTCTTCCCGATAGGCACGCAAGCCGGTTACCACGGCTACGCCAAACCAGATCGCGCGAGGCCTGCCCACTTGGGCGATTTTGTCGGCGGAGGTCAGGTAGCCGCTGCGACAGCTTTTTCACCAGAAATGAAATCTCGCAGTCCCTCTCCGGCGTTGATACTTGTTTTCGTAACATACATACTAGTTGGTATGATTCGTACAACACGCCGCGGAGGAGCCGCATCATAATGGTCGGTTGATCCCAACGTCCGCTCCAAAAAGAGGAGTCTATGAGCAGAAGGAAGTTCACGATAATCGGATTAGCAAGCTCTGTGCTTGTTGTCGCGCTGGGTGCGAGTTCGCGAGCGCAGGCACAATCCAAATCCCCGTATCCCAGCATGGCCGCCCTTAACCAGTACCTGATGCCGGATCGAAATGCCGAAATAGCCTTGGCACGAAGTGCGGCTCCAGACTCCATATCCCGCGATGCAAAGGTTCTAGTTCTTGGGCCGCATGGCTATGAAATTGCCGTCGAGGGCAAGAATGGTTTCGTATGCGTCGTGGAGCGAGGGTGGATGGGCCCGTTCGATGGTGAATTGTCGGCTAATTTTTGGAACCCTAGAATTCGAGGCCCGGTCTGCTTCAATCCGCCGGCTGCCCGCTCCATCCTGCCGATGACCTACAAAAGAACGGAGATGGTATTGGCCGGGCAATCCAAAGCTCAGATCATCGACGGCATCAAGACATTCATGAAGCAAGAGCTGCCGCCCCTGGAGCCTGGAGCCATGTCGTACATGATGTCGAAGGACCAGTACCTTACGGACGATGGCGATCATCACCACTGGATGGCGCACCTGATGTTTTACACCCCTCTCATGGACGGTGCCGTTTGGGGTGCAGATGTTTCCGCCTCCCCCGTCATGATGAGTCCACAGTTCGATGGCGCTCCGGAACCAATCGACGTATTCATGGTTCCCGCGGGTTGGTGGTCCGATGGAACGCCGGACCCAGTAAAGGTCCTGTAGGGGCGTACTGCGATGCGAGAAACGCACTGCGAGAGCAATGTGTCGCCGTTTGCAAGGGTTGGGAAGTAAGTCCGATCGACGGCCGTGCAGGTCACGATGGACTTCGGGCACAGCAGAAGTGGAGGTCTCTTGGATAACGGCCATCCGCATATTCGTGAAGTCGTAGTGGGGAAGTCTCCGCGGATTGCAATCAGGGCCAAGAAGAAAATTCTCTTCATCGATGCGGCGGACGTTATCGCAGTGGAAGCCAGAGGCAACTATATCTTGCTATTGAATACTTCAAGTTCGCACATGCTGCGAGAGTCTATTTCGACCGCGGAGGAAAAGCTCAATCCCCACGGGTTTGTGCGAATTCATCGATCGGTGCTGGTGAATGCAGCATCGGTTGAAGAGATTGATCCATTGCCCACGGGCAAGTTTGTGCTCCGCCTGCGCGGAGGAAGGGAGTTCACGGTCACTCGTACTTACAGGCAGAATCTCCAGCTCCTGGCGCAGTCATGGATCGGTACGGACGGTTTTCTTGCCTAGGAATTCAGACGCCAAAACGGCAACGAGCCCTGGAACAGGGGAGTTTGTGGAAAGCAGCAACGCGCACGTTCAGGAAGTCGTGAAAGCTGCAGGAGAAGATCTGCGACACCTCCTGCGGCAGCGCGCTGACATTGCGAAGCGGATTGGCACAATAAAGCAAACGATTGTGGGACTGGCCAACGTATTTGGCGATGATTGGTTGAGCGAAGAGCTAGGGGAAATGGTCGGTCGGAAAGACAGAGCACGGCAATGGGGATTGACCAAGTCCTGCCGCACAGTGTTGAAGGAGGCTAACCGCCCACTGGGTGCCCAAGAAATGTGCGAACAGCTTCAAGGACGCATTCCGCTGGTATTACTCCACCACAAGGACCCTGCTGCTTCCGTTACCACGGTGCTGAACCGACTAGTTGCGTATGGAGAAGCCCTCAAAGTGCATGATGAAAATGGACGACGGGCTTGGCAATGGTACGATCAGGGGCGTGCTAATGTGAGTGCTAATTGTTGACGGCGAGCCCTTGCCGGTGTATGGCAAACCGCTTATTTCATCCGGCAGCGCCGTCTTACTTAGCCCAGGTTGAAGCCTTATTGCAAATTCGCATACTCCGTCTTAGCTTGAGCAAGCATCGGGATATCAGGGTCGCTTCTTTCCAAAGAGCAAAGAAGTCCCGATAAGCCGTTTTCGCTTTGGCGGTGTCACCTGCCATTGCGTACGCACGGCCAAGTTGGAGACAAGCCAATGCCTCACAAAGTTCAGAACAATGCCACGGTGATCAACTAATTTCTGGAACTCGCCCGCCGCGGCATTCGCGTTGTGCGCCAAAAGGTAAGCTCGGCCGCGCAAGTAGGCTGGATAGATATAGTTGATAATCGTGCCTGCGCCACCCAGTTCGTAAGGCCGGGCGATCTCCAGATCCTTGAGCGCTTGAGAAGCGTTGCCTCGGTTGAGCTCGATGGATGCATTGATGGCCGGCAACCAGTAGAGTTTCATCAAGGTATCCGTCGGGTAATTCTTCTCCAACTCTAGGGCCATGGCTTTCGCTCGGGTGTCGCCCGCACGTGCCAGCGTGAACGCAGCGATGAGGTCGACATCCCGCCCGGCGGATAGTCCCAAAGCCGACATTACCCCTTGCTTTGCCGGGGTAGCGTTGCACAGTTCAGCCTCCCGCAACGCAGAGTTTACTTGCCACAAAGCCGCGGTTTCTTTGGACTGCGCCCGAACTGCCGAATTCACTGCCCGCCGCGTGAAGTCGCGCGCCTTGGTCAGACGCCCGTAGTAAGCCTCAGTATCGGATTGCAGCGAAAGAAGAGAATCTTCGTCTCCCGGCTTGCCCGGATCGCAAGGCACTCGAAGCTGCCCTAGCAAACGAAGCTGCCCGGCAACTGGAACTGGCGCTGAGGAAGGCAGCCGACGGGCGCGAACCGATTACCCGTCGAGCAAGTGCAACGAATTGCCGGGTCCGACCGAGCCGCGCAGGCATCCGTCGCGGTTTGGGCGTTCCTACATGGAGCCGCGACGCTAGAAGCCGCTCAAGTGTTAGGCGAGATCAAACCGGCAAGCGGGCTCGAATTTGGGTTTGAGGCGTGGTTGATGGCTGTTTCTACGCGTGGCGAGCCCATAGATGCCCCCGAATCAAGCCCACGAAAAAAAGTACAAACAAGAAGGTGTCTGCGCGTCAAAGGTCAGCTCAGCACGCTCTATGTAGGAATCGGTTACCCGGAGACCTGGCGCGATTACTCGTCCTACGAAGTCAAGGCCGATGACATCTTCGGCAACCTGTGGCGCAGCGGCCTGTTTGATTACCGCCGCTTAGTCGCCCGTCTCGGCCATCCCGTGGATCGCACAGATTGGTGCTTGTACCCGCAGACCATCGATGCCTGCGAATTGCCCTTGCAAAACGCGCTCAACTTTCCCGCCGCATACCGTGAACCGCCAAATTTCGACCCGCGGGCTCCCGCCGCCATGAACTACGCCGCCATTGGATCCAGCATCGGGCACGAAATCAGCCATACCTTTGACCCCCAAGGCAGCGCATTCGATTCCACGGGCCGTGTGCGCAATTGGTGGAAGCCTTCTGACTTGGCGCATTTCAACGCGGCCGCCGCCAGACTCGCCGCGCATCGCACAGGCGTCTGCTAGACTGTTGAGCAAATTTGCTGAGGTGACCTATGCGTCTCCGGTATGTTTGCACCGCTTTAATTCTAGGAGGCTGTACGCTCTCGGGCTCTGCGCAAACGGGTTCAATAAGTGCGAAGGTGGCCGCCGGCACCCAAATGTCACCGGTGCAGGCGCAGGAAGAGTTGCTGAACCTCTTCGAGCATGAGTTTATGGGAGTCGCGCAGGCGATGCCTGCGGACAAATACGGCTTTGCGCCTACTTCGGCAACCTTTACGGCCTCGCAGAGCGCAAAGTATGACGGGGTTCGCACGTTCGCGCAGGAAATATCGCATGTCGCAACGGCGAACTACTACTTCGCTTCGAAGATTCTCGGGGAGAAGATGCCGGTTGACCCGAAAAGCATTCAGGGTCTGACGACGAAGGAGGAACTCCTGAAGGCCGCTGCGGATTCTTTCGCCTATGCACACAAGGCGCTCGCGACGATTACTCCCGAGAATGCCTACACTACTATTGAGGGTGTCGACGGTCTGCACACGCGGTCGGTCGTCGCATCGTTCATTTCTGCTCATGGATTCGACCACTATGGGCAGATGGTCGAGTACCTGCGCATGAACGGCGTCGTGCCTCCGGGTTCGAAGTGAGCCCATCATGGCCTGAAGTCGTCATCAG
>Ga0070764_10000348_pt1 | contig 17795 bp, 20 predicted proteins | sample HubBroMetageWRM4_FD_67287 | JGI IMG/M metagenome (GOLD analysis project Ga0070764, IMG submission 67287) | Warmed soil microbial communities from the Hubbard Brook experimental Forest, New Hampshire - Hubbard Brook CCASE Soil Metagenome WRM 4 | ecosystem: Environmental > Terrestrial > Soil >... | reverse complement strand
CGATACTGTTGGTCGATCGCGGCGGCAAGCTGACCGAGACTCGCGTTGGGCGCGACATCGTAGATTTCGAGCTGCGAAAGCCCCGCACGTTCCAGGATTGCCAGCTGATGCTCTATCCGCGGGATCCGATCGCGGACGTCACGCTCTTGGTTGATCTCTCGCTCAAGGCTTAGTGACGCCGTGACGTAGTCCCGATAACGCTGGTAGTCGACGCCAACGCGCTCGGTGATCTGCTGCACCTCATGCCCCTCGAAGTCGCGCAGCGCTTCCGCGACGGCCTTCTGGTGCCGCGAGTGATGCGCGGCGTTCAGCTCCGCCTCCGCCCTTCCAACTACCGCTCGAGTCAGCGGGTTCCAGGAACGTTTCTCTTGTGTCATCTCCGCGAGCCGAACGCGCTCCGCGTCCGTGAACCGTATCGTCTCGGCGATATTCTCCCGGATGCGCCGGCGCTCTGCGGCAAGGACATCGTCGAGGGGGAGTGGCCGCTCGATGTGCTCCAACCCACGGCGCTCGGCGCGGGCACGCTCGTAGCGCGCCTCTTCGTGCACACGGATGACCTCCAGCCGCGCCCGCACTTCATTGAAGGTCGCGCGCTGAGGCGCTTGCGGCGCTCGGTGCTGCTGCCCTAGCGTTGGCGGCTCGAGCGAATCCAGCACATGGCGAGCTACTAGGTCGCCGGCTCTTGCTCTCTGCGTAACGAAGGAACGATAGTCCATCGGTTTCTCCTCGCGCGCCAGTTTGCGTTCTGACGCTAGCACGATCTTCGTGGCTTCCCACCGTATGCGCGCCGCAGCATGCTCCTGCGCTCGGCGGCGTCCCATCAAGGCGTCAATCGACCAATAGGCAAGCTGATGCGCGAGCAGACCGCGCGTGCTAAGCCGTGCCACGGCGCGCAGCAGTTGGCGCGCTTCGCGGCGCTTCTGAGCTTCACGCTGCCGCTGGACGCGCTCGCGCTCCCACGCGGCATTCCGGCGAGAGCTGATTGATCGATCGCGTTCGCCGACGAAACGATCGCGGTACGCGGCATAGTCGGAACGCATCCGAGCATGGTCGGCGATGGAGCGGGCCTCGCGTATCGCCCATGCCGGATCGCTGTGGGCATCATGTTCCGCGCGTTCACGTAGGCGCCCGCGATCGGGCCGACGTGGGTCGCCGTGAATGTTCGGTTCGGATGTGCGCTCGCGTTGCTGCTCCATATCGGGGAACGGCCCGAAGCGCTGTTCGAGCGCTGTCTTTTTGCAACGCGGATCAATTCGTGAGGCACCGGATCCCGGCGCGCCGGGATTTCGCCCTTCTGCAAACGCGAGCCCCTGCACACGCATACCACGCTGAACGAGCTTGATCACGATACCCTCTCGACCGAGGCGTTCAGCGAGATCTTCCCACGACTTTGCCGCATCGACGGCAGCGAGAATCGTTGGGCGAACCGTGTCGCTCCAGGGCCCTGGATGTGAAATCTCTGTAACGGCCGCGCGCTCCGGTGTAAACGGCCCAAAGCGCCGCTTTAGCGCCGAGAGCGCACACCGACGATCGATTCGCGACGCTGCACAGCCGGGCGCACTACGGTCGTGCCCCTCCGCGAACGCCAAGCCCTGAACGCGCTCGCCGCGGCGAATGAGCTTTACGACGACGCCGTGCGTACCAAGGCGCTCATGTAAGTCGCGCCAATCGTGTGCTTTGTCGACTGCATCCAGAACATAGGGGCGCGCACTCTCCTCCCACGGCAGCTCGCCACGCTCGTGCAGCCGGCGGTACGCGCCATCGCTTAGCCGACGCTGTGGCTCAGCTGGCAGTTCGTGAAGAAGCTCGATGCTCTGGACGATGTCTCGGTTATGGTGGCCCACCACAATGCCCCAACCGCGTTCGGCTGCGATTTCGGCACAGACGCGCTCGCGGATGATTCGCTCGTGCCAGAGGTCATTGGCCTTGCCGTTGGGCCCGATGCGGTTGGCGATCACATGCGCGTGGAAGTCGTCCGTGTCCTTATGTGCCGCGAGCACGTACTGGCGGTTCTCCATCCCGATTGCCTTCAGGAGCCGTTCGGCATCGCTGACGACTTGCTCGCGTGTTGGCGTCTCGTGCTTGGCATAGGCGATGATTAGATGGTAGACCGGATCACGGCAACGAGACGACAGGGCCGCAACGGCCTCCATCTCGATCGCCGCCGTGTCCACTGACATGACGCCGCGCAGATGAACCCACGCGGCTTTCTCCGGGGAACTGGCGTAAGCAACTCCGCCCTCAAAAGAGTGACCGGCCGCCGCGACTGCGCGCTGGTGCGTGTGCTCGGTGATGTAGTCGATACCAACCGCGAACGTTCGCGTGTGCGCTCGTGCCGGGACAGACTTCGTGATCATGCGGCAAACCCGCCGATCGCATCATGTACCGCGGCAACGCATATCTGAAGCTGATCGGGCGAGATCGTACGGCTCAGCTCCGCTAGGGCAAGGAGGCGTCGCAAATCGCGCGCGATCGCGCTGAGCTCCCTGATCGTGCCGGCAGCATCGGTAGACAGGACGCGGCGCCGCGTCGTCGGTCGACATCCGCTCCCTCGGAGCGCCGCCTTTCGCACGTAATCGGAAACGGTTAATCCACGCCGATCGGCAAGGCGCGCAACGTGCTGCGCTTCTTCCGCCGTCACACGAACGTGAAGCCAATCGTGGCGAGCAGTATGCCCGGTCATCGCCTGCATCGACCGCCAATCATGCTGCCGTCGCGCTGAGCGAAGCGACCGCGACGGCAGCACGTCCGCGTGCGGGCTGAGCGCGGAGCCGAAGGCGACGCGACCTCGCTCTCCTGGGTTGGGCGCACGGCGCCGCAGGCGTTGTGCGCACAACCACCGGCTTGCTTTTTGAAAAACGCTCGACTCCCGACATTTGCCTGCTGCGCCCCGTCCGAACTCATGCTAGAATCATAACAAGTTCCATAGCAAAGTCAATCGTGAAATCGACCCACCAAAAAGTCCGGCAAGCAAGGAGTTCACTATGTTATCCGATGAGCTGATCGCTAAGATCGGGGCGGACCTTGACGGGATGCCACTCGAGCCGACCTCACGCCGCGACCGTGAACTGCTCGTGTCGCGCGTCGAGGGAAAGATCCGTGAAGCGCAAGACCGCGGAGCTACGTATGCCGAGATTGCCAAACAGATGACCGCCAGCGGCTATCCGATCAAGCGAAGCACGCTCTGTGCTGCGTTGATGCGCCACCGCAAGATCGAGGCGGGGGCGAAGCGTCCGGCGCCGCGTCGCTCGGCGGGGTCGTTGCCAGCGCGCCCAAGGAGTAGTGCCGCTAGCGCCCCACCTATGAAGGCCGAGCGATCCTCAGAGCATCGCTGAAGCGCGGACGTGCCGCCGGAAAACGTCATCGGCAAACGAACCGTAGCTACCGCGCGACACGAAACGCAAGCGAAACATACAGCGCCGCTGTGCGCCGACCGCGCGCAAAATACCGGCACGCGCTGTACTTCGTGGCGAGTGGCTTCTCGGCGCGTGACTAGATGCTTAGGCGACGCGGCTTGTCGGCGGCGCAGCTAGCTTGTAGCCTACACCCTGGACGGTGAGGACCAGCCGCTGCGAGGGCCGCGGTTGCCCGAGCTTGTGGCGGAGGCGTGCGACGTGGACGTCGACGGTGCGGTCATTGCCCTCGAAATCGCGCGGCCATATCAGATCGAGCAGTTGGGCGCGCGTGAAGACCTGGCCGGGATGACGCGCGAGCACACTGAGAAGATCGAACTCGCGAGTCTTGAGCCCGATTTCGCGTCCGTCCAGGTGGACACTGCGGCGCATCGGGTCGACGGCAAGCCCGCCGACAGCAATCGGCTGCGGCGGCAGGGCCAGCGCGCTCACCTGCGGGTCGCGCGTGATCGTATAGCCGACGCGTTCGAAGAGAAGTGCTGCTTGACGCACGCTCTCGAAGCGCAGCGGGTTGTCGCTGCGATATGTGGCATCGGCGATCGCCCGGATCTCGTCATCGCGCAGCGAGCGCGTCGGGAGCCGCCCGTGCGGCTGGAACGCTGCAGCATCAGTGGTTGATCGTAGCACTGTCGTCATCGCGTTAATCTCCGAAGATAATGATGGAAAAGCGAAGAGCCGCCGTATGGCGAGCTCTCATGTCTTTAGGAGCGCTGACGCGTTAGTCGCCGGGGCGCCGGTGGCGCCGGCGTGCACGTTGGCGCGCTTCGAACTCTGATGCGTCGAACACAGCGGGTTCGTCGTGGCCCTTGGGGACGTCGTCGAGAGGATGGACGCCCAGCACGTGGCGCACCGCGTAACCGGCGGCTAGCAGCTTGGAGGCTTCGTTGCGGTCCAGGTCATCAATCGACGTGGACTGTGCGGCAGGATCGAAGCCCCAGGCCAAGGCGGCGGTACCATCGACGATCATGGTTTGCAATGCTTCGCGCATCGCGGCACTGGGGCGCGTCACGCGGTACAGTTCAGCTGCGGCATTCGCGTGATCGCTTGGATCTTGGAACATCCATTCGCGGGTTACCGGATTCCAGACTCCGCCGTTGGCCTTCATGGCCGCACGGCAGTAGACGGTGCGCTCGTCTTTGATCGTATACAGGTCGGACGTCATCGAGTGCTCCTTTCGCGCTTCAAAGCGCTGGCCGTTGATGGGTCCGAAACAGCCGCGGCCGGCGCCGTGCGCAAGGACGAAGCGAAGCGCAGAGGCGTGGACCGCAGCGCAGCGAGGACCGACAAGCCGCTCCTTGCGCACGGCGCCGGGCGCGGCTAGGATCCATCAGACAACGGCGAGCGCCGAAGCGCGAACGGTAAACGGGATGTCGGGTATACGATCACAGGCGCTGATGCGGCTCGGGAGACGCCGCTTGTAAGCAGCGGCATGCGGCGGCCGAGCGCATACCGCTGCAGGCTCGTCACCGCCCGCGACTAGGGCTGAGAGCGATCTTCAAGCGCACTCGGTGCTTTGATGCGCGTGGCGTCGTCCGTACGCCCAGCTCAAAGGTTGGGCACTCTTGGACGCGGCGGAACGATTTTGGCAGTCTCTTAGAGCGCTCGCGACAAATCCTGGGGCTCAGCGTTGCTCGCGTTGTCGTTAATCTTAGCTCGACTCAGCATCTGCAGCAAAGATATCACAACTTCGGCAGCTTTGTGCTTCTCGCCACCCTTCGATTCGTACGGGCGGATTGCGAGGCGGCCTTCAACTAACACCAACGTCCCCTTCTTCAGATAGGTGTTGCTCGTCTCGGCGAGCTTATCCCAAGCGACGATGTCGATGTAGTCGACCGAGTCGGCTTCTTTGGACTTGCGGTTGACCGCGAGCGTAAAGTTCGTCACCGCATTGCCGCCGGCAACGTAGCGGATCTCCGGATCGCGCACGAGGTTTCCGACGAGGGTGACGCGATTGTATCGTGGCATCGTTTTTTCCTTTGCTCTTAAGCGGTTATAGAAGTGAAAGCACGCGGCCGGCTGGCGATCGCGCGTGGCACGCAAAACGGTCATTTGGACGGGTCTGGCGAAGACGGGAAACGTTCACGCACGTACTCATCGGCAAGCTGGCCAAGCGATTTCTGCGCCTGCCGCGCGTGCTCGCGCAACAGCCCCAGCTTTGACGGTTCGATCGTCGTCGTGATGCGTACGCGCCGCGCTTGCCCAAGCTTCGGACGTCCGATCGCAGTTCGCTGGACCGTCGCGGAGTCGGTGGAATCGTCAGACCTCATCAGCCAGCTCCCGCGCGCAATCGCTGAAGACATCGGCGAGTGTGATCTGGTGTTTCGCGAGCGCCTCGCGCGTTTGCGGGGCGATCGTCGTCTGCACGTAGACGCGCAACTCCTCACCGACGGTGGGGCGTCCGAGACGCGCGGCTTTGATGAGGTGATCGGCCCGCGCCGGCGCGCTGCGTTGAGAAGCCTTGGGAGCCCCGCGTCGGCGACGCACGCGCGAACCACCGTGCCGCCGATCGACCTCTCGGCGCATCAGTTCGGCGATCGACGGGTCGTCGTCTTCCGCCCGGAGATCAGGTTCCTGGTCGGGACGCGGCAGACTGACGATGATGCGCCCCTTGTGGTCGACGCGGACGCCGCGATCGCGCAGCCACTCAAATTCGCTATCGTACGTCATGCTGGTCGGGCGTTTGCCGGCTCGGGCGTTGACCGAGTTGAGGCTCATACGTCGCGTTCCAGGCGCAGCTGCAGGGCCATCGCCTCGATCTCGGTGAGTGCGTGGAGCTGCTCGGTGCGTCCCCGCGAGGCCGCGCGTACCAACAACGCAATCTGTTCGGCAGACATGGCGCGTCGTTCGAAGCGGCGCTGCAACTCGCAACGCTGCGCCTTGGACAAGGGCTCGGCCTGCGCGATCATCCGCGTCAGGAGCCGGTCGATGAGCTGCCCGCTCATAGAGTCGATCTCGTCGCGGTAAGCGCGCCGCAGTTCGACGTGATCTTCTTCCACCCGGCGAAGGCGCTTCTCCGCAAAGCGAATCGCCGTGCGCAGCTGCGCGTCGTTGAGGTCGGAGTACTCATCGGCGCTTGCGGGGGCGCCAGGTTCGCCATCAAAGTCCATAGGAGCCAATCCTTGAAGGGAGGCAAAAAGGCGGGCGACGACTCGGGGGTTGAGGCGTTGGCGCGGGGGTTGCGCAAGAGCCCAGCCGCGGAGGCGTCGCGTGCTCTTAAGTCTTAATCACAGGAATACACCACGACACATATAAAAGTCAATAGGAAACTATTGCTCCACGCATTGATACGCTGGGAGAACCATGACGGCTGCTAGCTTCAGTAAGCGCTTTAAAGAGCTGGTCCGAGGGCTCAACGACACGGAACTCGGCTTCGTCCTGGGCGTTTCGGCCGACGCCGCTCGCAAAATGCGCAACGGCGACATCAAGAGCCTCAAGCTGCAGGCCGCGCTCCGGCTGGCGCGCGAGCTGAAGATCTCGCCTTGGTATCTGGCCGGCGAAGCGGAACCGGCTACTCCCTTGATGGCGGGCCCTCCGGACGAGAAGCGTCGCCGCAAGGGCGGTCGCAAGGTGGGCCGCACTTTAGAGCACGCTGCGCTTCAGACGGCGGAGAGTGCGCTCTTGCTGCATGACGAGGTGGTCGAACTGCGTGCGCGCGTTCGCCGCTTGGAAACCGCTGTCGAAGCACTGCAATCGCGCGCAACAACTTCTTCCTCACGCTAGCCAATCGGTCGCTTCGTGCCCCGTTCATTGCGGTCTCCCCAATCGCAGCGTACGCGCGGTTAGGGTTTCGTGTCTCTACTTAAATTGAACTAGACTGTTCGTCAGTCACATATCGCATAATGAACTATCGGACGGCAGGCCGCTCCCACAGCCACGGAGAGTTTTCCGCTTGGACGTGCGCCATGAGGGCAAGCAGCGGAAACGCGTCGCGCTATAATGAGGGGCGTGAGCCGCACCCTTTAGCGTAGCGCAGCATCACAGCAGAATTATTCCAAGGCCGAGGAGCCAAAAGCTCCCCGGCCGTTTATATACCGCAGTCATTTAAGGCGTAACTTACGTTCAAAATCCTTTGATATTTCCGGCAGACATTTGGAAGGTTGGAGAGGAGCTTGTGCGCCTCGCGGCTTGCAAAGTTGAAACCATTCAAAAATAATTGAGCGCATTTGTACGCGAACGTCCATGGGTGATCGCTCTTTTCTGCGGATACCATCGCGACTTCCAGGGAGTTGTGCGCTCGGCATGTCAGCTTCAATGGCTGGTGAGAGGTGGCTGCCACGGTTGAATCGAGACTGTATGAAAGTTCAGGCGAAACTGGATAAGATAGCGGCTGCGGAGGAAAGCCGCTGTATGGAGAGCCCAAAAACCCGTACCAATTGTCAAAATTTATTATGGCAAAGTTAAAGCTACGGTAGGGCGCTAAGAAAGCAGTATGCGCTTCAGCCTCTAAATGTACCGGCGGGTTAACCGGAGAGACTACTAGTGAAGTTCGAGAAAGGCCCTTGGGCAATAGCTGTCCGTGAAGGTCGAACGGGTTCAAGACTATTTGCCGCGCAAAGAGGTAGTGAAAAGTTAGGGTTAGGTCGTTAAGCCCTTTGTCTCCCTGGTTCCTAAGGGAACACTGAATAAACATTCCAGACAGTTGCAGTAGATTTCCCAAGGAGTCGCGCGTTTGTATTTCGCCGGGTGTCGTTTCCTGACTGTGACCACGCCACACGTAAACAACGTCGGCAGGTAGCGTCGATTGTATAAAGGTCCGATACTGAGACCCGCGTGCATCGACAAAACAATCCAAGACCGTAGGCGGGTATGGAGTAGCAACGCCAGATGTCTTTTGCGCCTCGTACCAATGTAGGGCTCCGGCCTCCAAAGGACTGCCGACGGCCAGGGCGATCCCGGCGCACAGAAAGGCGACTCTGAGCCACGGGGGACGACGGGTTTGGGACCAAGCGATTATCAAGCCGACCCCAGACGCAAAACCGGCGATAAGCCATTCGTACATTTCGTACATTCCGACCTACTGCGCCGCCCCTCCCGGGGCTCCCTCAAGCTAGTCAAGCGAGGGTTCCCCTTTTTGTGCAAGGGTGGGGTTCTTGTGCAAAGCCACGGTGAGCCAAGGATAAAGGCAGCCCTTATATCCCCTTGACGGAATATATCCTGAAGGGTATAATACGGCATGGGTTGGGAAGTCGAGTTCACGGACCAGTTCGGAGAGTGGTGGGATGCTCTCGATGAAGCCGAGCAGGTTTCCATCAATGCCGTCGTCCTGGTTCTTGAGCGCTTGGGGCCCGCTCTGACGCGTCCCTATGCCGATACCGTTGAAGGCTCGCGCCACTCTAACATGCGCGAACTGCGGGTTCAGCACCGAGGACGACCGTTCCGGCTGCTCTACGCATTCGACCCCCGCCGAGTTGCTATCATTTTGATAGGAGGAGACAAAACCGGAGACAGGCGCTGGTACGACGTTTACGTGCCGATCGCCGACCGGTTGTATGACGAGCACTTACAACAAATAGGTCGTGAGACCGCATTTTAAAATGGAGGAATACTAATGGCTCGCAAGTTTAGCGAGTTGCGCGCGAAAATGGAGGCAAACGCAGTTGCAAAGAGCGAGGTGATGGCCCAAGAGATCCTGGATCAGATCCCGCTCCAAGAATTGCGCTTGGCGCGCGCATATTCGCAGCAAACCCTGGCGAGCGCGATGGGTGTGCCGCAATCGGCAATCTCAAAGATCGAGCGACGGACTGATGCGTACGTAAGTACGCTTCGCAAGTATCTGCATGCAATGGGAGGCGAACTAAAAATCATAGCCGCCTTCCCGGACGGGACGCATGTGGAGATTAATCAGTTCCAAGAAATCGGCGAACCCGTCCGCGAGCTCGTCGAGGCCTAAACCTAAAGCGAGGAGGTGATAGAACGATGACCGGCAAGCGAATTGCGAAACTTGCAGCAAAACTCGGACGCACGGCTAAGACACATGCCGAGCGGGAAGTTGCTATGAGCGACTTAGCTCAGGCGCCCCGTAAGCCAAAGCGTCAGGTGAAACGCAAGGTCACGCGCACGCGCAAACGCATAACTAGGCGCTAAACCTCCTCTCATTGGGAACGAAAAATGGGCCGACTTAACGTTGGCCCATCTCCCTCTGTCTTATTCACCGTCGCACGCCGCACATGACACGCGAGTTGAACCGATCTTCGTTGCCCTTCCGCCAGTCGGGCAACGAGCTGCCTACGGCGGTGGACTGGCTTTGAACTCCGGCATGGCGTCGCTCGGCAACCATCGAGCGAGGAACGTCACTTGGTCGGCGCTGTCGAGGGCGACGTTCTTTGCGCGCATGTTCGCCGCGATTCTACCGAGCATGTTGCGGAACAGCCCCGGTGTCAGTCCCGGATATCGACCGATCTGGCTCTCGAGTTGTTGCCATTCACCGAGTCCAAAAAAAAGGTCCGTGGCGTACGGCTCCGGGTCTGACGAATTTAGAAGGGCGTACGCGAAGAGGTTGTAGTAATACGTATCGCTGTTGCACGTCGACTTCACGGCGACGACGTTGACGAGCGGCCCGGAAGCCAAGATCGTGGATGCGGATTGTCTTGTCGAGCGCATGTAAGGGCTTTCGTTCCCTGAGTCGCTCGCGCCGAGCAGCAGGTTAGCCGCTTGTACGTAACGCGAATATAAAGCGCTGCAATCGATACTTTGCGCAGCCGCCCCTTGAGGGATTAGTGTTAGCGAAAGCAACGGGATACTCAGCATACTCGAATACATTGGACGCCTGCGATGCATCGGGAGTCTCCTTCTGTGGTTCCGGCGAGGGCTTTGTGCTCCGTCTATCATATGGCTGGTCTGCTGGCCCGCAAAACTTGCCTCCTGCGCATCCGCGTTAAGGAAAGCGAGTTCTCGTAGGTTGACCAATCGCGAAGGAGCGAGCGAACTCGTAGGCGCCTTCCAATCCAAGGCTTTGTGCGACCGCGCAGCGCTATACCGATCACGCCAGCTGCTGAGAGTCTGCGCACTTCGGCGTGCCTCCTTGCCCTTCCCTTCGACGAACGCGCGACGATGTTTAATCGTACTGAGCGGCTGCTCCTAGAAGCTAACTATTAGCGCACCACGTGGTGGAAGTCGGTCGCCAAAACTGTACGCAATCGCATACTCTGCTTCCGCTTGCTCATGATCTCCACGCCTTTCTAGAACAAAGCCAAGATTGTAATGGTTAGGTCCAGATTTCCAATGAAGCCTGATGGACTCTCGTAGTGCTTCGAATGCGTCAGCGGCGTGACCGGACTCGAAATATACTGCTCCGAGATCGCTGTAGAACGTATGACTTGTTGGCGCGAGTTTAACAGCCTGTTCTAACTCGACCAGGCATTCACTGATTCGATTTGCATTGCGGAGCACGGCAGCCTTTTGCCAATGCTGATAAGCAGTCTCGGGATCAAAAACGCCGCCTTGGCGCTTATGGCGCATTAGTTTATAAGCGCGGTAAAAATGAGCTTCTCGAGGCGCTTCGTCCTGGTCGGATCCGATGCGCGTTCCGGTTCTCCTCAGAGTATCCCTGATCTCATCCATTTCCGCTTCGGGGAAGCTCGACAAAATAAGAGCTATTCCTCCCGTGACGCGAGCCGCCGAAATGGACGTACCAGAGCTTACTTTTGTGTTTTTACGCTTCACAAGCTGCAGCCATGTTTCCGTCGTTGAGTCGCTTATGGAGCCAACTGCCATGGCTTTTATTGCCATGCCCGGGCAAGTCAGCGTATCGGTTTTGGGTCCGCGGTTGCCTGCGGCGACAACGACAATAGACCCAGAATCAACGGCCGCATTAACTCTCGCACATAGAACGCAGGGTTTCTCATACGTGCACCAACGAAAAATCCAAAACCTACGTGGTATCCCTATGCTCATGTTGATCAGGCGTATCGCATTCGGTCGCTTCGTTTGACATTCTTCTAGAGCGCGCACCGCTATTTCTCGAGTAACACTGCCGTCCTTGTCAATGACCTTTATGCTAGCGATTTTAGATAGGGGCGCCCACCTCAGAATAAGTTCGCTCATTTCGGTACCATGACCAAGAAGGTCAGCTGGGTCGTGGTCCGCTGTCAAATCCGAGGCCCAGGTAACGCGGTCGCCAAGGCCAACCTTGTTTACGCCCGAATCAATCACAGCAATCGTTACGCTATCGCCGAGGATGCGTTGCTCCCAAAGTGCGACAACGCCGCTTTCAAACGCCCACCGGCTCTCCCACTCCGTTAGATTCTTTAGCGCGTCAAACATTCATGGTTTTCCGCTGATCTTTTGCAGAGTTGAATCCCAAAGATAGCCCGCGATAAGAGCTTCCTGCCAGGTTGTTATGCTTTTCCCTAAGAACGCCACGATCAGTACGGATACCGCGAGCGAAAAAGCCCCAAGAGATACGTAGGGCTTTGCAACTCGCCAGATTGAATTTAGTAATGAACCCAACGATGTCAGAGTAGCGGCCCCACCCGTGCTGAATTGCCGGCGAAGCACGCCTGAAAGCACTGGAATGACAATGCTGAGGACAACTCCGACGGCACATAAGGAATAGGATTGCCAGAACTCCATACTAGACATTTGCGCCAGCAAACAACGCCCCATCTGGTGCGCTCAATGCCGCTACCTCTCTCTGACAAGTTGAAGGCTCTTTTCGCTAGCGACGCGTAGATAGCGGAGCACCTTGGGCTTTTGCCTGACGAAAATCCGATCGGGCTTGAGCCGCACCATTCGCGAAGAAGAGCCGCCGCCTCGATCGCACGCGAATCAATGTCGATTAACCGAAAGAGCTCTTCGCGCAAGTCGATGAGATCGAACTCGCGGCTCTTCATCTCGATGTCGCGACCGTCCAACTGTACGGTGCGGCGCATCGGATCGACGGTCAATGAGCCGACCGTGATCGGCTGCCGCGTTACGGCCAGTGCGCTGACCTGTGGGTCGCGCGTGATCGTGTAGCCGGCGCGCTCGAAGAGCAGCGCGGCTTGGCGCACGCCCTCGAAGCGCAACGGGTTGTCGCTGCGATAGATCGCATCGGCGATCGCGCGAATCTCGTCGTCTCGCAGCGACCGCGTCGTCAGCCGGTCGCGCGCGTCGAGCTCCTTGGCGTCTGTGGAACATGCAGCTATCGTCATCGTTTCATACTCCTTAACTGCGCTCGAAGAGCGGAGAGCCCGCCGTTTTGGCGGACTCTGAACTGCAATCAACTTGCAGACTGCTACGTGCGGCGACGGCTCCGGCGTGAGCGATCGCGCGCTGCGCATGACCAGGCCGGGCTCCCCGTTTCGCGAAGTTCTTGACCTTCGCAACCGGTAGCGTGTCGTGTTCAGGGTTGGAACTGAGGAGATCGAGCCATGTAGGCGAACAGGCGTTCGATCCGGAGGCCAAGAATGTTCACGGTTGGTCCTTTCCAGCGTTATACGCTAAAATCAAGTGCGACATAGTTTAGCCAGCCACTCTTAGCTAGTTGCCTACAAGCAAGCGCTCGTTGTCATGCTAACTGACGCGTGACTGCACCCGACAGAACAGTGGTATATTGATCGAGGCGTTAAAAGACGCCAGGAAGGATTAACCGTGGACACTCTTGGCAGAAAACTAGCCTTAGGAATGCTGACCCTTATTTTTGTCGGCTGCTCGACGAGTTCTGGGATGCCAACGAATCAGAGCGCATCCGCATCGAATGCACGCGTGCATCCAAACATGGCCTGCCCGGGCGGCGGTATCCACTTTGTGACCGGCAGCAATGGAACCTATACCGTCGCGATAGAGGGTACGTGTGAACTATACGCTCCATATGATGTGACGTGTACGCCCCCGTCGGGGTATGGGTTTAAGTATGACTTCTACATTTACAGCGGGGGTTCGTATGGCACACTGAGTGGGACCGTGAACGATGAGGCAACGTTCACCCGTGAGTCTGCAGGTGAGGTCGTCGTTAACCTAAGGCAAGCATTCTTAAACCCCTTAACTTGCAAACCGACTTATTCAACGTACGGCTACGTCCATCTTACAACGCCCTAGAGTAGACAGTTCGCAATAACGAAGCCGACACAGGGGATCACACCACGGTGTCGGCTTTGCAATTCCGCGACAGTTAGTTCCCCCGCGTGCGAAGCGATGACCACAGAACACGCAGCGGCTGCGCTACTTCCGCAACACGCGTCCGACGCCGTGTATAATGACGCGATTCCAGCCACGCAGGAGCGAGCAGGATCGCGCAACAACGCTGTACCGGACCCGAATTTTTACGCCCCGCTAACTTGCACGCCGGTCTAGGCGGTCCGACTCGCGTTTGCACCGCGGCACAACTTAAGGATGCCTGCCTATAGCGAGCGCCTTCTATACCGGATTGATCCTGCCGGTCTCGTCTATTTGCGCGTCCTGCTTTGCCGGCCCGTGCTAAGGCTTGTGCTAATGCTCGGACTGATGCTTGTGCTTTTGCTCCGTGAAAGCGGGCCGCAATGGACAACCGAATGGATTATGCGACATGACTCTTGAGTGAGTCGGTCGATGCGCCAAATCACGCCGTGGTCGTCGATTACGTATTCGTAGCGCATGAAGAGCTGAAAGAGCGCAACTAGGACGGCCATTAGTACCAACGCGCCAAGGACGACGGCAAATATTCTTCGGCTACGCCGGCCTAACTGTTTAGTGAGTGAGGTGTCTCGATCGATCACGTTCGAGCCCATTTGGGCACCGCTCTGTCACGACGCAACTCCTTCCAAACGAAGGACCTGACCTTGCCCTCGAGGCCGAGTTCGGCTTCTCCGGCGAGCGCATGACGCGCGTGCTCGATGCGATCGCCGCGTTGCGGGGCTATCCGCAAACCATCGTTATGGATAACGGGCCGGAAATGGTTTCCTTGGCAATGCTACGATGGGCCGTGGATCGCGGCGTACGATTGCATCACATTGCGCCTGGCAAATCGATTCAGAACGCCTTCATAAGAGAGCTTCAACGGCCGGCTACGCGATGAATGCCTGAACGAGTATGATTTCACGACGCTTGCCGACGTCCGACAGATTCTCTGCAGCTGGCGCGATGGCTACAATACGGCCCGCCCGCACAAGGCCTTAGACTGGAGAACGCCCGAGGAGTTCGAACGCTCCTTCTCGATTAATCAATCTACGAAAACTCGCCACTTATCCTCGGTGGCACGATGGGGATACCGTCAGTAGCTTACACGTCGCAAGAGCCTTTCTGTAGATTCTTGCTTACCGACGAACTGTCTGCGAAGCTGAGCCCACATCTCCGATTTCAGTTAACAATTCCAACTATGGCGATCCGGCAGCGCCCGGACAACTGTGGTACCTTGGCTCCCTTATGACGCCACAGACCACTCCGATACATCATTTGAGGACTTCGAGTGAGGACTTCGAGTGAGGACTTCGAGTGAGGACTTCGAGGGCGATCGCAACCTTACGTTGCGCTGTCCAGCGCTGGATGGCAGACGAAAACTAGACACTGAGTGATGTTAGTCTCGCCTGATTGTGACCCTGATGTCCAAAAGCTACCTCTCCACGGAACCGGGTCAACTCCATCTCCACGTTTTCGCGTTATATGAATACCCCGTTAGCATGATGGGGCGGGTCCCTGCGATGTTACCGAAATGTGAATCCATCGCGCGGTGATCGGCTTTCGACTGTTGAGAACACTGCGCGCCCGTATCCTCTGTTGGAGCACGTTCGCGCTGTCGGGGATTGCCTTCATGACAGTTCCCGGTCGAGCGATGCTGACAATGGGTCCAAGCGTACCGCTCGCTTGCAGTGGGACCGCCCGGATGTTTACGTCTCGGCATGCAATGAATGGTGCACCGCTATGGGGAACCGAGCGTGCGGTCGTTGTACGCGTAATCGCGTCCAGTTCCGCATAGTACGCGTTTAACTGCGTGCCCGAGGCGTCGCCGATAAATACCCAGCCGCTTGCAGCGCCTACAGGTAGCGCAGCTATAACGTTCGCGTTTGCTCGAACGGTAGCGTTCTTGCTTTGAGTGAGAGGCGGATCATCCGCCGGCTTTATCTGCAGCGGCCCCGGTGTGGTCGCAAGAGCTATGTTAGCTTTGGCACGTTGATCGAGCGTACCGATCGTATCATTGATCTTTTCTGCTTCTGCCTGGTCCGCTGGTGCCGGGCTTCGTATTGCATCGTCGTTTTCCGCCAAAGCCGACAATGCATCCAAAGCGCGGTTCTGCTTTGCAATCAGCGCCATCTCAAAAAGGATCAACTTCTGCTGTACATTTGCGATTGAGTAGAGGCCCGCAAACTCAACCATTGGCCGATTACCGCCGCCTACTTTGTCCTCCTTCGCCAATAGATCATGCAATCGATCAACGGCAGCGGCGAATTGATGATTGGTGTCCGATTGAAACTTCAGGCTATCAAGGGCCGCTTTCTGGTCATTGATACTGCAGCTATTCACCGCACCTAAGATTGTGGCAACCGCTCCTAGCAACACGGCCGAGGTTTTCGCTAGCGTATCCCAGTTGAATACCATGTTCCTGCAGCCGCTATAAGAGAACCACGGATGCCAATAGTTCTCGTTTAGTTCCCTTGTTACAACCAGCAGCCACTGTTCCAAACGCTATCGAACGCGGCGTCGGCTCATTACGTCCATCGACTCCGCCCTGCTGCCGCGCCGCGGCATTTACACAACAAGGCGCCATGTCTGCTCCAGCTTTTTGCGGCCGACCCCTGGGAGACTTCATAAATTGGGATTTCGCCCGGATTTTGAACGTATTTGGTACCTCAATCATTAGTTGGTTGACGTCGGTCCGGCGTTCTCAGGTGAGCGGGCAACTCTGAGTCGCGATCCCCGCCCGCGGCAGTAGCAGCAATCACAAAGTCGGCGACCTCGATGGTAGCCTTCCCCCATTGGCAAGGGGCCTCCTAAGGTGTAGCGTGTAGTAGCTAGCTAGTTTTGGCTAGCTACTAAAACAACCTCCCGAGCGTGCTCGGGTCGACAGGAGGTTCTCATGGCCTTGTTTCTGGCTTTACTCGTCGCTTTCGCGACGGGGGGCTTGTCATCCATGGGGCACGGCGGCGCCATCATGGCCCCTCTTGATGGTACCACCGGCGGAATGGGCGGAGGCTGATCTAAGCTAGGCCGGGAGAGGGGTCCTGGAGGCCCCTCTCCGAACACCGCGAGTCGTGACCGCCGCGAGAAAGGTTCCCTCAGTCCATGCCTGGTGGCGCGAGTTTGACCGCGCGTATCAGGAAGGCCGATTCAAGAGGGCGTCGGAGATTTACGATTCAAACGCTGGACCGACTGAACGAGCCGAAACCATACTCCAGGCGGCTAAGGCCCACATGCATGCCAACCCTTCTTTGGCTCTGCGTCTGCTCATAAATCTTCGTCTTGCAACCAGCAAACGGGTGGAGCGCGTCGAGCGGGACGCCCTTCTCACCGAAGCCTTCGCACGCACCAGAGATTTCGAATCGGCCGATGAGCGCTTGGCGACGGCACTCGAGGCGGCACGTGAGCTTGGCGATGGCGAGCTGCTAACGATGGTAGGCTATCGTGCCGTGCGCCGGCACCTTCACGCCGAAGACCCGTCGGAAGCCCGTAAATACCTTGATTTGACGAGGAGCGGTCAATCTGAGAGAGCGCGGGTGTACGCCGCGTATGCGGAGACACTCATCTTGCCGTACGAAGAACGCGTCCACGAGCAAGCCGCACGGCTGATCGAGCTCCTTCGTTCGCTCGATCCGAACCGAAGCGAATTCGTTGAAATCCGAGCCTGGTCAACCCACACGCTAGCCGGGCTTGCGCGCGAGCTTTACATTCCGGCGGCGATCCCGGAAATCGATCGGCAGCTGAGCGGAACTCAGTGGCCTGACGACTTTGCGCCAAACCTCTTTCAAGCTCTCAGGAGTTTGGGTTGGGCCAAGGCCTTGCAGGGCGACTATTTTAACGCATTTCGCCATCTCAAGCGGGCCTCTGAGGTCACCGGTACCACAGCTTGGAAAGTAGTCGCCGCCTGTGATCGTTCCTATCTCGCAAGATCCTTCGGAGAACACCGCTGGTCTCGAGTTGAGCTCGACGAGGCGGAGCAGCTCGGTGCCCAGGTTCAGTGGCACGCGACGCTGGCAGAAGAGCGAATCGGGCTTCTTCAGCTTGCGGAGCTCTTCGGCAGCCTAGACACTGCCAGATCTGCGATGTACCTGGCGCATTACCGGGAGCTTGGCGAGATCAGGTCGCCGTTATATTACCGTCACGACACGCGAAGAACCGCCTACGCCCAATACTCAACAGGGGTCGTGGAGCTTGCCCTTGGCAATAAGAAGCGTGGTCTAGCGGAGCTTCGAGACGCTCGCAAGGTTTTCGAGCGCTTCGGCTACGACTTCCGCGTCGCGCGTTGTCTCGCTAACGAATTTGCGACCACTGGCA
>Ga0070764_10000346_pt1 | contig 17819 bp, 25 predicted proteins | sample HubBroMetageWRM4_FD_67287 | JGI IMG/M metagenome (GOLD analysis project Ga0070764, IMG submission 67287) | Warmed soil microbial communities from the Hubbard Brook experimental Forest, New Hampshire - Hubbard Brook CCASE Soil Metagenome WRM 4 | ecosystem: Environmental > Terrestrial > Soil >... | reverse complement strand
ATGCGCAACATCGGCGGCAGTATCGGAACTTCCGTCGTAACCACCATGCTTGTCCGACGAGCTCAATATCACCAGCAAATCCTCGTCGGCCACATCACTCCGGATACTCCCGCATATCAATCGGCACTTCATGCGCTGAGCTCGAAAATCGCACACTCTGGTCTACGGGCGGCTGATGCCCGCGACCAGACGATTGCGAGGTTCTACCAATTGGTACATCAACAAAGCGGGGCCTTGTCTTATATGGATATCTTTTGGGTCCTGGCCGCGCTCTGCTCCATCATGTTCGTTCTTGCGTTTTTCTTGAAGAAAAATGACCCGGGAGCGGGCGGCCAGGTTGCGGCGGGTTGAGGACAAACGCAATGGTACATGCCATCACAATTGAGCGCGAGTTTGGCTGCGGGGCATCCGAAATTGCCAGGTCGGTCTCCACTCACCTGGGATGGAGTTTATGGGACGAACGTTTGACACAGGAAATTGCGCGATTGAGCGAAAGTACGCCGGAAGCCGTCGAGCGCATCGAATGGCGAACCGATCCTCCCGTGTACAGGCTTTTCCAGGATTTTCTTCGGGGCGCGTTTGAGGGAGGGTTGCCGCCCACCAACCGTTTGCGTCTGCTCGACGCGCGCCGGATCGCCCAGGTCTCGGAAAAGGCAGTCAATACAGCCTTTTCCGGCAGCCCGTCGGTGATTGTGGGCCGAGGTGCGCAGTTTTTCCTGCGCAATCGCAAAGATGTCTTCCATGTATTTCTCTACGCATCTCGCGATTACAAAATCCACAGATTGATCACTCGGGGCGAACCTCAGGATAAGGCGATCGAACAAATCGACACAACCGACAAAGCGCGAGCTGCGTTCGTCCGCCAATATCTCGGGCTGAAATGGCCGGATCCCTATCTGTACGACGCAATGTTTAATACCGAGATGGGCCATTCTTTTGTCACTGACATGCTCGTTCGATGCGTCCTAGGGGCCCACGCGGATGATCAACCGCGAGCGGTTAACCAAGAGCGCTCCCCGTTGCGCGCTTATTAGATCGATGCGAATACATCGCTCAGCTGTACAAAACGATACGAAGGTGTCGCCGATACCATCGTTCAATTGCTTTGACCTTGACCTGGTGGCTTAATTAGAAGTGTGCAAAGCCGATTGCCTAGGAGGGATTTACGCATGAGAATCAAACGGGTTGCCACATTTGCAGTCCTTGGGGTATCTCTAACCGTCACGATCGGCGTAACCCTTTTGGCGCAGCAAGACAGGTACACGCTGAAGGTGCCGGATGGATTCGCATTCTCTGACATCAAAGGCTACGACACATGGCAGGATGTTGCGGTCAGTGAAACGGAAGGCAGCCTCAAGGCGATCCTGGGAAACGAAAAGATGATTAGGGCGTACGAGGGGGGTATCCCGGACAGTGGCAAACCTTTCCCCGAAGGCCTCAAGATTGTGAAAATCGAGTGGATCAAGAAGAAGAATCCGGTGTCGCCGTATTTTGTGGAGGTGCCGGACACTCTAAAGACGGTCTCGTTTATCGAGAAGGATTCGAAACGATTCCCGGGCACGCATGGATGGGTCTACGCTCAGTTTGCGTACGACACCGAGTCTAAGACGTTCAAGCCTTCTGTCACTGGCTCTGCATGCGGATATAAATGCCACACGACGGTGGCGTCGAGGGATTACATCTTTACAGCATATCCGCCCCGGTGAACACGCTCACGCTCATTCCCGACGGGAAGAAAGAGACCGGGCCAATCGCAAACAGCTCGGCAGCCATTCGTTCTCAACCTCAGATTATGGAAGTGAATGGAAATCGATATCAATCTCGAGACGATACATTACGCGACCGACACTGACATCGTCTGCCCGAAGAGCGGCGATGGCAGAAATCTGCTTAGGTTGCTGGTGGCTCTAGGAGCAGGTATCGTTTTTGGTCTCGTTCTTGCCGTCTGTTTCCTGGAGGGGCAACGCGAGGGAGCTGCGTCTATAAGGACTTCGATCCCAAACTCTTCTCTTACCATGGAGAATGCCGCTGCTGAGCACGAATCAGTTCGGCCTTTCTATGCCATCGTTCCAGACAAAAGACTCGGTTCGGTTGCTCGCCAATGGGCGCCCCACCGTGACCATATCGTCAAACACTGACCAATCGAACACATTGCGGTACTTAGGAGGAGTCATGTCGGGTATAGCAGTCGCGGTGGGAACTATGAAGGCAGCTCAAATTTCCAAACCGGGAGCTGGTTTTCAGATTGTCGAGCGCGAGATTCCCGAGCCTGGTGCAGGACAAGTGCGCATTAAGGTAAATGCCTGTGGAGTCTGCTACAGCGATGCGCTCGTGGTGGAAGGCTCGTGGCCCGGACTTCCGTATCCGCGCGTTCCGGGGCACGAAGTCGCCGGCGTGGTTGATGCCGTGGGAGCTGGTGTTTCGGAGTGGAAGAAAGGGCAGCGAGTCGGCATCGGTTGGCACGGAGGACACGACTTCATCTGCCCGGAGTGCCGGCGCGGGGATTTCATGAACTGCCGCAACCAGCAAGTCACGGGTTTCAGCTACGACGGCGGCTATCAGGAATATATGCTGGCCCCGCACGAAGCCCTTGTGGCCATACCGGAGAGCGTCAGCGACGTCGATGCTGCGCCCCTCATGTGCGCCGGTATTACGACCTACAACGCCCTGAGACGCAGTGGCGCACTGCCCGGTGATCTCGTTGCCGTCCAGGGCATCGGAGGCCTCGGCCATCTCGGAGTGCAATTTGCGAACAAGTTTGGCTACCGGGTCGCTGCGATCGGGCGAGGCGCAGAAAACGCGACGCTAGCAAAGAAACTCGGTGCGAGCTTTTACATCGACAGCGAATCTGTGAATGCCGCCGAAGCGTTGCAGAAAAGTGGCGGAGCTAGAGTGATTCTGGCGACGGCACCGAACTCCAAAGCAATGAGTGAATTAGTGGGAGGCCTGAGCGCGAATGGGAAACTGATCGCGATTGGCGTATCCTTCGATCCCCTCGGGGTTGCGCCGGTCCAACTCATCCTTGGCCGGAAGGCGCTTCAGGGGTGGGCTTCGGGAACACCGGCTGATGAAGAAGATACCCTGCGTTTTTGCGACCTCAGCGGAGTTCGTCCGATGGTTGAAACCTTTCCCCTCAAAGAGGCGGATGCAGCGTACGCGCGCATGATGAGCGGAAAGGCACAATTTCGCGTCGTTCTGACGATGTAATAGCAATCGACGCTCGCAGGGGGAGATCCAGTGAACCACCACACCTTCTATCGCGCGATCGAGATCGACAGCCTGTCGATTTTCTACAGAGAAGCCGGTCCAAGGGACGCGCCAACGATCCTGCTACTTCACGGACTTCCCTCGTCGTCACGGATGTTCGAACCTCTTTTCACCCGGCTCGCCGACCGCTATCACCTGGTGGCGCCGGACTATCCCGGTTTTGGCCACAGCGACTGGCCTGACCCGAAACGGTTCGCCTACACCTTCAATCATTGTGCTGAGATCATGAATCACTTCACGGAGGCGCTCGGACTCTCGCGCTATACGCTTTACATGCAGGATTATGGCGGCCCCGTCGGTTTCCGCATGGTGTTGGCCCATCCAGAGCGAATCGAATCGCTGATCGTGCAGGACGCTGTCGCTCACAACGAAGGACTGGGCGCCAATTGGAAAACGCGACGGGCGTTCTGGGCCGATCGAGCAACAAATGAGAGCACGCTGCGCGAGAACCTCCTGTCTCTCGCGACTACACGCACGCGGCACATAGGCAATGACCCGAACGTCCAGCGCTACGATCCAGATCTGTGGACCGACGAGTTTTACTTTCTCAGTCAACCCGGTCAGGCTGAAATCCAAAGCGATCTCTTCTACGACTACCGAATCAATGTGGATGGTTATCCGAAATGGCAAGCCTGGATGCGCGAGAAGCAGCCACGACTGCTCGTGATCTGGGGCAAGTACGACCTCTCGTTTGATCTCGGAGAACCGGAGCGCTACCGCAACGACGTCCGAGATGCGGACGTGCACGTTCTCGACGCCGGTCACTTTGCATTAGACACAGCGGCAGATGAAATCGCGGAATTGGTGGCGAAGTTTATGACAGGTAGGCAATCACAGGGCATGAGGTAGTGGAAGCGGTCATGCCTTCTCGATGACAGCAACGCCTGCTCGGCACACGATTTCATCTTGCGGGTCTGTCCCTCCCGAACAACCAATTCCCCCGATCAACTTGCCATTTTCGATTAATGGAATACCGCCGCGGGATGCGATGAATCCATCCAATGTCATCAAATAGGTGAAATTGTTGACCTGGATCGCGTTCTCAAAGACCTTAGTTTCGCGGCGGAAGAGCGCAGCCGCGCGTGCTTTATGTTCGGCGATCTGAATGGAGGCAAGCATCGCGCCGTCCATGCGTTGGAAGGCGACGAGGTTGCCTCCAGAATCAACGACCGCAACGTTCATTTTCCAGTCTCGCTTTTCGGCCTCTGCCACAACGGCATTGATTACTGCCTGAGCACGTTCCAGCGATATCGGGGGGCCGTAAGGTATATCGAAAGGAATTTTGTCGGGCGCGACATCGATTGGATTCGGCGGTTGGGACTGGACGTTGTTGTTTCCTGACATACATACTCCTCCGTTCGAACTGCGGGCGTAGCCCCTGAGCACGCTCAGCCATCGTGAGCTGATATCGCACACGCGGAATCTGTTAACTACGTCGGGCGTGAGATTCCAAACTTCTTCATCTTGTACGCGAGCCCTGTCCGATTCAGACGTAATCTAGCAGCGGCGCCACGGACACCTCCAACTACCCAATTGCTTTCTTGCAATGCCCGCACAATCATCTCCCGCTCGACTTGTTCCAACGCACTGGACTGAACATCGTAGTTTGCCGCGAGAGGAACAACGATATCGTTCAAGGGCACTCGTAGTTGCGGTCCGGGAGACAAGAGCACTGCTCGCTCCATTAGATTCTGCAACTCACGTATGTTACCCGGCCACGTGTGCCTGCGAAGGGCATCCATCGTGGCTTTCGGTATGCTCACGATATGTTTCCTCATCCGGTCGGCATACTTGTTTGCAAAATGGCGGACGAGTCGTTCGACATCTTCCCGACGCTCGCGCAAGGGCGGGACTGCTATCGGAAACACGTTGAGCCGATAGAATAAGTCTGATCGGAATTTCTTTTCCGCGACCATCGGCGCAAGGTTCGCGTTCGTCGCTGCTACGACACGAACGTCGACCCGCTGCGTACGAGTGCTCCCCAGGCGCTCGAACTCCTGTTCTTGCAAAACTCGCAACAGTTTTGGCTGCAATTCAAGCGGTATATCCCCAATCTCATCCAGAAAAAGCGTCCCTTTGTTTGCGAGCTCAAAGCGTCCGATCTTTTGCGCGATAGCTCCTGTGAACGCACCTCTCTCGTGACCAAACAGTTCGCTCTCCAGCAGTCCAGAGGGAATCGCCGCGCAATTTACTTTTATGAAGGGATAACTCTTTCGCGGACCGAGATCATGAATCGCACGAGCAATCAACTCCTTGCCGGTGCCGGTTTCTCCCAGAATGAGAACGGTGGAGTCTGCCGGAGCCACGATTTTAATGTTTTCGATAACGGTTTTAAGTCTCAAGTTGCTACCGACAATTCCTCGAAACTCCGCCTCAATCATTGGGTCATCTTCTAGCGAAAGGTTCTGTTCAACGAATTCCTCCGTTCGTCGTGGTGCCTGATCGTATTGTCCGTACTCCCTGGATGGGAAGATAATGGGATTGATTCTTGCACTGGACAAATTGCTATCTCCGACGCCTTGCCAAGGCGTTTGTGGCGCTGCGCTGCTGAACATGACGTTTTCCATGGCTAACCTCTCTGATCCGAGATTGTCGTCTTCCGTTTCGTCTCGCATCTCAATTCCTGATGGTGATTAAGCCACAAGCCTAGAACGGAATCTATTGAACAAAGGTGTCGCCGATACTATTGGATCAGTGGGAGGGCACGTTTCTAAGAGTCTGTAGAGGATTTTCTACAAAAACCAAATGTCTCAGCGAGAGTGATACGAAAGTGTCAGCAATACTATCGGTCAATTGACTTGCACGCTGTACCGGTTTAATTGATTGTCTGATGTTGACAAGAACGTTTCGACCTCATCAGCCCGGACAATCGACTTTCAAGGCGATCTTGTGTGAAGACGTCGAATGGAAGCCCTTTGCCGCCTTTCCGCCTTCCGTGAGGCTTGCCGTCCTTGTGGGGCAGCCGTCGGAAGCGGGACCATACGTGGTCAGAGTTCGAGTGCCTCATGGCGTGAAATTGATGCCACACAAACACCCGGAAGATCGCATTTACACGGTCATTTCCGGCATCTTCTACGTTGGCCTCGGCGACAAATTCGACGCTCATGAGCTGAAGGCCTATCCACCCGGAGCTGTGATCATTCTGCCCGGCAGTACATCCCACTTCCATTGGGCGAAATCTGGCGAGTACATCACGCAGGTATCAGCGATCGGACCGCTTGGACTGAAATACGTCAAATCGACAGACGACCCGCGAAACCAGGGCGCCAGGTCGGCCTGAATCAGTTCGCAGTCTTCCTCTCTAATTTATATGTCCAGCCCTCCGAGTGAACTTGCCAAAGAGAAATTCTTGGGCGAGGCTAGCGCCGATCCGTTCGGCAGTACCGATTGCGAAATTTCCAAAAACAAGTCCGACGCCACGATTCGATTTCGGATAATAGAGATTCGCCAAGGCCGACGAGGCTAAATCACCACCCAGACTGGAATAGTTCGGCCCCCAGCTTCCGTTGTCGTATCTAGCCCAGAACGGACTCAGCACTGCATGGCGGATTCGAGAGCCGGTTGTGCCGGTTCCCTGGTAGAAGTAACGCGGATCCTGATGTAAGAGTGTTGGGAGAATTGCCCCACCGATCATTATGTCTGTGAAACCGTCCGCGGCCACTGCACCGAAGTGCTCGGCGTATCCCGTTGCACCTTCCCCGAAGTTCGGAGAATTCGCAGCCTGTTTGGCGCCAGAGACCAAGGCAACTCCCGCGATAGTCACTGGATCGGTGCTAACTTTCAGCGCAAGTGCAAATTTTCTCTTGGCCGTGAGCGGCTCAGCATTGGCATCATAAGAAAGGTAGAAATTTGGCAGGATGCCCCAAACCCGCTGTGTTTCCTGAAGCTTGAACTGTTCGGTCGCGACCTCAACTGGATCGTAAGTGACTTGGATGGCTGTGTTCTCCGTTCGGACCCGTAGTCTGATCTCTGAAATGATTTTGAATTGGCCCGGCTGGAGAGTGACGGTGGAAGATGTCCATTCTGCAAACCCGTCCGCTGTAATCTTGATCTGATACGGATCGCCGGCCTCAGATGTGAGAATTGGAACAAGCCGTCCTCGGCAGTTTCAAATACGGAGCGGTCCGTCTCGTTTAGGCCAACTAGTGAAACGGTCGCGTTTGGAACGGTGTCACCGTTTGTGTCCATAACCGTCCCCATAAGCGTTGCCGGATTGAGATCGGATTTGGCTATGAGCTGGCATGCGGCTACCACCGAAAACGCGAAGACACACGCAACCGGGATCGCAAAGTGTAAAGAAAACGCGGCAATACAACCGGGCACACTCGGCTCCCTCGAAACTCCGCTACTGATCCGGTTGTGAGTACTTGAAAACTTGTCCGGCATTGATCGCCTCCTGATGAAAAGGAAAAGCAAGGACCATGCCAGAGCCTCCTCAATGCATAATTCAGCTTAAAGTAACCGGCGCAGGCGCAAAGAAAGCATCGGACCGATATTTTTCCGTCACAATTGTCGGAAAACTGGCGATGCTCTAGACGGGATTTGACCCGCGTGCAGCAGCCCCAACTGAATGAGGACGTTGTTTGGTTGTTCGCTATCTAGCCTAGAGCTCGCGAGTTGCCAGTGCCGAGCTGCTGTGCTGGCTACCGGGAGATTCATACCAAGGTATCGGCGATACCATTGGGCAATTGTCTTGCTTCTGTCCGTCTGCTGTCATTGTAATATCCGACCACTCGGAAACACACGGCAGAAGGGCAAAGGAGCGCAATAATGAAAATCCTGCAGGTGCTCACATCGCACGATCAACTTGGCAATACCGGCCGTAAAACTGGTTTTTGGCTTGAAGAAGGTGCGGCCCCGTACTTCGTTTTCAGAGATGCTGGTGCCGATCTCACGCTAGCCTCTCCCAAAGGCGGGCAGCCTCCGATTGATCCGAAGAGCGATTTGCCAGAAAATCAAACTCCGGCAATGGCACGCTTCAAAAAGGACGAGAGGGCGCAGAAAGCCTTTGCCAACACAGTTAAACTTGCGGATGTAAAGGCGGAAGATTTCGACACGGTGTTTTATTCGGGTGGGCACGGGCCGATGTGGGACCTTGCCGAGAGCCCGGTGTCTATCGCGTTGCTCGAATCATTTTACAGCTCAGGAAAGCCGATTGCGCTGGTCTGCCATTCGCCTGGAGTGCTTCGCCATGTTAAATACCAGGGTGCTCCGCTTGTGAAAGGAAAACGCGTAACTGGCTTTACGAATGGCGAGGAAGAAGAGGTAAAGCTCACCAAGGTTGTACCCTTCCTCGTTGAAGATGAACTGCTAAGCCTCGGCGCCATCTTTGAGAAAAAGGCGAACTGGCAGCCTTTTGCGATCACTGATGGCCGTCTTATTACTGGCCAGAATCCCGCATCATCGACCGGGGCGGCACTGGCTCTTTTGGAGCTCATGGCTTTGAAAGTCGCAGCTTAGGTTTGTGCTCAATCGGCAAGCCCATCGGCTCCTTTCATCAGTTATTTTGGCCAGGGCAAGGAAAGCTCCTACTCCGGCCGTATCCTTGTCCTCGAGTTTTATGCCACCAAGTTTCCAGGCGTCGCGGAGCTCAAAAGTGTACGGGAGTGCTCGTGGCTACCATAGTCGTCGGAAACAATTCGTATCAAGCCTCCTAAAGGGATCCGAAGCTTCAGTTCGTGGTCTCAACAAGGCAGTGGATCGGTGGAATTGTCGAGATTGCCGCATCATGAGTCTCGATTTGCTCAAAGAACTAGTAGGTCGAACCGGATCCTCGCCAGGTCCAACTTAGTCTACGTGCTTCGATCAATAGAGACGAGTCTAAGTGTGAAGAGAAGAGAGAAGCGCGCTCAGCCCGTTCCACATGATCTGTACGCCGATGCAAACCAGCAAGAATGATGAAAGCCTTACGGTCACGATCATTCCGGTTTTCCCGATCAGACGAGCGAGTTGTTCCGCTAGTCCGTAGCAGAGCAGAATACTGAGTGCGACAGCCGTCATCGCCAGGAGCGTGGCAACAATGATAGCTGGGTGGAATCCGTAATGGCGGGTCGAGTTTGCTCCCAAGGTAATCGCAACGGAGATCGAACCGGGCCCAACAGTCAAAGGCAGGGTCAATGGGTAAAATGCGTTGTGAAGCGGGTCTGAGCACGTTACATTGTGCCGAGCAGTTTCAGGAGCGTCGTCCTTTTCCAGAAGAATGCCCCAGCCTATCGACCCAACGACGAGACCTCCGCCGACCTGTACCACCGGGAGCGACACGCCAAAAAAATTGAGTACGTGCGTCCCCACGAAATAGGATCCGACCATCAGAACTAAGCTATCCAGGGCAATCCGCCAAGCCAGCGCTCTTTGAGTTTTTTCTGAATACTGCTGGGTCATCGACAGAAAGATCGGGCTTCCGGCGAGTGGGTCGACGATGGGAAAAAGCGCAGTCAACGTGAGAAGGAAGACTTTCACCGCATCGGCCACAGGTTGTTCCTCAAAACAGCAGGTAGTGGACATGTACGAACTGAAGCTCTTAGCGCACACGTAACGAGCGGATGTCCGGTCGGTCGTGAAAAGAACCAATGAGGATCAGATCTCGAAAGGCGCACTGCCACACTTTGGCGGATTACTTCCGATACACGAAATGGCTGCGACGGTTTTGCTGCCAACAGGCTTCGTTGTGTTCCTGCAGAACGGGCTCTCTTTGCCGTGGCTGATCGTGTTGATGCGGTCTGCGGTCATCCCGGCGGCGATCAATCCGTTTTTCACGGCATTGTACGCTTGTCCCCCAAGGCAATGTTGCATTCGATTGAGCCCGCTCGTCACAATGACCTTCAATTGTGAAATTGAAGCCCGGATGTTGCGCAAGGAACGCCGCGTCAGCTTCCATGGACCTCTTCTGGTCCGCGCGAATCTCCGATTTGTCAAAATCGAAATAGATGTCCTTGATGTTCTGGTTGAACAGATCCTCATCCGCCCAGCATCATAATGGCGCCCAGAGTAACTGCCATTGCGAACCCATACCAAATGGTGACCTAGACCTTTGGATCTGTTTTCGAGCTAACGCAGGAGTGAATGGCCACATTCCGCCGTAAGGGATCTGGGCGCGTGGACCTAGTCGCGAGAAAATCTGACAACAAGTCTACTTTCCGCATGGTCGGACTGCTCCCGCCTGTCAAAGGCGGGTCTTCCAGTTGCTCCTCTTTGGTTATGATGCTCATCCGTCGCGTCGAATATGGCAGCTCCCTCCCGCACTCGAGACAACAAACTTCACCATCATGCTTTTGTCAGGGCTTGCCGTACACTCGGAGACGTTAAGTTACGGATCCGGGGTCTGAGGGCTCGCCGCATCCACTGTCTGAGTTTCTTGCGTGCGCGCGCCGACCGCGCTTTCACCGTGCCCTGTGGAACGCCCAGAACTCGCGCGGCCTCGCGGATGGACAATCCCTCGATATCACGGAGCTGAAACGCTTTGCGCAAAGTCGGTGTAAGCTGACTTTGGAAATGAGTCAAGCGCCTGCGTAGCTCGGCATTTCGACACTCGTCCTCCGGACTGCGTCTTCGATCGGTTAATTGCCGCAAGGCGTGGTATTCATCATCTCCTCCGCTGGGCTCGTCGAGAGAAACATGGACGTGGCGCAGCCGCTTACGTAGCTGCATTCGGGCCGAGTTGTGCACAATGGCTCCGAGCCAAGTCGACATCTTTGATTGCCCCCTGAATTGGTCCAGGTGCGTATAAGCTGCAAGAAGAGCATCTTGAACTGCATCTTCTGCGTCGGCTGCATTGCCCAGGAGCCGGTGGGCTCCTCTGTAAAGAGACGGCAGGCCGCTGGACAAAATGTCGCCAAATGTCTCACTCGCGGCCTGCGTGCTTAGAACTTCGCAGAATTCATCAGCCTCGACGACGGCGCTTGTGCTTCGCATGCGCAAGTCCTCCTCTCATGAAAACAACGCACGCATTGTTCCAATCGCCCAAGTTGCGAGTAGCTGCGAATTTTGAGCATGCTGGGTCCTTGCGTCCTCGACATTGCCCAGCTGTGCGAAGACAGAAGACAGTCGATAGCGACAGATTGCTGGCAGTCGAATCACCCTCTGAAAGAATCGATGGGTCTACGAGGCTGACAGGTCCGCATAAGAGGCTGAAATACGATTGAAGTTCGAGCACTTGCAGCGAGGCCCCTTCATAGTGTCAAGGGCAGGTAGTAGAAGCAGGCGGGCTATGAAGGTGCCCTGCGCGGTTTTCTAAATACGAATTGCAGTTTTCATGCCGTGATACCGACTCTTGGGGCAACTCAGAATCGAGTAAGGTGCGCGACCCTTAACTCGACGATATCTCGAAGTCTTCGTCCAGGCTGTGCCAGCTTTCGGCTCTCTGATTCGACTCGTTCGCCAGTAACTGACCCCTCTCCACTTCTGGGCTGCGGATTCGTGCTCATTTGAGCCAGCCCGGCTTTCTTTCGGCGATTGTTGTTCTCCCTCGTATGGAATGGCAAATGCAGAATAGTTTGCTTTGACTCTTGGCTGAGTGGAGGCTGCTATGTCATCTGTCATACTGACTCGCTTCGCGCCGATTACAGAAGTAGTTTCCAATATCCTGAATTGGATCTGCCCCGAATGCGGTGGCAGGATGGGAGGCGAGGGGCTTGAATTCAAGTGCCAAGGAAAATGCCAGACGGATTGGCGTGGGCTTTGGAACCAGTTCCAACACGACCGCCGTCCACCTGCCGTTAACGAGATCTAGCACGCCCGGCGCATATTGTTCGAAATAGTCTCCCGCCGGGTACCACGCGAAGCGGCATATGGAAGCGCAATAACGATTATCAGCGTGCACAATTGAGCGGAGTGAAGGGTCCGTCACAGCGGTAGTAAGACGGACCTTTCATCTCGGACTGATAGCCAGTGCATGACCACGGACACCCAAATGCTAGCACGACTGCTATACTTTCGCAGCTTGCACTGAAACCTCTGTTGTTGTCGAAGCGGTTGCCTGCCTGTGTTCAAGTTGGTTCGTGAAGCCCTGGATCAATTCCTGATCGATGCTCTCATCGATCCGCATCGACTGACGAGCGAGCGAGACCGCGAGATCAGCCGCAAATACTTTTAGCTCGTGCCGGGCGCGCCGCGCCACATTGTCCATTTCAAGCTGTGCATACCCCCAAATGCGGCGAGTTTCTTCGGCTGTTTGAGCCGCCAAAGCTTTTTCCTCATTCTCCATTTGCTCTTCGGCAGCAGCTTGCATTGCTGCAATCGCGGAATCGAGTTGCGCCCAACGCTTTTCGACTTCTACCAGCCGTTTTCTGGCGTCTTCACTGAGCCGATGGGCCTCGTCGATCGCGAGACGGATAGATTTCGAGCATTCTTGAAACCTAGATCTGAGTAATGGCCCACCCTTCCAGACGAGGAGAGCCAGCATCAGTAAGAAATTAAAATCTTCGTACAATCGGAAAGCCGTCTCTGGCGATAACCCAACCAAGTGCGCTAAATGACGCACGGAAGAAGAGAGCTTCAAGTCGACATACTCGTCTTGAGAACAATCCCCCGGTGAATCCGGCGAAACCGTACCTTGTGTAAAAGGCCGTCTTCCACAGCTGCTTGAATGCGCTGTCCCCTGCGCGCTAGCCGAAATGGCGATGCCATTAAAACATGACCAGCAAGATGACTAGCTGCAGTTTGAGCCCAGAGCGGGCAAACAACAGCGAGATTGACATCGTGTCCTCGCTTTCGCTTTTGAAGCTTTCATCAATTCTTGTTCGCACCACTGACCAAAAGACAATTGCAGCTAAATCACCGAAATAATGGGGATAGGTCAGGTGGCTTCATGTCGTTAATCGAACAACGTCATAGCCCGGGGGAACAGTTAAATGGAATCGTGGCACGGCCTGAATCTGATGCCAGAGATCTGGCCATAGCGTCAGAGTTGCGGCCGAACAAGGCGCGGAGCATCACATCCGCGTTATCTCAAAAAAAGGTCGTTCCCGATTCACCGACTAGATCATCTCTGTTTGCGAGATCCCATCAATAAGTACAGCCTGTGCGAGTTGAATGCAGCCGGGTGGGGTCGGAGAGGATATTCATGCTTGGTAAGTGTGCCAACCCGACGTGCACTGCTCCTTTTCGAAAACTGGGGAGCGGCAGACTATTTGCTTTCGAGTCCGTAGCGATCGCTCAGTCCGTGAACTCGGGCTCGAGGACTCCAGTGTTTTTCTGGCTTTGTGAATACTGCTGTTTGAGCCTCACACTGAGACTTGATTCCACCGGTCAATTGACCTTGCATCGGGTTCCTGACGGCGCACGAATCACGATATCTAATGGCCGTCCGCTCGATTACAGTCGGTAAAGTTACCAGTCCGATAGTCGGATCTCGGATGGCAAAGATCCTGTGCTCCAATCGTCCTCCCGAATAGAAAGGGGGACTGAAGGCGTGATGTGTTCTTCGAAATTCGGTGGCCGGAGAAAATCATCGTGGCTTCGTCCCCGAACGCATTTCGATGAAACGCTGATCACCGCCAGGATTTGTTCAGCTTGCTACAGGCCGTTCCAGCATCGTTGAGATGAATGATTGAACCGGAGTCTGCGAGCGTCAGAAATGTGCCGTTTCTGTCAAAAATCAAGCACAACGCCTTGTACTGACATGTCCTATTTTCAGTCCAGGAGCCAATAACCACGCCCACATACCTCCCTACAAGCAATGTTTAACCCATACCTTGGTGTCGGTTGATACGTTCGTCCAATAGACCCGTCGCCGCGCACAACGCCTCAATGGCCAGAGTGCGTCGAGTCCTGGTCGAAATTCCTAACCACGGCGAACAGCCATGGGAAGTCGCGGTCAGATTCCCGCTGGCCTGGCGCTGCACGACTCGCCGAAAGTCCATGGCGAACCGATGGGACCTGAGAACGTACGGGCGACGAAGCAATTCTTCGGGTGGGAGCTACCACCTTTCAGCATTCCCCCTGACGTCCAGGTTCACTTTCGTCAAGCCATTCCGCGGAGCTGCGATTGAAACAGAATGGACGGGCATGGTGGGACGTTACTCGCAGAAGTACCCAGAGCTGAGTCATCAGCTGAAGAACATGATGGACGGAGTCTTCCTGAAGGACTGGGATTCCAGCCTTCCATTGTTCTCGCCCAATGAAGGGTCGATCTCGACTCGCGACGCTTCGGGCAAGGCAATGAACGCGGTCGCTGCGGCACTGCCGGGCTTCATTGGAGGCTCTGCCGACCTCGCCGGCTCAAACCGCACGACATTGAAGGGCCTCGGAGATTTTGGCTTTGTCGACAATCAGGGCAGAAATATTCACTTCAGCGTTCGCGAGCATGCAATGGCAGCAATGGTGAATGGAATCGCGTTACACGGCGGCCTGATCCCATTCGGCGCAACATTTTTTAATTTCTCCGATTATATGCGGCCTTCTTTACGTCTTGCCGCCTTGATGGGAGTTCACAGCATCTTCGTCTTTACCCACGACAGCATAGGTCTCGGCCAGGATGGACCGACACATCAACCCATTGAGCACCTGACCAGCTTGCGAGCAACGCCAGGGCTGACAGTGTTCCGTCCTGCAGACGCCAACGAGACCGCAGTAGCCTGGCGCGTCGCGGTTGGGCTACTCGGTCCGGTCGCGCTCGTCTTAACTCGTCAAGCCTTGCCTGTGCTGGATCCGAAACAGTACTCCGTGCGGACAGGAGTCGCGAAGGGCGCTTATGTTCTGATCAATGAGCCCGACCCCGACTTGATATTGGTCGCGACTGGGTCTGAAGTTCAGTTGGCGCTTGAGGCCGCGCAGACCCTGGCCAAATCAGGTATTCGAGCCCGTGTCGTATCCATGCCATCGTGGGAGCTGTTCGCAAAACAGCCCGCCGAGTACCGAGATTCAGTTCTGCCCATCAATATCCCCACGCTGGCAATTGAGGCTGGCGCGACCCTTTGCTGGTACAAGTGGGTAGGTCGAACCGGCGACATCATCGGACTGGATCATTTCGGGGCCTCTGCGCCTGGCGAAGTGGTTATGGAAAAGCTGGGATTCAACGTCGACAACGTGCTCCAGCGAGCTCGCAAACTTCTACGTCAGGCGAAATCGTCCGCCACTGCAGCAGCGTGATTTTGAAGTGATTTTGTGCGCTGCGGTAAGTTGCTTCTCGCCGTATGCGGTCATTACGAAAGGACCACGATCATGGACACATTACGAAATGTTTTGATTCGTTCCCAACAGCAAGGCGCGGCGCTAGGCCATTTCAACGTTGCCGATCTAGTTCTGCTCAAGGCAGTTCTGGCAGCCGCTGTTGAGATCGGAGTTCCGGTAATCGTTGGCGCGTCGGAAGGAGAACGAAACTTTTTAGGGACGCGCGAACTCGCAGCGCTCGTAAGAGTCATGCGCGACGAACATGGTATCCCAGTTTTCCTTAACGCAGATCATACGCATTCACTGGCGAAGGCAGAGGAGGCAGCGAGAGCAGGGTTCGATTCAGTCGTAATCGATTTCTCCGCTCTTCCCTTCGACGAGAACGTTTCTCGCACAAAGGAAACTGTTGAAGCCATTAAAGCGATCAACCCCGCAATCCTTGCGGAAGGAGAGATAGGCAACATCGGAACCGGCTCTGAGATTCATGAAACCGTCACCAACGATTTCAACAACCTCTCCAAACCTGAAGAGGCCCGTCAATTCGTTGACTTCACTGGAATCGACGTCCTTGCTCCTGCGGTCGGCAACATGCATGGGATGCTAGAAAGCATGGTCGAAGGAAAGACCAAAAAGCACCTGAATATCGAGAGAATTGCCCAGATCAAGAAGGCAACTGGAGTCTTTCTGACCTTGCACGGCGGGTCGGGAACGGATAATCAAGATTTCGTACATGCAATTGCTGCTGGAATCAACATCGTCCACATCAATACCGAACTGCGGGTCGCTTGGCGCCGGTCCCTGGAAGGCAGCCTGATCAGTCAACCAAATGAAGTTGTGCCGTATAAGATTCTGCCGCCAGTCGTAGATTCCGTAAAGCAGGTCGTTGGTTCCCGTCTGAAACTGTTCGGAGCTCAGATGACGTCCAACGAAATACATTTATCCGCTGCGTCATGAGTGAGTCACTTACGAGCTTCTTGGGGATGGACGAAGAAGGTTCGTAGTCTGAATAGGTAGGTTGGAGGTGACTGCGTCCCTCAGCAGCCGCCGGAGATCGGAATTACTGGCAGAGTGCACAATACCCTTTTTGTGAAACCAGAATCGAGTATGTCTTTCCAACAAGTGCGGTATATGGTGAAAGTTCCCAACGGACGCAAAAACGGCGACGGTTCCGGCGGTACCGATGATCGCTGGTCGAACGTCAACCTGTCGTCTTCTGACACAATCGGTACTGAAACCAGCCCTTGGGAGTGGTTCGCCGCCGGTTCGTCACGTCTGATAGTTCGCTTACTCAGGGCGTTAATTGAGTTTTTCAAAGGGAGATGAACTGCAAACGGTTGCGCGGCGGAAAACGCAACCGATACGGACTCCCCGCATCCCACGACTAAGGGCGGCGACCGATGCGAGCAGAAACCGGTCCCAGCAGGGCTGCAGAGGAGAACGCGGGAGAATCTTGTACCCTCCTACTGCCGATCCCGGTGCCGTGAAGGCCATCGTCGGACCTTACCACGGTGCGCCCTTGGATGTCCTTGGCATGCATCTGTTGAACCAGACCGGTGCGCCAACGCTCGTCATTCGAACCTTCCAGCCGCAGGCCACCGAAGTCTCAGTGATTCGAGAGAGCAGAGTCCACCCGATGCACCTCGTTCATCCGGAGGGCTTCTTCGAAGCCGTCTTTCCCGGTGAGGCCGAGTTCTTTCCCTACGAGTTCTCAATCACAATACCCGCTCCGGCGAGGCTCCCGAACGAAGCTACGAAACGGAGGATCCGTACCGGTATCCGCCCGTGCTCAGCGATTTTGACCTGCACCTGATAGGGGATGGGGCGCACTTCCGGATGTACGAAAAACTGGGTGCGCAGTTGATCGAGCACGCCGGCGCGAAAGGTGTGTGTTTTGCCGTCTGGGCTCCCAATGGAGAGCGCGTGAGCGTCATCGGAAGTTTCAACCAGTGGGATGGCCGGCGCCATCCTATGAGGCCCCTCGGCCTGTCCAGCATTTGGGAGATTTTCATCCCTGGCTTGCAAGAGGGGGACTTGTACAAGTTTGAAATCAAGACTGGATACGAGGGTACGTTGCGACCAAAGCGGACCCTCTTGCCTTTTCTTCGGAAATGCGCCCCCATACAGCCTCCATAGTTTGGGATCTCGGCCGCTACCAGTGGCATGACCAGGAGTGGATGGCCGCGCGCAAGCAGCGGCAGAGATTTGAAGGGCCCATGTCGATCTATGAAGTCCATCTCGGGTCGTGGCGGCGCAAGCTAGATCCTATCGGTATGCGCTGGCTCAGCTATCGTGAACTGGCGGAGCGGTTAGTGCCTTACGCTCGGGAGATGGGCTATACCCATATGGAGCTGTTGCCCATCGCCGAACACCCGTACGACGGCTCGTGGGGATATGAGACTACCGGATATTTTGCGCCGACCTCGCGCTACGGATCGCCGGACGAT
>Ga0070764_10000340_pt1 | contig 17931 bp, 15 predicted proteins | sample HubBroMetageWRM4_FD_67287 | JGI IMG/M metagenome (GOLD analysis project Ga0070764, IMG submission 67287) | Warmed soil microbial communities from the Hubbard Brook experimental Forest, New Hampshire - Hubbard Brook CCASE Soil Metagenome WRM 4 | ecosystem: Environmental > Terrestrial > Soil >... | reverse complement strand
ATAAGATCCTGGCTGCGCGGCGCCTGCAATTCCGGCAATGTATTCAGTGGTTGCATTTCACCTGTGCGCGCTAGAGAGTGACATCAGTTTCTACAGCCCGAGGGCTGAGGACCGAAAGAGGATGGGCGATGGCAATACCGGCACTCTTTCGGGCAGCAAGAACAAAGATTGCGGTGTACGCGATGCTGAAAATTGTATGTACGAAGTAGGCCAGTAATCGTGCGGAAGCCAGTCCAAAGGCACCCCAACCCCATTTGAGCAGCACCTGGTTTGCCCCCAGGAAGATCAATCCCCAGCCTACGTTCGAAGTGAACCCCAGCCACATGTGGCCGGACGCGGTCATGAGTTGTCCCACCGGGAGTTCGAAACTGAGCAGGCCGGCCGTAATCAATATAACGACCAGCGTCGGCCAGGCGCTTCTGAAGCCCGGGCCATAGCTCATCATGATGAAGGGGCTGAGCAGGCAGCCGATCGCCATGAGCGGGAAGACGATGGCCGCATTCATTTTCACCGTCATGGTAAGGAGTTTGGCGGTATTGGTTTTGTCGCCCGCTCCAATCCGCTCGGCCAGCACCGGCAGAATGACTCCGTTGAACATAAACGGCAGCCACATGATCGCGTTGAACCACTGGTTGGCGGCGTTAAATGCTCCCATTTCGCCGTATCCGTTGAGCTGGCGTACCAGCATGGTGACCGAAAACCAGTTGATGGCGCTGATCAGGATTTCGCCGAGCACGGCGGGGATCGAGAACCGCCAAAGTATGGGAAACTCGCTCATGCAGGAAGCGTAAGAGATCGGAATACCGTAGCTCTTGGCCTCGCGGCGGAGAGCGTAGAGGTTCATAAGACATCCCCCGCCTTGCGCAAGGACCATTCCCCAAATAATGCCCGACAGGCCGAAGAGCAACGCGCCGCCTACAATCAGCGGGAAGTTCAGAAGTCCGGTGAGAAAGCTGACCCGGGCAATCTTCTTGAATGCCTCAAATCCTGAAAGGACGCCGAGCTGAGCGCCATTGATTCCGCTAAGAACCAGCAGCGGAACGCTGACCCTCAAGTATCTCGTCAACCCCGGCGCAGCCAGGGTATGCTGACACAACCAGGGAGCCAGGAAATACAAAACCGCCGCCAATCCGAAACTGATGCCCCATGACACGAGGCTGGATAATGCGATGATCCTTCCCGCCCTCGCCGGCTCTTTGCCCCGCAGTTCGGCAACGAACTTCGAAGTGGTTGTCCCCATTCCGAAGCCGGCCAAGGTTCCGAGCATTCCAACCGTGCTTTGGATGATGCCTAATTCGCCATAGACAACTTTGCCGATGATGCGCGCCGCTAGAATGGCTGCTGCCAAGGCCAAGGCTCGGGAAACCAGGGTTCCGGCCATCGACCAGAAGGTGCCGCGCATCATGCGCTCTCCCACGGGCGAGGCTTCGAGGCGGGTCCAGAATCCGTCGAGGAAACTCGGGCTCAAACCCCTCAACGTGCCCTTCAGGTTCCCCGAGCGCATGAAACGCCGCGCGCCAGAATTTTGGCTTCGTTGATCCATTAGCTGACGGTCTCTTTCATCAGGCCTTGGCCACGCGTCCGCATTTGTTTGCTAAAGCCGCCAGTGGGAGCGACATGCATCTCCACTTCCGCAACCCAGGCTTCGGAACCAGCCACGGCCGCCTTCGCCCGTACTGGTTTGGAGCGATTCCCAGTGGCAACTTCTGCCGCGCTTACGCTCTTCGACGCCGCCATCACGGCAAACAGGAACGCAATCCAGACCACCGACATCATCCTGAATCCGGCTTCTGTGAAGTTGTAAACTACGCCGACGATCAGGAATGCCAGGAGTAGTCCGGAGGCTTCATCCCGGCCCCGGCGCAGCGCCGCCACGGCATTACGGTAGCCGGTAACGATGATGACCCCCAGAAGAGTCACTCCAATCCATCCCAGGTTTAAGTAAACTTCGAGATAACCATTGTGAGCTTCCTGGATGCCCCGTTCCGTCATGTCCCAAACTTTTTGCAGGCGCTGGCCTAGCCAGAAACTCTCGAAGCCGCATCCCAGCAGCGGATTCCCGGCCAACGAGATGACCACATTCCAGATTGCAGTCCGGCCAGTCAGCGTTGCGTCCCGTCCCAGCGATTCGACGAGACCCGTCTGCGGAAGGAACAGCGCACACAGGGAAATACCTACTACCGAAGCCACGAGCAAGTGCACCACCGCCGGCCTTCGAGCAAAGCGGAATAACCCGGTCACCACGATTAATCCGCCGGCCATGGCAAAACAAGACAAAGAGGTCATCGAATTTGCCATCGCAAGCAGCCAGATCACCATTGCGACCAGCGCGCCATGAGCGATCATCTGCCGGGTACGAAATGCACTCTTTCGACTCTGGTACGCCGAGACAAACCGCCAGACCGATCCCAGGCCAGCGATCAGGCAAGTCATTCCCAACAAGTTTTTGCCGAGGGTGACACCGGCATACATCGGAATAAAGGTCCAAGGGTTATAACTGCGCCCCAGCTCGGGGTAATACTTGATGAGGAGAATGGATAGCGGCACCAGCACAAAACCCAATCGCGCCAACCATTTCTTGATTGCAGACAACCGGTCCGGGTCCGTCAGTACAACCATCACCATCACCACGTCACCCACCGCCTTGGTCCATCGCTTAAAGGCAACAAATGGATAGTCCGACCACAGAATACTGATCGCACAATAGCCAAAGAAAATAAGAACAGGCGCATTGGCTCGCAGGAAGGTTGCCACCAACCGCCGCCGGCTGAAAAGCACCACTAACCCAGCCGCCAACAAAACTCCAAACACGGCAGCGTCCAGCGGACTTCCATCGAGATACTTTTCCGGCGAGTCGATGACCGGTCCAGTCTCGAACCATGAGGATACTGGCCGCGAACCATTGATGAGCAGCCATAGCGCAGGAATCCATAGGGCGCCTGAGGTGCGGGCCTTGGGGTCGCGATCTAGCGCGAACAACCCGCAGATCACGAGAACATAAACGAATGTGGCAACTGCCTGAGTCATTCAGCCCCTTACAACCAAAACTCCTCGTTTGTTATTACCGGAAGACAATCACGGCCTGCTTCGGTTCGTCCGATCGATATTTCTCCACCACCTGGAAATTGCTCTCGATGATGTCCATGATCGACTTATCTTTATCGCTGCCCGCCCACAGTCTCACGATAAAGACGCCCTGGTCTTGCAGATGCGTGGCGTAGCGGATCAGCATCGCTTTGATCTTTCCCAATGGCACGTAGTAGATCGAATCCCTGAAAAGTATCACGCTGTACGGCTCGGCCGGCATGTAACTGAAGAAATCTGACTGGAAGAAGCGGCTCTTATCTGCGCGCCCGTTTTCCTCTGTCCTCTTTATCGCTTTGCCGATCGCCACGTCTGAGATGTCTACCCCGATGTATTTTTGATAGCTGGCCGCATCCAACTCATTCGCCGTGCTCCCCGATCCGCACCCGAGATCCAAAATGCTTCCATGCGCGGCGTATTTTTCGACATACGGATACACGCAGTCGCCTGGCGTCGATTCCAGGCAGTCCCATCGCCCCCCCGCGAATTCGGCATTCCAGATGGACTTCTTCATTGCCGGCGTGCCGTAATCCTGCATCAGCCTGCGCATTACGTTTCGGGCTTTTTCTGCTAGGTACATAGATTTTCAGAAGCCTCAGACTTTTCCGAAGAGGTGAGCTATGCGAATCAATTCAAGTCGAAGAACACTCGATGCAAGAGTTCCAAGGTCAGCAGCTTATGGATCTCGGTGGTATAGTTTTTCCCCTGATCCAGGTGGCCTCGCACCACGTCTTCTACACCTTTCCGCTCAAGATACGGCCGGGAGAGGGTTCGCGGGTCGAGCAGCATCTCCCGAACGTATTTGGAAAGCGCGTCCCGGTACCAGACCCGGAAATGGTAGAACTTGTGCCTGCCAAGAAACAGGCGTTCGAGATGGAATGGCGACATGACATGGTCCGCGCGGGCGACCCACTGCGGCATTCCATAGTCGTAGGCATATTCAGCCTTGAACGTGAAGTCGAGCAGCAATTGCGAAATGGCGCTTCCGCCGAAGCCGCGGTCCGTGCGGAGTCTCCGCAGCGCGGGATTTCCATCCGCAATTAAACGCAGGCTAATGTCATCGTTCTCCAGGGTCGGCTGAGGCGCGCGGAAAACTGTGCGCACGAAGTCATTATCCAGAAACGGGGAACGCAACGAAAGCTGCGTCTGCTCCAGGGCCAGCAGCCCGTAGTGGTGCCACGGGGCCTGGCGGAACACAGCAAATGAAAGTGGATGCCCGCCCAGCAGCCCGCCATAAGTCTCGCCTGCCATCTCGATCTGTGACAGAAACTCCGGACGAAATAATCCCGGACTGGTTTTCCCCGGCTTGAACGCCCGCACCCGCCGAAGCACCTCGCCGCCGTAGTTCCCGGTCATGCGTACTGGAGCAATCTTGGCGGCGCGTTCGTTCACGTCCAGATCAGGCGAGTGGCGCACGTCAACGCACCCGTCGGTAAGGTACACCGTCCGCTCCGCGTAGTAAGAGAAGCGGGAAAGGAATTCCTCGCCTACCGGAATTACCTCATGCGACTGTCCACACAACTCGGCCACTTGGCGTCCGATGGTGACGTCGCGGCATTCGTGAAACATGCCTCCAAACGTGTAACACGGAAGCGATCCCGGCGGCGACTTGTGCCATGCCAGGATCATTCGGGTATCCAGTCCCCCGGTGACTGAGACACCGATCCGCTGCCCGCCATCGAAGTAGCGCGGAAGATTTCGAGAGAAGACCTGCCGGAGTTCCTGATAGTAGGACTCCGGATCGAGGGCGTCCTGATTCTCCCACTCCTGCGGCTCGAAGTAATTTCCCTTTCGCCGAATGGAGCCGTTTTCGAAAACCCAGGCGGCAGCGGGCGGCAACACCTGGATGCGCGCAAAGACGGTTCGGTTTTCTAGTACGCAGCCGCACGCGACCAACTCGCCCAAACTCTTCGCGTCCGCCTTGCGGAGTTCAGGACGAACCGACAGGATCGCCTTGGCTTCCGCCGCAAAGTAAAAGGCATCCTTCGACTCGTGAAAGTAGACCCGGTGCATCCCATAGCGATCATTGAAGAGCGTTGTGGTTCCGGTCGCTTGGTTGGCCAGCAAGCCATGAAACCGCCCGTTCAGGTTCCCGGGAAAAGTGGGATCTTCTTCCGCGAGATGAACCAGATAAGCTGGGCTTTTGGGGTCAACGGCATGGCCGCTGGCTTTCAGCCGAGCAGCAGTTCCAGGTTCGGGGAACTCCTCTCCAGAGAAGATGAGTGAGATTCCACCCTGTTCGTTGCGCAACGGCATTCCGCCGGAGAACGAACCTTTGCGCGCCACCCACCCCGCATATACGCCCAAAGTTTCGTTGATCCAGGTCCCCGTCTCGTAGGAGGGATCGTGGCGAAGGGCCTCGACCATCCGCTTCAGTTCTGCTTCAGCCCGCCCACGCGGCATCCTGGTGATAAGACCAACAATTCCCGGCATACCGGTTAGGACGTCTCCGCAACCGATTCGAGTTTGCGGTTGTGCCAGGTATTGCGGAATTTGCGGAGCTTGGCGAGAACCGGCTCAGGCACGCGATCGGTAAATTTCTTGTGCAGGCCCATGCGGAGAGCGGCCGCACCGAACGCGGTCAGAGGAACGTAATAACGCGGCAGATCGAAGCGCTGGAATGCGTTGCGTTCTTTGAAATCGCTGACGCTATCGCGCCCCTTGTTGCCATAGGCGAAATTCGAGTAGACGAGATAGCGGATCCCGCGCTCTGCGGAGGATCGAACCGCCTGCGCCACCAGCGCATTGGTCGGCGCCTTATCCCGCTGCCCGATCATCGAGACAATATTCATCAGGCCAGCCTGCGTTTTAGTTTCATCGTGCACCAGCTTAACAAAGCCGATCAGACTGTCGCCGAGGAATGCGCCGATGAAAATGCTGCTGTCGAGAAACGTGGCTTCCTCGCGGAAAACTGTCTCGACGTCCTTGCCATAGTGGGTGAACCGCCTCCCCTGGCGCACCGGACACTCGTTGTAGACTTCCCAGATTCCTTTTACCAGAGCATCGTCAAACGGTACCTCGCGGACGACCACTCCTCTTTTCTCAGCTTGCTTGGCCTTATTCCGCGCCTTGAACCCAATCTGCTGCATCCACCAATGCTCGAAGGTAGTCACTGGAATCGCGGCCAGGTTGTCCATTTCCATCGGATAGCCATACTTGGGCGTAGTTTCAGGCAATCTCTGCATGAAGGTGAAAAGATCGACTCTGGTTGGAGACTTTCGGAGCTCTTCCAGCAAAGTCTGCGGATCGTCGAGGAACTGATACTTGTCCGCTTCGAGGCGAGCCATCCGGAGCACACGCCCCGTGACCCGGATCTCTCTACCGCCAACCTTGATCAATGAATGCATGAATCAACAGCCTCCAGCGGTGTAGGAGCGATTGTGTCTGCCATGAGTACCAGGAGCGAAAAATGTTGGCGGAGAGGGAAGGGATTCGAACCCTCGAGTGGTGTGACCCACTGCAGCCTGAAAGTCGGCCGCTGCCTTAGCCAACGGCGACCTCTCCACTCTGCCACGTCCCAGCATTTCTTCAGTGCTCCGTGACATATTGCTCTTCTATGGGGTTGATTCCCACCAGTGCCAAAAGCTTGCCGAGATGGTCAAAAAGCTTGACTAAGACCGTCATGAACCGGTGATGTCCCAAAACCAAGGCGAACGGCAGGGCGATGGTATAAGCCGGAACCGCGATGGCTGATTTTGCGATGCTCAGCGCTCCGCAGGTAGGTTGCAGGTAAGCAGTGGCTCCCCGCAGCAACGCCTTTTTCAACATGTAGGTGCGCTTCCACCTCACCGGAGGAACGACCTCATACGCAACGGCCTCCGCAGACCAAATGAAACTATGACCTTTGTCGATCATTCTGCGGAAAAAATCCTGGTCTTCCCCGGCGCGGAACTCCGGCCGGAAGGGCTGCGCCTCGCCCTCGAAGAGTTTTCTTTTCAGCAGCACATTGCCTGTCCGGGCCTCGTGCCAGTCGACTACCGATCCCGTCGGGCAAACCCGCCGTTCGTAAAAATTGCTCTTCACAATCCACTTTGGCGGCTCTTCGTCGAAGTGGCGCTTCACCGGTCCGAGCACCCCATCTGCATGATATTGCTGGAGGGTTCTAAACAAGCCTTGCAGCCAATCTTTCGCGGGAAACTCATCGTCGTCAATGAAGGCGACGTAGTCCCCTTCCGCATTCTCGATAGCCTTGTTGCGTGCCAAAGCGATGTTCTGACGATCTTCCACACAGTACTTGACTGGAATCTTCGATCCCTCCGCAAACTCCCGAACGGTTGACTCGGCGGACTGCGACTGATCGTTATCCGCGACCACAATCGAATAGGTAAACAACCCGGCGGTGTCCTGGGTTGCAAGATCCTTCATCAACCGCTGAAGAAGATGTGGCCTTCGGTAAGTGCAAATGCAGACGCTGATGTGAGCCATACGCAACATTAGTTCGACTTTACTCGCTGACCGCCAGCCAGTGCTTCCGCAAAGACCGAGCGGAAGGACCCCATTCCCTTCCCTTCGATCCAACGGAAGATCTCGCCTCCAGCCAGGAACTTATGTTCTTCCGGGTTCACCGGGTGGGTCTCCACTTCCACAACGAACTCTCGAGCCGCCGAAAAGATTCGTTGCAGCCGTTGTGGTTCAAGGGGCGGCAGAGAAAAGAACAAATCCGTTACCAAATGCCTTTTAGCGAGCATGCGATCCACTGCTCTGCGATAGAGACGGTTGCCCAAGCTCTTTTCACCGGGGCGAAACGAGAAGCTTCTGCGAGCAATAGTTCCCGCCGGCAGCAACTTCCCGAGAAGCACGTTCGCGGAAAGATGTGCGTGGTGATGACCATCAATGCGATTGGGACGGTTGCCGTAAAGCCGCTCGAACTCTTCGAGTTGGGCGGCGACTACATACTCGAACGAATGCGCCAGGCCGGGATGAAAAAGAACAGGGGCGACGCGGTGGTGCCGGAGATACGAAGCCAGCCTTTGCTGGTGCCCAGACAAGGTGGGCGAAACGCCGCAGAACGGAGCCGTAAGATTCAGATGAAGACCGGCATCGATTCCATGCTCCTGCGCCATCGCGGCTGCCCGTGCCGAATCATCCATGAACACCATGGCACTCACCGAAGAAACCGCGCCGCGAAGGATGCATTCGAGCGTCCGGTCGGTGGTTTCCTGATTTCTACCCCAGTCGTCCGCATTCATTAAAAGCACACCCGATCTGGAGGCTGGACGACGGTGGTGGGCAGGTGTGCCGTTCACTCCTAGTTGGTCTTCTATCGGACCAGGGGACATCGTCATTTGGCCTGCCACATCCGTCATCGTATCCACCGCAGCGAAGAGCGGCCCCATCAAACCGAACGCCCGGACTGCGGCACCTGTTCGCTGAGTGGAACTCGATTGCCAAACAAGAATTTCTTCAACCGTTGCATCTGCTCACGCCGATAAAACGCCATCAAATCGCGGGACACCGGCCGTTTTACTCCGCGCACGAACGCCCAACAATACCCCGCCAGCAGCATCCCGCCTCCAATCACAAATGGTTGCTTGGTCATTTGATGGAAGCCGCGAAACAGTTCCCAGAGCGGATGGTTCCCAATCGTATAGTCCTTAACCCCGAACTTGAACTTTCCCGTCGATGAACCGTAAGCCGCGCCCATGGGGCGATGGTGTTCACAAACCATGTCGGTAAAGGTCCTGGTTTTCCAGCCGTGCATTCGTGCGCTGATTACCGCGATATTGTCGATGCAGCCGCCTTTGACCGGGACATACCCGCCGATCTGTTCAAAGCACTCCCGGCGAAACACTTGGCAGGCGCCAGACACATGTTCGATGTTCACGAAGCGATAGTCATAAGTCTGGCCCGTTCCTTCCCGAAAGGGAGTTCCCACCAGCCCCAATGCCGGATCTTGTGCCAGCTTGCCCAGCAGAAAGGAAAAATAATCAGGTCCAAACGAGATATCGCCGTCCAGGCTGCCAATCACTTCGTAGGCAAGATCATGGACCCTGGCTTGCCCAGCATTGAAAGCCAGCACTTTGCCGGCGAAGTGCCGCTCGCGGCGTTCCGGCATCCTGACCAACTCTATCCAGGGATGCTCGGCGGAATACTTGCTGACGATTTCGTCTGTCCCATCGGTGGAACCGTCACTCACAATCACCCACTTAAGCGGTCGGACCGTCTGCGCCACCATCGACTTGAGCGTCAACTCGATGAACTGCGCTTCGTTCCGCGCGGGAGTGATAAGCACGTACCGGGGCAGTGTAGTCATGGTTGCGCCCCAACCGGCGCAAGGGAAGGTTCGGTCTGCGCCCTGGCCACTGTCGGTTCTGCTGCGCACAGTAATCTACTGAGCGCAAGAAACATCCACGCCTGGGTCCATCTCATGTAGGAAGTGCGGATGGTGCAGGTGCGAAGAATCCGATAGTAGAAGAATCCACGGCTATCCCACATGTGGTCCATTGCCCACTGGAACACGGAATGCGCTAAGGGAATGTTGCCGTTATCCAGGTCCTGAAGATCCAGGAGGGTAATGATGCTCTGGGCTACGCAATGGGTATCGATCGGGTAGGTCTGATTGTGAAAATACCTGACGGCGCCGTCCTCGCGGAAAAAGTGAGATCGATAAAATTCAAAGCCGCGTTGCAGGCAGGAGTCGAATTCCGTCGTCTCGGCGTAGCGAGAGATGGTTCGCAGAGCACTCAGGTTGAACCCAGTGTGGAAGTTGTCAATCCATTGCTGGGTACGCGCTTCGCCGTAGGCCCATCCTCCGTCCGCGCGCTGCTGCGCCGCTGAATAGCGGGCAACCCGCAGGGCAGGAGCGAGAAACCGCTCGTCACCAGTGTGTTTGCGTACGCGGCAAAACAGAGCGGCGGCAAGAAGATTGGCATTGTGTACCTGGTTGTGCATCGAAGGCAAAGGATAGCCAAATCCGACGCGCTCACCCTCGCTCCAGTACAACTCGTTAAGGATAAATTCCGCCGCACTCGCAGCCATGGTCAGGCATCGCGGATCATTCCGCAGTTCGTACGCGTCAAGTAGCGCGTCCGCGGCAAATGCCGTGCAAACCAGGTTCGGAGCCCATCGCGGCACCAATTCGGTACGCGTCTGCCAGGGGAAATTGTATCCCCAGCACCAGTAGCGCGAGCCTTGCGATCGCAGGGCGACTAACCGTTCGATCATCAGGTCAATCAGTCCGTCGTGGTTCTCTGCTGTCGAAAGCCGGACCAAGGCTGAGAGAAACAGCCCCAGGGCTTTCGGATTCTGCGTCTTGGGAACCAGCAACAAGCCACGAACATTGATCGGACTGCGTTTCAGGGCCTGGGTCAGCACCAACCTTGGCAGCTTGAAGTCCAGCAGGAATGGCAGGCTGGTGACGATCTTGCTGTTGAGAACATCATAAGGTTCGTAACCTGCCCAATTGTTCTCCTGGCAATAGGCCAGCAACTTTTCGACGGCCGTTTCAAGTTGATTATTCATCACGGATCTTAAGGTCCTCTTAGGAGTAAGCCTGCTATTGGGTGGGACGAGTTTGAGTAAACGCTATCCCCAAGCTGGATAAATTGTGCTCTTGATCAGGCTGGGACTAAGCCGACTTACTGCCTAATGCGGCCTGCTTCTTGCCAACTAACACCGGCGGCTGGCCCACGCCGAGGTAATCAAATCCGTTACCAACCATTGCGGCCGCATCCAGCATATTTCGGCCATCCAGAACCAATGGGCGCTCGACCATCGCCCTGAGCCGCTCCCAGTCCACATGACGGAATTCGTCCCATTCTGTGACAATGACAATCGCGTCCGCGCCTTCGGCGGCCTTATACAAATCGGAACAATAGGTGATGTCAGGAAAAACGGATTTCGCTTTTTCCATAGCTTCGGGATCGTAGGCCCTGACGTTCGCGCCCTCCTCGACCAGTGACTTCAGCAACGCAAGAGATGGAGCGAAGCGTACGTCGTCGGTATTGGGCTTAAAGGCCAGGCCCCACACGGCTACGTTCTTCCCTCGCAGCACCCACAGTTCCTGACGAAGCTTTTCCACCAAAAGTTCGATTCTGCGGTGGTTGATTTTTTCCACTTCTTTCAGCAGAGAAAAGTCGCAGCCTGACTTCTCAGCAATGCGGATGAAGGCCTGCAGATCTTTAGGAAAGCAGAACCCTCCGAAACCGATGCCCGGGTTAAGAAAAGCCGGGCCAATCCGGGGATCGAGTCCCATTCCCTCGGCAACTTTGGCGACATCGGCCCCCACTACCTCGCATAAATTGGCGACCATATTGATGAATGAGATTTTCATCGCCAAAAAGGAATTGGAAGCGTGCTTGATGAGTTCGGCAGAGTTGGTATCAGTCACCAGAAAATGGACGGCCGCCCGGGCCGGACAGTGCTTGTGCACCGGACAGGTGAACGTTTTTTGCAGAATAGGTTCGTAAATCTCGCGCAACAGGTTGGCAGCCTGCTCGGACTCCGCTCCCACCACAATACGATCGGGATGCAGAAAGTCTTCGACCGCGGAGCCTTCGCGCAGGAACTCAGGATTGGAAGCTACGTCATATTGCAACGTGTTGGTGCAGTGCACCGCAAGATGTTTGCGCAACTGCGCCCCGGTCTGCACCGGCACCGTACTCTTTTCGATTACCAGGCGGTAGCCGGAAGCGCGCTTGGCAATGGCCCGCGCCACGCTTTCGATCGCGGAAAGATTCGCATCCCCATTGGGCAGGGGCGGAGTACCCACACAGATGAAAATCGCCCGTCCCCGCTCAATTGCCTCCTCGGTCGAGCCGAACGCCAGGCGTCCAGCCTCCCGGTTGCGGCGGATGATGTCTTCCAGATGCGGCTCGAACAGCGGCATGGCGCCGCTTTGCAACTGTTTCAATTTGGCGAGATCACTTTCACTGCAAAACACTTCGTGACCAATCTGCGCCAGGCAAGCGGCAGTGGTAAGTCCTACATAACCGGCGCCGATGACTGCAATCTTCATTTCTTGACTATACCTTTTTCCGGATTAGAGTCCAGGGCATGAGAATCAGTCTTGCCGGAGAACCTTACGCCCCATGTTCCGCAGCCGCCAGCGATTTGCTTTCCCCGCTGGGTTGCTTGGACGCACCTGCAACACCGACGAAGTTTAGGACCTCTTTCACTACGTGCGCCTGCTGTTCGGCTGTGAGTTGCGGGTACATCGGCAGAGAGACAATCTCGGCCGCGGCCCGCTCGCAAACTGGGAAATCCCCCTCCCGGTAGCCGAGCGATGCATATGCCTTTTGCAGATGCAGAGGAATCGGATAATGGATGCCGGTTCCGATTCCGGCCGCCTTGAGATGGGCGATCACGCCCTCCCGGTCGTCTGTGCGCACCACGTAGAGATGATAGATAGCCCGCGACCACGAGGGTTCGTGGGGCAGGGTGACGGCGTCAGCAGCCTCCGACAGCAGACGATTGTATTCGGCCGCGCGCTCCCGCCGGGCTGCGTTCCACTTTGCGAGGTGAGCCAGTTTTACATGGAGAAACCCCGCCTGCATCGTGTCCAGTCTTCCGTTATAGCCTTCAATGTCGTGGTAGTACTTCTTCGCCTGGCCGTGATCGCGCAACTTCCTGACCGCGTCGGCAAGAGCGGGGTCGTTGGTAGTCACCGCGCCGGCTTCGCCGCACGCACCCAGATTCTTTCCCGGATAAAAGCTGAACGCGGCCATGCGTCCGATGGAGCCGGCTTTCATCCAACGATTGCGCTTGCGTGAAAAGTACTCCGCTCCGTGCGCCTGGCAGGCGTCTTCAATCACCATGAGTCCATGCTGTTCGGCCAGAGCCAGTATGGCATCCATGTCCGCCATCTGACCGTAAAGATGGACAGGAACAATGGCAGTCACGCGCCGCCCACTGCGGCGGCTGATGAGATGGCCCGAGGCATCCACCTGGCATTGATTTTCCAGATACTCCCGCAGTTTGAGCGGATCCAGGTTATAGGTGCTCTGGTCGATGTCCACAAACTCACACAATGCCCCGGCCTGGGAAATCGCTTCAGTAGTGGCAATGAAGGTATGGGGCACGGTGACCACCACGTCGCCGGCTTTTACGCCGCATGCCATTAGCGCAAAGCGCAAAGCATCCGTTCCACTGCTGACGGCGACGGAGGAAGTGGTTTCGCAGAAAGCCGCGAACGCCTTCTCAAACTCCTCGACCATTGGCCCGCCGATAAAGCCGGCGGTCCTCAAAACTTGATGGAAAACGCTGGTCAGTTCCTGCTCCAGTTCGGTATGAGGGGTAATAAGATCGAGAAAAGGAACATTATTCGAAACACTCATTTTGTAACCTCCACGGTCTGTTCGATAGAACGCAAAACTCTGGCGGGGTTTCCGGCGACGATGCTGTTCGCAGGAACGTCTTTGGTGACGACGCTGCCCGCGCCCACAATCGCATTTTCGCCGATGCTGAGGTTGGCAAGGATGGTGGCGCCCGAGCCGATAGAAGCGCCTTTTTTGACCACCGTCTGCTCCACTTTCCAGTCGGCTTCGGTCTGCAGCTTGCCTTCAGTGGTGGCCCGCGGATAACTGTCGTTGATGAACATCACTCCGTGGCCGATGAAGACATTGTCTTCAATGGTTACGCCTTCACAGATGAAAGTGTGGCTCGAAATCTTGCAACGCTTACCGATGCTGGCATTTTTCTGCACTTCGACGAATGCACCGATCTTGGTCTCGTCGCCGATTTCACATCCGTAAAGGTTGATGAACTGCGAAAGCTTGACGTTGCGGCCAAGCTTTACGTCCGGGGCGATGCAGAGGTAGGAATCCATAAACTTAAAGGTGCTCCTCTAAATCCTGTCTGAAACTATCTTAACAACTGAGAGGGAAAACAGGTTGGAGCAAAATCGGGGTCACAGGTAGACCAGGGCGCCCCGCTGGCGAAGGGACTGGTCAGCGGCTTCGAGCATTTTGACTATTCGCAGCCCTGCCTCACCATCGTTGAATGGAATCTTATCGTGAGCAATGCAATCTACGAAGTATGCCAGTTCGTCGTGGAGGGCTTCGATCTGCTCCACCTGCGGTGACCACATGTCGCCGGAGCGGTAGTTCACCAGCATCTTGTACAGCCCCTGCTGGTTGGTGACGTCGATGCCCTTGTCGTAAATCTTGATCTTCTCGTCGACTTCCAGGTCGTTCCACACCAGCATCTTTTTCTCGCCTCCGATCAAAGTAGTGCGCACCTTGACCGGCGAGAGCCAGTTGACATTGATGTGAGCGATGATTTTATTGGGAAAATACAGGGTGATGAAGGCAACGTCTTCGAAGCCGTTGAGGTGGGTCTGTCCTGTAGCCACCAGCGCCTCCGGACTCTCTGTAATGAGGTGGTCGATGATGGAGAGGTCATGGGGCGCCAGGTCCCAGATCACGTTGACATCGTGCTGAAACAGCCCGAGATTGACCCGGGTTGAGTCGTAGTAATAGAGGTTGCCGAGCGCGCCCTCCTTGAGCAGTTGCCGGATCTTCTTCACCGCCCCGGTAAACAGAAATGTGTGGTCCACCATTATCTTCAAATTCTTTTTGGCGGCCAGAGTGATCAACTCTTCCGCTTGGGCGGCGGTGCTGGTGAACGGCTTCTCGACGAACACATGCTTTCCGTGCTCGAGCGCGGCTTTGGTCAACTCGTAATGCGTCCAGACTGGCGTGATCACGGCGATGGCGTCCAGATCCTTCGATGTCATCAGTTCGGCTGAATCACTGGTGACGCGCACGCCGGGATAGGCTTTCTGAACGCGCTTTCGCGATGTGGGACTCTTATCGCACACCGCCACAACCTCGGCCTTGTCCATAAGGTCGAGATTTCGTACTACGTTCGGACCCCAGTATCCGTATCCGATGACTCCAAACTTAATCATGACTCCACTCACCTGTTCGTTTCGTTTTTTCGGGAGATGGGAACACTCTTGCAGATCAGAGGCGGAAGAGACGGAACTAGTAAGCACCTTCACCCAGCATTGCACCCGGGGTACGGAGAATGATCTTCAGATCCAGCCAGGGAGACCAATGTTGGGCATATTGCAGGTCCAGGCGAACCATATCGTCGAATTTCACCCGGCTGCGGCCGCTGACTTGCCAAAGTCCGGTTATGCCCGGCTTGGCTTCGAGCACCCGGCGGCGATGCCAGAAGTCGTATGCTTCCACTTCGTAGGGAAGCGGAGGACGCGGTCCCACCAGTGACATTTCTCCACGCAATACGTTGATAAACTGCGGCAATTCGTCCAGGCTGGTCCGGCGCAGGAATGCCCCCAACGGTGTGATCCGGGGATCCTTGGTGAGCTTGTACACTCCGCCGCCGTTGCCATTCGAAGCATGCGGTTCGGCTTTCCCAGCAATCAACTTTTGGACGTACTCTTTGTGGTTGCTGGTGTCGTTGTTGGCATGCATGGAACGAAACTTCAGAAAGGTAAACGAGGCGCCGTGCTGGCCAATACGCCTTTGCCGGAAGAACACCGGGCCCTGCGAAGTCAGCTTGATGGCCACCGCGATCGCCACCCATAACGGAGAAAACACGATCAATGCGAACAGGCTGCCACCGATGTCCATGAATCGTTTCACCGAGCTGAAAAGCTTCCGCGACGCGTCCCGCTTTTCCAGATCGGGATACAACCTGGGATCGCTGGAGCGCTGCTCGTCTTCATGGTCCCAATCCTCGGGAAACAGATGGAAGGACAGGCTCACCTGATTGAATTGCTCGAAGCTCAAAGTGCTCTTGAGCGTCTCGCTGACACGGGTAATCATCGTCCCCAGGACTGAAGCCCGGTCTTCGAGGCCAATTTCGGTGAACATCACACCGACGACGCGGTTGTGCTTGTACCAGCCGGTCACGTCAGTTTCGCGAGTAGAAACCGAGAGGGCGGCCAGGATGGTGGCCAGAACCTTGGTAGTCCTTTCCGACGGCACATAGCCACCCATATCCACCAACATGAGCAGAAAAGGTTTGCGGGAGCGTTCGCTTCGCTTGCGCTCGAGAGAGATCATTCTCTGAAACGCCTCCTCGCTCAGCGTCACATGTTGCCCACTCGCGGGCGCTTCCGCCAGCAGCGGACTCAAAGTCGAACCGTGGTTTGAACGTCGTACATTCACAACTCCCTCTTTCTGTCCGGCGACTTGGATTGACGCGCCGGATCCATGACAATGATTTGCTTGAGGGGGGATTTGCCGAGTTACTTGGAACTACTAGGGGAGCGAAATCTGTTATTTTTCGGGGAGGTTAGTCTGCGCCGCGACTGCGGAGGGAACGTAGCGGGCGTAGTAGTCTTTGGACGCTGCTTCTCGTGAACTGTTCAACAAAGCACCAATCAATTTCGATTGTTCAATCGCTTCCAGGCCACGCTGCAACTCCTGTTTCTTGGTAGCACCCTGCCGGGTCACCAGCAGCACACCATCCGCCAATCGCGACCAGATGCTGGTATCGCCCAGCGGCAGGACCGGAGGGGAGTCGATCACGATCCAGTCGAACCAGGCGGTGAGCTCATCCATGAGCGTCGCCAGACGGCCCGATTGCATCAACTCCAGCGGATTCTTTGGCGAGCTGCCCGCCGGCAGAAACCAGCATCCCGGACCGTCCAAGCGATAAATATTCCGCATGGGGCCGGGCTCACCCTGCAACCAGTCGCACAGCCCGGGGAGTTTGCCCAAGCCGAACATCTGGGACAGCGTCGGCCGCCGCAAATCTCCCTCCAACAGCAAAGTCTTCTGCTGCTGTCTCCGGGCCAGGGTGCAGGCCAGGTTCGCAGCCACCATGCTCTTGCCTTCCTGCGGAATGCTGCTGGTGATTAACACCTTCTTCAGCGGGCGGCTCTGCCGCATCTGGCGCAGGCGAATACCGAGAAAACGAAACTTCTCCGCTGGCAGGCTCTCGCGATCCACCAGGCAAACCAAACGGCTTAGCGGAGGCACCACCACCTGCAAGGCTGGAAGTTGATCGAAGGGTGCGGAGGCCGATTCGCGAATGTCGATTTCTACCGGGAAGTCGCGTGGGCTGGCGCTGACGGGCCGCACGGCAGTCTCGCGTTCGCCAGCGGCCTTGCGCTCCGCCGCCTCGATTAGTTCAGTTGCGATGGACAAAGCCGGGGCTTCCGATCCTGACTGTTCCGCCTCGGACCGTTGCAAAGCGTCAAATATATGGCTCATGTTTACTCACGCGGGCTGCCGCCGGAGGTCGTGTTTCAAGATCATCCAACGGCTTTTGCAAATACGAACACAAATCGAGCAGGGTCTTGGCGGCGCTGCGCATGTCACTTTCCTCGCCCGCCCGGGGTCTTTCGATCCGCGGCTGGTGCATCACGTTCAGCCGGAAGTCTTTGGCGATGTCGTCAATCACGTCGGGGGTGATGCTGCGCAACTGCCGCGCATACCCGGCAATCAGCGCATTTTCACAGATGGTGTTGATGAGCCGGGGAATCCCGCGCGAATTCTGGTAGATGCCGGTGACGGTCTCAAGAGGAAACACGCTGCCTGGAGTGCTGGCTCCCGCCAACTGTAAGCGGCGTTCGATGTATCCCTTGGTTTCACTGAAATCCAGCGGCTCCAGGTGAGAACGAAGCGCAATCCGCTGCTTGAGCTGCCGGAGTCCAACCGAGTCCAATTTCTCATCGAGTTCCGGTTGTCCCACCAGCAGAATTTGCAGAAGTTTATCGTGCGCCGTCTCCAGATTGGTCAGCAGGCGAATTTCTTCAAGAATGTCGGCCGAGAGGTGATGGGCCTCGTCTACCACCAGCACCGTGGTCAGTTTCTTTTGCGCCCGGCTGATCACATAGCTGCCCAGGTCAAGCAGCAGTTCACCCTTGTTGCGGCCTGCCGCCGCCAGGCCAAAATCACTCGCCACATATTCCAGAAACTCGACTGGGGACAG
>Ga0070764_10000335_pt1 | contig 18042 bp, 22 predicted proteins | sample HubBroMetageWRM4_FD_67287 | JGI IMG/M metagenome (GOLD analysis project Ga0070764, IMG submission 67287) | Warmed soil microbial communities from the Hubbard Brook experimental Forest, New Hampshire - Hubbard Brook CCASE Soil Metagenome WRM 4 | ecosystem: Environmental > Terrestrial > Soil >... | reverse complement strand
GCCGCGCAACTCGCGGGACTCTCACATTGGACGATCAGGAAAAGGTGCCAGACCAGACTCCTCGCACGCTACCGGTGGTTTTGATCCACGGATATCCGCTGAGCGGCGCTTCGTGAAAGAAGCAGGTTGCCGCGTTGCTAAAAGCGGGACATCGCATCATTACCTACGACCGCAGAGGCTTTGGCAAATCTAGCCAACCTACGGAAGGCTACAACTACGACACCTTCGCCGAAGATCTTCATAAACTGATTGTGCATTTGAAGTTGCAGGACTTTACTCTTATCGGCTTCTCCATGGGCGGTGGCGAGATTGCGCGCTACTTCGGGAGGTATTGATGGAAGGGAGCGGCCAGGCTGTAATCATCGGCGGCGTGCCTCCGAATTTGCTGCGGAACTCTACAACATCCTGGCGTTTCACATGACGATGTCACCGGGCACAATCGCGCCTGCACTGGTCGCCTGCGTGTTGTGGATTTTGGTTTTTCCTGCAGTACCGCGAAAGTTTCAAGGGCATCTTTACCGCGAGGGCTGCGACGCAGGCATAAACTGCGTCGCAGTATGAGAGGACACTCCGGACCACCCGCCATTGCGTGACATCGCCGCATATGCTGAGCGCAGTAACGCTTTGCACGGCCCTCTATCCAACAAGCCAATTATTAGGGAACCTGAACTGGTGTTACCTTTCTTGAGGCTGCAGATGGCTCCCGTCCCAAGTACGTCGTTTGCAAGGCGTGTATTGCTATCTCTACCGCGCTACTAGAGATCCTTTATCGGTGATTAGCACTACATTCGAGATCGACTGCTTCCGCAGCACCACTAACTGCGTTCCCTCAGGAGACCACCCAAAATCTGCAATTCGCTGGGGCGCACGCTCAGTCAACACATAGCTTGGCTCTCCGGTGAACGGCTGCGCCAGCAAAGACCATTGGCCTCTCTCCACGATTGGATAAACGATCGCCCTGCCGTCCGGGGAAATATGCCACGTAGACAGGGGCCACCTCGGATCGATAGTCAACGGCTTTGTCGGCGAACCTGGATGGGCCAGATCGTATAATTCCGCAAGGGTCCGTTCATCTTGGGGTTTTTCTCCGGATACCCGAGCGACAGCCTCCTTACTATCTTTCGAAAACGCGACTGTGGTTGTAGGCGATCCGGTCAAAAGCTTCCGAGCTACGCCCCCGCCCAAAGGCGTACTCCAGCCAATCAGGGAATTGCCCTCAGACACGGAGTAGTTGACCGTCCCACCGACTACGCACTGCGGATCTCGGACCGCCGGGCCGGTTGTTAGACGAGTCAAGTCCGCGCCATCGGAGTTCACGCGAAACGCCTCGGGGTGGTCGGCACCCTTGGGAACTCCCGTAAAGACGAGCCTCCCGTCGGGGCAGGCAGAGATATATTCGTCAACTCGAACTTCGCCCGCATCGATGGGCGCAATTGTCTGCTCGACGCGATCGTACAAGTTGATTCGGTGATGACCGATGAAGGCAATGTGGCCCGCGTCCTGCCATGCCAAGGCAGCCGGCGATATGGGCAAACTCGCAGTTGTTATCGGAGTCACTCGATCGTCTTTATAAACCGAGAGTTCGGGATTGATGGTGGTGGAAATAGTGGCAAAGCTATGGCCATCGGCCGAAAGCGCAACTGCACCGTAAAAGCTCAGATCGTTGGTGATAGGAATGATTTGTCCCGACGAAAGATTGAGTAGACCCAACTGGGCCGAGTCCGATTGCTGTGTGAAATACGTGGCTACAAGTCTGGAGCTGTCGGGCATCCATGCGAAGAAACGATGAAAGCTTAGGCCCGCAATAGGCAACACCGTGCTGACCCGTTTCGCACTCAAGTCGTATAGCCGAAAGCAGGTCTCCCTATCACTACGGATTTCGCTCCAAGCGATCTTTTTTCCATCTGGCGACCAGAGGGGGTTACTAGCCGGAGAGATGCCCTCATAAACGATCACATCTCCACTGAGATCCCTGTTGACCACATGCATCTCGACGAGGTGGTCCTTGACCTCCAGAGCCTCGCGCAGATAAACGAAGAGCTTTCCGTCAGGAGAAAAACTTGGCGCGCTGTCGACATCTCGGATCAGTGCCCGTGGCGTTCCGCCGAACACCGGAACCGTGTACAGCGTGTGAATATAGACTCCGTCTTCCGAGGTTCGCGAAAAATAGAGATTGTTGCCGTCTCCCGAGAAGGCCAAGCCGACATAGCCGCCTCCAAAAGGAGGCAAGATCTGAGTCTCCGCATTGGTGGGAATGTTGCGCAGCCACAACGACTGTTGGCCTTTTATCTTCTTTACTATCGCTAGCGTTCGGCCATCAGGAGACATAGCCAGGGTTAACGCATCGCCGCTGTCAGTGATCTGGCGCAAGCTCACCACAGAGAAAGTATGGTTACGAGGAATCAGTCGCCATCCCACGATCGCCACAAGTACAATTAAGACAGCAGCCCCGATCCCCCACATTTTCGCGCGACTCGCAGCTTTCTCGGCGGTCACAACTTTCGACGAAGGTAATTCCGAAATCACTCCCAAAGATGGGCCCGCATCCTTCGATGAAACAGTCATCGAGCCAGTAGGCTCTGTCTGTTTAGGACGATTGGAAGCCGTCTCTCGTTGCAACCGCTTCAGGTCCGCCCGAAGGTCCGCTGCCGACTGATAACGAAAGTCCAGGTTTTTCTCGAGAGTTTTGTTCAGAATGCGTCCGAACTCGGGAGGAAGGATGGGATTGAGTTGCTCGGCCGCATGGGGATTATGGTTGAGGATCTTGTCGAAGATCACAGCATTCGTCGTACCGGGGAACGGGTGGCACCCTGTCGCCGATTGATAAAGAACAACTCCCAAGGAAAACAAATCCGTGCGCGCATCCAGCTTCTCTCCTCGTGCCTGCTCCGGCGACATATAACCGACGGTTCCCAGCACTGCTCCCGCACGGGTCAGGGAATTCGCAGCCGTTGCCTCATTGTCGGCAGCGGTGGAAAATCGCTCCTCTGCTTCCGCAAAATGTACTTCAGTTATTTTTGCCAATCCAAAATCAAGTACCTTCAACTGGCCCGAAATCGTTACAAAAAGGTTCGCCGGCTTGATGTCGCGGTGAATAACCCCCCTGCGATGAGCAGCGTCAAGTGCGTCCGCGGCTTGAATACCAAGGTCGAGAAGCCGATCCAGAGATGCTGGCCGAGCGAATAGCAGTTTATCCAGGCTTCCGCCGTCGAGCATCTCCATCGCAAGGTACGGGCGGCCCTCGTGCTCTCCAAATTCGTAGATCGTGCAAATGCCAGGATGGTTCAAGGCCGATGCCGCACGTGCCTCGCGCAGAAAGCGTTCTAGCGTCGCCGCGTCAGTTTGTTTCTTTTCTGGTAAAAACTTCAACGCCGCGCGCCGGCCTAGCGTTACATCCTCCGCCAGGTACACAATCCCCATGCCTCCTTCGCCGAGAGGCGAAAGAATGCGGTAGTGGGAGAAAATCGAACCTGGCACGATCTCAGCCATTGAAGCTTAGACGGATCTACGATTATTGAACAATCTGCAATTGTTTCCCGTGTCTTCGTCCTGAGTTTGAAGTTTACACGATGCCTTAGTCATCGTAGTCGGCGAATGTCGCAGGACACTGATGACAATGACGAGGTCGAGGTTGAGAGAAGAAAAAGCAGAGACGCTTTGCAGAATCAATCATTGACGAAATCAAGCGTTTATACTCGCACTGCAGAGAATTTCTGCCTTAATTTCCCGCTTGATTAGCGAAGGATGCTCGTTTTCCGCGATGTTTTGCTTGAGAAGTTGGACTCCGGAGAATGGACTGCCCTCGAACTACCGCGCTTTAGTCCGGCCTTTGTCTCTTGCGCGCTGCGAAGGAGTCCGACTTGCAACTCGCCTGGCAGCGCAGGTTCGGCGATCAGAATGCGAATAAATTGCGAACGCGGATTGACTTCATCGCGCATCGCTCATTGGCAGTTTGGTAGAAAAACTGGAACTGCGGAGATCGGACCATTCGTACAGCTTGAGCTTATCAATAAGCCCTTCCAATACACCGGGCGCGAGTTCGATCAGGAGACCGGGCTTCGATTCTACCGGCTCCGGTATTTTGATCCGGGCGTTGGCCGCTTTATTTCTGAAGACCCGATTGGTTTCGACGGAGGCGTAAATTTTTACAGGTACGTACAGAACAATGTCACAGATCTAATCGATCCTTTTGGATTATCCTCGCTAGTTTTCAACCGCGCGAACGGAACGCTGACCCTCCTGGACAATAATGGCAACGTTGTTGCCGTCTGTACTGCCGCAAACAACGCAACTCGAAGCAGCAACGGCCCATGGCCGAACGGGACATATCCCTTCCAGAGTCACAATAACCATCCGCCCGATCCAAACGGGCCGTACGGCTCTTACGGAATCGATGTTTTTGATGTTCCTGGACGGACTGGCATGGGCACTCACTCCGGGCGTGCGAACAGCGGCGGGCCTAACCATCCAACTCTTGGTTGTGGGCGAACCACGGACGGTTGCATGAAAACAATCACGGATTGGCAGTCGCACGATCCCATGAGACAAATCACGATTCAGTAAACAGCTAAAGGCTCTCAGGTGGGAGCCGTGGGAGGATATCCACATGCGTCTGACCTCGTTCCTTATCATTCTGTTTTTGATGCCCAGTGCCGTCGCCGACGATGCTGCAACTAGGAAATGCACCCAAGCGGAGGCAACGCAGGCCGAGAAAGAGGCGAATTCGCTCCGGGATTGGGATCAGGTTTATCGTTCATACAAGAAATTTTCGCAATGCGACGACGGTGCGATTGCAGAGGGATACAGCGATTCGGTCACGAAGTTACTTGCAGACGATTGGAAGAGCTTCAATCGGTTCGTGGCGCTCGCAAATCGAAATGGGGATTTTAGGGATTTTGTGTTGAAGCACATCGACGAGAGCGTCCCCGCAGATAGGCTGGCGAAGATTGTAAGCAACGCCCGATCCGAATGTCCAGGAGGAGGTCGCCCTCTCTGTGCCTTGGTTGCGAAGGCTGCGGGAAAGTCATAGCCGCAAAGAGTGCCCTGGCCTTGGCGTTTCCCGGTCTGCTGGTGCGTGAGTTCCTAGGAGGTGGACAGGTGAATATCAACGACAGTGTAGTCAGCCAGGATGGGGCGTTGAAGGCGACGCTGACAGCGTTCAATCCCAAGACCGGCCAGGGGCGGTTGAAGATCGAGGAACTCAAGGCTGAACGCGGGCGATTCTACGTGACCGTGACCTACGGCGAAGCCGGACAGACGAGGATCGATTACAAAACTTACGACCTGAAAAAAGCCTCGGAGTATCCCTTCGCAACCAACCGTGGTGACGCCATCAAAGAGATCACAATCGTCCGGGTTCCGGCTGACTGAGCCACGATGGCGAAACTTAAGAAGGGGAAGTTCTATCACGTTCTGTGTCGTCCGTTTGATCGTCCCGGTGCGTGGCGCACGCTGATCTATCGGGGATACAACCGCACAAGCGGCAGGCATAAGTTCGAGCCAGGGGGAATTACAGTGAGTCCAAAGAAGCTGCGCCAGCGTGTCCACCAGACCGCTGATCTGCTGGCCTCTCCCCCCGCCGATTCCTTCCTGATGCGTGCCTGATTCCGGCACCGTTGTGGCCCGGAGAGTTTTTCTTTTAGCTGCGATCTGAGGGGGACGAGCCGCACGGGGAGGGTCCTGGCGGGGTCAGTTGAGCGGGTTACTGTGCGGTATCCGGGAGAGTCAAAACCTGCGCTGCCTTCGGCATCGGCTGTGCCCATCCGCCTGCACCGCCCGTGACCGACATCGCGCTGATACAATCCCCGCGAGGGGATCTGATGGCAAACATGAATAATATTGTTCGGGTATTAAAGAAAGAGCGGGATCGGCTGACGAATCAACTTCAGGGGGTCTCTGCGGCACTTTCGGCATTCAGTGCTGCTTATGGAAACCACAACGGATCCCGCCGCAAACTTTCCGCTTCTGCGCGGGAGCGCATCGCCGAAGCGCAACGTCAGCGTTGGGCAAAGGCGAAGAGTGGGCAGGCAAAGAGCGGTCCTGGCGCACCGAAGAAGCGACGAACACTATCAGCGGTCGCCCGAAAGAAAATCGGAGCAGCTCAACGGGCGAGATGGGCGAAAGTGAAAGCTTCACAAAAGACAGTCGCTAAGTAAGAAGCAAATGTCAGTTTTGCCTACGAAACAGGAGCCCGCTATCCACTAAAGGAAAGCGGATGTTCTTGTCTGTGCGGAATTTTCAGAGCAATGCTGAAATTTGGAAGTCTCTACTGAAGCGGATTACTTTGGCTGCTCGATGTACTTGTGGCATGCTCGCGATTGAGTATGCGTACACCGATGGAGCGTTGGTGATACGGACGCACGCAAGCAAAGTCGGAACGTTTGTTGGTGGTACTAAGAAGTCACAGCGCAGATCGCTTATCGTTCTGATGAATCAGGTAAGCCGACGCGGTGCAGAAGATCTTGGAAGCGCGAGTCGGCGTGAAGAGGATCGAAGCCTGACCGCAGCAGCACGCCCGGGTTAAATCGCTCCTGGTAGCCTCTTTCGAGCCAGGTCATGGCTTGGTCTGCATCTCCGAGAGAGGCATAGATCATGGCAATCTCAGCAGCATTCGAGTAGCCAGGGTTTGAACGCTTTTTCAGGTCGTTAAGGAGAGTTACCGCCTCGCTTCTATGGCCGGATGCGACATAGGCGCGAGCAAGATTAGCTATGCATGTCGGGCTATCCCCAGAAAGCTGGACCGCTTTTTTCAGTTCCGCGACGGCTTCAGCATTCATGTGTTTTTGAAGGTACGCCTGCGCAAGTTGATTATGGGCGAGAGCAAAATTAGGATCCATGTCGATTGTTTTGCGGCTCTGTCGTATGGATTCATCATAAGAGTGCGCGAGGCCAAGGAGTTCTGCCAGATCGGCGTTAATGATAAGCGACAGGGGATCCAGGTTCTGCGCTTTCTTCATTTCCGCAATTGCTTCGTCAAATCGGCCCAACAGGCTCAAGTGCCACGCATACCAATGGTGAGCAGTCGCGTATCCTGGATTTAGTTCAATGGCATGCTGGAATTCCTTCCCGGCAGCATCCAAGTCCCAGTCGAACCCATCCAAGACGAAAGCAAGTGAGTTGTGGGCTTCGCCGAGCAAGTTGTCCAATTCTAGAGCTCTAATCGCTGCGGCTTTCGCTTCGGGGAACGCTTCCTGCGGACTCATCACTGCGTACTGCCAATCTCCCAAAAGAGCATACGTGTCGAAAGCCGATCCGAAGTTTAGGTATCTCCACAACGACGACGCGAACGATGGGCGCTGGGTTCTGACGTAAGGAAATTTCGGCCTACCGTCGTCCAATCATCTTCCCGAGACGTCATCTCGCGTATTTTCCTTATTTGCGGCCTGCTTTGACACTAAACGGCATCGCACTACCGGTGTGAACGACGCGTGATTGTGCAACCCGAAGCTATCGTCTCGTGAACCACGATTAGGATAGGTCGGCTTCTCGCTAGTGGTCGATCGGTTACCGCTAGCGCGTTATCACAACGAGTTCGGAAGCATTAGTTCCGGGTAGTATTGCTTCAACGCCACCACTAGGAGCGAATTTCCTGATTCTGAGCAACCTCGGACGGGATGCCGGGTTCGGGGGACGACCTCGAAAAGCAATCAGAAGCAACGATAGGGTTCTTCACGAACTCCTGCTATGACTCAATCCTTCGGCTGCAATGTATCCTTCGCCACGCATACCATCGCTCCCAAAACGCCAAACATAATAGCGAACGGCATGGCCTGGCCAGGAACCATTCCCATGTTTCCGCGCCCGAGACTCATTGCGAACCCCGCGCCAGCCCCCACAGCCATGCACACAAGAATGATGACTACGTTGATGACTTTACCTTTCACTTCCTGCCCGATAGAGATGGCGAACGCAGAGCCCAAAAGCAACGCTGCCAACCAGATGCCCGTCATTTCATTTTTCTCCGGTAACCCAGAAATATTACTACTCCAATGACCCGAACCGCCCGCCTTCTCCAACTTTCTCAAAGATCACAAGCCGCATCGCACGGACGAGGTTTTGCGCGAGGTCTACGGCTCGAAACACCTGGGAATTGCCCGGATCGGAGCGCGGATTAACGATTTAAAGAAGCTCGGGCACGACAACGTCGGTTATCACGACCCGCAGAATCGGAACTGTACGTTTACAAACTCATCGCGTCGCAGGTGCCGGTGATGCCGCCGGCATTCGAGAAGCCGCCCGAGCCGGTCGAAAATAAATCCCGATCACTTTCTAAATGAAAACAAAAGCCGAGATCAAAAAAGAACGGGCTGAAAATCCTCGAAAAAGAGAAAGGTATCTGCTTTCAATGCGGGAAACTTCCGAAATGATTTCAACTTCTTTAGGCAGGCATCCTGTCGAACACACGTGCCATGAAAAGGAGTTCTGTGAGGCGTGTTCTCTTGGGCAACAGGCGGCGGATTTGGCAGCTGAAGGCATCGGCATCGAGGGAATAGATTTTTAAACAAATTCCATGAAACGCGTCCGCCAAACCTGCGTCGTTCTTATCCTTCTCCCCCTTCTCATCATTGCCACCGCCACGCTCGTTTGGGGACGCGGCGAACCCCGTTTTGTGAAGAAGGTTAGGAATTAATGTCTTTGATAGCCATTTGCCGAATATCTTCGAGGAGGAGCGGTTGAATCAGAAAATTCCGCTTTACCCCCGTCCTTGAGCTTTGTGCTTGCCTTAGCCCATCCTTTGAAAATATCAAGCTGCGTAATTACGGCATCGCTCGTAACGATGCAATTGTTAATCGCGTTATAGACCTGTACTTGAACCTTGTTGAATTCATCCATCGTTAAGACACCCTTGTTCTGAAGTTGGAGCAGCTCCCCAAACGCTTCCGTCAATGCCGACAAGAGCTTTTGATATTCCTCTCTCTTGCGGTCGGCGATCCAGTGTTTTCTATCGTTTCGATTCGCGATGTATGCGCCCACGAAAACACCGATGAGTGGACCGATAACCGTCCAAATCCCTTTAGTGGCGTTCATAACGAGCGGCCAGTTCATAGTCCGCAGATTGCGCACTTCACCGCTCCTTCCTTAACTGTTTCCACACCTGGACGAGCGTCTGTATCCGCTTTGGCGTGGGGAGTTTGTTGAAGACCATCCCACAGTCCCGGTGCGTGCGTTCATAAAATTCCCGGAGCGATTGGAGGGAAAGCCAGGCGAGTGTCCGCCGGAGTTCGCCCAGTTCCTTCGGTGAAAACGGCCGCGTTTCCTCGAACTGATCGGCCCGCCGACTCATGGGCGAATATTCTAGCATGGCGAAGAAAAAGGGAAGATGATAAAATTGACGCAAAGGAGGAATGAAGGAGTCTGATGTACAGCGCCAAATTCTCGACGACCTAACGCCCAGGGGGATTTTTCATTATCGAAATAACTCAGGCGCTTTCGTTGATTCGCAGAAGCATTTTTATCGTTTCGGTGCTGTAGGTAGCCCTGACATAGTTTGCGTGATTGCAGGCCAGTATGTGGGGATCGAGGTTAAGCGTCCTGGAAGGAAGCAATCGGAGTATCAGAAGGAATTTCAGACGAAGCTGGAACTGGCGGGAGGCCGGTACGTTTTGGCCTACTCATTAGATGACCTCATGCAACAGATTTAGGCGCGTGACATGCTCTCACAAAACACTCACCAAATTTCGTAAAACAGCGGGTTTGGTCCATTGCAACATCATGGGTCTCCCCGACATTGCTTTTCAGTAGGCCATAATGCATCCTCATTATTTGATTTCGCTCAAACGTGTTCATACTGAGGTTCAAATCTCGGAGGTCCGCCTTTAATCTTGCTTGCATATCACCAAGCTTTGTATCGTGCCGAAGACCGACTGCGTGTATGTAAATCCTCAGCAGTTCATCCGATCGAAAACGCACCCACTCGATTGTGCTCCCGACGCCTTCCATCCCCCTGCATTCGTCCATAGCTGCGTTGAAAAGCGCGTCCAAAAAATTGACGTCTCGGGAAGTTAGTTCCTTTAAGATTATTGTGTACGACGGCAGCACCTCATTCTCTGTAGTGTTATGGGCGGCGTTCGCCAAGAGACTGGCCCATCTATCTTGCAGGTCATCGTCTTCCTCGTTTGATCCATTTTCGATGATACTGCCGAGAAGTTTGAGCGAAACTTGTTGGGGTTCGATCCGCGCTCTTCTCAAAAACTCTTGAGTTCGTCCGAGAAGCCGCAATCGACGCCTATGACGAATGCGTTGCACGGACTCCTTAAGGGCTAGACCTACCTCTTCTGCCGCTGGACCAAATATGGCTTGGATGAGATCACTCACGGGCTTCATTGCCCCCTCAACGATAGCCTCGGTTCCCGCTTTTATGAGTTCAGCACCGTCGTCCGGCATAGCTCCTCTTGACCAGCCTCGCCGCTATTGTACGATTTAATCATCCCACCTCAAGCATGAATTCCAAGAAGTCGGCCGAATGTAAGCGCGGCGACCATAAGGACTGCGACGGCTACATCCCGCGTGGATTTGATGAGAAACACGACAGGCAATGCCAGTGCGAATGTCACGGGTCGACGCGGGAGCGGGAATTCTTTTCAGAGCACCGGCCGGGCGGACTAAGGAAAACTACAAGGAAATGACCTCAAGGAAATTCAAATCAGCTTTGCGATTGCTAGCCACCGTATTTCTGACGTTCGTGACGGCGGTTGTGATTGTGGAAATTCTGGCGCATCTATGAGGTATTGGAGGAATATACGCGGACCGTCACCTGATTGATATTTTGATGCCGCCAAAACTGGTATGTCCCAGGGACTTTTCGCCGAATATTGGGTAATGCATCGGAACTGTGTTGGGACCGTTCAGCTCGCATCGAGTGTCGCTCGTAAAGGTCAGAGGGACTTCCCCCTTCAGTTTTACGGGAAACACTTGGTTACCGCAGGTCAAAAACACCACATCCTTCACCCCTGCTTTGTCTAGATTTATACCATCCAAATTCCAATGAAACGTAATTGGTTCCCCACTCTGCGCGTCAATCTCTTGGGCAGCAATAGGAACGTTCTTACTCGTCGCATAGAATCTCAAGAGCACAGAGTCCAACTGCGAGCCGACGGGCGGCGCGACCTGCTTTGCAACATCTGGTTGAGTTGGTGGTAATTCGATCGGCGCAGGCATTTGATTCTGGACCGTTACATTGACAGGCACAATCACTTGAGGTTGCTGGGGATCGTGATGGCTGCCGGAATACAATCTAATGATCGCTACGAGGACTGCTCCGACGCCAGATGAGCCGAGAAGTATTCGTAGCCATGCGCGCCCTCTTCTCTCGCGGAAACTTATCTCTGTCATAAGCACGTCATTTTAGCCGATTTATCCCCACTTGCCACCGGACGACAAAGTTGTAGAGTTAAGGAAACACCCGTCGTAACACTACCAAAATCAAAACCAACAAATTCATGCTACGAGCCCTCGCGACATGGTTCGCAAAGTGGAAATACATGTGGAATAAAGAATCAGACGCAGGCACGAACACTTGGAGCGCCCGCGTCGCCAAGCGGAACGCGAAAATATCCCGTGATCTGATCGTCAAAATAACAGCCGAAGCGGACGAGCTGGATGCGCGGATCAAGCACGTTGCCGATATGGAGGAGAAAGGGTTTTGGCTTTGCGAAAACGGCCATGAGCGAACAGATGTACCCCTGGTTCCGCAGGACGAAGGCCATGAGATTCATTGTGGCTTTTGCGAAAAGCAGATGAAACTCGTCAAGCGTTCAGAAATGACCGGCCAGGAGAAATACGAGTCCGACAAGGACCGTAAGGACGCCGAAAAACTTCTTCCCGCCCGCCGCGAGGAAATTGCTAATAAGGAAGCCGCCGCCGAGCAGGACGCGACCGCAAAATATTTCAGCACCCAGGCAGAGTCATCACGAACGCTGGCGGATGCAATTCGAAAACTCTAACCATGCGCGAAATCAAATTCCGGGCGTGGAACACGCGCGAACAATATATGACCTTAGAGGCGTTGGGGCTGAACGGCGAGGGCACACAAAGATTCCAGAGCCTCACGCACAATAGCCTGAATTTGGAGACCGGCGAAATCGTTTGGATGCAATTCACCGGCCTCAAGGACAAGAACGGGAAGGAGATTTATGCGCATGACCTTGTTGCCATCGAAATCGATACTGAGTTTGGGAAGATGCGTGTGATGGGAGAAGTTGTTTATCACATTGCGGCGTGGTGTGTGAGAGTTCTAAATAACTATGACGAGGAAAAGCCATTTTATGAGTTTGAAGTGATGAACATTATGGTTTAAGCATTTGCATGGCGAGAATCCTTTCCAAGTCATCGGCAACATCTACGAAAACCCTGAACCCTTGAAAGCATGAGCGCGGAATTCGCACAACAACTGAAAGACGTGGGATTTCTTTCGTTTGAATTCCTCCAGCGCGCGTTTTACTTTTGTTCTATGATTTCCCCCGGCGAGCCGACAGCTTTGCTCTGATGAGCCGCTTTTACATCGTCTGTCTGTATTTCGGGGAGTGTTTCCTCCGAGTCCTGGAACATCGACTGCTGGAGCACTCTTATATGGGAGTGGGCTATGGCAAGTTGTCGGGAGCACGCGGCGGCATCCCGAGAGCCGTCCACGACACGATTTTTAATCTCTTTCAAGTAGGGTTGTTCTTCCGCGAACAGGTGAGCGATGCGCCGGAAATGGTTGTCTACCCAGTTCGCATTCGAAAATACTACCCTTAAGTCACCGGCTAGATGCCGTAGGATTGCCTTAGTTAATTGTTCTGTTTTGACCCGTTTGCGATATTCGAATACGGCGAATCCTGCTGCGATGACCCCCACCAGCGCGCCGAGCAGACTCGCCACCACGCCTATTCCATTCCAATCCGACATACGCAGTTCCTCGGCGTAAGGATACCATTCCGCAAGACCTTGTTCGGAATTCGTAACAAACCAGAACGGCTAACATGGAGACAATCAGGACCTATGGTATTGTTCGTCGCTGACTACCCAAACAAGGAGATGGTTGTATATGGCATGGCGTTCGTCCGTACTCGTGTTAGTGGTGGTATCCCTGTTCGCAACGACCCTTCTTGTCGCACAGGGGCCGACGCTCACTAAGGCCACACTTAAGACCACCACAAAAGATGATGACAGAGATCGCGACACCGCGATTTTCGTACAGGTCACCGAGAACGACGCGAAGACGGAACTTGCAAAAGTGGCGTACGCGGAAGTTGGTGGACAGTACGGATACGCCGATCACACGACGCACCAGTTCAACTTTCCACCGGTAAAGATGGGAATACCAAAAAGTCAATGTCAGAATTTCAAATTCCGCATGGGTATTCAAGCACATGGCGGCATCTTCGGTAACGCAAAGTTCGATATCAAAGTTGAAAATTTGCCGATCATAACCGGCCAAGGCGGGAACGACCGATGGAAATATGACGCATGGCTGATTCTTACGTTCAGCGACGGTACGACCTTAGTGCGAGACAAGCTCGATCAGACATCCGAAAGCAATGGCGGAAAGCTCGTCTGGGATAACCTTCAATAAAATTTTGGGCTTGACCGCATTGACGAGTTCATTAAACGCCTGGAGACAGACTTCCGTATAATCGAGCTGTGAGTGCCAAAAAGTGTCCGATCTGTGGAAGAGTGGCTCCGGTTGTGCAGATGTGCGAAGAAATTTCTAGGCCAGTTGCGGATAAAGACAAACCGCTTCAACGGAAAGAACCCGCCGGAGCAATTGCTCGAAACTTCCTAATTGGGTGTGCAAATCACGGCAAGCAGCATATTCAAGCGATGGGCGCCCATCACGTTTCGACGATTTCCAGTCGCGGGAGAAGAGCCAAACGAAACAATATTAACCATTAGTCTTGCCTATTTTTTCTCCAGCAGTAAAGTGAAGGAAACCTCCTCATCCTGCCATGCCCGCGCTATCAACCAAAACCAAGCATTACTACCGACAGCGTATCCGCAGCCTTTTGGTGCAGAACCCGATGATATCGGGCGAAGGAATTCGCCAACACCTCGAAGCGCAAGGCTTAATCCTCGACCAGCGTCACATCAACAAGCTTGTGGCGTATCAGAAAGCGGCGATTCAAGAGATGGAACGGGCGCTGCTGCCCGTCGTGCCGATAAAGCCGACGACGGACAAAGGGAGCCAGTTGCAGGTGGAAGCGCCGTACATCAAGAACGGTATCGTTTTATTCCCGCGAACCGGCTGCGAAGAACTGCTCGGCCAGATTTTCAATCTCGGCGTCGAATCACATGACGACCTGGCGACAGCCTCGCGTGGCTCATTCAAGGCTTGGTGAATCAGGGCTTGGAGCTGCCAAAGATTCAGTGGATTGAAACGTAATCATTCATCCCGTCACTATACCTAGTGAATGTCGCTAATCCGGCTCTCCGAAAGGACAAATACTATGGCAGGTCGTGAAAAGGAACTTTATTTTGCACACTCACTCGATATCGCATGGATCATCGCCCTGTGGCACTTCATTCACGGCGGCGATCCCCTTCGGGAGGAACAGACAGCTGAAACTACGGAACTGCTTGCGAGGGGACTTGTCGGGCATTTAAGCGGCCCGAAAACCGAGGCCCCGAAAGACGCCGTCGAAAAGTTGGCAAAGCTCGGTATTAAGGTCATCGTGCACGTGGATGGCAAGCCTATCGAGATCCGAAGTACGAAAGAGTTTTATGAGATCAACTTGCGAGGGCCTCTGCAAAAAACATGCGTCGGCCTGAATGACGGTTCAACGTTTTGTTGGGTAGGGCGTTTCTCGCCGCCGTGGTTTGTGAAAGCCCAAAACGCGTGATTCAACGGAGAGGGCGGCACTCACCGCCCTCATCCTTTCAGGAGATAGGACCGCCCGAAGATTCAGCGGATTGAGGGGTAAGCTCACTACTTATTCCTAATTCCCTTCGTATCGCGGCCTTAGCCTCGATAAATCTCATTAATCTCTCTATTTTCAGTTTTTCAAAAACTTTCGTTGTCATTCTCATGCGAATCTAGCCGCGTTTGGGTTTGCTGCGGATCTCGGCGTATTTCGTTTCGGCCTGACGCCCGGAACGTGGTGTTCTTGCTCTTGCTGGGTCTGGATGCTCTGCTCGATGCTTCTGCCGAAAGGAGATCTAATCGCGATGGCGCTCATTACCCTTCTGTTGGTTAGTGAACGTTTAGAACAACCCAAAGCTCCCGCCTGGGGTGTGCGCGGACTGGGCAAAGCAATACGGATTCTAGCTGTACAAGCTCGAATTCGCTTACAGGCAAAAGTTTTGCGCCCTTCCGTGCTTTCTGGGGAATCGAAAGTATGACGAAACTGAGCGGCTGAGGTGAGATTATCGCGTTGGTTCGACGACATCTCAAGACGTGTTAGGACACCACCATCAGATCGGCCAGCTTTGACAATACAGCAATTTAATTGCACATTTTGCGACACGGCTACAACTCGATCCCGTGGAGGAGGAAGCCTCACTCTAAGGAGCAGTCGTGATGGTCAGTTTGCAAACGGGAGCACACTCTCGCTTCATCGAGAGGGCCGCGGCTCGTCCTTAAAGATTGGCGAGCCGGGTTTGAAGGGGCAGACTATAAGCCGTGCCTGATTTCGGCGAAACAAGGCTGAAGTGCGTATGTCGAAGGGCAGGGTTGGAATGTCTGATCCGTAATAAGGACGGCGGACACTAAGATTCACGCTCGTGATCTTAGGTCCCGATTTGCCCGGAGGGTGTTTGCCACCTTGTTTCTTGGCCGGTGGGTCGTCAAGTGTTGAACAAGATACAAGACCTCTAAAGCCGGATCGCAACAACAATTTCTGCCGTCCGATATTTTTATTGATTTCCACAAGTAGGTTGATCTATTGTGCTGCCCAATCAGTGAGTAGGATTCCCAGAATCTACTTGACTTTGTCACTGTCACGGCGGCAAATCCTTTTCACTGCTTCCCCTACCCAGTGTTGAGCGTTGTTCCGGCGTGGTTAGACAGAAACCGTGTGGGCATTCGTGTGACTACCGACGAAGCATTGCGCCGGCAGGTGGGTCATTAGGGGACTTGTGTGATGGGACGTGTAGGAGTCAAGCTCCGGACACGATGAGAAGGGGAGAGTCTAATGTTCAGTAGAATTCCTGCAGTAGTCTTCGTTATTGCAATTCTGCCAGGCGGCTTTTGCGCGGGTGCGCATGCTCAGAGCAATTCGTGCGTAACCATTGCGGGATGTGCTTGGTATTCCTTCAATAGCGGATGCATACCGAATTTGCCGAAGACGGTCTTTGCCTGTTTCAATAGTGGGCCATGGTCCGAGCAATGCTCTGCGAAAACACCGGCTTGCGCGCCTGCATCTAGATGTCTTACCTGCAATCAAGCCAGCGTGCCGGTTGATCTCGCCACGGGGGACACATACTTTACAGAAACGGATATCAAGGTCCCAGGATTGGGAGGGGGGCTTGCTTTAACGCGGACCTGGAATAGCATTCCTTTGGGAAGCGACCTCGGCATATTTGGACCTCACTGGACATCCAACTTTGAGGAAAGCGTTTATGCATCCTCAGACGGTTATGTCTACTATCTTCGCGGCGAGGGCAGCGCTTGGGCCTTCGGGTTCACAGGCTGGGACGGCTTCGGAAATCCCACATATGCGCCGGCAGGACCAGCGAATCAAGTCGCGACGATCATTCAATATAACCAAAATCCGAATAATGCTACGTGGGCCTTGTTATTGCAAAATGGCGAACAGCGCGTATTCGACTTCAATAGCGGTAAGCTGTTGTCTGTCACCGATCGCAACGGCAACTCGACGTCGTTGGGCTATGACTCATCCTTTCGTCTGACGTCAGTTGCTGATTCCGCGGGCAGGCATCTTTATTTTTCGTATGGTCTTCCATTTCTCGTTACGAGTGTCGCATCCGATTTTGGCGTTTCACTCTCTTACAGCTACGACACGGTCGGTAGACTGAGTCAAGTAACCGAGCCCGACAATTCAACAATATCATTCCAATACGACGGGCCTTATTCCAACCTCATCACTGCGGTTCTCGATTCCAACAATAAAGTGTTGGAATCTCACACCTACAACAGTTGCGGGCAAGGTCTTACAGCATCGCGTGCGTTGGGCGTGGACGGGATCACCCTTTCCTACCCTCTTTCCTGTCATCTCGGGTTTTTAGCTGCGCCGTAGAAGCCGGTTATAAACCCAGGGGCCACTGCTTCTTCGCAAGACATTGCCATCTTAGGAGTAGGTTCCGTGAGAAACGCGCTTCGTCCCTGCATATGTTATCTGCTCGTTGCCATCCTGAATTCCATCGCTCTGCTCTCCGTCAACGCAGCCGCGCAGTCGCCGACGATTACAGGCATATCCCCGTCGAACGGAGTGGTCGGAATGGAGGTGCACATCAGCGGAAGCGGGTTTGGCGGAAGTCCTGGGAGCAGCAGTGTTTCGCTAAACGGGACGAGTGCCGTCTCCGTAAGTTGGAGCGACTCGACGATAGCGATCATCGTTCCGAACGGAGCTTCGACTGGGCCGATCTCAGTGACTGTTGGAGGGCAGACTGCAAATAGCGCTTCCTTCACCGTCGAGCCTCTACCGTCTGGCTGGTCCGATGCCGATGTGGGATCGGTAGGTACTGCGGGAAGTGCGAGCTTTGGCAATGGCGTTTTCACCGTAAACGGCGCTGGAACTCAGATCAACGGAACAGCGGATTCATTCAACTTCGCCTATCAATCGCTTTCCGGGGATGGAAGCATCGTGGCACGCGTGGTGAGCGCAACGGCGGGAGCAATGGTTGGAGTGATGGTTCGAGAGACCATGGACCAGGGCGCAACCAACGCAGCCACAGTCGACCAACTTTACGGTAGCAGCAGTCTCGTGCAGTTTGATTACCGGTCGACAACGGGGGCGACCACCTCCTCGGTGGGCGACGCGTGGATCACATTGCCGTACTGGGTGGAGGTGGTGAGGAGCGGGAGCACGTTCACCAGTTACACGTCGGCGGACGGGGTGAACTGGACGCAGTTGGGATCGAGCCAGACGATCAGCATGGCGACGAATG
>Ga0070764_10000331_pt1 | contig 18114 bp, 11 predicted proteins | sample HubBroMetageWRM4_FD_67287 | JGI IMG/M metagenome (GOLD analysis project Ga0070764, IMG submission 67287) | Warmed soil microbial communities from the Hubbard Brook experimental Forest, New Hampshire - Hubbard Brook CCASE Soil Metagenome WRM 4 | ecosystem: Environmental > Terrestrial > Soil >... | reverse complement strand
CACGCTCGCGCCAGGCGCACCGGCGACTGCCTCAGTGACGCCCGCTCCAGCCGCGCCCGTCGCCCCGACCACAGTCGCCGCAGCGACACCCAACATCGCGCCGGCTGCAGCGGTCGCTACCGTCCCAGTGGTCACGGCTCCGACGGTGGCGGCGGTACCGATGCCTTCGGCTGCCGCACCAAACCTACCTGCCGCTGCGGCGATCCCCGCTGTCGCAACGGCCCCGGTAACGCTTCCGGCTAGTTACTCATCAGCCTCGCCGCCCCCACCGCCGAAGGGAGTACGGGCCGACGTGTTGCCAAGGAACGGCCAGAGCCAGGAGCAGCTCGCCAAAGATCGCTACGAGTGTTACCAGTTCGCCGTCAAACAGAGTGGCTACGACCCGATTCACTCAGGGAGCGCCGCGCTCCAACAGCAGCAGTACGACTATGACCGGGCGCAAGCGGGATGCTTCGACGCGCGCGGGTATTCGGTACGGTGAACGCGCTCGGATGAACGCGCCACCGGCTACGCACTTCGCCCTGGGGGTTCCGCCCTAGGGCTTGGCGCTCTCCGCCTCTTCCGCCTGCCACAAGGCGTCCACGTCGGGCTTCGCATTCGTATCGATGCCCAGCCGGAGGTCTTTGTAGTTGAACAGCGCGTTGTACAACATCCGGTACTCGCCGAAGTTCTGCCAACGGTAGACCGGATTCGTGGCAAACAGGACCACCTGCCCGGCACCGACCTGGAGGTCAACGACAGCAGGTCGATGTTTGATCTCCTCGGCTCCGGCCATCAGGCCGCTGAGTACGCTCTTCGGGCCACCGGGGAATTCCATCAGGACGTTCGGCTTGTCGCGCAGCGGGACCGACAGCAGCGCAGACGACGCCCAACGCACAGGCATGGTCTCCTCGGTGTAGCCGTAGAAAATCGGATTCTCCGGCCTGACGATCTTGGCCGTCACGATCGGACCGGGTGCATAAAACGCCTTGGTGGGGCGCTCGACATTCATATCAGGGGTAATGCCGAATTCACCCGGGACGGCGCTCGCCTCGCCGAGCGTAATGAGAGTACCGCCCTCCTCCACGAACTTGCGCAGCTCGTCCAATCCATCGAGGCCCATGCCGCCGCGGATGTCGGGCGATGAGCCATATTCGCCGAGGAATTTGAACTCCGCGGTCTTCGTGTAGGGCAACGGCTTACCGTGCATGGGAATGTCGAAGACGATGCCCTTTGCGGACCGTCCCTGGCTGGGGATGATGATGATGTCGTAACGGCCATGGAGATGGCCCTTCTTGAGGTCATCCTTCAAGATCAACGTATAGGGGGTCTCGTACTGGTCGAACGCGTACCGCACCCAACCGACGTTTTGCGTACTGCCCCAGGTGCTGTAGACCGCGACACGTGGCAGTGCGATCTTGTGAGTCGGCACGTTGGGCTTGTCGGACAGAGCCATAGCGGTAAGGCCCAGCGGCTCCACCGCCTGTTTCAAACGCGCGTAGGCGCTCCCAGGAACGATGAACGACCCGGCAGGGACTGTGCGACCGCCGGCGGTGAAGCTCTTCTGCGCGACGAGGATCGCCACGTCCTTCAGCCGGTAGCGCAGTGTGGCGAAGTTGACTGAGCCGAAATCCAACACGGCGTAGTTCGCCGCGCCACTCGCGTCGATGGAGCCAGCCGGCTGGTAGTGATCCACGGGCTGTACCGGAATATCCAAGGCGGCCAGGTCCGCGCTGCCAACGACTTTAACGTGCGCCATCAGCCCCATGGTCCAGCCGGAATCGTCATAGGTCTTCAGCGTGGGCTCAGGCGGCTTGGCATTCGGGTAATCCTGCTTCTCGAGCAGAATCTTCGCCAGGCGGCCGTACGGCTGATTGCGTTTGATGACGAAGGAGCCCTCGGGAAAGCTGCCCTCCTTCACTTTGATCGCCCCCGTGGCACGGCCGATCTCGATACCCTGCAGGCGTAACAACTCCACGACCCGCGCTACGCGCGTCATGTCGGCTTGATCGCCTGGGATAACGTACGCGTACGGCGCCTGCGTGCGGCCGGCATCGATCGAGTTCTGACTCTTCTTGTAGAAGTTCTCCAGGATCACGTTCGGAAACATGGAAGTGAGCTGCAGGCCAGTCAGCAGCGCGGTTTCCATGTAGTTGGTGTTGTCGCGCATCGACCATTCCACGCTCTTGTAGGGCGGCGACGGGCGATACCACTCGCGTGTCGTGTCATCACCGAGGTGGTAATCCTCTCCGGCTCCCGGAACGGGCTTGACGTGGCGCACTTCCGTGGTGGCGCCGCCGTTACCAAAGGTCTCGTAAAACCGCACGATGCCGTTGTGATTGGACGACATGAAGGCAACATAGCCCGGCGACCAGGCGTCCACGAATCCGTGGTTCCACACTCCCGGCATGCCGTACTTCAATAACTGCGACATTTCGAAGTTGGCGAACCACGGCAGCTCGCCGAAGAGAATGGGATCGAGATTGGGGTTCTGCGGCGCCTGGCCGCTGAAAACATATAAAAACGGCACCGACTCGTGCAGGTCGTGCATCACAGGGGGATGCCACTGCAAGTAGAAAGCGAGCAGGTTGCGCGCGCTCAGTCCCGAGTAATTGATGTCACGATTGTCGTCGTGAAAAATGTACTTGCCCCAATAAGGCGCGCCCGGGACCGGATCGAGGTCGTCGGTATCGTCGATCTTGTTGCGATAGTACCAATCGGTGTAGCGATCGCGACCGTCGGGGTCGCTGGCCGGATTGATTCCCACAATGACGTTGTCCCGGATCTTGTCGATGAGGGGGGAATCCTCGGTCACCAGGCGATAAGCCAGCTCGACCAGCATCTCCGGCGGCCCGGTCTCGGCACTGTGCAGACCACCGAGTGCGATATACAGGGGCTTGGTTTGCGCAATGATCTCGTGTGCCTGGGCTTCGGTGAGCCCGCGCGGATCGGCCAGCTTGGCGAGGTTCTGACGGTTCGCCTCCAGGCCGTTGATGTTGGCTTCCGAGGAGATGAGTACGATGACGGTCGGGCGCCCCTCCTCTGTCTTGCCGGTCTCGATGACCTTCACGCGCGGCGATTTTTCCGCCAGTGTCCGGTAGAACTTCAGCAGGTCCGCGTAGTAATCCAGCTTACGCGGCGCGCCGATGTCGTGACCGAGAACGTCGCGCGGCGAAGGCACCGTTGAGGACGTGGGCAGGTGGTCTACGAGCGAGCTGATGAATTCCGGCTTGGTGGTCCACTCTTTCGCATGCTGCGCGAAAGTGGCATCCATGGCCTGGGAGTTGGCTGGCTGGGGATTACCGGTCTGGGCGTCGAGCAGCGCAGGAGCCACGAGTCCTAATGCAAAAGAAACAATCACAAACGAACGCATGAAAATTCAGCTCCCTTACGGCTTCGGCGGTACCAACTCACCGTTGACCTTGTAGACTTCGCCACCCTTCATGACAAACTTCACCCGCTCGAGCTCGGTGATATCGCTGAGCGGGTCGCCGGAAACGGCCACGATATCGGCGTAGCGCCCGGCTCGCACGGAACCGATGTTCTCCGTCGCACCGATCAGGTCTGCCGCGCTCCCGGTCGCCGCGATGATGGCATCCATCGGTGTCATGCCCGCCTTCACCATCAATGCGAACTCACGAGCGTTCTGGCCGTGAGGCGCGAAACTCATATCGGTTCCGAAAGCGATCTTTACGCCGGCCACATAGGCGCCATGAAGATTCTGTAGCGTGCGCGGAGCGACCTGTAACGCCTTCGCGGCAGAGGACGGCGGCAATTGCTCAGGATGTGTGCGCGCCAGTTCGGACACCGTGGCGGCAACCAACAGTGTGGGGACGAGGTAGGTGCCGTGCGCCTTCATGAGAGCGTACGACTGCGCATCGGCGTAAGAGCCGTGCTCGATGGAATCCACACCCAATCGAACGGCGCTGTCGATAGCCTTCTTTCCATGAGCGTGAGCCGCGACTTTCATGCCCAACGCGTGAGCCGCCTGCACTACAGCGGTAATCTCATCGTCGTCCATGAGTTGCTCTTCCGGATTGTCACCGATGCTGAGCACGCCACCACTCGGCATTATCTTGATCAGGTCAGCGCCGTTCTTGCGCAGCAGCCGTACGGCCTTGCGCCCGTCGGCCGGACTATCGACCAACGCGTCGCCCCAGTGAGGGTGCGAAAGGTCCGGATCGAGCCCGTCGCTGAGGTCTCCGTGGCCGCCGGTCGGACTGATCGCCTCACCCGACACCCACATGCGGGGACCGACAACGAATCCCTTGTTGATGGCCCGCTTCAGGGCGATATCGGTGCCGCCAAATGCCGCGACGTTGCGAATGCTGGTAAAGCCCGCATACAGAGTGCGACGGGCGTAAAGGGTTGCCTTCAGCTCATCGTCGAGCGAAGTCGAGGTCACCGACTCGGCGACGGTGTTGCCCCCATCGGCCTGCATGGTGATGTGATCGTGACAATCAATCAGCCCGGGCAGAACGGTGGCCGTCGACAGATCGATAACATCCGCGCCGGCGGGCGTGACGAACCCGTCCTGCACACCTGTTATGCGATCGTCATGGATGACGATAGAGACCTGTGCTCGCGGCGACTTCGACACGCCGTCGATCAGGTGTCCAGCATGAATGACCACATCTTTGGCGAATGCCGGCGAGCTCTCGCACAGAGCGAGAGCGCTAACGATCGCGGCAACGACCGCCCAACGTGCGCGCATTTAAAACTTAAAGCTCTTGCGGAAATTCAAGCCGAGCGTCCGCGGCCTCTGGCTCGTCACCGTGTTCTCGCCGAGCGAGATCGCCGAGGCCTGCGAGTACGTAATCGCCACCTTGCTGAAGACGTTGTTGACGTAGAAATAGGCCCCCCAGTCCTTCTGCGGGCTCTCCAGACCGATGCGAACGTTGGTGAGCGAGTACGCGGGCAGCTGGGTGTCGAAACCGTCGCTGTTGTTGAATTCCGAGAACGACTGACCGATGTAACTCTCATCGATGCGGGCCATACCACTGAAGTACGACGTCAACGGCATGGTGTACTGCGCGCTGATGCCGGCGGTGAACCGCGGCACGTAGGGAATGTCATCGCCTCGCACGCCCGGGCCCAGGACGTTGGAGTTGACCTGGTCTTCGGTCAGGTAGGCGTGGGATATGGAGGTGTTGGCCTGGATCTGCAGGTTTTCGAGCGGCTCGGCGGTCAGGTCGACCTCGAGCCCTTTCACCCTGGCGGCGCCGGCGTTCGTGATGAACGAGAACGCGCCGTTGGGAGTCTGCCCCTGCACCTGCATGTTGCTCCAATTGATGAAATAGTAGTCGATGTCGAACTGCAGCCGATTGTCGAGCCAACTGGTCTTGGTGCCGATCTCGTAGTTCCACAGGCTGTCGGAAGAATACGGTGTCAGCGCGTTCGGCAGGCCCAGCACCTGGTTGACGCCGCCCGGGCGGAAGCCCTGCGACGCGGTCGCATAAACCAGCAGGCTGTTACTGAACTGGTAGCCGAGGTTGGTTTTGGTGACCCAGCCGTGCTGCGAGGAGCTGACCTCGCGAAAGGGAGCGTCGGAGGCGCCCACGAGATCGAGACCCAGTGGCGTCGAACCCCCTACGTCGCGCGTGTAGTCGAAATAGCGGGCACCAAAAGTCAAGGTCAGGGCGTCGGTCAAATGAGCGGAAGCCTCACCGAAGCCGGCGATCTGCTTCAGATGGTCGAAAATCAGGCGGGTGTAGACGTTGCTCTGGGGTTGCGGCAGGAAGGCGCCGGTCGTTGGATCGGCCAGCACTTCGGAATTATTCGCATGCGTGGTCCGGTCGGACCAGAAGCCGCCCACCGTCCAGTCGAGGAAATTCTTACCTTCCGAGGACAGCCGGATTTCCCCCGTCGGGTTGTAGATAGTCTGGACGTCTACCAGCGCGCTCGGCACCTTCGAGGCGACGTACGCATTGAAAGCGGTCTGCTGAGCCGGGCTGCAAGGATTGCCACCACCGCGGAAGAAGGCGCAGTCGTCCGGATTGTTCTCGTAGTCCTCGATGAACGCGCTCACGTCCCCGGCATCGGAGGTTTTACGCTCGGTATCTGAAATCACCGCGGTCGCGACGAACCGGTGGAAATCCCACCGCGCCGTCAGATTGTAGATCTGCAGCCGGTCGGTGACGGTCGCCTGGGTCTGTGCGAGCGAGTTGTAGGGACCGGCGGAGGCGTACCAGGTGGGGTCCTGGCCATCGACGTACTGGTAGAAGTACGACCCGTCGACGGTCAGATCCTCGAGCGGCATGTAGCGCAGCAGGAGCCGGCCGCCGTCGTTGTGGTAAGTGTTGATGTTCTGTTGGTTCAGGAAGGTGTTGTCGACGTAGCCGCCCGCGTGTTCGCTATAGATCACGGCACGCGCCGCCAGCATGTTGCTGACGATCGGAATGTTCACCATGCCTTCGGCATCGTAACCGCCGGTGCTGCCGGAGGTATTCAGGGCGTCCGCATCCACAGCGGCTTCGTAGCCGCTGAGATCGGGCTTGTTGAAGATCACGCGCAGCGTGCCGCCCATGGAACCCGAGCCGTACAGCGTGCCCTGGGGTCCGCGAAGAACTTCCACTCGCTGCACGTCGAACAGCTTAGCCAGGGGGGTCGACCCACCCGAATCGTTACCCGACCCGACCGCCCCGCTGACCGGCGTTTCGTCGTAATAGATGCCGACCGTCGGCTCGCCCACCGAGCGGATGCCTCGAATGTTGATGCGGGTGCCCGCGGGTCCGGCATCCTCGAACGTAAGACTGGGGACCGCCTGGGTGAGATTCGTCAGGTCCTGAACGCCCGCATTAGCCAGCGATGCGCCGGTCACGGCGCTGATGGAAATCGGCGTCTCCTGCAGGCTGGTATCGCGCTTCAAAGCGGTGACCACCACCTCTTCGATGCCATTGGAAGGTGCGGGGGCGTTATCGGCCGACACCCCCTGGGCCTGGGATTGGGCTGCCACCCAACTGTGACAACCCAACAGGACCAGCCCGAAGACGACAGGACGGGCTGCGCTCAAGCTCTTAGTCATGAAACTCCCCTACGACGGCGTGGTCCGCTCTTCTGAAATAAAATATACGTCAGATTTTCGGCAGCACGCCTTACATTATCTTTAGACTCAAAGCATCGCGGGGACAGGCATCGGTCAGAAAGGGTCAATCTTGCCGGTGGTGAAGTTCGTGATCTTCCCGCTGCTGTCCGCGGTCATGGCGGCGATGACCTTGAGCAGCTTGGCGATTTCCCGGTCCAGAGGGTCAGCGCCTTTCACATTGGCCATGTCGGACTTGCTCGCCACGAAAACGGGTTGGACGAGGCTCACGATCACACCCTGTGGCTTCAGCTGGATGGCCAGCAGCGCCATGTACTTGTTTAGAGCAGCCTTGCTCGCGCTGTAGTTCAAGGCAATGCCATTCGGCAGCGGGTTGCCGAACGAGCCGGCACTGGACGTCACCGAGATGATCTTCTTCTGCTTGGAGTGCTCCACGTTGGGCAGGAAGGCCTGCGCCACACGCATCGCCCCCAGGGTATTCACGTCGAAGTCGCGCCGGGCCGCATCGAAATCGAGCTTGTCGAAAGGTGTGTTGGCCGCCGCCATGTCGGCTGCGAAAGTCGCTTCGACCGCGGCGGCATTATTGATGAGGACGTCGATCGGTTGATCGCTGTATTTGGCGGCCACGGCGCGCACGGTTGCCGAATCCGAGACATCGAGCTTCTCGAGAGCGACCTGCGGATGTTTGGCGGCGACCTCACCGAGTGCGGCGAGCGCCGGATCTCCGGCGGCGTGGCGCGACGTGGCGATTACATTCCACCCCTTATCGGCGTACTGCTTGGCCAGCTCGAGACCGATGCCGCGGTTGGCCCCCGTAATGAGCACCGTCGGTGCGTCTTTCTTGAGCGCCGCGTTCGCTGCCAGGGGCAGCATGACGAGGACCGAGAGGATAAAAGCCGATCTGATCATGGGCACGTCCGTCCTGTAGGGTCGAGGACGGCATTTTAGGGCAGCCGTGAACTCGACGGTGACCGGATAGTGGTTGGACGGCGAACAACTGCATTCCGTAACAGGGCGATCAGCGCCACGACCTCACGACAGCTCCTGAAAGTCCTCCTCCCAGAATTCCAGCTCATTGCGGATAGCCTCCGCGGGACGGCCAGCTTCGGCCTGGCGTAATTCCACCCGGCGGATCTTTCCCGAAATCGTCTTCGGCAGCGGCGCGAACTGCAGCCGGCGGATGCGCTTGTAGGGCGACAGACGCGTCCGTCCATGCTGAAAGATCGACAACGCCGTCTGCGCATCGGGTGAGGCGCCCGCCACCAACTCCACAAACGCCTTGGGGACACACAACCGCAGTGGATGGGGCGACGGCACGATAGCCGCCTCGGAGACCGCGGCATGCTCGATCAACACGCTCTCGAGCTCGAACGGGCTTATCCGGTAATCGGACGACTTGAACACATCGTCCATGCGGCCAACATAGGTCAAATAACCGTCGGCGTCGCGCGAAGCAATGTCACCGGTGTGGTAGTAACCATCCGCCAGCGCTTCCGAGTTGCGTTCAGGATCGTCAGCGTAGCCACGCATCAGGGCGAGCGGCTGCTGCGCCAGGTCGACACAGATCTCGCCTTCATCCGCCAGGTTGCCCTGCAGATCCACGAGCACGATGGGGCAGCCGGGTAACGGCCTGCCCATCGATCCGGGCTTGATCCGCAGACCGGGTGGGTTGCCGATCTGGGCGGTGGTCTCTGTCTGCCCGAAGGCATCGCGCACGGTGATGCCCCAGGCGGCCCGCACCCGCTCGATCACTTCAGGGTTCAACGGCTCCCCGGCGCTAGTGGCTTCTGCGAGCGCCACACGCCAACTCTTCAGATCCTGTTGGATAAGGAGGCGCCATACCGTGGGTGGCGCGCAGAAGGTCGTCACGCCACAGCGCGCCATCTGGTCGAGAACCGCACGGGCATCGAATCTCTCGTAGTTCAAACTCAGTGCGCACGCCTGTGCGTTCCAGGGCGCGAAGAAACTCGACCAGGCGTGCTTCGCCCACCCCGGCGAGCTGAGATTCAAGTGCACGTCGCCGGGCCGCAGGCCGAGCCAATACATCGTCGACAGATGTCCGACCGGATAGCTCACGTGCGTATGCGCTACTAACTTCGGTCGGGCCGTGGTCCCGGAGGTAAAATAGAGAAGTAACAGATCGTCCGCGCGCGTTGGGGACGCGGCTTCGAAGTGCTCCGGCTCCGAGCGAGAGTCGTCGTAGGACAGCCAACCCGCTTTAGACTCCCCCACGGCAATACGCACCGTCGCGGTCCCGAGTCCCTCGAACCGCTCGGCCAGATTCGAAGTCGTCACGACGACCCCCACCCGCCCTCGTTCGAGACGATCGAGCAATTCCGTACGCTCGAGAAGCGTAGTCGCAGGAATGATCACGGCGCCCAGTTTGATCGCCGCCAACATCGTCTCCCATAACGGGACGACGTTCGCGAGCATGATGAGAATCCGATCCCCGCGCCCTACTCCCTGCGCAGCCAGGAAGTTGGCAACCTGCGAGGAACGACGCGCCAACTGCGCAAAGGTCAGCGACTCTTCCGCACCTCCGCTGCTCACCACGCGCAACGCAGGGTTATGGTTATCTCGCGCGATGACGTCGAAGTAATCGAGGGCCCAGTTGAATTCCTCGAAGCGCGGCCACTGGAATTCGCGGCCGGCCGCGGTCAGGTCCTCTCTGAGACGCAGCAACAGGTCGCGAGCTGCAATGAGTCGTGCGGAATTGTGCATAGCCCCCCCCCTTGGTCCGTCTCCCGATTCAGGCCAGCGAGGGGTCCCCCTCACGGCTCGCCCGCCAGTCATTATAAAGACAGACCCCCATGCTCAAAGCAACCCCACTCATAAAGAGTAGGCCCCCAATTTGCAGTACCGACAGCAAGTCCTCCCTGCTGAACATACCGGGCAGGATGACTGCCGGAATCAGGGTGACATAGTGCCGGATCTTCACCTGCTCCGCGGTCAGATTGACCGCCAGCGTACGGTGCCCCAAGACGATCAGCACCAGGCACATCAACAGCAGGTGGTTTCCCTCCAGGCCAAGCCGGGTGCACAACAGCAAAGTCATCGCTCCGAGTGCGACGGCCGCAAAAGCAGCCCGGGCCTGTTGCCGCTGACTGCGAGTGGTGTTGCGTAAGACCTCCACCCATAGAACCGATTGTCCGAATGCGAACGCCAACAGCGTCGCGACAAACTCGATCGACATCGCCAGGGTGGGCGGTGTCCACAAGCCGTTGTTCATCAGGACCCACCAGACCCCGAGCGGCACATTGACGACGACCCCAGCCCACACGCGGAGCAACTCCGGCGAGCGGCTCGAATCTCGCCAGGCCGGGACCAATAGAATGATCCAGGCCAGCAGCATGACCGAGACGATTACCGCGCCAAACGTCGACTGCACACTGTTGTCGCCAAAGATAGCCACAAGGATGCAGGCCGCGAAGGCGATCGGTGCCCAACCCAGCCGCTGCCAGGGGGATAACCTTCGTCGGGATTTATTGAATCGATGGCGTGGCCAGTCGACGAGGGCGAACCAAAGACCGGCGAGCACGAGACCACCGACACCGCCGATGAGGAAACCCACGGCCGAGTTGACCCATAGCCGCGGGCCGAATATCTGTGCTTTTGAAGCGCCTTCGAGCAACCCGAGCACTGCCAGGAAGCCGGCAACACGAATCCATTCCGGGCGAATGTGGGGCTGCGTGAAGTACCGGCTCCACCACTCCTGTGCACGAGCGTCGAAGGTGCCGGGAACGACGTTGCGAAACGCTTCCAACGCCGCCTGCACCGAATTGTCGAGACGCAAGCACACCAACTGAATCCAGAGCCACACGGGTTGTGGCGGACGGGTCAAGGCGCGATAGACGCGGGGTTCAGAGTACTGCAGTTGCTCGAGGCGCCGCAGGTTGTCCGCGTGTGCTACGAGCGTCCCCACGCCACCGCCCGCGACCGACCTCGGCCGGTCACGCCACTTCCAGCGTTCGATCACCGTTTCTAACAGTGACTGCGTACGGGGCAAGGTCTGGGCGAAAAAGCGTACCATTGCCGGCTCGAATTCGAGCTGCACGGTGAGGTTCTCGAGGGCTGGCGAGGTCAGGCAGGCTTCCAACAGGGCGCGCAGCTCGTCGGAGTTTGGCGTCTGGGACGTGGTGGCGGCCTTCTGGAGGGCGACAAAGTCCGCGCGGAGTTGGTCGAGCGCGATGGGCCCGGCAGGCGCCGGGGCCACAGAATTCGCCATTGCCGCGTCGCCGGTTGCTTGCACCGGGTCTCGCGGACCGTGCGACGGCAGCGGCTCCTCCGCGGCAGCCACTGGCGCCGCGACAGGCGCCGGCGCGAGGCCGGGCGCAGGCGCCCCCGCCGACCGCGCCAGCATCATCGCCTGCTCATACGCCTGTCGTAAAGCGGCAAACCCGGCCGGGTCCTTCTCCGCGTCAATGCGCTTGAGCAGCGTCGCGTAAGCTCGACGAATGAGCGTTACATCCTGCGTCGGCCCAATCCCCAGCACCGTCCACAAGGTTGGCGTACTCATAGATAGCTCTCGCCCTCGAGCTCATCCAACGCCGTGAGCAGATTCACTCGCGCCAGCTCGATGTCGCGCGACTCCTGTGAGTCCAGCACGATCTCGAACTGCCTTAATAAATGAGCAACCATCTCGCGACGATCGCCCAGAAAGTGCTCATAACAGCGCGCAACGCGAGCCAGCGCGGCTCGATTCGCATCCGTTTCCCGTGGGGGCACCTTCAAAGCCGCCAGGGCGACGCGACGCGCTTCGATCTCCGCGGCAGTGAGGTCGGACTGCGCGCCGATAATCACCAGCTGGCGGGTCTCCCCGGTCTGCGGAACCTTGACGTCGACTTCGAGCAGGCCGTTGATGTCATAAGTGAATCTGACTTCGACCTGCACGAGGCCTTTTTGCTGCGGCGGCACGGGAATCTCAATGGCGCCCAACGCAATGTTGTCCGCGACCCAGGGAGCCTCTCCCTGGTACACGTTGAAACGTACGGTTCTCTGCCCAGCATCCACGGTGGCAAATGTCTTGAAGCGGCTCGTCGGCACGACCGTGTTGCGCTCAATGATCGGCGCGAAAATTCCGGTTCGAATCGAACCGTCGGGACGGCGCTCGCCCACATCGACGCCGAGTGTGTACGGACAAACGTCCGTCATCACGACTTCCTTCAGCGCTGCGTCTCGTGCCTTCAATCCCGCCTGCACAGCCGCTCCGAGCGCGATTGCCTCATCGGGGTTGGGTCCCATGCCCGGAAATCGCCCGAACATCCGGGCCACGGCACGGCGGACGACCGGCATTCGCGTCGCCCCACCGACCAACACGATTTCCTTCAGCCTGTCGGCTTGAATGCCCCCATCGCGCAGGGCGCGCAACACCGGCTCACGCAACCGGGTGAGCAGCGGCTCGCACAGCTTTTCGAAGCGCTCCGTATCGATCGAGTGCTCCACTTGCTGTTCCTGCCAGGTCACGGTCATCGTAGCGGAGGGTTGCTTCGTCAGCTCGCGCCGCGCTCGCTCAGCCTGCTCGCGGACCCTCTCGTTGAGGACCGACTTTTCGCGATAACGCGGCCCCAGGGAGGATCCCTTGGCAGCGTAAAACTCCTCAATCAACACCTGGTTGAAATCCTCGCCACCCAGGTGGTTGTCACCGGCGCTGGAGCGGACTTCGATAATGCCTTCGAAAATCTCCACGATCGACACGTCGAACGTGCCGCCACCGAGATCGAATACCAGGAACTGCGTGTCCGCCGAGCGCTGGTGCAGTCCGTGGGCCAAGGCCGCCGCGGTGGGCTCGTTCAGCAGGCGCTCGACTTTCAGCCCCGCAAGCTCACCGGCGTGACGGGTGGCCTTGCGCTGGTGGTCGTTGAAGTATGCGGGGACCGTGATGACGGCCTCCGTCACGGTCTCCTTCAAAAATGCCTCGGCATCCGCCTTGAGACTACGCAGCACCAGCGCGGAGAGCTCTTCGGGACGAAACGTTCGATTCAACCCCAGCGACGCCACCCTCTGGGTGCCCATCCATCGCTTGAAAGTGGTAGCCGTCACTTTCGGGTGTGTCACCTGGCGCTCACGCGCCGCCATGCCGACCAACACCTGGCCGTCCTCGTCCACACTGACCGCGGAGGGTGTCAGAAACGAGCCGAGACTGTTCGGAACCAACTGCGGACGACCGTCCAGCCACACTGCGATTGCACTGTTGGTGGTGCCAAGATCAATGCCTACGATCATTCATTCCTTCCAAGGTCGACGCGACGCATCATTTTCAGATACTTCGCGACCGGGCGTCCAAGACTTCCCGCGAGTCCCGCTAACGGCGGCCCCACCCGAGCCTAAGTGAATGATTTAGAAGGATTCGTCCCGACCGGGATGCTCGGGAGTGATGAGCGGCTGGAGCAGGTAGTTCCGCACCACCTCGGTGTAGCCGCCCCGAACCACAAGGTCCGGGTCCGTCACCGCGCCGCGCATCCGCCGCCAGGCCTGTGGCAGCCGGTGCCAAGGCAAGCGCGGATGGGCATGGTGCGCAATATGGAGATTGTTGTTTAGGAAAATCAGGGACCACAACGGATTGCTCTCCACCACCCGTGTACGGCCGCGCGGATTGCTGTCGGCACGGTGCTCGGCAAAGGAACGCAGCTGACTGACCGCTACACTGGGATAAACCACCAGCGCCGCATAGACCAGCAACGATATGTGACAGACACCTACGACCCACGCGAGGACCGCGGCTATCCAAAAGAGATGTAGCGACCAGGCGAGAACATGGCGGCTGTCGCCCGCGCGCAGCTTGCGCGCTTCGCTGCGCCAAAAAGTCCCGATCGCTACGGCTGGGCCGATCGTCATGCGTCCGGCGAATGTGCAGTTGGCTTGGTGAATAGCCCGGCTGATAACTCCTGCGGCAGCCAACGTCCCCGGACGCAGATAGAACGACTCGGGGTCGCGGTCGACATCAGTGAGGTAACGCCCTTCGTGACGGTGATGTTTGAGATGGGTCTCACGATAAATCGAGTAGGGAATCCACAGTGCGAGCGGCACGCCGCCGAGCAGTCGGTTGATGCGCCGGGACGAAGTCGGGTGACCGTGAATCGTCTCGTGTTGAAACGACCCGTGCCACGCCAGCAACAAGCTACCCAGCGGCGCTGCGAACCACAGTGGCAGACTGTTTAAAAGTAACGTCCACGTGACGAAGGCGCCGTAGACCGCAAACGCGACACCCAGCGTTACAAAATCGATACGACGCTTTTCCTGGGATGAGCGCACGCCCGCGAGGAACGGCGGAGCGACCTCCAGGAAAGACCGCGCGGTCACAGTTTCGGCTTCGGCGGCCCGCATGACGCGGCGGTCGTTTGGCAGCATAACGAGGCATTGGTGAATGGGGCAATGACGAGTAACATTACCCCTGCGCGGTGCCGCGCTCTGTGACGTCACCGAGATTTTGCGGCTAGCTCTGCCGTTGGAACCGATAAATAACCGTGACCCAACCCACGTTATTACCAACACGCCATGACCGGGTCACTGACGGATAGTTCGATTCCCCTTCTCGACCTGGGTCGGCTCGATGCCGGCGAGGCGCGGCGGTCCGCATTTCTGGCGGAACTGCGTGCTGCATCGCGCGACGTCGGCTTCTTCTATCTCACCGGTCACGGCGTCGATCCCGACCTGCTGCGCGATCTGCTCGGGCTTTCGCGCCGCTTTTTCGCCCTGCCGGTGGCCGACAAACTGGCTGTCGAAATGGTGAATTCGCCCCATTTTCGCGGCTACAACCGGGTGGCCTGGGAGCTCACCCGTGGCGCGCCCGACTGGCGCGAGCAGATCGACATTGGCGCGGAGCGGCCTGCGCTGCCTCGGGAGCCGGGCGAGCCCGCCTGGACCCGCCTGCAGGGCCCGAACCAATGGCCGGCGGCATTACCGGAATTGCGCCCTCTCGTCTTGCGCTGGCAGAAAGCGGCTATGGAGGTCCTCGCTCGCCTGATGCGGGCATTTGCCTTGGCCCTCGGGCAGGCGGAGGACGCACTCGAACCGCTCTACGGCGATGAGCCGCACCACTTGGTGAAGCTCATCCGTTATCCGGGTCGCGATACCCCGGAAAGCGAGCAGGGAGTGGGGGCTCACAAGGATGCGGGCCTGCTGACCCTGCTACTTCAGGACTCCCAGGAAGGACTGCAGGTGGAGACTGCCGACGGTTGGATCGGGGTCACGCCGCGGGCGGGCACGTTCGTCGTGAATATCGGCGAGCTGCTCGAGTTAGCCTCCGATGGCTACCTGCGGGCGACGCTGCATCGGGTCGTCGCGCCGCCGCCGGGTGTCGAAAGAATCTCGGTGGCCTTCTTTCTGGGCGCCCGATTGGATGCGACGGTGCCCCTGCTTCATCTGCCCACCGAGCTCGCCGTCCAGGCGCGGGGCCCCGAGAGCGATCCCAACAATCCCATGTTCCGCAGTGTCGGACAGAACTACCTGAAGGGACGGTTGCGTTCGCATCCAGACGTGGCGCGGCGCCACCACGCTGACCTGGTTGGGTCGCAAGCGCCATGATGCTTGCGTCACCTTGAGCGCCACGATCCGCCAAGAATGGCTACACTCCGATGTGCTAGCGTCCACATCACTTGGGCGAGCGCCGCCCGGACGAAACGTAGCTCAATAGCGCAGCGGGGACCCGTGAACAGACCACTTCGCCCCTCCTTGTTCGCTTGGATCGCGACAGCGCTGCTCACCTTCGGGTGCGCCCACGCCGCCGATACAGCGGGGTCGGCGTCGGGGCCCGCGCTCGACTCGATCGAGCAACGCGTGAAACCCTGCACGAGCTGTCACGGTAACGAGGGGCGCGCCACGCGCGAGGGTTACTTTCCCCGCATCGCCGGCAAGCCGGCGGGTTATCTGTTCAATCAACTCGTGAATTTCAGGGAAGGCCGGCGTCATTTCCCCATGATGACGTACATCGCGCAATTTCAGACCGACGACTATCTTCACGAGATCGCGGCCTATTTCAGCGCACAGCAGGTCCCCTACCCACCGCCGGAGCCCACTAAATCGACCGCGGCGGTGCTCGAGCGTGGACGGCAGCTGGTGACGGAGGGCGACTCGAGCCTGAACATACCGGCTTGCAACTCCTGTCACGGAAATCGGCTGTTAGGGGTGGCCCCTGCGGTGCCCGGCCTGTTGGGTGTATCGCAGGACTATCTGACGGCGCAACTGGGCGCTTGGCGCACCGGTGTTCGGGCCGCGGCGGCGCCGGACTGCATGGGGCAACTCGTCCGTCGTATGCACCCTGAAGACCTCGACGCCGCCACCGCCTGGCTGGCGTCGCAGGCGATCCCTGCAGGCGCCGAGCCCGACACCGCTTTCGCGCATTCGCCCTCACTCCAGTGCGGCAGCATCCTGCAGGGAAACCCCTCACCATGAGAAAGCTCTTGCTGGGTGGCGCCCTGGTGCTCGTGTTGGTTCTGGCCGCCCTGTGGTGGAGCACGGGTCGCGACCGGGAAGGCGGCGAGGCTCCGCCACCGGCGACGCCCGCAAGTACCGACCCAGTACAACATGGGCGCGAGTTGGTTGCGCTGGCGGACTGTAAGTCGTGTCACACCGCGCGTGGTGGCGCTGCGTTCGCAGGCGGGCGTGCGATCCCGACGCCATTCGGCAGGTTCTACTCACCTAACATCACATCAGACTCCAAAACCGGGCTCGGCAGTTGGAGCGCGACCGATTTTTGGCATGCCCTGCACAATGGGTATTCGAAGGACGGCACGCTGCTTTACCCGACCTTCCCCTACACCAACTACACCAAGATCAGCCGTCACGACTCGGACGCGATATTTGCGTACCTGCGTACCATCGCGCCGGTGTCACAGGCAAATCATGTCCACGAGCTGTCATTCCCCTACAACTACAGACTCCTGCTGGTTGCCTGGCGCGCGCTGTTCTTTCGGCCCGGGGTTTACGCGACGCAGACCGGACACAGCGCCGAATGGAACCGCGGGGCCTACCTGGTGCAGGGGGTCGCGCACTGTAGCGCCTGTCATGAAACCCGCAACGCGCTGGGTGCCACAGAGCGAAAGGCCGGCCCGTCGGGTGGCCTGGTACTCCAGTGGTACGCGCCATCGCTGACGAGCCCGCACGAGGCCGGTGTTCAAGGTTGGGCGGAGGCTGACATCGTCACCCTGCTGAAGACAGGCCAAGTCGCCTCCAGTACCGCCAAGGCGTCCACCATGGGACCGATGGCCGAAGTTGTGTCGGAAAGCTTGGCCCAGGCGCCCGACGACGAGCTGCACGCCATGGCGAGCTATCTGAAGTCCCTTCCGATAACCAACGCGCCCGACGAAGGCAGTGGCGCCAACCCGCAGGACCAGATACCGAAGGCGCTCCTCGCTGCCGGAGAAGATCTCTATAAAAAGAATTGCGCGGACTGCCACGGCGATCAGGGCGAGGGACGCGAGCCCGCCGCACCTCCTCTGGCCGGAAATCGGGCCGTCACAATGTCCTCGGCGGTGGATCCGATCCGGATGGTCCTTTTTGGCGGCTATTCCCCCGGTACCGCGGGAAACCCACGGCCGTTCGGCATGCCGCCTTACTCGCTGGTTCTGAGCGACGAAGAGATCGCAGAGGTGCTTCTCTATGTGCGCTCATCCTGGGGAAATGCCGCGCGGCCAGCACGTGGCGAGGAAGTGAGCGCGAATCGCGGCACTCCGTTGTGGTAACCGTTGCCGGGACCTTCATCGGCCGTCCAGGAATCCGTTAAAGCGCCGCCGCCAGTTCACCGAAGATATCAACGCGGTCCGCAATAGCCGCACGGACATCCTTTAGCGGCGACGTAAGCCTGACGGGATGTCGATCCGCTCACACTTCGCGGTCGAGCCGCGGCGTATAAGAATTCTCAACGCCGCCGACGCTACGGACTCAACGCGTGGGTGGCGCCCCCCGCTATAACCAACAAACTCGATGCGCGAAAAACTAATTCCGCGGCTGACGCTCTTGCTGTTGGCCTGCTTCGCCGTGCCGCTGCACGCCGCCGTCCAGCCCGGTGACCCCATCGGCTCGTTCGACATCACCCGGTTCGAGGTCGAAGGCGACACCCTGCTGGGCCCGCGGCGGGTACAAGCGGCGGTGGCGGG
>Ga0070764_10000330_pt1 | contig 18127 bp, 10 predicted proteins | sample HubBroMetageWRM4_FD_67287 | JGI IMG/M metagenome (GOLD analysis project Ga0070764, IMG submission 67287) | Warmed soil microbial communities from the Hubbard Brook experimental Forest, New Hampshire - Hubbard Brook CCASE Soil Metagenome WRM 4 | ecosystem: Environmental > Terrestrial > Soil >... | reverse complement strand
TGTCCTCCGAGATTCGCAGAGATGGCGAGCAGATGCGTCGAGTCAAAACCAGATCCAAGCGTGAAATTGATGGACTGCTGAGTCTGTCCCTCGCTAATCGCTACAGATCCGGGCAAGGAAACGGCTGAGTCACTGCTGCTTAGCTGGACTGATTGGACTGAAGCAGCAGGAAGGGCAAGAGACACAGTCGCCGAACCCTGGTTTCCAGAGAGCGGAGAGTCGGGAACAATCATCAACGGTGGCGCGGGTGAAGCAGAGATGGTATTGATCGCAGACGAAACGCCAACCAGGTCGAGCAGGTCGGTCGCCCCGACGCCACGATAATCCCCACCCACGATGGGAAGATCGTATGCGGGAAGCTGATACGGAATCCCACTCGCTGCAAATGTGCCATCCCCATTTCCCTGCAACATCTGGAGGCGGCGTTCCCATGGCCTTCCAATCGTCGCCTCAAAGTGAGGTAGCGCGATATCAAGCTTCCCATCGCCATTGAAGTCACCGACCAACGCCGAGTAGTAGGAAGGAATCCCGATGCCCGGTGCTGAATAGGTTGCCTTCTTCGTGAAGGTGCCGCTCGGCCCTCCCAGATAGATTGTGACCGCAGGGGTGATGAAAGCGCCACCATTGGCCGTCAACGCATCCTGCGTGACGTTGTCATCCGGGTCTCGGGTTTGAATGAGGTCAAGGTATCCGTCGCCGTTGAGGTCTGCGACTGCTACAGGCCCGAAATGCGCCATGAGCGTCGTCGGCGTCTGAAAGGTTCCGTCGCCATTGCCCAGCACAAGGTCCAGATCGTCACCGCTGCTTACCCATCCGCTGTTGGTGTTGCTGCCGATGAGCAGGTCCAACTTCCCGTCGTGATTGAAATCCCCTGCGATCAGTTGCTGGGGATAGTCGGTTGTAAGCGCGCTGAAGGTTTGCGGTTGCAAGTGCTTGAACGCCCCGTCGCCATTACCAAGAAAAACATCTAGTTCCCAGGTAGAGAAGGAATCTGCGCTAGCGTAACCAAACACCGCGAAATCGAGCTTCCCATCCCCGTTGAAGTCGCCGCTTGCCACCTCATAGGGGAATGGCACTTTGCCCAGCGTCGTGGCCACGCCAAAAGTACCATCTCCGTTTCCGGGTATGAAATCTACGTCGCCTGTGTCGTATTGAGAAATGTAGATCACGTCCGGGTTCGTTGCGCTGCGAAAACTTGCAGCAACAAAAATCGGGAAATCCGCGTTAGGATCAACCGTGATCGGGGAAAGAATCGGTGGACCCAACTTTCCCCTTCCATCGTTTAGCAGCACAGCCAACTGGTGCGGTGTGGCTGCAACCTGGCCCGATTCAATCAGGACGACATCGGGCTTGCCATCACCGTTTACATCCACGGTTTGAGGTATCACACCGGGAAGGGGCGCATTCACAACGCCGCTGAGGTATCCAATCGTCTCACCGGCGGGCGAGCCATAGCCTCCGCTCCCATCGTTCACAAGAAGGCTCGCGTTGCTCTCAACCTGACTAATCGTGACGATGTCCGGGAAGTTGTTGCCGCTGAGGTCCGTCACCACAAGGGAGTACGCTTCAGAGCCTACGCGGTATAGAGCCGCCGGCGCGACATTTCCTGTCCCATCGCCTTCGAGCACGGAAACGAGATATCCGCCATAAGCGCCATCTCCGTCAAACGCGATTTCGGCATCGGAGAAAGCGGAGGAAGCGACAACATCGAGCTTCCCATCCCCATTTACGTCTGCCACGGCGACAGCTACATCGAAGTCACCGAGTTCCGCTGCCGGGTTGCCCTGGGTAAATGTCCCGTCGCAATTTCCTTTCGCAATCGTCAAGTACCCTTCACCGCCAGTCTCGACTGCGTCTAGGCAGCCGTCACCATTCATATCCGCAAGCGCAATGGCGAGGGGTGAGTCGTTGGGGCCAAAGATATTGCCTTGCACAAAAGCGGTGCCGCCCTGGTTCAGGTATGCAATGGCCCCGCTAAACGCCACAGTGGTCACGACATCCGGTATGCCGTCATTGTTGATGTCGCCAGCCGCCAACCAACTGGTTGGCAATGGACTGTCGCTGGAGTTTTCGATTGATGGAGGAAAGACGATTGAAGGGAAATTTCCGTTGCCGTCTCCCTGCAAAACCTCGAATTGCGGCTCGGTGCTGTCGGCATCGACGACGAGGCCGACAGCAATATCAATCTTGCCGTCGTTATTGAAATCGCCGGTAAGAACAAAGGTGGGGATCTGAGTCAGGGTCCCAGCAATTGAACTGGGCTGAAACGTACCATCGCCGTTCCCGAAGAACACCTCGACCTGCCCGCTGTCTCCATCGACCGTGATCAGGTCAAGATGACCGGTGGTGCGGAGCTTTGCTACAGCAAGCCACACCGGCGCTTGTCCGGTGGTATACAGCACCTCGGGCACGCCGAAGGTACCGTCCCCATTGCCCAGGTAGACATAGATCGTGTCATCCCCACCGTTGCTGATTGCGAGGTCCATCTTGCCGTCTCCGTTGAAGTCACCCTGGACAACGGCGGTCGGGAGATATCCCGTTGGCAATTTGGCGGGTGAGGCAAAACCGGCGTAGGAGAAGGGGGATGCGGAGCTGGATAGCCTGGGCGAAGGTCTGGCCGTGTTGGTATGGGCGCTGGACGTATTCTGAACTTGTGCAGACTTTGCCGATGAACTTGTCCGGACCCATCTGCTTGTGTCCTGATGGGCCGCGGAGGCGAACTTCCAGCCCAGGAATCTTCCCGTTGACTCGTCCTGGCGCAGAATCGAAGGCTCCAGCATCGTTGGCTTCCCATTGTGTGCAGGCGGAAGCTGATAAGCCAATTGAGCGCGGCACAACGGACCGCATCCTATCAGCAACAATGCTGAAACAATGAGCAATCTCCAACAGGGCCCTGAAAACGGCATGTGCGAATGTACCCCACTCGCGAAAGATTGTTATTGGTCGGAATTTTCTCTTGGGTTTCGCGGCATTGCAAGGATAAACGACTGGCAGCAATAAGCCATTGCAAAATTTCGCCTAGACAAGACTAGGGAGGAGCCCCGTTCAGCTTACGGGATGGAAGCGAGTCATTAGGGCATCAGCAATTCCATCGGGGAGCCCTTGCCCCGGCCAGAAATGGCCGGGGTCTCTTGTGCGTTGTTCAGAAGATGTGACAGAGGGGACACGCGACGGCAACGGACGCGGCGGAGACTTTGTTCATAGGCCGCTGGGGCAGGTGGCTTCGGACGCGGAGACGCTCTGACCGGACGTGCTCCGGGTGATGGCCGCTGCGGTGAGCCGCACTTGGACACAACTAGGACACAAAACGTGCACTTTAGTATGTGGAATTTGCGAAAACCGCGAGAATGAGTTTAACCGGATCAGCAGTTTATGGTCGGGGAGAGAGGATTTGAACCTCCGACCCCCTGGTCCCGAACTGACAATGCTGCGTAGAATCAGCAACTTGTGAATCGGGTTTGTGCTGCTTTAGTCCGCTAAGCCATTTCGAATCTTGTGCTTGGTTTTCAGTCGTTCTTATTTGGGCACCCCAGCGTGGGAACCCTAATTCCCCAGTCTTGCTTCTCGGGTTAAGGAGAAGTGAGATCCTTTTTCTTTCGGACGGATTCAACTGGCATTCACATTTATCCGCCAACGCGTGAGGGATGGCCACGCACGTCGCTGATGGCGCAGAGCTGTCCTTTCTATCGCGGCCATTCAGTCGATCAAGCGTCTCGCACGGCAAATAAGTCGTTCGGCATTCGCTTAGGATGATTCAAATGTCATTCTGAGCCCTTTGTTACGGGTCTCACACGGATTCTAGGAGCAGGTTGCACCGAACCACGCGGAAAAACCACGCATGAGAAGCAACGGCCCTTCTTTTGACCGCACACACTCGAGTGGCTGACTCCGTTCTCCGTCTCTGTACTTGGGGCAAGATCACCGGAACATCGGATGGCACTGCCAATAGTTGTCGCCTCGGCGCGGTCCCGTTGGAGAGTCGGCCAAAGAGCGGGTCGGGGCAGTTAATTTGACCAACATTTGAAGAAGAACGTGGTATACAAGAGATCAATTAATTCTGGGCTAATTCGAGGTCGATCTCGTGGAAACTGGGCCGGGCGAGGTCACACAATTGCTCTTTCAGCTGAAGGCTGGAAACCGATCTGCCGAGGATCGGCTGATTCCTCTTGTGTACAAAGAACTCCGCCGAATTGCTTCAGTGCGACTGCGGAATGAGGCTCACGATCACTCATTGCAGCCGACTGCATTGGTGCACGAGGCATATCTGCGGCTCACCAAACTTCAGAATATCGATTGGCAAAGCCGTTCCCATTTCTTCGCCATCTCAGCAACCATCATGCGCCGCATCTTGGTCGACCACGCGCGCGCGAACCTGGCGCAAAAGCGTGGTGACGGCGGCACGTTCATCAGCCTCGACGAAGCAGAGTTTCCCGCGCCGGAGCGCGAGTCCGAAATACTGGCTCTTAACGAGGCGTTGAATAAACTGGCCAAGCTTGACCAGCGACAGTCAAAAATCGTGGAGCTCCGCTTCTTCGCCGGCATGAGCGAGGGCGAAGCCGGAGAGGTGCTGGGCGTGTCATCCAGAACTGTCAAGCGTGACTGGCGCATTGCAAAGGCCTGGCTTTATGCCGAATTGCATGTTTAACAAACCTACGGGCGGGTGCACTGTAATTGGTTTCATCCATGAATGGAACACGCTGGGAAGCAGTCAATCAGATATTCCATGCCGCTCTCGAATTACCTGAAAGCGGCCGACAGATCTTTGTCTCGTCAGCGGCGCAAGGCGACACCCAATTGGAACAGGAGGTTCTCCGCCTTCTCAAAGCTGATTCTGAAGCCGGGCACTATCTCGAAAATCCCATTGTCGAGACAAGTTGCAGCACCGGATACGATCCCTCGCCGGCACCATTCGAACCCGGAGATATCCTGAAAGGCCGTTTCCGCATCGATCGGCACGTGGGATTCGGTGGAATGGGGCACGTCTGCGAGGCTTGGGATCTCGATCTGAAGGTTCGGGTTGCACTTAAAGTTATCCGCCCGGAAGTCGCTTCGAATCCTGCTGCGCTTGAATACTTTCGCCGCGAAGTGCGCACGGCACGCACCATCACACATATCAATGTTTGCCGCACCTTTGATCTGGACCGATGCGCGGCGAATTCGGATGTGCTGCACCCGCAGGAGCGCTACTTTCTGACCATGGAGTTCCTCGATGGTGAGACCCTAGCGAGCCGCATTCAGCGCGATGGTCCTCTCACCACCGCGGATGCGTACTCCATCGCACATCAGATCGCCTCGGGCCTGGATGCAGCTCACGCCGCGGGAGTAATTCATCGCGACCTGAAGCCTGCCAACATTATGCTCGTACCGGCATCGGAAGCGGGGGCTGCGCCGCGCGCCGTCATTACGGACTTCGGATTGGCCCGCGGTGGACCGGTTGTTGGTGACTCCTCGACCATCAGCCACGGGGCACTGAAGGGAACCCTGGCTTATATGGCGCCCGAGCAACTCCATTCGGTTGAGGCGGTCACGGAAGCAACCGATATCTACGCCTTTGGCCTGGTGCTCTTCGAAATGGTAACCGGCGAGCGCGCGTATCCGTCGGCCAACCTGCTCGGCGGGATTGCACAGAGGCTCACCGGAGAGCCGCCATTTGCCAAGACGATCCTGGCTGGCCTGCCGACAGCCTGGGAATGCGCAATTGAGGGGTGCTTGCGGCCGGAACCCGGCAACCGGTTCCGGTCGGCTTCGCAGGTGATCGAAGTGCTCGAAGGCCGGGCCGGCGCGCTTTCGCGGGTGGACGGGTCGCGAAAAGCTTCTAGGGCGGGAACATCAATCCCGCGGCGAAGAAGCCGATGGTCCATTGCCGTCACGGTTAGCTTTGCCTGCGTGTCCCTCTTCTCAGTCTGGCTGCGCCTATATCACCAGAACGGTAACTCGCAGGTTGCTCCGGGCGCACTAGTGTATCTGGCACCGACCCGAAACCTGACTCGCGAAATGGCTCTCGATAACCTGACCGAACTGCTTCAAGCAGGCTTGAGCCAGTCGGTGCAGATAAACCTGCTCGATCAAGGGCGCGTAGGAGACACCTTGCAGCTGATGACCGAACCGCCGGACACTCCGATCACGGAGCCCATCGCTCGCGAGATCGCCATGCGCAGCGGCGCCGTCCGTGTGGTTTTTCCCACCGTCACTGGCTCCAACGGCGACTACCGGCTGCACATCGACATCCAGCAGCCCGACAACACACCCGCCCGCTATCGCGACCACTGGTCCCACGACTTCGACTGGCACAGCTCCGGCCCCGCTTCTTCTTCCAGAACCATTCCGGAGCAGCTCACCACGGCCATCCGCAAAGCCAGCGACTGGATCCGTTTCCAGGCAGGCGAATCGAGAAACGACATTGCCCGCCTCGACATCCCGCCGGAAGACGTGACCACCAGCAACTGGCAGGCATTGGAAAAATTCGATGAAGCGCTGAGGTTTCACGCCCTCGGAAGAACAGCAGATGCGGTTTACTCACTGCAGACAGCCGTGAAGGCTGACCCGCAATTTGCCCTTGCGTTTGGGCGCCTGGGAGACCTTGAGGTTTCCCTCGAGCAGTTCTCCGATGGATTCCAATCATATGAGATGGCTCTCGATACCGGAGAACAAGCCAGGCTCACCCGCAGGGAACGGGACCGAATTCAAGGTCTGTACGCAATGGACACGTGCGACTACGCAGCGGCGGAGGCTGCTTTTCGCGATTACTCGATCTACTACGCGAATGATTATCTCGGGGCATTTTATCGCGGCTATCCGTTGATGATGCTGGGTCGCACTGACGAGGCTCTCGAGACTCTGCGCCGCTCATCGCGGCTGGCTCCGTCGCGACCCAGTCCGCCGTTGCAACTCGGCCTGTTCGATGCCTCACTCGGAAATGTCGCCGAAGCAAATCAAATGGCCGCCCAGCTCAGGAGCAATGGCTACGATTTTCATTCCGGAACGGTCATCGCGGTTCTGGATTTCGTGCAAAATCGCTATTCGGACGCTATGGCGGAATTTGAGCGCATCGGAACCGATTCCTCTGCCCAACCCTCTGACCATCCCTGGGCACTCTCCATGCAGGCCCGCATAGCTGCCGAGCAGGGAGATTATCGAAGCGCGGCGAACCTCTTGAATGAGGCCATTCACGAGAGCTCTGTCCAGGGAGACATCTCCTCACAGGCGGCGCAGCTGCTCGATCGCGCCTATGTCGAGTGCAAGGAGAAGAAATTTCGTGAGTCGATTCAGGACGTGCGCCAGGCCACAGGGATGGAGAGCAGCTCCAAATCGCGGATATTTGCCGCTCTTGTGCTCGGGGAGAATCTCATGGAGGCGCCGGACCTCTTCACGCCGGTTATCCGGCAGTCTTTGATGGAGCTGAACAACCGGTCATCGTCGGATCATGTCGGCCTGATCTCCGATATCTCGCGGAACGTGGTACTGGGCTACCTGCTCCTTGCCAACCACCGATGGAATGACGCGATTCCAGTATTCCGAAAGGCGAGCGCTCTCGATGCTCCCGGTCACCCCAGGGCGTATCTTCCCCAAGCTTTGGTCATCGTCGCGATGCATATGCACGACGCTGCTGCCGCACGCGCGCTTCGGATAGAGGCATTGAAGCTGTATGCCGCTATCGCTTCTCACCCAAATCTGATCTGGTATTCCTCCAAAAACTATCCACCGGGCTATTACGGCGATCAGATCGGAGCCTACCTTGCTCTGGCCTTTTCACTCGGAGAGCCATCCGGAAGCGTCGATCGAGCTCGCTCACTTTATTCCAAACTTCGTCCGCAAGAACGACCGATTCACTGAGAATCCAGCCAGCCCTTCCGTCCTATACGGAAAAATGAACCTGGCACAAAGGAGGCACAATGGCGACGAAAAAGGGAACCCGGAACTTCACCATCGATCAAACCCACCAAAATCTCGAATTCCTGGTGCTCTGGATGATGGCCACCTCGAACCCTACCTGGGCAGGGGCCGGAAATGGCGGTGGTTTTTTTCTGCAGAGGGCGCTCAACGGAGATGGAGTTCAACACTGGGACCTCCATGACCCTTCAGAAGTAAGCGACCTGCCTACGCACCTGAACCCCAGCACATTCTTTCAGGCCCTGACCTGGGGAATTGACCCGCAAAGCCCGAACATGTTGTGTGTCGAGAAGTTCTTGAATGGCTTTCTCGGCGACCCTAACTTTTCCGGGGACTTCGCCCAGGTGAGCGAAGATTTCGTTGATGCCTCGAAAGCCGTCTTGGCTCCCATCACCGTGTCCGGAAAACAGGTGGCTCGCTACGACGACCACACCTGTCCAAGCCTGGCAGAGGTTCAGCAACTCGTCGCCGATATCGCCCAGGCCACGGCCGCCTTGAAGCGCTCAAAAATGGCGCGGCCGCAGAACAAAAAATGAAATGGAACCTTGAGGTCGGCAATGAAGACAGAAAAGGATCGAATCGCGCTTCTTTTGTTATGCGCCTTGCTCAGCGGGCTCACACTTCTAAGACTCGGCAACACTTCGTCAACCCCGGTTCACGCTTCGCAGTCGTCCGCCGAGACTCGGCCGTCCAGTCGAGATGAGACCTTTGACGCAAGGAATGCCACGAGTCCGGTAGCGGCAGACATCGAAGAGCAATTCTTGCAGCTGTTTCGCCAGTTTCTGGCCGATGGCGGAAGTTCATGGGGCAGCCCTTCCGATTGGAGGACGAAGCACGACCTTTGCTTGAATCCCGAGCAGGAGTATGCCACCGTCTGCGATACAAACTCGGATCGCTGGCGCGCGAGTTCGTTTCAGATCCTCGCTTTGCACGGGCTGCAGGAGCCGGCTCAGCAGAGGCTGGCCATTTCTTCGAAGTCTTCAAAGAAGCAGGAGTTGGACGAATGTGATGGAGAGCAGTCCTGTGTTGCTTCGGCCGTCTTGTTCAATGAGCCTGCGTGGAGGAGCATCAGTGGCAGTCGCGTCAATCTGAAAGCCACTCTCGATAGTCTGGTCCCCGTTTCCGGCTCTTCCGCGCCCACCAGCACCGCCCCTCTCAAGGACGGCTCGATCATCATTAAAACCCAATGGGAGAGCGTCAAGAGCGCGAAGAAACTTGTGTGGGTCTGGGACCCGAATCCCAAATACCTGATTCCGGCCGACCCGGGAAGCGGAAGCATTGGCTCCCCGGGAGGGGTCAATTGGCACCATAACTGGCTTCGGGTCAATTTCTCCGATGGCAGTTGCAGCTCTAACGGCTACCAGCTTACCTCAAATGTGCCCGTTGGCTGTTTTCCCAACATTCAAATCACGTCTTCGAACATTAGCCAGATTGACTTGCGCTCGCTGGGCGGCGAGACCATTCAAGTTGGGGACTATGTTGTGCTAGTTGGCATGCACATCATCAAGAAAGTAAATGGACACTGGATATGGGCGACTCTCTGGTGGACCGACGACCCAGACTATTATCGGGGCCAAAGCGGCGTCCGCGTCGTAGGCGGTCAATGGAGCCACTTCATCATGAAATTCACGGTGAACGACGCCAGCGACCCTTTGTTTAACCCCTATATTGAGGGCTTCGACGACAACACCTTGAAACTGAATTGCATCGCTTGTCACAGCTATGCCGTTTATCCGCCTTCGGCTACAGAGGAAAACGTGGCCAACGGAGACTACCCAAAAGGCCTGCAGGGACCGGCAGAGGCAAGTTACTTTTCTGACGAAGTGCGTACCGACCGGCTGTGGAGCCTGGTCACCAAATACATTCCTTCCAATGACGGGAAAGAACCACTCCAACCGATTGCCAGGCACGTACCTTAGCGGATCGATTGGCCTCAACGGGATCGTGACTCTCAGCCGAATCACGGGGGCGAGCATCAATCCACTCGCGCCTGTCCCGTTTTCCCCGGAAACTTCGCCTTACTGGGTGAGCGCTCAATCAGAGCGCCTCACTCAGGAGGCATCCCATGCGAATCAGGTTTACATTTCTTGCCCTTCTTGCCTTGGCCGCTGTATCTCTCGTGCCTTGGCCGACTAACGCGCAGACTATTATTCCCACCGGCCAAGTCTCCACCCGCCGCAGCGCACGAATTGTTACGGTGACACGCCCGCAGCCGACTCCAATTCCCAATGCTCCGAAAGCGCACCCAGAAGCTGCCCCACAACCTTCCTCGCAGTCCCCCAACCCCGATGTGAACCCAGATTGCCAGACCTCACCAACTTCCCTCCCCTACACGCTGGCTGGTCGGGCTGCCGATATCAGAACCGCGAGGGGTAACGCCGCGAACGCAAGATTTCCTCCCAGCCGCCGCGCCTACAACAAACTGGTAGAAATAGAAAGCGCAACCCCATCGCCATCCGCATGCTCCGTGTGGGCTGCGAGCAGGTTGGCAGACCAAATCGCTGCCCTTTCGGACCAGAATACCCGGACCACCTACCACCTCATTCTGAACGAAGCCAATTCCATCGAATCGAATCTCGGCGACCAAAACGATTGGGCCGCCGTGGATCAGATCGTAGCCGCCGCTGGAAATCTGAACTGCTATGCCACGCACACCGCACCGCCCGCCGACAGCACGTCCACCAGTTCGGCGAATTCGGCCAACCAGAACTCCAGTGACGATTCAAAAAGCAGCAGCACTACGGGAACTCAGAAGGTGCAGGTGAGCCAGACCTACTTCTTCCCCGGCCTTCACAACTCGGGCTTTTTCCCCACCTGGGGCCGTGGCTGCAGTCAGGATGCGGACACTGCTTTTTTCGGACTTTCAAACTGGGTGGACCCAGCGACAACCGAGCAATACCTTTACAACATTCAGGACTCTGAGAGTCAGGTGAGTTCCGATCTCTTCAGCTTCGCGGTTCCCGGAGCCGGCTTCGAGGTCGTTCTGGGGAGCACCATCACATCCGGAGGCTCAACCAGCACCACTTCCAGCAGCGGCTCGTCCACTGGTTCGCTGCGCGGCCGCTTCTTCGCCGCACGCGCCTCCTCCACGAATTCCAGCGGCGATACCACCACTACCGACAGCGCCGAAACGGCATTGTCCAAGCTTGAGCAAGGCGGCGACTTCAACCTGCGCATTCCGATTCCGCTCTTCAACCATCCCTGGACTTCGGCCACATTGGAGGGTATCCTTTCTCCGAATGTCGGTATTACCGTGAACGGATTTGGAACCCAGCAGACTATCACCCAGGCAACGCAGGCCGCCTGGAATCTTCCCATTGAGATCTACTACCAGAACCCCGTCGGAAAATCGTCAGGGAGCTCCTCTTCGGGAAACGCAGCGGGCTCATCGGTGTTCGTCGACGTCAAGCCGTCCGCCGAGTTTCTCGGCACCGCAATTGCCCAACAACTTGGCCCCTCAGTCCCCACCAAGCTCTTTCTCTTGCAGGCCTCAGCGGGCTTCGAATTTGCAGGTCAGTTTAGGCTCTCCGCTCAATATTTCTGGGGCAATCAAAGTATCTTCAAGTCAATTAACTCGACAACTTCAACAACCACAACCTCACTGCCAACAACCGGCATCAACGGCGTTCATCTGGTTCTCTCTTACACGCCGCAGAAGTCAAAGAATCAGAGTTCCTCAAATTAGTTCAATCCGCCGCGCGTGTGAGAGCAACGCCGCCCAATGCGGATTGCTCTCGCCTTCAAGCTCCGCCGCTGGATTGTTGAATCCTGCGTTTCATTCTCTGGCGGCTGGAGGTTAGCCGGCGAAATTTGCGTCAGAGTCGAAATCCTGCCACGCTTCCCCTCGGTTGCACCCGATGTAAGCTTTGGGCGCTAACGACTCCGCCGCGGCGCTGCACGTTTCACTGCCGGACGTCACTGCGCCGCCGTTGGCCGGGAGCTGCGGCCCCGATCCTGTGGAACACGAAAAAAAGACGCTTTGCTCTTCGTTGTAAAACAGCCGAAGCGAGGACGGCGGGCATGACCGCCCTGCGCTCCTGCGCCTTCATCCAAGCAAAACCGATGTTGAAATTCCTGGCCGTGACGCTTGCAGAATTGAGGGCGCTCACCAAAAAGCCTGGCGAGGGCCGCGGATCATCTATCCAAGAGCAGGCGCCACGTCACCGGAGACCGGGCACCCAGGCGTTGTGAGCGAGATCGGGCGGGCTCCCGGCTGCATGGAAAAACTAGCGGGATTTGGGAAGATTCGGCATGGTGGAAAGGAGAGCCGCAACTGCGGATTCCAGTGCCGCGCTGTTCATCATCCCCTTCATGGTCATACCCAGCAGGCCACCCTGGCCCGCAGTGCCGGTGCCTTTCCCCTTCCATACAAGGCTGCCATCCGCCTTATCGAAAAGATAGCCGCTCATCTCTGCGTTTCCTGTGCTCCCAAAGGTTATCTTGGAATGGACATCGTTCAGCATCACAATCATGACCCAGCGATCGGCATCCGGTCCGAGTTTCTTGACGACCCCCGGGTCCGCACTTTCGAGATCGTCGACGTCGATTTGACCGCCGCTGCTGGTCGCTTCTTCGGCGCCAACCGGGTAATGCTTGCGCTTCAGAGTATTCACCACTGAGCTTTGAAGACTCCGCAAATTGACTTTCGCTTTGCTGCCCGGCCTGGCGTCCAGAATTGGAAGCACGGAGATTTTCTGAATTGAAGTAAATTTTGGGTCCGGCGGAGCCTTCGGGATCTTCTTGGCAGCGCAATTCACAAGCCCGATCGATAACATGCCAACCAGCAATCCGAGTTTCATTGACAGCTTCATTTGGCCTCTCTCCCCTCGACGTTGAAGTCTTTAAACAATGCCGCCAGCGCCTTGCCCATGGAATTGTCGGCCGGTCTTGCGGCCTTATATCGAATGAGCTGCTCGCTTTTCCAAATCACCTTCCCCGTTTTGGCTGAGATCAAGGCGGTTTGCAGCAGCGTGCTGGCCGTAGAGGAAGAGATGCCACCGGTGTTCGGATTCCAGGTGGCGCCGACTCCCGCTTCCACACGAATGGATTGGGCCAAGACCGCGTACTGGAGATCAATCTCGGAGAGACTGGCAAGCAGCTTGCTCGCATCGTCGTTCAGATTTCCCCGAGAGAGCCTTGACGCCAATGTATTCAGGTTCCTGCAAACCTCGTCGGCCGCAGGATCGAGTTTCTCCAAATCCACAATCGATGCCTTTATCCCAATCCCGGTCCTGGCCGCGTCAAGCATGACTTTGGCGTACTGATCCGAGTCGCCAGTAGGCGTCCCTTGATGTGCGCCTCTGAAACCGCTCCCCAGCCAGCTGCTGCTGACCGCCGCCGCATCGCCAAACCGGATGGAGGGAGCAAGAAGGATTATCTTGAGAGGCTTATCCGCGGAGTCGCCTCCGCGCGTGCTCAAATCCGACGCGGAGGGGGAAGCAGGCAATTGTGCGGAAGTGTCCGTCGACTGCGAGACTCCTGCCAGACAGATCGCACTCAGGATGAAAACGAGAAACAGGCTGCGTATTTTCACATTGCCGCCTTTCGAGCACTGGCCGATAGCAACCCCAATCGACGTGGGATCAGGAAACGAAGTGAATGTGCGTCTTGTTCCTCTCTGGCTCCAGGCCCGAAAACGTTACAAATCGGTGTCGGGATTTTTGGCCGTGTCGATGGCAGAATCAGGTTTGCCGGGCAAAAAGCTCGTGTCAGACCAAGTGAGCAGGCGGAAGCCTGTTATTCACTTTCGCGTGGCCTGCAAACACAGGGGATGCGGCAACCGAAGAGTAGAAATGAAAAAGGTCATGATGCCTCGATTCCTCCGGGCATTGCCCGATCGTCGCCGGATCGCGTTCATTCGAGCTTAGCCGCGGCTTTTTCATTTATTTGCGTTCGAGATGAGAGACATCCTTAGGAGCTATCCCTACGCGTCTTAAGGCATCGTTGACATCGAGTGCCCATGCACCATTAATCTGGTTCATCCGGTAATTCCGTCCACCCCAGCGGTTTCCGAGACCACAAGCGGACAGTCTCCAGGAGTTTCCTCATGTGGAGCGGTCATCAGTGGTTCAACAAGCCACGGTCAATTTCAGTTCGGGCGCCTGTAGCATGCGCGCACAGGATGGCGCCTTTCTTGCTGTTCCCCGCTTTTCTCCCGGTCCTGGGACAGACACCTTCGTTGCGAACGGTTCCCAATCCAGGTCCGGCGGTTGAGTTCAATCAAGGCCTCGTGGTCGAAGGCACTGCAAAGAATCTCGAAGGCGAAAAAGCGGGGTTGGTGGAGGGAGACATTCTTCGGGGATGGTCCCGTGGCACGGACAACGGGCAGTTCGAATCGCCTTTTGAGTTGCTGGAAGTTGAAGCAGAGCAGAAGCCGCAAGGCCCGGTAACTCTTGAGGGCACGCGGCACGGACAAAGACAGACCTGGTCAATGGGCCCGGACCAATGGGGCGTCGAGGTACGGCCGAGTTTGCCGCCGCGACTTATAAGCCTCTATCGGGAAGGGCGGGAATTGGTGCAGGCGGGCAAACTCGCCGATGCGGGGGTGCAATGGCAAGCAGCCGCAGCGGAAGGCAAGGAGTATTCGTGTTCGTGGCTACGCCCGTGGTTTCTGTACCGCGCAGCAGAGATGTTCGCGCACGCCCAGGAGTGGCAAGACGCCGATCGTTTGTTCAAGGAAGCTATTGGACAAGCGGAACAAGCCAGTCCCGACGACAGGGCGCAATTGTTGAAAGCACTTTCCCGAAACTATGAACAGCAGAGCGACTTGCCGAATGCCGAAAAGTACCAGCAACTCGCGTTGGATGAGTTACAGAAACTACACGCTGAAAGCCTGACGATTGCGGCCACCATCAGCCAGTTAAGTATTTTTGCCTGGGAGCGCGGCGATCTGGACAAGTCAGAAAACTACGATCGCCAGGTCCTCGAAATGCGAAACAGACTTGCACCAGGCAGCCTGGCTGTGGCCTTGAGCTTGAATGACCTTGGCGTCGATGCCCTGGACCGCGGCGATCTGGAGAAGGCCAGGGACTACCTTACTCAAGCCGTTGAAATTCATACCAGGCTTGCGCCCGGAACCCTCGGCCTGGCATCGGACCTGAACAACCTGGGCGACGTTGCCAAGGAGCAAGGGGACCTGTCGGAAGCCGAAAGGATCTATCTCGAATCCATGGCGATTCGAGAGAAGCTGGACCCTGGCGGTATGAGCGTAGCTGCAAGCCTGAACAACCTGGGCGGCGTTGCCGAGGAGCGCGGCAATCTCTCCATGGCGGAGGGCTATCAGTATAAGGCTCTGCAGATCCAGCAGAGAATTGCGCCGGGCAGCCTCGCCGTGGCGTTGAGCCTGAGCGACCTTGGAGACGTTGCCTTGGATCGGAACGACCTGGAAAGTGCAGGGGAATGCTATCGCCAGGCGCTGGCCATCCATCAGAAGCTGGGTGTTCATAGTCTCGATACGGCAGGAATCATCAAGAACCTTGGTGCAGTCGCGCTGGCGAAAGGGAATCGAGCCGAAGGCAGTGAGCTTTACAATCAAGCGCTGCAAATGCGGACGCAGCTCGCTCCGGGCAGCCATGCCGTGGCGGAAAGCCTGATTGGCCTTGGGGAAGTTGAGCGCGACCTGGGTAATTCATCCAAGGCCCGGGACTATTTTCAGCAAGCGGTGGCAATCCTCGATAAACTCGCGCCGCTCAGCTTGTCGGAGGCCTCAGGTCTATTCGGCCTCGGCGAGGCGGCGCTTCAAGGTCACCACTCAGCCGAGGCGGAGCAGTATTTTCGCCAATCTCTGGAGATACGAAGGAGAGTTGCTCCGGAAAGCGCCGACTACGCCGAGTCGCTGGCTGCGCTGGCAGCAATGAAACGCGACCAGAAGCAAACGGAGGAAGCGTCCAAGCTTTATGCCCAGGCAATTGAAGTCCTGGAGAGCCAGGTTGCTCACATGGGCGGGTCGAGCGACATTCGCGCCGAATTCAGAGCCAGGCACGCAACCTATTATTCGGACTACGCGGATTTGCTCGTGGCGCAGGGCCGGGCCGATCATGCCTTTCAGGTCGTAGAGCAGTCGCGGGCGAGGACGCTCCTGGAGATGCTGAACGAAGCCCATGTAGATATCCGAATGGGTGTCGATCCCTCCTTGCTTGAGCGGGAACGCACGCTTCAGGAATCGATTGCCGCAAAATCGAACCGGGAAGTTGAATTGCTGGAAGGAAAGCACACCGATGGTCAAGTGAATGCCTTCCGCAAAGAGATCGATAGCCTTTTCAGCCAATATCAGGAGGTGGAGGCGCAGATTCGGACCGGCAATCCTGCCTATGCGGCACTTACCCAACCGCATCCGTTGAGCGCACTGGAGGTCCAACAGCATTTACTGAGTGCCGATACCGTGCTTCTAGAATATGCGCTGGGCGAGAAGCGCAGTCTGGTTTTCGTGGTGACGTCAACCTCGCTGGATGCCTATGAATTGCCGAAGCGATCGGAGATAGAGGGCACAGCTCACGAGGTCTACAGTCTGCTGACATCGCGCAACCGATGGATCTCAGGGGAAACAAGTCTGCAGCGCAGTAGCCGCCTGGAGAACGCCGATGCAGAGTATCGAAAAGCGGTGGCCAATCTAAGTCAAATGGTTCTTGGTCCCATTGCGTCGCGTCTTGCAGAGAAGCGCTTATTGATTGTCGCCGACGGGGCATTGCTCTATGTGCCGTTCGCGATTCTGCCCGTTACAGCAGGGAGCGGAGCCGAGACTGTGACCTTGGTTGCGAAGCACGAAGTTGTCAATCTGCCCTCGGCGTCGATCCTGGCCTCGCTACGGCGCGAGGAAGCTCTGCGCGCAGAGGCGCCCAAAGAGGTTGCGGTCCTGGCAGATCCAGTCTTTGACAAGGAGGATCCACGAATCGGCAAGGCCGCCGGGATTCAACAGATCGCGGCTTTCTCCCGCAGGGGGACGGCTCCATCGTTTCACGGGCCATTGACGCGCTCTCTCGGAGATGTAGGACTCGCCGAGGCATCGCTGCCGAGGCTGCTCTTCTCCCGTCGGGAAGCAGATGCCATTCTAGCGTCGACTCACCCTGGAATGGGAATGGAGGTGTTAGACTTCGCAGCGAACCGCGACCGGGCTGAGAGCAAAGACCTGGGTCAATATCGTTTCGTTCACTTCGCCACGCACGGACTGCTGGACAATGATCATCCTGAGCTTTCAGGATTGGTGTTTTCTCTGGTGGATCGCGAAGGCAAACCGCAAGAGGGATTCCTGAACCTGGAAGACGTCTATAACCTTTCCCTTCCCGTGGATATTGTTGTCTTGAGCGCATGCGAAACCGGTTTGGGAAAACAAATCAATGGGGAGGGCCTCGTCGGGCTGACGAGGGGATTCATGTATGCGGGCGCCAGCCGGGTGGTCGCGAGCCTCTGGAAAGTGGACGACGCGGCCACTGCGGAGCTCATGAAGCGGTTTTACAAGGCGCTGCTGAAAGATGGAGTGCCGCCGGCACAGGCACTGCGGCGGGCCCAGATCGAGATGCGGCAAGAGAAGCGGTGGAGCGACCCCTATTACTGGGCAGCGTTTACGATGCAGGGTGAATGGAAGTAAGGATCAGATCATTGCACGAGTTTCTTTGGATTGAATGCTCCAGGAGAAAGCGATCATGAGCAAGACCGTTTCACCCGGGAGTGAGAGAACTCGGGTCACGAGCGCCTCCGAGCGAGAACATTACCTGACGGAGTTGAAAGGTCACATGGTACTCGTTCTCCGCCTTGATCGTGACGAAGAGCGCGCCTGGGAAAAATACAATGGACTGCGGGCGAGACTGGGCAAGTTCTTTGAATGCAGAAAGTGTCTGAGGCCGCTGGAACTTGCAGACCGAACGCTGGATCGCGTTGCAGCAAAACTGGGGAACGATGCTCAGATTCGCGATGTAGCACAGTTTTGTATCGGCGTTGCCCGCAAGATTCTTCTGGAAGATCGGAGGGATGCGCGTGTCATTGCAATCGGAGACATGCCTGGCGGGGAAAGTGACCTTCCCGACATGGCCGCGGAGCCAATGGATGCGGACGAACGAGTAGAAAGTGAAAGACGGCTCGCTTGTTTAGAAAAATGCCTCGCCAAGTTGGAACCCGACGATCGGAAACTTATTCTCCTGTTCTACAGCGCCAACGAAAAGGAACATATCGAGTTCAGACGGCAACTCGCGAACACGCTTGACATCACATTGGGAAATCTCAGGGTTCGCGCCTGCCGCCTCAG
>Ga0070764_10000327_pt1 | contig 18215 bp, 11 predicted proteins | sample HubBroMetageWRM4_FD_67287 | JGI IMG/M metagenome (GOLD analysis project Ga0070764, IMG submission 67287) | Warmed soil microbial communities from the Hubbard Brook experimental Forest, New Hampshire - Hubbard Brook CCASE Soil Metagenome WRM 4 | ecosystem: Environmental > Terrestrial > Soil >... | reverse complement strand
ACATAGCCTTGGGAGTTGAGTTGACCGCAACTCTCGATGCCCCACCCGCGTCTTCTCCGGAATCCGCTGCGATGGCCGTTCCCGGAGAAAGTGCCGGCGTGAAGTCGCTGGGAATTGTGAGTGGGGGGACGCCGATTTCGGCAAAGCTGATCTTGGACGCGCCGGGTTGCCAGCAGATCGCAGAAGGAGCAAAGTCGGCCGACAAACCCTCGACAGCTTGGTTCGATTTCGGAATGACGCCGTGTGAGAAGGTGGGCTATACAAGGCCATACTGGCATCGGCACGATCCGCAGCGAGACGCGCTGAACACGATCGACGAACCGCAGTATCAGACGCTTCCCTTTCCCCCACCGCCATTCCACGTGCGCATGGAGTACCAATACCAGGGGCTCGCCGGCACCATTGACGTTCCGGTCATGGTGCGATTCAAGTGGCCGGACGGGAGCGCAGGAGAGCAGCCGCTGGCCATTGGTCCGGAGTTTTCCATCGCAGTGTCGCCATCGAGCAATGTGATTCCGACCAGCTTGCGCGGCGGCACCAGCCTGAAGAGCACGGCCCGCGACCAGGCCAGCGCTTCCCAAGCCGCGATATCCCTCCAGGTTCCAGGCGGCTGGCGTGCAGAACCGGTGCGCCAGTTCATCGAGATTCCAAGAGATGGATCTAAGGACGCTGCGTTCCAGGTATTTCCGTCAGAACTGAGGGAAAGTCAAACCCACATTCGGGCAGATCTCACTGGTGCCAAGGAAAAGTACAGCGAGGGCTACTCAGTTGTCACCCGCGAAGATCTCGGGACGTTCTATTACTACCAGCCCGCCATGCAGCTCGTCAGCGTCGTCGACGTAAAGGTCCCGAAAGATCTGAAGGTCGGCTACATCATGGGTGCGGGAGATGAGATTCCGACCGTGCTCGAGCAGATCGGGATGAATGTCACGATGCTTCCGGCTGACAAGTTAGGAGGCGAGGACCTGAGCAAGTACCAGACGATCGTGCTAGGCATCCGCGCTTATGATACCGAGAAAGGCGTGATCGACAACAACAAGCGGCTGCTCGATTTCGTCCAAAATGGTGGGCGCTTGGTGGTGCAATACAACACGCTGGGATCCTTTGGGGTGCCGATCGATTTCAATTCCGGCAAATTCACGCCGTATCCGGCAACGCTTGGCCGGGCACGGGTTTCGGTGGAGGAAGCGCCGGTTACGATTCTCGATCCCGCGAATCCGATCTTTCATTCTCCGAACGAAATTACGCAGAAAGATTTTGACGGCTGGGTACAGGAACGCGGCCTTTACTTCATGACCCAGTGGGATTCGAACTTTACTCCACTGCTCGAGTCGCACGATCCGGGCGAAGGCGAGCAGAAGGGCGGACTGCTGGTGGCGCACTATGGCAAGGGGACGTATATCTACACGGGATATGCATTTTTCCGGCAACTTCCGGCGGGCGTGCCCGGGGCAGTGCGGCTGTTTGTGAATCTGATCGGCAGTCGTTAGACGTTGGTCGTCAGTCGCTCGCGGAGGAGTTGCGAACGGCGAATTGAAAACACCATGCACGCATCCGCTCGCCAACGACGAACGACCATCGACCAACGACCTATCTCATGACAATTCCCCACGAAGCCGAAGCCGCCACCAAGCCGCAACTTGTCCGCGGCATTGGCCTCGGCTCCGCCACCGCGCTGAACATGATCGACATGATCGGCGTGGGCCCGTTTATTACGATTCCGCTGATCATAAGTGCGATGGGCGGTCCGCAGGCGATGCTGGGATGGGTGCTAGGCGCGGTGCTGGCTGTCTGCGACGGACTAGTGTGGGCGGAACTGGGTGCGGCCATGCCGGGGTCAGGCGGGTCGTATCGCTACCTGCTGCAGATTTACGGGCCGCAGAAACTGGGGCGGCTGATCGCGTTCCTTTTTATTTGGCAGCTCTCGTTCAGCGCGCCGCTTTCGATCGCGTCGGGGGCTGTGGGGCTTTCCCAATACGCAGCTTTCTTTTGGCCGCGCCTCGAGGTCGTGTGGTCGACCCATACCTGGGGGCTCCATCTCCCTCTTCTGGGAACTCTGCAACTGACCTGGGTAGCGATGCCGGCCACAATTCTGGGGATCGGCGTCTGCGCCTTGACGGCGTTTCTTTTGTACCGGCGCATCACCGCGATTGCGCGCCTTACCAAGGTGCTATGGACGGGAGTGATGGCAACCATTGGGTGGATCATCTTCGCGGGGCTAACCCATTTCAATGCGCATCGGGCGTTCGATTTGCCTCCGGGCGCTTTTACATTTTCGCGAAGCTTCTTTCACGGACTGGGTGGGGCCATGCTGATTGCCGCATATGACATCGGAGGGTATTACAACGTCTGTTTCCTCGGAGACGAAGTTAAGGAGCCCACGAAAAACATTCCGCGGGCGCTGTTGCTATCCATTCTGGCGGTGGCGTGTCTATATGTAGTGATGAATGTCAGCATTCTCGGTGTTATTCCGTGGCGAGAACTGGCGCAGGCGGGGGCCTCGAACAGCAAGTTGTATGTCGTGTCAACCTTGATGCAACGGGTGTATGGGAACTGGGCGGCTTCGATTATTTCAGTGCTGGTGATGTGGACGGCATTCGCTTCGGTCTTTTCGCTGACCTTGGGGTATTCGCGAGTACCTTACGCGGCAGCGCTCGACGGGAACTACTTTCGGGCCTTTGCGAAGGTGCACCCAGTTCACAAGTTTCCCTATGTTTCGCTGCTGGCGCTGACTGGGGTTGCGGCGTTGTTTTGCTTCCTGAGACTGGCCGATTTGATAGCCGCGCTGATCGTGATCCGCATCGTGCTGCAGTTTCTTATGCAGATCATCGGAGTCATTGTGCTCCGGGTGCGGCAACCGGACATGCCCCGACCGTTTCGGATGTGGCTCTACCCAGTACCAGCGCTGGTGGCGGGGGTAAGCTATGTTTTTATCTTGGACTCGCGCAGGGATTTTCTTGGCTACGCAGGTCTCATTCTCGTGGTGGGGTCTGTGATTTACACCGCACGGGCGTGGCGGCGGCGGGAGTGGCCGTTTGCGGGTCCTTCGTTGGTCGTTAGTCGTTAGTCATTCGCAAACTCTGTTTTGATGTAAACGTCTATGGCCTTTTTCGTAAGATGTCTGACTGTTGCAGTTTTGTCGTCCGCGACTTCTTTTTTTGCAACCGCGCAAGACTTCCCGCTCAAGAAAATACCGGCATTTACATACCTGGTCGACTACGAGGCTTCTTGGTCGCCGGATGGCAAAAAGATCGTCCTTATTTCCAACCGCCATGGTGGGCTAAAAGTTCATGTGCTGGATGCGAACGATGGCGGGAATGGCAGCACCATGCAGCAGATCACTACTGGCGCCGACGAAGACGATTCTCCCGTGTGGTCGCCCGATGGGCGGAAAATCGCTTTCGTTTCGATACGCAGCGGCGTTTCACATATCCTTGTGATGAACGCTGATGGAAGCGATATCCGGCAGTTGACGAATAGACCTGGCCAGAACATTCATCCCGCGTGGTCGACGGACAGTGCGTTGATCCTTTTCAACACGACACACTTTGCGGCAGTCGCTGAGAGCACGGGCCAAATGTCGGGAGAGCACCGGATAATCGGCGAGAAGACCGACGATGACATGGACTTGGCAACAGTCCGCCCCGACGGTAGTGATTTGACGAGGATTACTCACGGCGGTGGATACACCTACGCATCGTTTTCACCGGACGGCAGATCCATCGTGCATAGACGACAACAGGGTGAGGTGTCTCAGGTTTTCCTCATGAATGCGGATGGCTCAGGAGATCACAATCTCTCCGGAACATCGAATTTGGACGGGTGGCCGTCATGGTCTCCCAACGGTAAGCAGATCGTGTTCTCCCGGCACTCAGAAAACGGATTTCAGATCTTCGTCATGAACCGCGACGGCAGCGGCGTCCGCCAACTCACGGATGCCGTGGGCGAGTATGTGAATCCGCGGTGGTCGCCTAACGGTACGAAGATCCTGTGCGGCCGGCGCTTGGGCGGTACCAGTCTCGTTGTGTTTCAGGCGCCGAACTAGTGGGAATACGGCTTGATCGCGATAGGAATTTCTCATGGCGGAAATGATCAAAATGCCGGTGGCTGATCCGATCGCAGCGCGGCGTTCGGTTTCAGCCTGGGCTCCGCTCGGCGAACCGCTATTTCGATCGCTCTGGATTGCTTCAGTCATTTCTTATACCGGCACCTGGATGCAGAATGTGGGCGCGGGTTGGCTGATGACGCAGATGACCATGAATCCGCTGATGATTGGATTGGTACAGGCGGCTGGGGCACTGCCGGTGTTCCTCGTGATCCTGCCGGCAGGCGCGCTTGCGGACATGGTGGACCGGCGGCGGTTTCTCTTGCTGACACAGGGATGGATGGTGCTGGCCTCCGGAACGCTTGGCATCATGACGCTGACCAGTTGCGTCGGGCCGTGGGTCTTGCTGCTGTTTACATTTCTGCTCGGCCTCGGTGCCGTGATGAACGATCCAGCCTGGCAGGCGATTACGCCGGAGCTGGTTCCGGCGAAGCAACATGCTTCGGCCGTTTCTCTGAATTCGGCGGGATTCAATGTGGCGCGGGCGGTAGGCCCCGCACTGGGCGGCGTGGTTGTGGCAGCAGTCGGTTCCGGCACCACCTTCCTGCTAAATGCATTTTCTTTTCTGGGCGTGATCCTGTTTCTCTATCGCTGGAAGCGCCCGATTGCCGCCCCAGCGAAAACTCAGCGCGTGTGGCCGGCAATCTGCGATGGCTTTACCTATGTGCGCGAGAGTGGCCTAGCCAAGTCGGTACTGCTGCGAACGGGGACGTTCAGCGTGGCGGCTGCGGCCATGCTAGCACTGCTGCCGATCGTCGCGCGTCCGTTCGGGGCGCGGGGATACGGCGTCCTGCTCGGCTGTTTCGGGTTAGGCGCGCTCCTCGGAGCGTTGGCCCTGCCGCGGTTGCGGGAAAGACTTTCAGTGGATGGGGTGGTAGGAACCTCCATCGTGATTTTTGCCGTGATGACTTTCGCCGCGGGACGGGCGCAAGTTTTTGCTCTGTTGTGTGCGGTGATGCTGGTGGCGGGCGTGGCCTGGATCGGGATTCTGGCGTGTCTGAATGTCGCAGCACAGACCATGTGCCCAGCATATGTGCGCGCTCGGGCGCTGTCATTTTATCTGCTGGTGTTGCAGGGAGGCATGGCGGTGGGAGCGACGCTATGGGGCGCGCTGGCAAAAAGAATTGGGGTTCCGGATGCGCTCGGTGTGGCCGCGATAGTACTGGCGCTGGGTGTCTTCGCTCTGCGCGGGCATCGCATAACGGCGAGTGAACTGGACCTGACGCCGGTGGTGGTAAGAGATTGATACGACATCAAAATTCTACTTGGAGGCAAGATGAAAACGATTACTGTTACTGCCACGGCGATATTGGGAGCGATGCTGGTTCTGTGCAGTATTGCGCTGGCGCAGGCGCAACCCCAAACTAAAGAGGAAAAGAAAACCATCAGCCAGGTTCTCGACAGCAGCATCAAGAACGTGGAGAACGATTTTATTCCCGCCGCCGAAGCTATGCCCGAAGAGAAATACGGCTTCGCGCCGACGAACGGCGACTTCAAAGGCGTTCGCACATTTGCCGAACAGATCAAGCATGTTGCCGCCAGCAACTACCTGATTGGGGCCCACATTCTCGGCGAAAAGTCGCCCGTGGACGCGAACGACGGAAAGGGCCCCGATAGCTTGAAGTCGAAGACCGACATTCTCAAGTACCTGAAAGATTCTTTCGCCTACGCCCACAAGGCGGTCGCAAGCATTACCGATGCCAATGCCCTGGAACCGATTTCCACTTCTGACGGCAAGTCAAAGACCACGCGACTCGGCGTAGCTTTGATCTTCTCCTGGCATGGTTTCGATCACTACGGACAAATGGTGGAATACCTGCGCATGAACGGCATCGTCCCTCCCGCCAGCCGGCAGTAAGAAACTATTTTCTCGCGCTGGGATGATGCTTGCGCCAGTCGACTCCATCGCGTCCGCCGTGGAGCGCGATCTGGGTGAGCAGGAGTTCGGCCGTAAGCCGGCGCTTGGTGAGGTGCGCGGCGATTCTCTGCTTGGCCCTTTTTGCCGGAACCTTCGGATCAAGAAACACGAGCACCGACGGCCCCGCTCCGCTAAGCGCGGCGCCGAGGATGCCGGATTCTCCAGTAAGTTCCTTGAGTGCCGGAAGCAGTGGACAGAGCGGCGCGCGATAAGGCTGGTGGATGCGGTCTTCGAGCGCCGACGGCAGCAGATCCTGACGATCCTGCGTGAAGGCCGCGAACAGCAGCATCGAGTTCTGAATGTTGGTGACGGCGTCGGCGCGCGAGTATTGGAAAGGCAGCACGCGCCGCGCTTGCTCAGTCGAAAGCGGCGCATCCGGGACAGCCAGCAACAGCGGCCACTTCCCTTTCGGCTTCACTTCGACGACCTGCGCCTGGACCTGATTGGCCATGCGAGCCACCGTAAGCGCGCCCATCCAACAGGCGGAAGCGTTGTCAGGATGGTGCTCGCGCATGGAAGCTTCGCCGACGATGCGGTCATTTTTCCAGCGCAGATGTCCAAAATGTACCGCCAGCGCGATGCCTGCCAGCCGTGCGGCTGCCGACGACCCGCAACCTCGGCCGATGGGAATTTCGTTTTCGATGTGAATGCGCAAGGGCGCGATCTTGCGATTTTCCGATTCGAGCACCTCGCAATAAGTGGTGACGATGAGGTGGTTCTCCATGCGAGCGCAGATCTGCGCATCGCGACCTTCAGCAGTGACAAAGAAGTCAGGCGCGCGCTCGGCGCGCAAGCGGAGATGAAAATCAAGGGCAAGGGCAGCAGCGTCAAACGCCGGCCCCAGGTTGGCAGAGGTCGCCGGCAGCGCCAGCCGCAGTGAGCGATTTAAAGATGTAGGACGTGAAGGCATAGGTTACAGAGCAAACTCCTCGGCGGCCCAGATTTCCAGAAACTAAAGGAATGAAAGGCTTTAGCTCGGTCCGTCCTAAGCGGAATGCCCTAGAATCGGCACGGACGCCGAACTGTGTTTTATACACGAGTTTGGGGCGGAGTGCTACGAATTTCTACGGGATGATGCCTTGGACAAACCCAAGTCAGTCTTAGGGGCAGGCACTTACACTATGAGCGCACGCTAGACCCCACAGCCAAAAGAATTGAACTGGCCAATAAGCGACTAGTGGCAAACCTATTAGCAGCCAGAACCCCCGAACCCTGAATTTAAGGATTCCTGCCGTGAGGATCAGCCCCCACACTATCGTCAGCAGGAAACTTATGTAGATCAGATAGTCCCTGTGAATTGTGCCAAGCCAAGGGCCCAAAAAAGCTGCCAGAGCAATCGCAAGGGAAATACCTAACAGCCATCTCATTTTTCGACTCTCTCCCCGACCGCGTCGAGAGCGGCGATCACTGCCCCCAGATCAGCATCGAGCACGACCGGGGCGCGCTGTAGGTTCTTGGCCTGCGCCGCCACGGACGATTCAGGCATTCCTGAAAATAAGTCGCCGCGATGAAATTTGATGGTGAAGTCGGGGTCCTTAAGCAAATGCCCGGTCAGGATCAGGACGACGCTCTCTCCCGCCTTGACGAATCCGCTGCGGCGCAGCTTCTTGAGTCCAGCCAGCGTGACCGCGGAAGCAGGCTCGCAACCGATGCCATCGGCACCGATTTCTGCTTTGGCAATCGCAATCTCGGCCTCTGAAACTTCTTCGACTTCGCCGCCCGTCGCTTGAAGCACGCGCAGCGCCTTCTTCCACGATGCCGGATTGCCAATGCGTATCGCAGTTGCCATCGTGTCGGCAATCATGGGTTCGAGCTTCTTCCCTCCGAACTCGCGCACGCAACGATAGAACGGATTCGCGCCCCGCGCCTGGATGATGGACATCTTTGGCAGCCGCGAAATCAAATTGAGCTCGCGCATCTCGATCAGAGCTTTGCCGATTGCCGAACTGTTTCCGAGATTCCCCCCCGGGACGATAATGTGGTCGGGCGGTTCCCACGCGAGTTGCTCCATGAGTTCAATCGCGGCAGTTTTCTGGCCTTCGATGCGGTAAGGATTCACCGAATTCAGCAGATACACCGGCTTCTGGCGGACAAGCTCGTTCAGGATGCGGACGCACCCATCGAAATCGGTGCGGAGCTGGCAGGTGAGCGCTCCATAGTCGAGCGATTGCGAGAGCTTGCCCCATGAAATCTGGCCATCCGGGATAAGCACCAGACTGTGCATGTTGCCACGCGCGGCATAGGCGGCCATGGACGCAGAAGTGTTGCCGGTGGAGGCGCACGCCACCCACTGGAATCGACCGTGGCGCGCGGACGACGCTGCGAACGTCATGCCCGTGTCTTTGAACGATGCCGTCGGGTTCATCCCCTGGTGCTTGGCGTGGAGATTCTCGACTCCAGTCGCACGCGCACACCGAGGAAGGTGATACAGCGGCGTGTTGCCTTCGCGCAGCGTGATGGCATGCTCCGCAGGAATATGCGGAAGAAGTTCGCGGAAGCGCCAGACGCCGCTCTGGTCAAGGGGTTCGCGTGACGTCCGGCGATCGAGCCAGCGAGACTTCAGCGTCGCCGGGTCAGGCGCATCGGGGGCCCAGCCGGGAAAGACGAATTCCAGCAGGTCGCCGCAGGCGGCGCAGCGGAAATCCTGGCTGGCGGATTCGGGAGTCGCGCCGCACGCGATGCAGCGCAAGCGGGACACGGTTTCGATAGATCCAGTGGTCGACAAGGGCAATGATCCGGTGGAAGGTGGCGAACCAAAACACGCCACAGACATGATACGGCACTCTGGCATGACCAACCGGCTAGATCCAGATCGCTCCTGGATCCTCAAGAACTGAAGCGCGGACGAGGACGTCCGCGCCACATTGGCGAATACTGCGGGCTAATATGTCGTGCTGTAGATGACGCTGTTGAAATTGTCGTCTGTGTAGCTGAAGCCGGCGCACCAGATCTGGTGGTGGCCTCCGCCGATCGCATGTTCCCCGCACGAACCCATTTCAGAATTCGTCGTGACATCGACCGACCAGGTGTTGCCACCATCGGTCGAGAAGTACATGCCACCCACATCGGTATAAACATTGCCACCGCCGGCCCAGCCAATCTTGCTGGTCAGGAATAAGATCGAACGGATCGGCCACGGGCCATCCAGAGTGCGGCCGCTCCAGGTTTCGCCGCCGTTGGTGGTCACATGCATCCATCCTTCAACGTTCGGAGAAATCTCGCCACCGCCAACCCACCCCTTTTTGTCATTCAGGAAGAAGACGGGACCATCGAAGACGGAATCAACCGAAGGGCCACAGCTCCACCCAGAGCCACCCGTAAGGCTGGTACAGAAGTTGATACCGGACGCGCGAGCGTGCAGGTTGTTGAGGAAAGAGAATTGCGGACCGAACCAGCCGCCATCGGAATTGGCGTCCGCGCTGTCCCAATCGGAAAGGCCGGCGCCTCCATCGGTCGTGTACTCGGCGAGCGTATCAGGATCGTCACCAGCCGGGCCCAAAGTCAATATGATGCCATCTTGTTTCTTGACAAAGCGAACCTGTTGCAACCACTCCGGACCGGGACTCATGTCGCTGCTCCAGGTCTTACCGCCATCTTCCGTCCAGCGGAAAACGCCGTAGGCCGTGCTGGAATCGTAGAAGCCGGTGATGATGACCTTCTTCTCGGTCAGAGCATCGACGCCATAGAAGTAATCGCTCTCCCCGTCGCTCAAAACCTGTTGCACCCAGCTGTTTCCGCCGTCAGTCGTTTTCCAAACCTGACCCAGTTCACCCACGGCATAACCAATCTTCGTGGTGGGGAAAGCGATGTCGTGAATAATCACTCCCGGCAAAGTAGCGAGTAACTGCCACGTGTTGCTCGGGGCTCCGGGACCGGCAGCGCTTGACTGCACGATCGTCCCGTGTTGCGTTTGCGGACGCTCCGCCGAAAGTTCGCGCCGGGGCGAATCGACGGGAAGAGCTCCGGAGACATGGTGCGTTACGACCGCTGCTTCTTGCGAGAATGCGAGCGAGCCAATCATCAAACCAATCATCGAGAAGTGGACGAGGCAGGCCAATACGCGGGGCATGGAGTATCTCCTGAATTACGGCTGGAGATGTTAGCACAGGCGCCGGGCATCCCCCAACTTCACATTCTCTGACATGCCTCTAACGCAGATAAGCGTCGGTTTTATTGATCCAGTCGGCGCGCGGCGGATGAAAAATATCGAGATCGACCGTATCCGCAAGCGCCTCGACGCGGTGCGGCATGTTCGGAGGGATGGTCAGAACCTCTCCCGAATCCACAACAATTACTTTGCCGTCGATCCAGAATTTCAATGCACCTTCGAGAACGTACGTGACCTGCTCGTTGTGGTGGCTGTGTTCGGGAACGATGCAGCCTTTCTTGAGCAGAACGCGAGCGAGCATCACGTTTTGTCCGACAACGAAGTGGCGGCCAAGCAATGGATTCAAGGATTCGACTTCCACAGAACTCCACGAAATGTGGCGCAATTCGGCCTTTGGAGCCGCACCTTTTAATACCGTTGCTTTGAGGGCGACTCTACTCACGCGGCGCGACGTTTTCGCGGCTTTCCTGGTCGCGGAGGTTTTTCTTGCGGGTCGTTTTCGCGCCGTTGGTTTCATCTTCTTCTTTTTCATAAGGCAACTCAATGCTCAATGAAGGATATTAACCGCGTCAGCACAAGTCTTGCATCTTGCCGCGACTGGGTGGCGAAGGTAATCTTAATAGATTCCAGCGTTGTTGAGGATGGCATGAAGAAACATCGATTCCGTCAGGAAACCGAAGCCGTTCGCGGCGGCACAAGCCTGCACAAGAAGAATGGCCCGCTCTCTACGCCGATATATCAGACCTCGACGTTCGAGGTCACCGATATGCAGGAGCAGGTGCGCGCCACTCCTACCGACCGCTTCTACACGCGCTACGGCAATCCCACGCACACCGTCGCAGAAAACTCCATCGCCGAACTGGAAGGAACGGATGCGGCGCTGCTGTTCTCTTCGGGCATGGCCGCGCTTACGACCTCGATTCTTTCGCTGGTGAAGGCGGGCGACCACATCGTGGCGCAGCGCGATATTTATGGCGGCGTGATTAAGTTTCTTTCGCAGTGGCTGCCGAAACTCGGAATTGAAACTACATTCGTTGACACCAATGACATCGAGCAGCACGAGCGCGCCATCCGACCTAATACAAAAATCCTGCACATTGAGTCGCCCACTAATCCAAACGTGCGAGTCGTTGATCTGGAGAAAATTGCGGCGCTGGCGCACAAGCACAGTCTGATCTCCACCATTGACTCGACCTTCGCCACACCGATCAATTGCCGTCCGGCGGAGTGGGGCATCGATCTGATTCTGCATTCGGGCACTAAATATTTTGGCGGACATTCCGACCTGATCTGCGGCATCGCCACCGGCCGCCGCGATTTGATCGAACAAATCCATCAGACGCGCAATATCCTTGGCTGCTGTATGGATCCGCACGCGGCGTTTTTGCTGCTGCGCGGGATTAAGACAATGGCCGTACGAGTGCAACGCCAGAACGAAAGCGCGCTGCGGATTGCCGAGTTCCTCAACCGGCATCCTCAGATAGAACGCGTGCACTATCCGATGCTGAAAGATCATCCAGACTACGCGATAGCGAAGAAGCAAATGGCGGGCGCTGGCGCCGTTCTGAGCTTCGAGGTGAAAGGTAGTGGCGTTGACGCCTGCCGCGTGGCCGAGGCGCTGAATCTTTTTACCCTGGCGCCAAGCCTCGGCGGAGTGGATTCTCTGGTGACTATCCCGGTGCTGACTTCGCACGCCATGATCGCTCCGGAGTTGCGGAAAAAGATGGGCGTGACCGAGCAGATGATCCGGCTGTCCGTCGGTGTTGAACACGTCGACGACCTGATCGCCGATCTAGAGAAAGGCCTGGCCGTATTAACCCATGAGCGCAAACGGGCCGTGGTGGCCGATTAAGCGACCCGAGTCAATCCCTTGAGGTCGAGTTTCAGAAAAAGACAATCCTGGCTCGTTCGTGAGCCAGGATTCTTGTTTGCACGCCGCTTCCCACTAGAAGAAGAGCTTCAAAGCTAGCTGCAGGATGCGCGGGTTGTGGGCAGCAGCGGGGCGAAAGAGGCCTCCGCCCAGGCAGCTCGGGTCGTTGGTGGTATTGCCCGGTCCCGCATAACAGCCTGCGGAGTTGGCGCCGCTGGTGAGGTTGGAATTGCTCGCGGCAGAACCGGCATCCCCGCCAATGTATCCAAACTCGGTGTGATTAAAAACGTTGAAGGCCTCCGCGCGGAATTCGAGCGAAACCGATTCCCGCACCGGAATGTGCTTGTAAAGCGCCATATCGAAGTTGGTTTGTCTGGGATTGCGCACAACATTTCTGCCCTCATTGCCAAAGGTCAGTCCCTGTGGCGCGGCAAATGCCGCGGGATTGACCAGCAATGGCCCGTAGATACTTCCATTGAGATTGGCCGCGCCCGAATTCGCATTCGGGTCGGCGATAAGGTCTGGTCTCGACCCCGTCCCGACTCCGTTCCCTACGCCGGCGTTATCGCTGCTGGCGTTAAAACCCGCGTTAGTAATGGTAAAAGGAGCTCCGGTCTGAATCGCAGTGATGCCGGACCATTCCCATCCTCCGAGAACAGCATGCGTCAACCCCGCACCCTTGAAGAAAGGCAGATCGTAGATATAACTAAGAGTGAAAACCTGCCGTTGATCAAAGTTGGAACTGGCATAGTTCGAATGCGTATCGTACGAATTCAGAAAGCTGGTATCTGCTGCGGAAGAAGCATCGTCGAGCGAGTGCGAGTAGGTGTAAGCTGCGCTGAGTTGCAAAGCACCCATCGTTTTTCGCGCCGAAAGCTGCAAGGCGTTGTAGTTAGAGGTCGCCGCATTCTCTTGCAGCCGAATATCCGAATATCCCAGATACGGACGGAAAGGATCCGCCGCGTTTCCACACGCCACATACATGTTCACGCCCGGCGTGCCGGGAGTTTGGTCATACCAATTGCCGTCAGGGTTGTAGCCCGGTATGGGAACTCCACTCGGTGTCATACCGCTGGTGCAATCGTTCGAACCGATAGGCTCGCCCGGCTTATACGGATTCTGGCCCGCAGGCACCGGCTGGAGCTGATTCAAATCTATCCGTTGCCCTAAATGTGTCCCCTTGCTGCCCACGTAGGAAATTGTCGTCACCACGTGTCTCGGCAATTCCTGTTGTATATCCAAGTGCCACTGCTGAACGTAAGGCCAGACCTGCTTCTGCGGGAGCGCAACCACAGCCTGTGGAAACTGGGCGCCGACCGCTCCGCCCACCTGAGAGGCACCCGACTGGATAATGTTCCCGTTAGCATCGAACGTCGTGGGAATGTCGGACTGCACCGGATTCTGCACCAGTGGCGGAGAGCCTTCCAGCGCGGTCGCGACCGCCTCCTGCCCGTTTGTGTGCTCGAAGAAGATACCGTATCCGCCGCGGATCGCCAGCTTGCCGTCGCCCCGGGGATCCCAGGCAAACCCGACGCGCGGGCCGGGATTGAACAAATGTCCCTTCGCGCAACCTGTTGGTATTCCGCCTACGCCGCACTGCACCATTCCGTTGAACAGGCCGATGGGGCCACCGACAGTGCCGTCCTGATTGATAATGGTCCCACCAGGAACATACTTAGATGGATCGAAGTTATAGGCTTGCTTCTTGTTGTCGTAAACAGTTCCGTACAAACTGACACGTAATCCCAGATTCAGTGTCAGGCGAGGCGTAATATGCCAGTCGTCCTGGAAATAAGGTTCGAAAATCTTGTACCGCAAGTAGTACTTAGGCTGTCCGCTGGATTGCGCAAAACTCTCGATGTTTCCCGTCAACAAATCTGCAAAGGGGTTGAGCGTTGACCCGGAAAAGCCCGTGTCGTACTGGATGTAACCGTTCACGGAAGGTTCCAGCTGTGGCAGTTCGTTTTTCTGGGAAGCCACAAAGTAGCCGCCGAATTGCAGGTTATGTTTACCTACAATCTTGGTAAGGTTATCGCGGTAGGTATACACGGGATTCGAATTCAGCAACCCATTGGGCACCCAGCCGGCATCCTGAATAATCCCGTTGAAAAGCGTGCCCCCAGCCAAGGAAACGCCGGGCAGCTTTCCACCAAAGCCATTCTGAATGAGACCGACGTCGTACCCCGGAGGTCGCTCCCATGCCCCCTGATTCGAGAAGTAGAGATGGTTGACCGAGTAACTGGCCACAAATTCATTGAGCAAGGTTGGAGTTATCGTGGTCGTGAGATGAGCTACGATTCCGCTGGAAGGCTGCGAATATGGATTCTGGATCGTCGGATAACTGCCTCCGTTGGTCCACAAGGGAACCGGAGAAACCGAACTCCAGGAATCGTGTATGTAACGAACCGTGGCATGCCAATTGGAGTTGATGTTCTGGTCGATGCGAAACAACTCCTCGCTCCAATTTGTAGGCAGTGATAACGATTGGTTGAAAGTCCATGACGCGCTGCTCGGATCATGCGCGTTAGGGAATGGAAAGAGGGCCAGAAGCGGTAGCGCACCGTAATTGGGGTTGGTATCAATCGGGACGAGATTGCCGGGAAAATTCGAGCCGGCTGAAGGACCATTGGGAATTATCGGGCAATCCACCGGCCCGTTAGGAGGCGCGAGATTGCAGGGTTCGCTGAAATCGCCGAAGGCGGCCTGCGTCCCTGTGCAGCCGACGCCACCCGAGCCAGCCTGCAAGCCACGCTCCGCGCAGGATGGAACCGGAACGTTAAAGGTTGTTGGGTCGATTTGCCGTCGCCACTCCTGCGAAAAGAAGAAAAATGTTTTCGTCTTGCTCTCGTTGTAAAGGTGGGGAATGTAAACCGGCCCACCAATGGTGTAACCGAAGTCGTTCCTTTTGTATGGGGGCACAGTCGGCGAAAAGTAATTGCGCGCATTAAACGCGTCGTTGCGCACAAACTCGTAAACGTCGCCGTGGAACGACTGGGTGCCCGACTTGGTCTCGATTTCAACCGTTCCGGAACCGTTGCGGCCATACTGCGCCCCGTAATTCGAGGTGAGAAGCTTCACTTCGCCGATGGCGTCGATACTCGGATAGGTCAGCAGGGTCGTGTTGCTGCCGTCATCCATGTTGTTGCCGCCGTCGATCTCCCAGTTGTTGTACTCTGTGCGGCCGCCATTGACGCTATATGCGACCGTCGCCAGGCCCTCACCGGGCTCGTCTGCGCCGGATTGATTCGTGGCTCCGGGAGTCAGTGCCAGCAACTGCGTGAAGTTGCGTCCGTTGAGTTGAAGTTGAGTGATCTGTCTTGCGGTTACGGTTCCCGAAAGTTCAGAAGATTGGGTCTCGACCTGATTCAACTGGTCACCCTGCACTACGATTTCAGTGGCGACGTCTCCAACCTGGAGCGCAGCGTCTACCCTGGCCTTCTGGCCGACGCGCAATACAACCCCGTTGCCTTTAAAGGTCTTGAAACCCTTAGCAGTGATGGTCAGGTTGTAGGTACCGCCGGGCAAACCAGCCTCCAGATAATCGCCGTCGGAGTTCGTGGTGGTCGCACGCTCGATGCCGCCCGCGGTGCCACTGATTTTGACGTCAGCTCCTCTGATGACGGCTCCGCTGTTATCTCGGACCGTACCCGTGATCGCGCCGGTGTCCTGGGCCTGAAGGCCCGGCGCCAGGAACACTCCGAGCAGCACCACAATTCCACAAACCAGACGGATTCTCATCGCTGACTCCTTCGCCGACTCGACACGGTGCATTCTCGCAACACCCTCGGCGCTCATCCTAAAAGCGCTAAAATGCCTGTATTAAAACGTATCAATACTGCTTCAGCGTATCTCCGCCTGTCAAGAGAAAACGCACGCATCCGCCTCGGGACGCTACTTTACGCTGCGGGTGGAATCGCGCACGATCAGCTCGGGAACGATTCTGCGGTGAGTGGCGCGGATCGGTTTCTTTTCGAGAGTTGCGCTGGCATCGATGCCTTCGAGCACGATCGTGGCCGCAGCCGTTCCCATCGCTTCCATAGGCTGGCGCACAGTCGTCAGCGCCGGAGAATAGATAGCGGCGGGCGCGACATCGTCAAAGCCCACCACCGAACATTGCTCTGGAACGCGGATCCCCGCTTTGGCGAGAGCGCGGATGGCGCCGAAGGCGGTCATGTCGTCAAAGGCCATCAGCGCGCTGAAGGGACGCCGGCGGTGCAGCAATTCCTCGGTTAACTTGTAGCCTTGTTCGAAACTCGAAAACGGGTCTCCCGATTCTGGCAGGTCGACAATCAGCCGCGAGTCGAGTTCGAGCTTATGCTCGCGCGCCAGCGTCCGTACGCCACGCCAGCGAGGCTCGGTGTCCGATAGTTGACGAGGGCCGCGGATAAACGCGATTTTGCGATGGCCGAGCGAATACAGATGTTCGAGAGCGGAGCGGGTGCCTAAATAATTGTCAACAATCACGGAGCTGACACTGTCGTTTTTCAATTCGCGTCCCACAATCGCAGTCGGAATGTTGTTCTTCTCGAGATCGGCGAGCACGTTGATGTCAACGAACAACCAGTTGGCCAGAACGACGAGCCCTTCGATGCGGCGGTCCAGCAGCATTTCGAGATAGCGCTCGAAGCGGCTGCGCTCGTTGTGGCAGTCGGTAAGAATAGGAAGGAACGACGACTGGTAAAGAGTGTTCTCGATGCCGCGCAAGACCAGGGTGCAGTAAGGATCGGTCATGTCGAAAACCATGACGCCGACGGTGTGGCTGCGCCGCCCGCGCAACGAGCGAGCAAAGAGATTGGGACGGTACCCGAGACGGGAGGCGGCGCGCTGGATCCGGGCTTTGGTGCTGTCGGGAATGTAGCGCGCCAGCGGCGCGTTATTCAGGACAATGGAAACGGTAGCCGAAGAAAATCCGCTCCGCTCCGCGACATCGCGGATCGTGACCGCCCCACCCCGCGCCCCTTTGCCTGAGGAGTCGGAGGTCAGTGCCCTGCGGGATTTCGCTGCCGAGGCTTTTCGCGTAGGCTTCGAATCAGAAGATTCCATGAACTCCTTGAAATGACATCCTTGAATTCAGCCCTCTTGCTGGCGGACACTACAGGACGATGAATCGAGTGTCAAGTTTCCGCCTGCTTTTCGCTGGTCTCCTAATTTTTCTTTGCTGCAGAGCGGGCGCACAAAGCACGACGCCACCGTCGGCGCGCGATCCGCAGAAACTGTTCGAAGCCGGAGAAGCCGCCTTGCACGCTGGCAAACTGGCGGAAGCCGAGCACGAGTTCCAACAGGTGTTGGCGATCAACCCTGGAGTGGCTGGAGCGTACGCCAATCTCGGCGTGATTGATATGCGTCGCAAGCAGTGGCCGCAAGCCCTTGCCATGCTGCATCAGGCCGAAAAGCTCGCGCCAGAGATGGCGGGAATTCGGCTGAACATCGGCCTCGTTTACTACCGCCAGAAAAACTTCCGGGCAGCGATCGAACCTTTTGAGTCGGTGGTGCGGCAAATGCCGGGCTCCTACCAGGCGAGATACCTTCTAGGCTTTTGCTACTTTTTCAATGATCGCTGGGCAGACACCGTCGCGACGCTGGAACCGCTCTGGGAGCAGGTTTCAGCCTCAGACCAGCTCAACTATCTGTATGTTCTGGGCCGAGCTGCCGAGCTTTCGAAAAACGCGGCGCTCGAAGAAAAAGCTTACGCGCGCATGGCCGAGATCGGTCAGGGCGCGCCAGAATTTCGCATGATTATCGGCAAGTCACATTTGAATCGCGGAGAGTATGACGACGCCGTGCGCGAGTTAGAAGCCGCGGCACAAGCCGATCCGAAGCTCCCTCTCGTCCACTATTACCTGGGTATGACTTACGTCCGCAAGCAGGACTACGAGCGCGCGCGCGTGGAATTTCAGAAAGACCTCGCCCAGGAGCCCGACGCCGCCTTCACCTACGAGCAGTTGGGGAAAGTCGAATCCACGCTGCAAAATGAGGCGGAGGCGGCGAAGGATTTTGGCCGCGCGGTGAAGCTCGATCCACAACTAGTGGAATCACGCCTGGGGCTGGCTAAGATTGAAGAACGAAAGAAAGAGTATCCTGCGGCGCTCGCACAACTGGACGAAATCATTCGCCTCGAAAAAGACAACGCCAGCGCCCGCTACCTTCGCGGACAAGTTCTGCTGCACACGGGACGCGAGAAAGAAGGCCGCGAGGAACTGGCAGTGGCGACGAA
>Ga0070764_10000326_pt1 | contig 18236 bp, 16 predicted proteins | sample HubBroMetageWRM4_FD_67287 | JGI IMG/M metagenome (GOLD analysis project Ga0070764, IMG submission 67287) | Warmed soil microbial communities from the Hubbard Brook experimental Forest, New Hampshire - Hubbard Brook CCASE Soil Metagenome WRM 4 | ecosystem: Environmental > Terrestrial > Soil >... | reverse complement strand
ATCTGACGCGCCGACGGAAGGCGGAGACGGCGCGGCTGGAGGACTGATGAGCACCCGCCGCGCTGGAGCTCGCAGAGGACTACAAAATTTCTAGCTTTTGATCCGAACGAACAGTGGTCTCGGCTCCGAATATGTAGCAGGCACGGCGAGAAGGTCGGACCCGTGCCGGGATCGGGCAGGGAGGCTGCGATGCGGTCGGCAGTTCTTGACCTCAGCATCAGCGCGCATTTACCAACTAGCGCCAGGGACGGAGTCGGTATGTTCAGCTTGCTTGATGACGCAACCATTATCGGGTTGAGCCGCAATTATGTGAGCCCCGAGATGATGGGCAATACTGACTGTGGCGGTTCAGCGGAGTTCTACCGTGGATATGTGAGCGCTATGGTCTGCGTTCTTAATTCGGCCCGCTCGGCTGGAAACGCGGCATCATTGCTAAGGATAGTCGAAGGGCTTGATGATTCCATAGCCGTGCCACCTCGCCCTGACGACCTGGTATCGGGTGCCAAATTTGCCCTTATGAACGCGCACAGCTATGGACGGTATGCGCGGGATAACCCGGGCACGCCGCTCGGCGACGTTTTCACTACGCTCAACGAGGATCTGGCATCAAAAGCGCGCTGCTTTGCCGCGAGACGCTGACGGCGATCCTTCGCTGCTCGCAGGCCGCGACCTGGACTCAGGTTCCGCTGCTTGTGCAGCATGCGGGTAGCGACCTGGACCGGCTGATGCGGGTACCGGAGCTTGGCGCGGCGTACGGCGAGATGCTGCGCCGGGCGGACGCGGTGATGACCCACGCGGGCCTGGTGGAACGCTTCATCGCGCTGGGCGTGCGCCCGGAAGCGGTACGGCTGGGCCCGCCGAACGCGGTACCGCCGGGGTTCACCCCGGACGCTGCGCCGCTGACGGCGGAGGATGTGGACCGGCTGGCGTTCCCGGCACCGGAGGGCTCCGGCCGGAGCGGGTTCTTCCCTGGGCTGCCCACCATCGGGATGTACGGCAAGCCCGGCGACGTCAAGGGCACCTACGACCTGATCGCCGCGCTGGGAATGGTCGCCGCGCGCGGACTGCTGGGCAACCTGCTGCTGCTGACCGGTACCGGGGAGCGGGCCGCGATCGAGGCGGCCGCCGCGGCCGCGGGCATCGGCGACCGTACCTGGATCCTGCCGTTCCTGCCGCACTGGCGGGTGCCGGGCTTTATCCGCGCCTGTACCGCAACCCGCCGTCCGGGCTGACCCGGCAGAGCCACCGCTGCCGTTCCAGCGGACGCTGTGCGTCGGTCGCGTAAAGCACGTGTTCGCCGGCCGGGTCGAAGCCCAGCACCGTCAGCCAGCCGCCCTGGTAGGTCAGCCGGCGCGCGGTGCCGCCGACCAGCGGCATGACGTACACATCGGGTGCTCCCCCGGCCCGCCCCGCGAACGCGACGAGCCGTCCGTCCGGGCTTAGCACGGGCTCGTCGACCGCAACGCCGCCCGTGTCCAGCCGACGCGCCCGCCCGCCGCTGGCCGGGACCGCCCACACGGTGTCCTCGCAGACGAAGACGACCTGCTCGCCTCGGATGGCGGGGCTGCGGAGATAGCCGACGCTAGGCGGGTTCACCCGAATCCCTTCAGCAGCCGGCCTTGGATGTTCCGCGGTGTCATCAGAAGTAGTGTCGCCGTCCGCCGATGCCGTGACCGGTCGTGCCGAGCAGCACGGCGATGAGGCCGAGAATCAGGACCACGAATCCCGTCGTCCAGACGATCCCGATCCTGGCCAGGACGCCGGTGACGAGCAGGATGATCCCGGTGACGATCATGGTGTCTCCGTGCCGGAGCGCTGCTGCGCGGCGATCAGCTTGCTGATGTCGGGGGGCATGGTCCGGCAGTCGCCGGGACCGTTCGGCTCGGCCTGCGCAGTGCCGGTGATCCCCAGCTCCGTGAGCAGGTTGAGGCCGCCGTAAGTCTCGAGGTCTCGCGGCACGTAGAACTCCGCGTTGCGGATCAGGCCGAGTTCGATGCGGCCGTCGGGGGTGGCGGGGTTCATGTCGATGCCACCGCCGGGAAGGCGGTGCGCGTCGCTGGGACTTGGCAGCACGCCCATGAGCTCATACGCCTGGTTCAGGCCGATGTCGTCCGGCGGCTCGCCGAAGTAGTACCAGGTCGCGTCGCAGACGCCGTAGATATCCGGTCCGAACTGAGCCTCGTTAAGGTACAGCTCCAGGACCCGCTGCTTGGAGATCGCGTGGACAAGCTGCTCGGCAAGGATGGCATCCAGGGTCTTGCGGATCGGGTTCTTCGATGGCCACAGGAGCAGGTTCTTGGTCAGCTGTTCCGGGATCGCGGAACGGTAGGGGTCCTTGCTGTGGTTCAGGTACGCGGTGACCCGGCTCCACCACTGGTCCCAGTCGACGCCGGTGAACTGGGTCGGAAGCTGGGGGTCCTCGTGCGCGATGGTGACGGCGATCATGTACGGCGACACGTACTCGAGGGAGACGTAGTCGTGCAGATGCTCGCCGCCGCCCTCCAGCATGTACGCGGTGACCGGCGGGTTCACCCAGTTGAGGCTGAGGAAGTAGGCCTCCGCGGCGAGGTCGAGGCCGAGGAACGCGATGGCCAGGTAGGCGAGGGCGCGGCCCACGCGCCGCAGCGCCTTCCGTCGTGGTCGTGGCTGGCCGCCGGGGGGTGGCTGCTGCGGCAACCCCGGCCGCAGGACCGGCGGAGACGACCCCGACGGCGGGCCGGAAACCGAGTCAGCTTCCATACCCGGCTCCGGGCCTGGCCAGGATTCAGTCATCCGCTTGACTCTAGGACACGCGTCCCGCGTCTTGAACACCATCGGTCGTGATGACTTCGGAGTTCGCCCGGCGCAGATTGCGATCCTCGGAACGAGCTGCCAGAGAACCCTGAAGCCGGATGAAGTGCATGCACGCCTGAAAGCATTGGCGGATGAATATGACAGGGTCCTGGACCGGGAAATTAAGCGGACCAGACTGCAAATGGTTTTATGGTGGTGCCCGCCGTTGTGGCCTGGGCAGGCCATCATCCCGTCGGCGCGGGGTACACAGCCGGATAAATCGCCCAACTGGCCAATAAACCACCCGAATCCACCTGGTGTGGCGTCCGTTCGTTATCGTTCCGTTACGCGCGTCGGGTCATACCCGGGGAGCATTTGCGCGTCTCAAATATTGATATCTGCGGAAACGCAAGGTTGTCAGGGGTGGGGAACATGATCGCGATTCGGCGCCTTTGGGGTGTTTTTGCCCGGCAGTCGGCCGACGGCGGGATGGTGAATCCTGACCCGCTGCGGGTCTGGAAGCCCTGACCAGAACAACGGTCTGTTACTAGCCGGCGACCATCGGTCCTCTGCGCGGCACGCTAGCCGCGGCCGGGCGTCAGCGCGAAAGGAGGCTCACCGATGTCCGATGGCACGGTCGTCGCCTACCAGGCAGCCCGCGATCCAGACGACGGCGGGCAGGACCGCGTGGCCGGCTGGAACGTACCGGGGTACACCGTACTGAAGGCGCTCGGCTCGGGCGGTTTCGGTGACGTGGTGATGGCCAGGCACGACGCCTCGGGAACCCCGGTGGCGATCAAGTTCCTGCGCCAGGAGCTGCTGTCCGATGCGCGGTTCGCGGAGATGTTCCGCGCCGAGGCGGCGGTGCTGGCCTCGATGGATGACCCGAACGTGGTCCGGCTGTATGAGTACGCCGAGTCACCCTTGGGTGCGGCGATCGTGATGGAACTCGTCGACGGGGTATCGCTCAAGAAGATCCTGGAGCGCCAGGGCGCCACCACACCGGAGGCGGCGCTGGTGGTGCTTGAGGGCTCGCTGCTCGGCTTGGCCGCGGCCCACGCGCGGGGAGTAGTGCACCGCGACTACAAGCCGGACAACGTGCTTGTGGACGGGGACGGGACGAGCAAGCTGACCGATTTCGGGATCGCGGCCCGGTCCGGGGACCGGGCCGAGGGAGGCACGCTGGTGTACGCGCCGCCGGAGCAGTTCTCCGGCGCGCCCAGCAGCCCGGCCGGGGATGTGTACGCGGCCACGGCCACGTTCTTCGAGTGCCTGACCGGACGGCCGCCGTTCCACGGGGATACCGCCGCGGCACTGCTGTACCAGCACATGTTCCAGGAGGCGCCACTGGACGAGGCGCCGGAACCGGTGCGGCCGCTGCTCGCCGCGGGCCTGGCCAAGGACCCCAGAGACCGGCCGGCCGACGCCACCACGTTCGTCGCCGCGCTCAGCGCGGTCGCCGCCAGGACCTACGGCCCGCACTGGCGTGAACGCGGCCGGTCCTACCTGGGCGAGGCGGCCCTGCTGCTTGCGGCCCTGTGGCCGTCCGGCGCGCTGCCCGCTGTGCAGGGCAGCACCGTGCTAAAAACCCGTCTGCACCAGCGTAAACGGCACTCCCGGCTGCGGCATTCGCGCGCGATCAAGGCGGCCATCGGGGCCGCCATCGTGGGCATCGGCGCGATCCTGGTGGTCGGCTTGACCAACAAGTCCGGTCCCGTCACGCTTCCTGCGCTTACCGGCGTATCCCCGGCCAGCGGCACCACCACGGGCGGGACCACGGTGACCATCACAGGGACCGGACTGAACGGCGCCACCGTCGTCCGCTTCGGCGGCGTGGCCGGCACGATCACCGCCGATTCGGCCACCCAGATCACCGTGACCAGCCCGCCCCGCACCGTGACCACCGCGGCCATCACCTCCGATTCGCCCGGGCACACCACCGCGGCCGGCACCGGCGCCGGCACCGTGGACATCACCGTGACCACGGCGGGCGGCACCTCACATCCCACCACGGCCGACCGCTTCACCTATACCGCACCGCGGCCGGCGATCAGTGGCGTGTCTCCGAATGGCGGCATTACCTCGGGCGGGACCACGGTGACCATCACCGGGACCGGACTGGCCGGCGCCACCAGCGTCCGTTTCGGCAACGGCGCCGCCATCATCACCTCCGATTCGAGCACGCAGATCACGGTGACCAGCCCGCCCGGCTCGGGCACCGTGAACCTCACCGTGATCACCGCGGCCGGCGCGTCGCAGACCAGCGACGCCAGCCACTATGCCTACACCACACGGCCGGGATCAGCCCAGTCGATCTCCTTCACCGGTCCTGGCTCGGGCACGGCGGGCGGCTCGGGGACCTTGTCCGCCACCGGCGGCGGCTCGGGTAACCCGGTCGTGTTCTCCGTCGATCCCGGCAGCGGCCCGGGAGTGTGTACCGTGTCCGGTGCCACGGTGAGCTACACCGCGATCGGCAGTTGCGTCGTCGACGCCAACCAGGCCGGCAACGGCCGCTACACGAGCGCACCCCAAGTCCAGCGCATGATCAAGGTCAACCCGATCCCCCAGTCGATCTCCTTCACCGCCCCGGCCGGGGGTGAGCCGAACCACTCGGCGAGCCTGTCGGCCACCGGCGGCGGCTCGGGTAACCCGGTCGTGTTCTCCGGCGGCAGCTCGGGGGTGTGCACCGTGTCCGGGAGCACGGTGACCTACACCGGCGCGGGCAGCTGCGCCGTCGACGCCAACCAGGCCGGCAATGCCCGCTATGCGGATGCCCCCCAGGTCGAGCGCACGATCACGGTCAGCAAGCTGTCCCAGTCGATCAGCTTCTTCGCCCCGCCGGCGGCGACGATATTTTCCTCGGCGACCCTGTCGGCCATCGGCGGCGGCTCGGGTAACCCGGTCGTGTTCTCCGTTGCTTCCTCCAGCGGCGCGGAGGTGTGCTCCCTGTCCGGGACCGTGGTGACCTTCGGCAGGACGGGCAAGTGCGTCATCGACGCCAACCAGGCGGGCAACGACGACTACACCGCCGCACCCCAGGTCCAGCGGGCGATCACGGTTACCGTGACTCCCCAGAACTACGGTGGCGGAGGCGAAGCCGGCTAGCCAGGATTTAGCACAGCGCTCAACCATAGAACGCGCGCGAGGACGCTGGCACCCGGGTCCGCCGGACCGGACACCGCACCGCCCGCTCGCTGATTACCTGAACCAAGCACCACAGTCCGTTCGGGAAGAAGAATCTAAAAAATTATCCCGAACGGACTGTGGTAATACGGCCCGAACCTGGCCACAGGGAGCGCGGCGGAGCCACGGTTTTTATGCGAAAGTCAGCGTTATGCAGGAACCTGCTATGGTAGCTGGCCGCTCACCTGCACTCGCGAGTCGGTTTTGCATAACCGCAGGCCACCAGACCTATGCCTCGCGGCCAACTTGTGCCGCATCCTGGACGTGATCCTCCCCGCCGTCGGCATCAACGATACTGGATCCCGGACGGCGGCGCCTGCGGAGCAGCGGCTTGCCCCGCCGATTCGCCGCCAGGGCAACCGCGACGATCAGCGCGATGCCGTTAAACAAATCACCGATCCACACGGCGCCAGAGACCAGCTGCAGTCCCTCAACGCCGGTTGCCAGCACGAATATCGCCAGCATCGTCCCCCAGACGTTGAACCGCCCAGGTTGGAACTGCGTAGAGCCGAGAAATACCGCAGCGAAGCCCGGCAGTAGCAATGAGGGACCGAAAGTCAGCGATGGTCCTGTTAGCGACGTGTACAGAATGCCGGCGAAACCCGCCAGGCCGCCTGACGCGATGAGCGACCACCACGACAATCGGTTAATCCGGATTCCGGAGAGGCGCGCCGCTTCAGGATTGCCGCCCGCCGCCCGCATGTACCGTCCGGCCGGCGTGCGCTCCAGTACCCACCAGGCGATCAATGCGAGGGCGATCAGATAGTAAATGATGACCTGGAACCCGAAGACCTTGTACTGCGTCATATTGTTCCAGGCGGTGGACGCCGGAACTGCCTCCTCCTGAGAATTGGTCACGATCAACGTGAACGCCGCAAGCACCGATCCCATGCCCAGAGTCGCGATGAACGAGTTTACGTTCAATCGAACGACGATCAACCCATTGACCAGCCCGACGAGGAGCCCGATGGCCAGCGACAACAAGAGAGTCGGCGCCAGAGACCAGCCATATTTGAGCTGGACGACAATCGCGATCATCCCGGTCAAGTTAGCATTTGCGCCGACTGACAGGTCGAACTGACCGCAGACCATAGGGATAAGGACGGCCAGCGCGATAATAGCGGAAACGGCCTGCGTCGACGCAATGAGATGAACCGTGGACATCGACAGGAAAAGCCCCGGGATCCAGATCCCGAACACGGCGATAAAGACAACCCAGAGGTACAAACCACTGAATCGATCAAGGCCGAAGTTGAACCTCTCTCTACGCATCCGTCACACCTTCGTTCCCTGCTTTGATAGCTTCGAGATGGAAGCTCCTGTTAAGAGCTGTAGCGGTGAGGCGATCACCGGTTATCTCGTCGACGACCCTGCCTTCTTGAATGACGAGGACCCTGCTGCATAGCGTGACGAGCTCTTCGACTTCGGTGGAACTCACGATTACAGCCGCACCGGCTTTCGCCGTCCTCAGAACGTGCCGGTGCAACTCTGCCTTGGCGCCTACGTCGACACCCTGTGTCGGATCGTCGAGCAACAGCACCTTCGGGACTTCCCGCAGCCATTTTGCGAACAGCACCTTCTGCTGATTGCCGCCGCTGAACGTCTTCAGCGGCGCGGATGCCCCGTCACGCGGGCGGATGTCAAGATCCTCGAACCACTTGTCAACCTCGGCGGATTCGAGCTTCCTACGCAGAAACAGCCGCCGCCAGAAAGGTCGCAAATTGACCAAAGTGAGATTCTCTTGAGCAGTCATATCCATGATGCCCCCGTTGGCGCGGCGATCGGCTGGCAGGTAGGCAACCCCGGTCCGGATCGCTACATCGGTACGCAACGGCGGCAGGAGCTCGTTATCGACGCGAACATCGCCGGCTTCGCGTGGCAGAACGCCGAAGATCGCACCCAAGATCGTTTCCCGGCCGGACCCGGTGAGGCCGCACACGCCGGTTACTTCGCCTGACCATGCCTGAAGCGCAAATCCATCAAGCGGCCCCGCATGCAAGTCGCTGACCGTGAGGATAGGCGGGTGCGCACGTGTGTCCGCGTGCGGAGACTCCAAGCGCTGGACCTTCTCGAGCTCCGCGCCGATGAGTTGATGAATGAGCCGCTCGCGGTCCAGCTTAGCCACCGGCCAGGTGTCAATCAGCTCGCCGTCTCTGAGCACCGAGACCCAGTCGGCGAAATCAGTCACCTCGTCTATGTGGTGCGTGACATACAGGATGCTCACGCCCGTCGCGGCCGTTGCCCGCAGCGTGGACAGCAGCCGGTTGATCTCATTGACCGGCAAGGTCGCCGTCGGCTCATCCAGAACGAGCACCAGGGGGCGATCGCTGTCATCGGAGAGCAGTGCTCTGGCTACTGCGACACCAGTGCGCTCGGCGGCGGCCAGCGTTGAAATCAGCACATCGGGGTCGATCTCAAGCCCGACACCCGCGAGGGCGGCTCTCGCCTTCTCCCTGGCGGCCCCACGTCGTATCATGCCTGCGGTAGTCGGGAAGCCGGTACCGAAGAAAAGGTTGTCGAGCACACTCGATGTCTCGACGAGGCCGAGATCCTGGTGCACGAACCGGCACCCAAGGTTGTACGAGCTAGCTGCCGAGCCGAAATGGAGCTCGCGGCCGCCTACCTCTACCTTGCCTCCGGGGTCAGGAACATGGTAGCCAGACAGGATTTTGATCAGCGTGGACTTACCCGAGCCGTTCTGGCCCAGCAGCACGTGGATCTCGCCCGGCCGGAGTTCGAGTTCGAACGAATCCAGGACGGTCTTGGTCCCGAATGTCTTCGACAGCGCATGAATTCCGAGCGACGGGGACGCCCCCGGCTCTTTCGAGCCGGGGCCGTCCGATGCAGCCACTACTGGACCTTGATGGTGATTGCTGCTGTAACCATCATCACGGTGCGCCCCGTCAGCTGGCATCAGTCACACCTCACGAACAGGTCAGCTTGCACGCCGTGACAGGCACACCCCACAGCTTCTCGTACTGCTCCAGGGAGGAGGTCGGGAAGTTGTAGAACTGGCCGGTCATCTCGGAGACGTTGGCCTTCGTGACCAGCTGAGTCGGAATGACGTCGTCGTTAGACGAGCCCGGTGCGCCGAGTAGCGTCCGGAGGGCGACATCGACGATGGCCTCTCCCTGCGCGTAGTAGCTCTGCCCGGTCCAGACAGCCTCCGTCCCGGCGGCGATCGCCTCCTTGCCGTAAGGGTCGATGCTGCGGCCACCGATGATCAGGCCGCTGAGACCGGCAGACGACAGCGCGGAGAGGATGCCATCAGCGAATTGCCCGTTGTCGAAGAAAATGTACTTGTAGCTTGGGTTCCTTCGGGCGGCCGCGATAACCTTCGTGATCAGCGTGCCCGCATCGACGTCGGCCTGCGTAACCGGGACGACCAACGTACTGCAGTCCGGGCAGAGCGCCTTGACCTCGGCTATGAATGCGTCTCTGAAGACATTCAGCACAGGAGCCGAGGTGTAGTTCTCGAGCAGCGCCTTTCCCTTGCCGTCTGAATTCGCGATGAACCAGTCAGCCAGGTCCTTTCCGACCACCTGCTCCGACGCCGCGCCTGCCGGCGTGCCGTAGATCGGGTCGCCGAGTGTGATGGGGGCGACGCTGCCGAGGATGATCGGTACGTTCGCAGCCTTATAGGCGGCAATCGTGCTGGTACCGAAGGTGGACTGCGGCGAGCCGGCCTCTGCCACAGCAGACGGCTTCTTGGCCAGGGCGGTCAGCAGCGCCGACTCGAGAGTCGCTGGATTCGCCGCATCGAAGTGGATCTCAGAGTACGACCAGCCGATCGCGTCGGCGGCCTCGTGTACTCCGGTCGCGATGCGCTCGGTCGCCGCTAGACCATTCGAGACGAATATGATTGATTTGCCGGACGGGACCTTGCTCCCCAGCGGCGTGGTCTGCGTGATTGACGTCGGTGTGGTGAGGGCCTTGGTGACCGCTGCATTGGCTTCCGCTACAGCGCCCGAACTGGCTGAGCCGGTTGACACTGCGGCTGCACTTGTCGAGCCGCTTGAACTTGGCGAACTGGAACTACTCGAACAGGCCGCCAGAGCGATTAGGATCGCCGTGGCCGTGGAAAATGCCGCCGCCCGCTTACTCAAGCGACGTCTAGAAAGAGGATCCATCCTCAAAATCCCTTCGCCGGAGATCCGACTCACGGTCGGCCTCATGACTCGCATGCCTCGTCGATTACTGAAAGTAACGACTAGCGCATTCTTTGTGACGAACTAGGGCATTCTTTGTGACGAGATGGGGCTCCGTGATCGCCTGGGCTACATCGGAGCTCTCCTACCTATACCTTAATATGATAGGCATAGATTAGGATCCGGCCCTAGGGCCGGATGAGGATTGTTACGTGCTCGTTACTGTGAATCCGTTCGCGGCCAAGTACAAGGGAGGGCTGGTGAGACCGGCCACGCTGATGACTACTAGGGCGCCGAGTGCCCTGAGAGGGGCAGTGGCGGACGTTCGTCTCCACCCGCAGGTGCTTGGCCAGGACCGCACGTCGGCGATCGCGGGCAGCTCTCGGCGAATATTTACGTCGCGGGAGCGGTCGAAGTCAAGGCGGTAACGTGCCGCGGAACTGCCGCCGGGCGCCGGCGCCGTCACGTCCCGCAGCAGGACGACCTGGCTGGGATCGGCTGCATGTTCTATCGCCACTTGCACGACCGCTCCCACGGCCGCACCGACACCAGAAGCCGGATACGCTTGGTCACCGGAGTTGCACTCTCGTGCACTCTGAGGATGAAGCAGACCGTGACTTGGCCATTTCAGTAACCTTTGCCAGCACTCCAGCCGCCGTCGACCAGCAGCGTCGCGCCGTTGATGAAGTCTGCCTCGTCGCTGGCGAGGAAAACCACCGCAGAGGCGATATCGCCAGGTACGCCCCAGCCGCCTGTCGGTGTTGAGTCGACGATCACTTGAGTGAACTCGGGATCCGTAAAGTAGCTTCGGTTAAGCGGCGTCTCGATGACGCCAGGCGCCACGGCGTTGCATCGGATTCCCTGTGCGGCGAGTTCCAGCGCGATTGACTTTGTCAGCATCGTCAGACCCGCCTTCGACACATTATAGGCAGCACGGTTCTTGAAGCCGAGTTCCGATGCCGTTGACGTGATGTTTACAATCTTGCCCTTTCCTCGCGCAAGCATGTGTGGAACAACGGCCTGGGACAGGACGAACGGCGCAGTAAGATTGACCTCAAGTGTTTTCCGCCACGCGGCAAGCGGATGATCGGCGAACGCCGATATTACCCGGATACCCGCATTATTGACGAGGATATCAATGCCCCCGAAATGCTCAACCGCGCGGAATGGGACGCCGCGCGCCTCCTCTTCGTTGGTAAGGTCGGCGACGATGGCGGCCAGCTTATCATCCCCACCTTCCAGTTCGCTGACTGCCTCATCGAGGACGGTCTTATTAACGTCCACCATCGCGACACGGGCTCCGGCGCTGAGCAGGCGCCGAGTAATTCCGAATCCAATTCCTTGCGCCGCGCCTGTCACTACCGCGACCCTACCGGTCAAGTCCAAGTCAATTCACCCCGTCCTGACGCTGCCGGCTGTCTTCTAGGCCAGAATCCGCGGGGCGGAGCAGCGCCATGAGCGTCGAGACGCCCGGCAGCTGATCCAGCTGCACGATCACCTCAGCAACGTCGTCGGCCGCAGAGCCGATGACCGAACCCGCGCGGGCGCTGAAGCGCGCGCGAATCTCTGCTGACGTGGGGTACAGCACACTAGACATGTCATCCGATACCGCGAATTTGGTCCCGTCCTCGAGGTCGACCTCCACCCGAACCGTGGCATCGTCCGTCGGGATCAGTTCGATCCGGGTGGCGAGTTCTGCCGCATGCTTGTCTGTGCCGGCCGACTCGAAGTAGCGGATGTCGTCCACCGGGCGGCGCAGCAGCGCCGCGGCGGCGGTGAAGCGGGCCGACATCTGGCGCTGCAGCATGGTGGTGTACGGCGGCTCAGCACCGACACCCGGGCTGGCGACGCCATTATTGGCCGTGGAGGGTCGCAGTAGCCGTACCCGCGCGACGGTATCGACCGAGAACGGCACCGGCAATCGCGCCAGGATAAGCGCCAGCGTCTCCTGGTTCTGCAGGCAGGCCGCGAACCTTTTCGTCCCCAGTCGCGAGACAGCATGGTCAGCCTGCTCGGCAGGGATCCGGCCGTCCTCGCCGCCGTAGGTCCGGAAGAAACCATACGGTCCCTCGAAAGAGTTGGGGGAGGCGGTGCAACCCGACATGGCAAGACCCGCAGCCAGCAGGCCGTTGCGCGCGGCGAAACCCGCATGCAGGTAGGGCTCCATGCTTCCGGCCACGAAGCCCTGACCGAAGCCGGCCGCGGTGTTCGCCGCAATACTCAGTGCGGCCGCGAGCTGCGCCTGATCGCAGCCGTAGAGCGTGGCGGCAGCGGCCGCCGCGCCGATTGGCCCCAGGACGCCGAGCGGGCGAAAGCGCCTGGCCACGATAGAAGTGGGGGCAATGTTACCGAGCAGCCCGACCGCCTCGTAGCCGACGACGATTCCCGCCAGAAGCTCGTAGCCTGAGGCGTTGACCTGCTCGGCCGCGGCGAGTGCCGCCGGGATAACGTAAGTTCCCGGATGGCTGCCCTCGCTCAGGCCGCCAGGACCGCAGTCCTCAAGCAGGCTGTCGTGCGCGGCGACGGCGTTGGCAAAGGCAGCCGCCGATGCCGAGAGTCGTCCCGGCCGACCGACCGCAGTGCACGGCCCGACATCGCCGCGGACAGTTTCCCAGGCGGCTGTGGCCGCGGCCAGCTCGGAGCTCACCAGGGTCACACCGATGATATGGAGCAGCCGGTCCCGCGCGGCCGCTGCGGTACGAACGGGCAACGGCTCGCGCCCGAGGAGGTGCAGGGTCTCGGCGAGCCTTGCGCTCAGTCCGTCAACGGTCACTGCGAGCTCACGCCGCCACCGACACCGAGCAGGATGGCACTGACAGGGCAGATATCGGCCGCCTCGGCGACGGCCGATTCGTCGCCGGCGTCGACGTCGCTGACGAGTACCTCGACAACACCATCCAGATCACGCTGGTCGAAATAGCGAGGGGCAAGCTCGACGCAATTGCCTGAGCCGATGCAGCGCTCCGCTGCGACTGAGATGTGCATCACATGCTCCTCACGCATGGCTGGGACGGCAGGTCACTCCGTCAACGGAAATTATGACTACCAAATTACCGGCAGCTCGGCGACTCCATAAATGATGGAGTTCCGAAAGGCAAGATCGTCAGCGTTTCCGGCGAGCCGCAAGTGCGGGAACCTGACGAAAAGCTTGCTGAATACGACCTGCAACTCGATGCGGGCCAGTGGCTGGCCGAGACACTGATGCAGGCCGAATCCGAAAGCGACATGCCGCCGGGCATCGCGGGTGATGTCAAACTTGTCCGGATCGGCAAAGACCTCCGGATCGCGATTAGCGGCGGCGATAGGCGCAATCACGCCTTCGCCGGCGTGGATGCACTGAGCGCCCAGTTCGATGTCATCGGTCGCGAGCCGGAAGGCCACCTGGTGTGCGACCGATAGATAGCGCAGGAGTTCCTCGACGGCGCTGTTAACCAAACTCGGGTCATCGCGCAGCAGGGCCAACTGGTCGGGGTGGTTGAGCAGCGTCAGAGTCCCCAGCGCGATCATATTGGCAGTCGTGTCGAACCCACCCACAAGCAGTAGCTGCAGGATGTGGAGCAGCTCATCTTTGCCTAGCTTGCCGGCTTTTACCTGATTCGTGATCATCCGGCTGATCAGGTCGTCGCCCGGCTTGTCGAAGCGCTCGTCAACCACCTCCGAGAAATAGTCGAGAATATCCTGATTCGCCTGTGATGCCACGGCCGGCGGATTATCAAAGCTCATCCAGGTCTTGACCCGGTCCTGGAAGAAGTCGCTGCGCTCGGTCGGAAGGTCCAGTATCTGGCAGATGACACTCGACGGCACCGGTTGCGCCAGCATGTCAACCAGGTCGAGGGGACCCCCGAGCTGTTCCATCCGGTCAAGCAGAACGTCGACCAGTTCGTTCAGGTAGCCTCGCAGCTCGGCCACGTGATGAATCTTGAAGTCCGGTGCCAGCATGCGGCGGTGCTCGTCGTGCTTGGGCGGATCCATCCGGGCGAAGTTCTTCTGCCCGCCGCGAGCCGCGGCCACCGTGGGGGTCGGCTCGGGAAACCCCTCGATCGTCAGATCAGAGGATATGCCCGGGTCGGCAAGGACCGCGCGTATGTCGGCGTAGCGCGTCAGCAGCCAGGCCTCGCGGCCGTTCCAGGTGGATACCTTGCTGACCGGGCAGGTAGCACGCAGCTCCGCGAACACGGGGGGCGGATCGAGCGGAGAGGTCCGTTCGAACGGCCATACGTGCTCGGTCTTGATCTCCGTCACGGAATACTACCTTTCACAGGAGGATCCTTTGCTGGCGGACTCGCAACGACCTCACCAGCTCGGGCACCGCATCAGCCGACCCCGACTTGCTGGACAACGGACTGTCCGTAGACTGGCGACACCCAATTCCAGGATGCAACCGCCTCGCCCCTGGCGGCAGCCAGGTAGAGGTGGCGCACCTCATTTGTCACTTCCCCGAGCTGGCCGCCGCGATAGCTATGCCGATCCACTGACGCCACTCCGGTGACCCCCTCGCCGCTGCCGCAGACAAACACCTCGTCTGCGGAGTAGAGTTCAGTTCGATCAATCGGCCGTTCTTCGACGCGCAGCCCGAGTCGCTCGCTTGCTAGCCGTATAACGCTATCCCGCGTGATGCCTTCCAGAATACTTTCAGTAACAGCTGGCGTCAGCAGCTTCCCGTCCCTGACAAGGAAGACGTTGTAACCGAAACCCTCAGATATGCGACCCGCATCCGTGAGCATCAGAGGAGCGTCGTAGCCGTTGCGTCGCGCCTCAATACTCGCCTGGCGGCCATTGTGGTAATTGGCAATGGACTTCATCCGCGGTGGCATTGAGCGGTCGGAGATTCTCGCCCATGTGCTGACTCCGAGGTTGAGCATCGAACGGCCGAAGTAGGAAGACACAGGAACCGCGGAGATAGAAGTTGTCGTCGGCCCGGAGTCCTCTGGTTTCCCGTCGTCGCTGACGAGGAAAACCTGCAACCGCATGTGTATGTCTTCCCTGAATTCATTTGCGGCGATCAGCCTATGGATATCCGCTTCCAGGGTGGCCACATCCCCAGGGTAATCCAAGCCCGCCATGTCAAGCGATGCGCGCAGCCTGCGCAGGTGATCTCGCATCCTGAATGTATAGAGTTCCCTGTGCTCGGTGTTCCAGTAGCCGCAGAAGCCCTCAAATACCGCGATACCGTACTTTAGGGCGGGACTGAGAACGTGCAACTTAGCATCGCCGTACGCGATCAGCTCTCCATCGAACATCAGGTAGGTGGGGCGCACCGCCGACTCCATCATTTCCCCTCGCGGTATGGGTTGCCGATCCACGGTGCGGACGGACCCGGTAGCCGCTGGACCGCACCGCGCCGCTGCGGCCAGTGAACCGCTGCCCGGCGAACCATGCCCATGACCAAGGTCGGCCCTGGCGAACTCCGAGTAACCCACCGAAGTCGAGACGGCCCGCCCATCCTCACTAAGACTGACTACGTAACTATTACTACGATACGCAGGAATCTGTCAACTGATGAGCGGCCACGTTACCTGTTCGTAACGTACCGGGCCGACGCCGGATGCCTGACGTGTCCGGATCAGCCGCGCCGCGGGCATGGGCCTGGCCTGGTGACAGGCCGCCGGGAACCATCAGCCGACGACGCTCGTCCGGGTCGGCCCAAGATCAACTGACTGCCGGGATGCCCGGCCTAGAGGTCGCAGCAGGAGGCAGGCGCGCTTGACAGACCCTAGATCTGTTTGATCTTGTGTGCACTGTTGTGAACGGGAGTGTTGCGGTCAGTGCAACGCGACGTGAAGAAATGCAGAGGTAAAAATGTCCGAGCCCGCCGAGTGGGAACATATTTCAGTTACCCGGAATGAAGATATTGTGGAGCTTCGCTTCCACACCGGTGGCGGCCCGCTCGTCTGGGACGCAGCTGCCCACCGTGAGATCACCGAGGCATTCTACTGGCTAACCATGAAACGCGACGTCAAGGTGGTAGTTCTCACCGGAACCGGAGACGTCTATTGCAATGAACTAGACGTCACGAGCTTCGCCGGGATCGAGTGGGGCGAGATCTGGTGGGAAGGAAAGCGCATGCTATCCGGTCTCAACGATCTCGACATTCCGGTCATCTCCGCTATTAATGGCCCTGCCACTGTGCACTCCGAGATTCCGGTGATGGCCGACTTCGTCCTCGCCGCAGACCACGTCGTCTTTGCCGATCGCAGCCACTTCGCCACCCGCGACACGGTGCCCGGCGATGGGGTCAACCTCATCTGGGGCGAACTGCTCGGCCCGACGCGCTCGAAGTACTTCCTGCTGACGGGAAGCACCATCGACGCACACGAGGCGCTCCGGCTAGGGGTCGTGAACGAGGTCCTTCCGCTCGCCGAGCTTCACGATCGCGCCTGGACGTTGGCCCGCGAACTGGCCGTCCGCCACCTGCCCGTGCTGCGCTACGCCAAGGCTGCGGTGTCGGTCGGCTTCCGCCGCAACTTCTCCGAGGGCCTGAGTCACAGCCTGGGCGTCGAGGGCTGCGGACACTGGTCCCTGGGCGGGATCAAGCCCGCGCACATCACGGACTGACCGCCGCGGCCATGCCGGTCACCAGGGTCGGGATAGCGGGTGCCAGCCTGAGCGGCGGCTGGGCCCTGCAGTCGCATGTGCCGGCGCTTCTGGCGTTGCCAGGGTTTGAGATCGTCGCGGTGTCGACCACGCGGCTCAGCTCCGCAGAAAGGACCGCCCAGCATTTCGGAGTACCGAATTTCTACGACTCAACGGAGGCAATGGCCGCGGACCCGCTGGTAGACCTCGTCACTGTCACGGTGAAAATCCCTGACCACGAAGCGGCAGTGAGCGCGGCGATCGCGGCCAGGAAGAATGTCTACTGCGAATGGCCGCTTGGAGTAAATACCCTCCAGGCCGCCGACCTGCGGGACCGGGCCAATGCGGCCGGTATCCAGACGGTGATCGGCCTCCAGGCCCGCGCCACCCCTACCCTCCGGTTCCTGCGCGACCTCCTGGTGAGCGGTTACCTTGGGGATCGGGTTCTCTCAGTCCATGCCAGCTCTACCGGATTCGGCAATGGCGGGCCGATTCTGGCACCCGATCGGGAATGGGCCGCCGACGATGCGAATGGCCTCTCCGCGCTCACCGTCCGCACGGCGCACACCCTCGACGCGGTGCAGTTCTGCGTGGGATCGATCGAGACCGTGTCGGCCGATGTCCGGGTCGCGACGCCGTTCCCGGCTATCGGTGATACCGGCCGACTCGTTGAACGAACCGCGCCAGACCAGGTCCTGATTCAGGGCAGCCTGGCGGGCGGAGGGACGCTGACCGGCAGGTTCCTGCTCGGTGTTCGCGGGGACAACACGCCGCTGATTACGATCCACGGAACTGATGGCACGATCATCGTCGCGGGCGAGGGTGACGAACCACAGATCCAGATGGCGAGCCTGCGGCTGCTGGCCGCGCGCCGGAACTCCTCGTTCGAGGAGCTGGCGGTACCACGCCGTTACATACGGACGCCTCATGACCTGGCCGCAGGCGCACCGTCCAGTGTGGGTGAGAACTACCTCAGCATGGCGGCCGCGGGCGCGAGCCCGCCGAGTCCTGACTTCAGCGACGCCGTGGCCCTGCATATGCTGCTCGATCTGATCCGGCTGGCGTCAGTAACGGGCGAGCGCCAGGTTGCGCCTGGCCCGCAGCCCGAGAGACTGGCATGAGCCTGCTCCCGTTCACGATCCACCCGGCCTGGCGATCCGGCCCAGAAGCCGGGCAGACTGCGCCGGCCGGGACCGTCGGCCTTGCTAAATCATGCGAATGAATCTATTGTCCATCATGAATATGACGGGCTGATCCGGCCCATCCCCGGGTTAACTCTCTGTGGCCGGGTGTGTCCACAGCAGGAGGCAAGATGATTAGCTATCTCGACTACGTCGACAGCGATCCGTACGACTACTACGCGACGCAGCTGCAGGCTGGCCCCGTGCACTGGGACGAGGGCATGCGGGCCTGGCTGGTCTTCGGTTACGACGAGTCCAGGTTCGTGGTCACCCGGCAGGACTACTTTCAGCACCCGTACAACGAGCTGCGTGGCGCCAAGGAGGTACAGGGAGGCACGCGCGGCATCCTCATGCTGCAGGGCGCGGAGCATGACCGGAT
>Ga0070764_10000325_pt1 | contig 18236 bp, 15 predicted proteins | sample HubBroMetageWRM4_FD_67287 | JGI IMG/M metagenome (GOLD analysis project Ga0070764, IMG submission 67287) | Warmed soil microbial communities from the Hubbard Brook experimental Forest, New Hampshire - Hubbard Brook CCASE Soil Metagenome WRM 4 | ecosystem: Environmental > Terrestrial > Soil >... | reverse complement strand
GCAGGATCAAGCGCGGTTTGAGGAGCGGCAATACCGCGCTCATCTAGCCGCTCAGGGCGACTCGCAATTTCGCAGTGTGCGCTCTTTTCTCATCGGGTATTTCTTCGCCCGACTTGCGCAAACCATCCAGGTGGCAGCGGATGGCGCCGCGCGCCATTTCGATGGCTTCCTGTTCCTTCCGTCCGTCCCTACGTGATGACGCCCGGCAGCAACGGAACCGTCACCTGGTAACCCGAAAGGCTCGTCAACGTCCATTTTCGCGGTTTGGACTTTCCGTGAGGCGGAAACTCGTCTGCGACGGGCAGCAGTATGACCGGGAAATCAAACACACGGCGACGGTGCTCCCGTCCATTTCCGGTCAGATTGCGAGCCCGGCTCATTAACACCTACTGTAGACGAATCGAGTGCGCAAATCAAAAAAGCGACAGCCCCGGATTGCGCCGGGGCTGTTGGGCTTGCTTACCCTGCGGAGATGGTTGAGATTGCGCCGGTTGATTTAGTCGCCGGCTACTGCAGCTTCGGCTTCGGTATTTTCGACTTTGGATGTGCCGTTGCCGTTCGCCGGAGCAATCTGCACTGGCTTTACGGTTACGCCGGGAACCGCGCTAAGGATCTGCTGCATCGAGCCAATCTGCACGACGGGCTCGGTGGACTTCTTCAGCACGAGCTCTTCGTAAATGCGGCGGACTTTGGCAGCCTCTTCGAACGCCTTCTTGCGGCGGATGCGGTCTTCTTCGGCAGCGGTCTGCGGAATATCGTGCTCTAGTTCGCGAACGCGCGAAGCATCTTCGGCATCAATGCGGAGCGAGTGCTCGTAGCTCTCCAAATTGACTTTCTTGCCCTTGGCGAAGACGTCGTGCTTGCCGTGTTCCTTGTACCACTGCGCCACGGTCGCGTTCTTGTGCATGTTCTCGATGATTTTGCGCCAGCCCACGCCGGTGTTGTACGCGCAGAAGGAAATTTCGCCCTGCTGCGTGGCGTAGGGAATGATGCACATTTCGGTGCGGCGGAAATCGTAGTTGAAAAGGTCCTGGAACCACATGCCGGCGATGAACAGGAAGTTCCAAGGATCTTCCTTGCGGCGTTTCATGGCGTCTTCGAAGGTGCGGTCGCCGGAAACCTTGCCGTACTTCTTGTCCGCGTTTCCGGAGAGCGCGTACGTCTTATCGAATTTCTTCCAAAGATCCTTCAGCCGCAAACTGGGCGGCCCCTGGAAAGGACTGTAATTCTTCAGCACGGCCATCGCCATCATAAAGTTGGAGAAAGTCTTGCCGCGGGCCGCATCGGTAATTGCCGCGACGTCCTTGGTCAGCTGTTGTGCGTTCAGGAAGCGCGGTACCGGCGCCCACTCCTTGGTTTCCTTGTTGATCATCAACGCTGTGCCGACGCCGCAGTTCGGGTGGCAGCCGCAGGAAAGCGAACCCCACTGCGAATCGGGCCCGTGCACTAAGTCCGAGAATCCTGCGAACGTGCTTATGAAGGAAATCGGGAACCAGTCGCGTGTGGGCTCGACCTTGCCCACCTGCGAGCTGACGTCCTTCGCCAAGTGCGAAAGCGTGTAGCGCTGGCGGATGCGGCGTTCCGGAGTGATTTCCTCGTCGCGCCCGGTGAAGGAAACGGGCTGGAAGGACACGAAGGAAATTTTCTTCGGGTTTTCCATCGCGAACTTCACGATCGGGCCTACCTGGTCGTTGTTCACGTTGTTGACGATGGTGGTTACCAGCACGATTTCGATGCCGGCTTCGTGCATGTTCTCGATGGCGCGGAGTTTCACGTCGAAGAGGTTGCCCACCTGGCGGTGGCTGTTGGCGTCGTTGCCGATGCCGTCGAATTGCAGGTACGCGTAACGCATGCCCGCTTCGAAAGCTGCCTTGCAGAATTCCTTGCTCTTGGCGAACTCGATGCCGTTGGTCGCCGCCTGCACGCTGTTGTAGCCAACTTTGCGCGCGTAACGCACCGCGTCAATGAATCGCGGGTGCATGGTGGGTTCGCCGCCGGAGAACTGCACGGACATCTGACGGCGAGGCTTGATCTTGGTGGCGTTCTCCAGAATTTCCTGAATTTCTTCCCAGCTCAGCTCGTGAACGTAACCGACCTGGTTCGCGTCCATGAAGCAGGGGTCGCACATCATGTTGCAGCGATTGGTGAGGTCCACGGTAAGAACGGAACCGCGGCCGTGACGAACCGTGCTGGATCCGTGGCGATGCAGGCCTTCGTCGTTGTGCGCCGGAATATCACGGCCGGGGAAATTCTTTTCGATCCATTCCAGAAACTTCGAATCAACGGCCATCAAGTCTTCATATTTTCCGTGAATGGCGCATTCTTTCACCATCCAGACCTGGCCGTCGCGCTCGATGATCTGCGCTTTGATCTCGCCGACTTTCTCATGAACCAGATCGGTCCAGTCCTTTTTCCCGTTGATGATCAGATCGCGCGCTTCGCGCACGCAATCGGGACAAAGCGAATCGGTCGTTCGCGGCCAGCCGAGCGTCGGCTTGGACTTCTCCCATGATTTCAGTAATGGCTTATCGGACCACTTCGGAGTAAACGAAGGATTAGGATTAAATTTATTGAAGTACTGAATCGTGTTGAAGGTGACGCCGGCGGTCTTGCAGAGCGCCCAGTCGAACGTCTTCCAAAGTTTTGTGCTTACTGCGTTCGCCATAATTCCACCTCTCCCTTTCAACCAACCCCTGCCTGCTCTTTGAAACCCCCGGAAGCTTGCCCCCACGGATGAGGCTCATCGGTAACCAGTTACGGTACCAGAGTTTGCATGGTTTCAAACTGGACGTCTAGGAAGGTGCGTCTAAAGGTGCAATTTGGGGGTTGAACGGCGCCCAGGCGCAGCCAATGGACCTAGCGAAGTACCAGTCCGGACTAGTATTTAGGCCTGATTTCGGTCCGGTATCAGTCCAAGTTCAGGGGCGTGCGCAGGACGCCAATCGCGAAATGCGCCAGGTGCGGAGCGTCGTCGTCGAGCTGGATCCAGCGGACCACGCAGTGGTCTTTCAGATATTGCGAGACTTTTGCTTCGCCTATGCCCAAATGCTCGGCGAGTTTGGTCTTCAGGCCGCTATCGAAGGACGGGCGGCCGCCGCGAACGGGTTTGGTGGTGCTGCGGCCACTGCCGCGCGCGAGATTTCCCAGGCCGACGCGCAGGGTCTGGCAGGCCTCGATGTAGTAGGAAGTTATCTGGTCGGAATCCGACAGCAGGAAGACCCCCGGACCGGCCGGAGCGGAATCGGATTCGTCTAGGCGATGCAGCGGACTGGCGACAAGGCGGCGAAGCATGGATTCGAGTTTGGACATGCGCGAAGCCAAGGCCGGATCGCCGGCGCGGCCGTGCGCGGTGCGCTCGGAAGGAAGCATCGGAGCGGCTTGGTCTGCGTGCGCGGTATATTCAGGTTCAGGGGGCGTAATCGCAGCTGCAGCCGGAACGCGTTGGAAGGTTTCGGTGTGCGGGGCAGGCCGCGAAGGCTGAAATCGCGGCGTAGGCGCTGGCGCTCGTGTTTGCGGCGCGGCGGATGACGGTGCGTGCGCGGCGCCCGACTCCGCGAACGCCTGCGACGGCAAGCCTGCTGCGGCGGGAGCGCCTTTGCGACGGCGGCCTCGGCCACCACGGCGTCCGCGGCGGCGTTTTTTCTTGCCGTTTGTGTCGGCCTCGGCCACGCCGGCGCCTGTGGGAGGCGTGGCGTCGGAAAGGTGTACGACCTCTACCTCGATCGCATCGCCAGTATAGTCCTCGGAATCTTCCCGAATTTCGCCGAGCGCCAAACGCGGTTGCGTCTCTTCTGAATCGCTGGGGCCGCTGTATTCGTGGTTCGGCTCGATTTCCGAGCTGCTTGCCGCCGCAAACACAGGCTCGGGACTGGGTTTAGCTCCCGCCACGGGAATCGGCGCGCCCAATCGCGCCAGAGCTTCCTCGGCCTTTTTCTTCCAATCAGCGCGGCGGAATCGTTCCGCTGCAATTGTGTACCACTTCACGGCATCCTCGTTTCGTTCGGCTTTTTCTGCGACGGCTCCCAGCTCCCAGGCCACCATCGCGTCATGTGTGCGCTGGTACAGCTCGGAAAGTTTCGTCAGCGCGTCGGCGCTGTTCTTCGCTTTGCGAATACGCGCCTGAATTTGCCGCCAATCAGCCATGGCCGCATTGTAGCAGCCGATTCGGGGATAGGCTAATGAAAGGAGTTGCCGGAAACGGCTCCGTTTCCGATCACCGTGTTTATCGCGAGCTACGGCCGTCTCGTGGATGTTCACGGCGAGTTGTAGTCGGGTGACAGCGTTTCATTGACACGCATCCTTGCTTTAAGTAGTTTAGCTTCACCCAGGGTTATCAAATGTGAATACCTTGCGGCCACTTTTGTTAGTTCTTTTATGCGGACAGTTGGCGTCTGCTCAGTCAAGTCTCTCTAAACCCTCAGAAGCGTACGAATTCGCTCGTCGGCCGTTGACCGAATGGGAGGCGGCGTTACAAGCGCACAAACAGCCAGCCACCGAAACAGCTCCGGAGGACTTAGTGCGGCGGCGTTTCAAAGCGCTATGTCCTTCCTTCTCGCTGGACAGCGTATCGAGGGAAGAAATCTATTGGTTGGCTGAGCTTTGCGAGCAGGACCACGAGAAAGCGTTACTTGCGGTGCAGCGCTACCTCACTGGAAGCGAATTGGCGCACGGACCCGATGCCCGCCTGCTCCTAGCGCGGCTGCAAATGCGCACGAGTGGAAACTGGGAAGCTGCGTGGGGAACCATCCAAACGATCTTGCGGGAGGACCCACTCAGAACGGCAGACTCGCAGATCGATGTTGCTATCGATGATGAAGCGGGTACCGACCCGAAAACGGCGCTCGAATGGTCGAAGGAACGCTATGCAATTTTGCTGGACCGTGACCAGGCTGCAAAGCCTGGCATATCGCCCGAATTGCCGGGTCTCGTGCTGCATACCGGGTGTGATCTTGTGCACCGATACTACCTGGCCGGACAAACGGAACATGCGGCAAGGGTTCTGGCAGAGATGAATGGTTTCGTAAATTCCCATCCTGACGAACCAAGTGGTTGGGGCGCAAAGGAACTGCATTGGGCAAATCTGGAAATGCACGCTGCGCCTCCAGTCACCGTCTTGAAGATGCTGGGCGGGAATTCTTCGTTCGGTTTGATCCGGCCGGGGCGCGTCGAAGTGATTTCTTTCTTCTTTCTTGGATGCTCTCCTTGCATGTACGAACTCCCGCACTTGGACGCTCTTCAAGAGCGATATGGGATGCAAAAACTGCTCGTTACGGATATCACCACCTACAAGACGAACTCGTATCTCATCCCTTCTACTCATTCCAACATCGAGGCTTCTCTTGAGAAGGCGCGCCTTGAAAAGGCACCTCGCATTGGCGTCCTTATCACTTCAGACGAAACACTCGCTAGCTACGGAATTAGCGAATTCCCAGTAGTGGCCGTCGTGGACAAGATGGGTAGGCTCCGCTACATCGGAACCGACGCGGAGTACGAGGATGATGATTCGGTTGGCCAGTTAATTCACAAATTAATTGAGGAATAATTCCAAGAGGAACCGGCGACCTTGAGTTTTCGCTGGATGCGGGTCCAAGCTCATCACTCTCCTTCAGTCGCGTCATCGGAAATTGACTTATTACCGAACGTCCGGGCGTTGACACTGGGCGTCGGCGCGTCGCAAGGACATCGTAGTGCGGCTCACGGTTCGACGGATGCTTCGGCGTCCAGCCAGTACGTGCTGCGCGCTTTGAGTTGGAGCTCCGGTCTGTTCTTTAACGTCAGTCCCAGAGTATGAAGGCCTGCGCTTGGCGATTCCGGACGGAAGCTCAGCAAGTAGTAATTTGGCACGTCATTCGAGACGGTGAGTAAACTCCGCTTCAGCGTCGCTGCGTTTGTAATCGCGAAGTATTCGCCTCCCGTCAATTGTGCCACGGACTCGGGCACGTTGCGTTTCAGCCCGTCTTTCGCGGCGATAAACGCCATGCGCACCAATCGCAACGGCGGAAGCAGATCGCTCATGCAGTCCAGCGCCTGGACGCGGCGATTTCCGTGCGCGTCGGGGTCGGCGTCCGGGTCCAGACTCATGCAACCGCCCGCGCCATGCGGCTCTTTTCCGTAAGGCGTTCCTCCCGGCCGCGGCAGCTTCGATGCCTCGTGCTGCACCGCCTCTTTGGTCGTGGAAAAGCCGAAACTATAAATCGCTGTGTTGGTATCGCTGACTAAGCGCACGGCGTCGTCCAGGCTCGTCTCGCTGCCGCTGTCGGCGGTCTCGGTGACAAGCAACACGGCGCGACGATAGCGCGGCGGCACATCGCGCAAGAGGTCGATGCCGAACTCGAGCGCCTCGAGAATGGCCGCGCCTTGGTCACCTTCGGTCAGAGTGGCAATCGTTTTTGCCGCGGCGTCTGTGTTGTCGGTGAAATCCTGCGCGATTCGAGGTTTGCTGTCGAAGCTGACCACGGCGACGAGGTGCCGCACATCGCCGATGACGGCATCGAGCTCTGCCCCAAGATTTCCGTAGTCGGGCAGATGGCGCGCGCCCTGCCCGCCCGTCTCCACAATGACGACCAGCGCCAGCGGCTGCGAGTCCGCATCGGTCTCGAGATGCAGAGTCTGCGGCACGCCATTATCTGTGAGGAGGAAATCGTTGGCGGTGAGCGAGAAAACCGTCTCGCCCGATTTGGTTTTCACTAACGCGGGGACGAGCACGACTGTGGAGCTGGTGCGAATTCGATTTTCTGATTGCGGAGGGTTGTTCGTTTGTTGTTTGTTCGCTGGGTCGGGAGAAGAGCTTCCGTTTTGGCTTTGTGCTTGAGCGGATGGTCCAGCGGTGAGCAGGAGTAACACGGCGCCCGAACAGACGTATTTAGGCAATCGCCCCATGGCAGATTTTCATGTGATTCAACGGTGCCTGGACTGGTTGTCCATCGCGTGGTCGCTCCATCGGAAACCGGTCCGCTAGCGCGTGCACGAGTGCTGGCGGGTGGCGGTGGCGCGCTGCGACGGCTGTTGATGGCATTATAGCGCCATGGATTCGGCGGCGAGGACAAGCTGGATTTGCGAGCAGGCACGCGGTGTGGGGTTTGATTTGTGTGGCGTGGCTCCGGCGGAGGTTTTTCCGGAACTGGGGCAGGTTGCTACTTGGCTGGAGCGCGGGCTTGCGGGTGAGATGAATTATTTGCACGATGAGCGCCGTGTGGATCCGCGGTCGGCGCTTGACGGCGCGCGCAGCGTGATTGTGGTGGCGCTGAACTACAATGCGCCGCAGCCTTATTCCACGGAACAAGCTGCTGTCCACGATGAGGATTCGCCGCGCGGATGGATTTCGCGCTATGCGTGGGGCGACGACTACCACGAAGTGTTGCGCGAAAAACTGAATGCGCTTGTGGCGCGGATGCATGCGCACTGGCCGGAGCCTTTTGACGCGCGCGCTTACGTGGACACGGGGCCGGTGATCGAGCGCGTCGCCGCAAAATACGCGGGGCTTGGTTGGCTCGCGAAAAATACTTGCATGATCAACGAGCAACTCGGATCGTGGCTGTTTCTCGGCGTCATCCTCACGACGCTGGAGCTGGAACCTTCACTCACTGCCGGTGAAGCGCCCGCCGCCGACCTGTGTGGGAATTGCACACTGTGCCTAGATGCCTGCCCCACGCAAGCGTTTGCCGCGCCGTATGTGCTGGATGCGCGACGCTGCATTTCTTATTTGACGATCGAGCTGCGCGGCGCGATTCCTGAAGAGCTGCGGCCGAAGCTGGGCAACGCCGTCATCGGCTGCGACATTTGCCAGGATGTGTGCCCGTGGAATCGCAAGTCGCCAGTGACGCAGCTGGTGGCGTTTCAGCCACGACGGATTGAAACGCAGAGCGAAAATGGCGCGACGTTGTTAGCGCCGGAGCTGGAGTGGCTGGCGGCGCTATCTCAGGAAGAATTCAGCAGGATTTTTCGCGGCAGTGCCGTGAAACGTGCGAAGTGGCGCGGGCTGGTGCGCAATGCTTGCGTCGCGCTGGGAAATTCCTGCATAGCGCGCCAGTCGGAAGCCCACACACGCGTCGTGGCCTTACTCGAACGCCTCGTTGCGGCTGATGATTCGCTGCTCGCGGAGCACGCGCGCTGGGCGTTGCAGCGCCTCGGCGTGCCGCATGATTCGCCGCACAGCCCTGATTGACTTGCTGCTTCCGATTCCGCTAGCGTAGCGGCGTAGGCTGGGGTATTTGGTCGTTTCTATAAAGAATGCTCGGGGAATGCGCGGGAGGCCGCCGCATGAATTTTTCTCATTTGGCACTTTTCATTCAGAGTCTCGCACCGCAATTTAGTTTTCCGCAAGGTCCCGCGGTCGAACTGATCATGCTGCGGTGGCTGCACTTCATTTTCGGAATTATCTGGATCGGCCTGCTCTATTTTTTCAACCTGGTAGGCTTTTCCACCATGAAGCAACTGGATGCGCCCGTGCGTGGCAAAGTGTTTCCGGTGTTGATGTCGCGCGCGATGGGCTGGTTTCGCTGGTCGGCGCTGATTACCGTGGTGGTGGGGCTGCGTTACTACTTCACGATTCTTTCCGCCGACGCGCACAATTCCGGCAATCCCGCGCTGACGCTCCGCTGGTTCGGATGGTGGCTGCTGGTGTGGCTTGTGGCCTACGCGCTGATTTATCCGTTTCAGTTGCCGAGCAAAGGGCTGCTGGATAACTCCTGGGTGCGCATGATTGCGATTGCCGCGATTGTGATTGCAGCTTCGTGGATCATTCTGGATCTGAACAGTGGGCCGGAGGTTTCGAACGCGCATCTGTGCATCAGCGTCGGCGGCGGGCTGGGCTTTCTGATGCTGCTGAACACTTGGGGCGTGGTGTGGCGCGTGCAGAAAAAGCTGATTGCCTGGACACGCGCCAGCGCCGAACTGGGCACGCCGATGCCGGAGCAGGCGGCGCGGCTGGCGCGGTGGGGATTCCTCGCCTCGCGCGTGGGTTTTTGGCTGTCGTTCCCCATGCTTTTCTTCATGGGTGCGGCGGAACACTACCCGTTCCTGAGCAGCATCGCGAAATGAAGTGGCTGTACCCTTCGGTTACTTGGGCGCGTCCTAACTGGGAGCACTGGAGACTGCCATGAAGCCAGCCGCCCGCTCCGGTTTATTCATACTTCTGGGCACGTTCGTCATCGTTTCGCTGATCACGCTTCCGGCTCTCGCATATCAATATCCGCTTTCGTCTTCCGACATTCGCAATGCCTACCTGCTGGGCTACGCGAAGGATCAGAACACGACTAGTTTTTTCGCTGAGTACGTGCGCGAGTTACCCATGCCCGAAACCGGCCCGCACGTTGCGAAGATCACGCTTAACACCCCGTATGCCCAGGTCGTCGAGTTGGGTCAATCCGCTGTGAATTCCGACGTGCAGGGCGCTGAAGAGGAATTGGTCAACAAGAAGTTTTCGCTGCTTGTAAGCGTGGGAATTGACCTGACGCCGACCTATCCTGATCCGCCTGTGACAAACCTCGCGTCCGGTTCGCCGGCACCCGATTTTGAGCAGGACTTCAGCATCCAACTCTTTCAAAACGGCACGAAGATCGATGCGCAATCAACGCGGGTCAATGTGCTCTACTCGGATGGAGTCGGCAACACCTACCAAGTCTCCGGCGCGATCATCGTATTGAGGTATGACCCGGAAAAGGTCAACCCTAATGACGAGGTGGTTGTGCAGGTGCACACGCCGGATGATCAGCACGTGAAGGCGACTTTCGATCTAGGCCACCTTCGATAGGCGCACTCCGCCGGCGCTGGTTCGCGATTTCCTTCAGAGGACAGAAAGGATCACGATCGCCATCGCAGCGTCACCGGACCGTTCATCGGATGACGCAGCGGCGCGCCGCTGCGCTGGGATTCCTGATACGCGGCCTTCAGTTCGAAATACCAGCGGGCTTGGCGATCGGCGTCGTCAATCAACATCATGCGGTCCTCGTACTGCAATCCAATCGCCTGTTTCTTGATCACTTCAGTGTCCTGGCGGATGAAGCGCGGGCCGAACACATTAATGATGAACGACACGATCGGAAACCACGGCAAGATGTTCCACGCGGCGCAAAAATCCAGGCGGCAGAAATCGCGGCGGATGGGAGTGACCGTGGTGCGGCTGGAAAGCCAGTAACGGCCGGCGCGAATTTGTTCGAAGCGCTGATTGGGCAGCACGAAGTCAATCATCGTGGTGGCTGGTTCGCCGGTGAGCAGCTTCAAAATTTTGTAGGGCGCGCTGTTGGCCGAAGGCGCGTGCGGGCTCATGCGGAAACCGTTGGGTATCGGCTCGAATGTTTTCGATTTGTCACGAATGCTGTGTCGGCTGCGCCACCACCACGCTTGATGCACGAAGGGCCCGTGCGCGGGGTCCATCAAGCCGATGATGGCCTGGTCGACTCCGCAGGGCAGGTCAGCGTAAAGATGCGCGCTTTTGTAGCCGGAGCTGAAGACCGGCAATTCGGGCGGTGCTGGCGGCTGGTCGCTCGCGGTGCGGCCTTCGGGATTGGTCATGAACGCCCAGGCGCAGCCGTCGCGCTCTTCACACGGAAAGCTGCCTGCGTAGATTCTTTCGCACTTGAGTTTCGAATCATCGGTCAGCGATGGGATGGTGCGGCACTGGCCGGTATGCGCGTCGAATTGCCAGCCGTGATAGGCGCACTCCACGGTCTTGCCGTCAAATTGGCCGAAGGAAAGCGGAAACGCGCGGTGCGGGCACACGTCGCGTAAGGCGAATGGTTTTCCCGCGGCGTCGCGGCCCAGCACCAGCGGCACGTCCAGCAGCATCGCGCGCACCAGCTTGTGCCGCCGCACCTGTTCGCTGCGCAGCGCGGGATACCAGAATCCCCACAGCATGTCGCTCGAGCGCGCGCCCGAGCGGGAAACATTTGAATCGTTCATTTCGCGATTCATCCTAGTACAGAGTGCTGCCGGAGCAAAGTATGCCGAGAATTCTTGTCGTTTGTGGTTCGTGGAGAGTATTTTCTGTGTGTGGCAGCTCCCGAGAACGGTTGGCGCCTTCTCAATGCTGAGTTCTTGAGGCGCCAGAAGTTTCGTTTTAAGCGGTACATAGCGCCGAGACCGGAATGGGATCACGATCATTGTTCTGGGTGCTGGGCAAAGTTTATGGATAGAGCTGGGCCTGGGATTCAACTAGACGGTTACGCGGTAACAGCTGATGGTGAAAGACGCGAAGGTTACCATTGGGTTTGTGCCTCCTGTTTTGAAGCTCTCAAAGATCAGCTAGATTGGAGTGTTGTAGAGTGAGACTCCTGAGTTGACGCAAACGCGGATTGCCGATATTCTTGGCTCTGCGATGACTACGATGTTCACCTCGTTCTATTAGCGATATCTCTCGACCCCGCCCGGGGCCACGTTACCGTGTAGCTGCATTCATTTTCCGATTCCGCTTTATGATTTTCTGCAACTTTGAGGTATCGCCATGGCGAATTTGACGCTGTTCCAAAAGCTCGAAAACATCGAGTCGAAGTACGAAGAGTTGACCCAGCAGCTTTCCTCGCCGGAAGTGCACAACGATTCGGCGCGTTTCCAGAAGCTCGCCAAGACGCACGCGGACATGGCCGAAATGGTGGCGAAATACCGCGAGTGGAAAGAAATCGAGAAGGGCCTGCTGGGCACCAAGCAAATGCTGGTAGAAGCGGAAGACGCCGAATTGAAGCAGATGGCGCACGACGAAGAGCACGAGCTGACGGCGCGCCGCGAGATTGTGGAGCGCGAGCTGAAATTCCTGATGCTGCCCAAAGATCCCAACGACGACAAGAACGTGATCCTGGAAATTCGCGCGGGAACGGGCGGCGACGAGGCTTCCCTTTTCGCCGGCGAACTTTTCCGCATGTATTCGCGCTACGCGGAAACGCAAGCCTGGAAATTGGAAATTCTGGAAAGTTCGCCGTCGTCCATCGGCGGTATGAAGGACGTAGTGGCCGCGATCCAGGGCAACAAAGTCTATTCGAAGCTGAAATATGAAAGCGGCGTGCATCGCGTGCAGCGCGTGCCCGCCACCGAACAACAGGGGCGCATCCACACTTCCGCGGCCACGGTGGCAGTGCTGCCCGAAGCGGATGAAATTGACATCAAGATCGAAGCGAAGGATTTGCGTATTGATACGTTCTGCTCGTCTGGTCCTGGCGGGCAATCGGTGAACACCACTTATTCGGCCGTGCGCATCACGCACATTCCCAGCGGCCTGGTAGTTTCGCAGCAGGACGAAAAATCGCAAATCAAAAATCGTGCCAAGGCCATGCGGGTGTTGCGGGCCCGGCTTTATGAAATGGAGCAGTCCAAGCAGCATGAAGCCATTGCGGCCGAACGGCGCGACCAGATCAAGACCGGCGACCGCTCGGAAAAAATCCGCACCTACAATTTCCCGCAGAACCGCGTTTCGGACCATCGCATCGGTTTGACGTTGCACCAGCTCGATCAAGTGATGGAAGGCAAGCTGGGACCGATCGTGGATGCGCTCTCGACGCATTACGAATCCGAGCGCCTGAAACAGGAGCTCGTCGAAGCGTAAGCGCGGTTTTCAGAGCGTTTGCAGGTAGCATGGGCAATCTTGCCTGTGCATTTTTCTTCGGGTGTCGGAAAGCTGCCGTGTCCCGAGCATCGTGGCAAACTCAAATCCAATGGACATACGCGCCGCGCTGAAGGAAGGAATGGCGCAACTGCGCGCGGCGCAAATTCCTTCGCACACGCTTGCAACTGAGTTGTTGCTGATGCACGCAGTGGGCCGTGATCGCGCGTGGATTTACAGCCGTCCCGAAGAATCACTCGATGCAGCGATCGCGGAGAAGTTTCTAGCGCTGATCGCGCGACGCGCGGCAGGAGAGCCAGTGCAATATCTCACCGGCAAGCAGGAATTCTGGGGTCTGGAATTCGAGGTGACGCCCGCCGTGTTGATTCCGCGGCCGGAAACCGAGCATGTGATGGAAGTGGCCTTGGCACGTCTCGGTGAGCGCGGCCTAAAAATTCACATGGACACCGGCGCCCCGCGCGAAAAATTGCGTGTCGCTGACGTCGGCACTGGTTCCGGCTGCCTCGCCGTCGCGCTGGCATGGGAATTGCCGCACGCCGAGGTATTTGCGACGGACATTTCCGCGCCGGCCCTCGAAGTGGCGCGCCGCAACGCTGCGCGCCACAAAGTCGCCGATCGCATCCATTTCGTGCAATGCGACCTCCTCACAGGTCTTGAGAATGGCGATACGAACAGCTTTGGGGCACGGCATGCCGTACCCGCGTCCGCACAACGCGAATCGCAATTCGATCTAATCGTAAGCAATCCGCCATACGTCGCGCGCGACGAACTAGCCCAACTGCAGCGCGAAGTCCGCGACCACGAACCACACGCGGCGCTCTTCGGCGGACCCACGGGCGTCGAAATGTACCAGCGCTTGATTGACCAGGCGCGCGACCTGCTGCGCGACCGCGGCATACTCGTCCTTGAATTGGGACACGATTGCGCGGAACATGTACGCGGGATTTTCGACGCGCAGCCTGGGTGGACGAAAGTTGCGATCACGATGGATCTTGCTGGCATCCCGCGCGTGCTCGCCGCCGAATGCGTCCGCTAGTTTCCGCGCAACATTGTTGCCCACTCCGGACGCACAGTGATTTAAGCTGGGCCTTGCCGCCATGACCAAGCTGGCACAATACCGCGCGAAGCACGATGCGCCACTCGAGTTGCCGGCGGAAGGCTCCGCGTCCATTCTGCACGTTGATATGGACGCGTTTTTTGTTTCGGTGGAGTTGCTGGCGCGGCCGGAGTTGCGCGGCAAGGCCGTCATCGTGGGCGGCCAGCGCGATCAGCGTGGCGTCGTCACTTCCGCGAGCTACGAAGCTCGAAAATTCGGCGTGCATTCCGCGATGGCGCTGCGCACCGCCGCGCAACTGTGTCCGCACGCAATATTTCTCGATCGCCATCACGAACTCTACGGCCAATGGAGTAACCGCGTCGCCGCGATTCTGGGAAAATTTTCGCCCATCGTGGAAATGGCTTCGATTGATGAAGCATACCTCGACCTTGCCGGAACGGAACGCTTGCACGGCCCGCCACTCGCCGCGGCTCACAAACTTCTGAAGCAAATCACGGCGACGACCGGACTTCCGTGCTCCGGCGGACTGGGTGCCACGCGACTCGTCGCAAAAATCGCGAGCGAACAGGCCAAACCGCGCGGTCTGGTGTGGATTCCATCAGGCAGCGAAGCGGCATTTCTCGCGCCGCTCGCCGTGCGGCGCATCCCTGGAATTGGTAAAGTCACGGACGAGGCTTTGCGCGGCCTGGGCATCGAAACCATCGCGCAACTGCAGAATGTTCCTCTCGAACGGCTCGAAGATACCTTCGGGCAGTGGGGCACCGCGCTGTTCCGCAAAGCGCGCGGCATCGATTCCTATGAATTTTTCGTGGATGCCGAACCGAAATCGCTTTCGCACAATCAGACGTTTGGGGAAGACACGCGCGACCGCGAATTGCTGGAATCCACGCTCAGCTATTTGTGCCAGAAAGCAGCGAAGCGCCTGCGCGACGCCGCGTTACACGCGCGCACCGTCACTCTCACCGTGCGTTTTGCGGATTTCACGACGATCACGCGCAGCCACACCCTTTCGGAGCCTTCCGATCTCGACACGGTGTTTCTCGCGGCCGTGCGTGAACTTTTTCAGCACGCCTGGAACGGCAAGGTACTACTCCGACTAGTGGGTGTGGCGCTGACGTCGTTCTCCTCGGGCTCGGCGCAATTCGATCTGCTCGATCCGGAACGCCGCGAAAAGCTTGAACGTCTGGCCCGAGCCACGGACAAGCTGCGCGACCGCTTCGGATTTTCCAAAGTGCAGTTCGGCGGTTCGCTGCCGATTCGCGATGATGATTCCGAGTAAAAATCTCAAGCAAACTGCCATACCGCGCGCCCTGCCGGATAAACCAGCGGCATCGTCCCATCGCATTCGGCTTCTTGCCTTATAATCGCAGCTCGCATGTCGACTACTCGCCCGCACGCACAAGAACCGAAGCCAAGCCTCGTACAGCGTTTGCGCGCTTTCTGGGCGCGCTTGACTGAAGGGTTCCGACTCGAGCAGCTCTGGGGGCAATTTAGATCCGAAGCGGAGGCGGGCTACGTCCTGTATTCGAAGGACGTAGACTGGGAAGCTATTGGCCGCGAGAAATCAAAATTCAAGCGGATACTGCTTTCAGGCTGGGCGCTGTTTCAAGCCATCCTGATGAAACTTTCGCCCGCGCGGCGAGTGCTGCTGGTTTTCGCGCTCCTGCTGCTGCTTTTCCATCCGGACGTGCGCTGGGGAAACAACGAAGTCAATTTTGATTTTGTCGGCGTGGCCGCGCTGATTCTTTTCATGCTGCTGGCTCTGGAATTGGCAGACCGCGTCACCATGAAGCGCGATCTGGAAATCGCCCGCGAAATTCAGCAGTGGCTGGTGCCCAGCGAACCGCCGCAAATTCCCGGGATGGACATTGCGTTTGCGACGCGTCCGCAAAATACAGTGGCGGGCGATTTCTACGACGCGTTTTTACGGCCGGTGCCGGAAGCGGGCGCGAAATCGCCGTCGCTGCTGGTCGTGGTTGCCGACGTCGCCGGGAAAAGCGTGCCGGCGGCGCTGCTGATGGCGACATTTCAATCCGGCCTGCGCGCGCTTTCCGCGACCCCCGCGACTCTGGATGAGATCGTCGCGGGCCTGGAGCGTTACGCGCGCGCACATAGTCTGGAAGGCCGTCGCTTCACCACCGCGTTTCTTGCGGAAATCGATCCGCAAACGCGCGCGATGCGCTATATCAACGCGGGGCACAACTATCCGATTCTGCGGCGCGCGTCGGGAAGCGTCGAGCGGCTGGAAACCGGCGGCCCGCCGTTTGGCGTGCCGCTCTTTACGGACAACGAGATTGCCTACGGCGTGGGCCGCATCCAGCTGGAGCCGGGCGATTTGCTTTTCATTTTCACCGACGGCGTCGCCGAGGCGGTGAACGAAAAGGGTGAGGAGTTCGGCGAGCCGCGAATTGTTCCCGTGATTCTTTCCATGCCGACGGGCACTGCGGCCGCGGTGTTGAATCGTGTGATGACCGACGTGAACACTTTCGTCGGTTACGCGCGGCAACATGATGACATCACCGCTTTGGTCCTGCGGATAACGACATAAGCCAAATGTTTGCGGGTGCAATTTTCTCTTTCTGAGTTAGCTCTAACTTCCAACCTCGCGTCGTTTCGCTCATAATCGCAACATGGAAGCCCTCGATCTCGCGAAGCACATCGATCGCACGCTGAAGGCGGCTGGCCATCAGGCATACTTCGTCGGCGGATCCGTGCGCGACCTCCTGCTCGGGCGCGAACCCGCGGACTACGACATAGCAACAGACGCGACGCCTGATCGAGTGCGGGATTTGTTTTCAGGATTCTCTTCGGTAATTGACGTCGGTGCGAAGTTCGGCGTCATGTTAGTGGCAGACCCGGAGCGAAACATAGAGGACCCCGTCTTGACTGTCGAGGTTGCGACGTTTCGCTCGGACATCGGCTACAGCGATGGGCGCCATCCCGATCAAGTGGTGTATGCGTCGTCGGCACGGGAAGACGTGCAGCGTCGCGACTTCACGATCAATGGCTTGTTGCTCGATGCTGAAACGAACGAGGTTCTCGACTACGTCGGTGGTCGGGACGACCTGCGCGCGGGAATTATTCGCGCCATAGGCAGGCCTGAAGTGCGTTTCCGCGAAGACAAGTTGAGGATGCTTCGCGCCGTGCGCTTCGCCGCGCGATTCGGCTACACGATAGAACCGGAAACCATGCGCGCGATTCAGAAGCTCGCTCTGGAAATCGGCCAGGTCTCCGCGGAGCGGCTGCGCGACGAATTCACCAAACTGCTGACGGAAGGTGCAGCGCGCCGCGGCTTTGAATTGCTGGACGAGACGCACCTGCTGCCCCACCTTCTGCCCGAGATCGCGCAGATGAAGGGCGTCGAGCAGCCGCCGCAATTCCATCCGGAAGGCGACGTATGGATCCACACTCTGCTGATGCTGGAAGGCCTGCCGCCGCAAAGTTCGCCGACTCTCGCCTGGGGCGTTTTGTTGCACGACGTGGGTAAGCCTCCCACGTTTTCGCCACCTTCAGGGCCGAGTGGGCGCATCCGTTTCGATCGTCATGTGGAAGTGGGCACGCGGATGGCGGAGCAGATCTGCGAACGCCTGCGCTTTTCAAATGACGACACGGCGCAGATCGCCTCCTTAGTGGCCAATCACTTGCGGTTCAAAGACGTGCCACAGATGAAGCGTTCAACGCTGAAGCGCTTCGTGCGGCTCAACCGCTTTGAAGAGCATATGGAGCTGCACCGGCTGGATTGCTCCTCGAGCCACCGCAATCTGGAGAATTATGAGTTCATGCGACGTTTCCTGGCGGAGACGCCCCCAGCGGAGGTACGCCCGGTTCGGCTTCTGACGGGCGACGACCTGATAGGCTTGGGGTTCCGGCCGGGGCCAAAATTCAAGGAGATCTTGGAAGCGGCGGAGGACGCTCAGCTGGAGGGCAATATCAGCACTCGTGAAGACGCCGTGATCTGGGTTCGGAGGTATTATCGGGCGCCTTCTCCATAGCGTAATGGCATTATTATCAAACGGTTATGAACAAGAAATCGACGCAAGAAATGGCTTGTTCCTAAATCTTAGTGTGGTACTATAAGGTTGCTTGCTTAACGGCGACGAAAGTTATGGAAATCTTTTTCCAGCCTTCTGCATCTAAGCTTTATGGCAGCCGATTAGCTGCCTGATGGGTCGACTAGCTTTGTAGGCCCAGGGAGAAAATGGTGACTAAATCGAATAGGGTTATACCGAACGAACTGCCTATTCTTCCGGTCCGCGACACGGTTCTGTTTCCGGGAGCGGTTCTGCCGCTGCCGGTAGGCCGCGAGAGTTCGCTGGCCCTGCTGAATTCACTCGAAGGGACCGAAAAGATTCTAGGCGTAGTGGCGCAACTGGATCCTCGCGTGGAAGCGCCCACCGGGACCGACCTGCACAGCGTTGGCACTCTGGCCAAAGTCCACAAGATGGTGCGCATGCCCAACGGAAACGTAGTCGCGTTTCTGGAGGGGATTGAGCGAATCCGCGTGATGGAGGTGCTGGGTTTCACGCCGTTCATCAAGGCGCGCGTGGAATCACAGCCGGACCTGGAAGATCAACGCGACGCCGAATTGACTGCGCTCGAACGCAACGTGCAGGAATTGTTCCGCGAAGT
>Ga0070764_10000319_pt1 | contig 18305 bp, 20 predicted proteins | sample HubBroMetageWRM4_FD_67287 | JGI IMG/M metagenome (GOLD analysis project Ga0070764, IMG submission 67287) | Warmed soil microbial communities from the Hubbard Brook experimental Forest, New Hampshire - Hubbard Brook CCASE Soil Metagenome WRM 4 | ecosystem: Environmental > Terrestrial > Soil >... | reverse complement strand
AGCGAACAAGTAGCCGCTTTTTCCTTCCGCGTATGCACGCATCAACAGCGCCAGTGGTTCGGCGATGTCAACTTCACGGATTGCAGCTGGGGTCTTTGGGTCCCCTAGCAAATCCCACCTCCATGCTAGGTTCCAAAAACACGATGGCATCGATTGATGCGAATTCGGATGCAGGAGCGAACAACAAATAACGAATAACGTCAGAACCGTGCATCCAATCAGCTATACAGAACTTATTCCACAGGTTGAGGGCATCGGTACTGAAGTCGGGCGTCGTACTACATGTCAAAAGTAGATTCACAAATCAAAGATGCTGACTCACTTGGGAACTTTTTCCCCGCTAATTCTGGGAAATATGAAGCGTGGTTTTGCACGGGCTTCCTGTGCCATCAAAATCGATCATCGAGATGTACCTCTTCCCAGAAAGACTTTCGTAGACCAACTGCACGTCTTCACCATTGACTTGTCCAAACGAGCCGATAAGTTCGTAGGTGTCCTTGGCCTGAGAGTCTCCCGGCGCAACACAAATCCCTTTAATGCGCCTTCCAAAGTTTGAGTCAACCTTTGATGAAGCCGACAGGTACGGGGTCTGACTCCGACCTTTCACCAGTTGCAGGTTCAACGCTGATCCGTTGCCGATGTTTACGACCCAAAACGTAGCGCCCTTCCCAGCGAGCGTCAACGCTGGCCTGATTTGTGCTTCGAGTTGGTCTTGAGCGATGGTCACCTGCCGCCGCATTACTTCGACTTGCTCATGGGTCGCCGATATTTGACTTTGACTCTTCGTGACCTGAGCTTGCGCCGCGCGTCTTAGCTCCCGAGTCTCCCAGAGGTACCAAGTGATCAGAAGAACATTAGCCGTCAAGAGAATATCTTGGAAAATCATGGCACAAGCGACGACGTGCTGATCGTTCATACCTATTTTTCCTTCTTCGTGAAGTAGAGGCGAGTGAGTTCGGGTTTCTCCAACTTCCTTATCTTCCTGTAATAGTCGACGAAGTTCGCATTCCGGTTATTCGTGAATGGGTCGTCAAAGCATATCGGGCACTTTGCCGGGACACCAGCGGGATGCTCAGCGCTCAAATCGTACACAACTTCCGTCTTGCATTTATCGCACACGACCCCGACCTTCTGAATATCAAGTGGCCCTAAAACGTAGTAATCATCCATTATTGGCTCCTTTCCATTCACCAAAATTGTACTCCGAAGTAGCGAAGGCGATGGCTGTCCGCGCCGGGAGTGAATGATGAGCGCGGGTGGTAGAATTTTGGATATGAACCCGACTCAATTAGCGAACATGGTCTTGCGGGAAGGACCCGACATTCACCCCGCCTCTCTTGTGAATAAAGCAGCGGAGTTCTTGCAGGCCGAACGCAACGGAGATGCCACGGCAAGTGCGGCTGAAGAGACCTTCATGGCGGAATACAAGAAACTACGCGCCGCACGAGGGAAGAGAGAGGCAAGGGTGGACGATGTGGTCCGGGCTATGGACCCTAAGAGGAAAGTCGTTCCCATACCGTGACCACGCGCCCTCTCGCGCCCATCCGTCGTATAGCCCCTATAGCCCAGCCGAGGGCGATTTCCAGAAGAAGAGCGCCCGTAGGCGACTCACGATACGGCACTTAGCGTTTTGAGCATCACGGTTCGTAGCCAGACGCTCTATCCAGCTGAGCTAAGGGCGCAGTTTTATTTTGGCAGGAAGACTTGCTGAAGAATTATAGCGGAAGTCGTTCCTTGCTGCTAAGCTCCTGGCGGCCATCTGCCGAAATGCCTAAACGTGGCAGCGTTCGACCCCGATGGCCCTGCGCCGCTCCCCGTAAGGTCTTTCGCCTACCTCGCCGGACAACCCATCAGTCCACTCGTTTGGCCCTTTCCACATGCCTTCGGCCCCCGCGTTGCCCCGCGTCCAGCGCCCGAAGTAATTCTTTCCCGGCCCAGAGCAATTCCTACAAAGCAGGGTGGGGAACACGCTTGTATTTTGAGTGGCTTAGAGACGGCACGCCATGTGCTTATGTAAAGACCAGACGAAGTGGCGCGCAACGGGGCGTTCCAACGACGACTTCGGCCAGAGGTTTTCTTGGGCGCCCCTTGCAATTAAGCTCTCCCCCACAGCCTTCCCCCAACCCCTCGTCCGCGCTGGCTCTAAGCCAGCGCTATGCGTTCCCGGACGTCGACTCCAGCCTGACGCAGGAGTCCGGCCACAGCCTCCGCCTTAAGGCGGGAAGCATCAAACTCCACCCGTACCGTGCGCTCCGACTCCTTGAAATCCACCCGCCGCACACCGTAGACCTCGCGCATCCCGTCGATGGCCCGCAATTCGTTCTCGCCAGGCGCGGTGCCGTAGCGAAAAACCACGTCCAGATAAGTCATGGGATAATCCTTTGCTCCGATAAAGGCAGACGACCAGGCGATCCGCCGGGCCTGAATCCAATATAAAGCATTGTCCATCGAAGGAGACAGTAGCAGCCGGTTCCTCAACGTGGAGACCTGGAACGTGGAGAGCTGGGGAAAAGCCCAGGAAAGGCCTGCACTGACGTGGAAGAGCGGCGCTTCAGCGCCGCGAAACGGTCAAGGATCATGTGGGCTTTAGCCCCTGAGGAATCGAACGCCCGAATGCCCACGAACTCGCCCAATCCATTGCCCGCACTCGAACGCGACCCAGTCTGCGGGATGAACGTAAATCCCGCGACCGCGAAACATGCCTGCAAGCATGGCGGGCAGGATTACTATTTCTGCTCCGCTGCCTGCGCGGAAAAGTTTGAGGCAGACCCGCCGAAATATCTGGCCACGACGGCACCAACGCGCTCGCCCCGCTCAGCTGCGCTTGGGACCCAACCCTCGACGCGCCCGGCCGCAGGCCCAACGTACGTGTGCCCCATGTGCCCCGAGGTCCACGCAAATAAGCCCGGTGCCTGCCCTTCGTGCGGAATGGCACTCGAGCCGGAAGTCCCGCAAGCCTCCGCGCGTATCGAATACACCTGCCCCATGCATCCCGAGATCGTGCGGCCCGCTCCGGGGTCGTGTCCGATCTGCGGTATGACCCTCGAGCTCCGCACGGTCACCGCTGTCGCCGAAGAAAATCCTGAACTGCGCGATATGTCGCGCCGCTTCTGGGTGAGCCTCGCACTCACCGTGCCCCTGATCTTGCTGGACATGTATCACATGATGCCGGGCCTGGGAGTGCAAGCCACATCCGAGTCAGGATCGCTCTCCTGGATCGAGTTGGTGCTGGCCACGCCAGTCGTTCTGTGGGGAGGCTGGCCGTTCTTCCAGCGTTTCTGGACTTCGCTCGTCAACCGCAGCCCGAACATGTTCACCCTGATCGGCATGGGTACGGGCGTTGCTTACATATACAGCGCAGCTGCCACGTTTACGCCCAACTTTTTCCCCGTGACGCCGCCCCACGTCCGCGGATTCCCTGATCTTTATTTCGAAGCTGCGGCCGCCATCACCACTCTGGTCTTGCTCGGGCAAGTCCTGGAACTGCGCGCCCGCAGCCGCACCAGCGCCGCTATTCGCGCCCTGCTCGATCTCAGCCCACAAGCCGCACGCCTGCTCAACGCTGATGGAAGCGAGAAGGATGTCCCGCTCGAGCAAGTTAAGTCCGGAGACCGTCTGCGCGTTCGCCCCGGCGAGAAAGTCCCGGTCGACGGAGTTCTTCTCGAAGGCCGCAGCTCGATTGACGAGTCCATGATTACCGGCGAATCCCTCCCCGTCGAGAAATCACCCGACAGCAAAGTCATCGGTGCGACTATCAACGGCACCGGCTCATTCGTCATGCGCGCCGAGCGCGTCGGCAGCGAAACTTTGCTGGCGCGCATCGTGCAACTAGTTGGCCAGGCCCAGCGCAGCCGCGCTCCCATCCAGCGGCTCGCCGACCGCGTCGCTACATGGTTCGTGCCTGCGGTCGTAGCGATTGCGGTGATCACCTTCCTCGCATGGTCGTCGCTCGGTCCCCAACCGCGTCTCGCCCACGCGCTCGTGAACGCAGTCGCTGTACTCATCATCGCCTGCCCCTGCGCTCTGGGACTCGCCACCCCAATGGCAATCATGGTCGGCGTGGGCCGAGGCGCGCGCGCCGGCGTGCTCATCAAGAATGCCGAGGCTCTGGAGATTCTCGAAAAAGTCGACACTCTGGTAGTCGATAAAACCGGAACGCTAACCGAAGGCAAGCCGCGAGTCATGAGTTATTCCCAAGCGCTGGCGGACGATCCCGAACTGCTGCGACTCGCCGCCAGCCTGGAGCGTGCCAGCGAACATCCCCTGGGAACCGCCGTCGTCGATGCCGCCGTGAGTCGCGGCCTGAAGCTTTCTCAGCCCCAAGAAATCATCTCCGTTACCGGCAAGGGCATTGTTGGCGTTGTCGACGGAAGAAAAGTTGCGGTCGGCAGTCTCGGACTGATGATAGAGGTCGGAGCTCTGCAAACGCCTTCCATTTCGGCGCTGAGGCCTCTGGACGGCACAACTCTGTGTGTGGCTATCGATGGCAACTACGTCGGCAATCTCGGAGTCACAGACCGGATTAAACCCTCCACACCCGACGCATTGCGGGATCTCAAAGCTCAGGGCATCCGCATCGTCATGCTCACTGGCGATAACTCCATCGTGGCGGCGGCGATTGCCAAGCAACTGGGCATCAATGAATTCGAGGCCGAAGTCCTGCCGGAAGGAAAGTTAGAGATCATCCGTAAACTGCAAGGGCAGGGAAGAGTGGTAGCGATGGCCGGCGACGGCATCAACGACGCCCCCGCGCTCGCGCAAGCCGATGTGGGCATCGCCATGGGCACCGGCACCGACGTAGCCATGGAAAGCGGCAGCATCACGCTGGTGAAAGGCGATCTCACCGGCATACTCCGCGCCCGCAAGCTGAGCCAGGCCACCATGCGCAACATCCGGCAGAATTTATTCTTCGCTTTCGTCTACAACGCAATCGGCGTGCCCATCGCAGCAGGAGTGCTATACCCGTTCTTCGGCCTGCTGCTCAGCCCCATCTTCGCCGCCGCCGCCATGAGCTTCAGTTCGGTTTCAGTGATCGCCAATGCCCTGCGCCTGCGCAATGTGAAGTTGTGATCGTGCGGGTCGGCCTGCTGTGAGCGGGCTAATGTCTCGTCCCACGATCCATCACCGCTACATACCATTCGGACGCTGGCGAATCAACGAGAGGAACTCGGACCGCGTTTCTTCTTCATTGCGGAAGGAGCCGAGCATGGAGGATGTCACGGCGGCGGAATGCTGCTTTTCCACGCCGCGCATCATCATGCAGAGATGCCGGGCCTCGATGACAACGCCTACGCCTTGCGGTTCGATTACTTTTTGGATGGTCTCGGCGATTTGCGTGGTCAGGCGCTCTTGAATCTGCAGGCGGCGGGAGAACAGTTCCACCAGGCGCGGCACTTTGCTCAACCCGATCACCTTGCCGTTGGGAATGTAGGCCACGTGCACTTTGCCGAAGAAAGGCAGCATGTGGTGCTCGCACAGGCTGAACATTTCGATGTCTTTGACGATCACCATCTCATCGTAGGTGACGGTGAAGAGCGCGCCTTTGAGCAGAGCTTCAGGATCTTCGGTGTATCCGCGCGTGAGGAACTGCAGGGATTTGCGAACGCGTTGGGGAGTCTGTTGGAGGCCTTCGCGTTGCGGATCTTCGCCGAGGCGGACGAGCATCTCCTGTACCAGGTCTTCAAAGCTGGCGCTGGTTATCGTGGCGGGTTCGGTTGAGGGTTTCATAGTCTGGTTAAACATGGTTTGGTTAATTGTGTAATCGAATAGGTTTTGAAACCTTATCCTGCGTACTCGAAGGAATTCATCATCGTCTCTTCCAGTCGTACTCTCTCCAGATGCGCGAAGTGGAAGCCACGGTGCACTATTTCGTAAATCTGGATGCAGAGATTTTCAGTCGTGGGCACCTCTTTAGTGAATTCTTTCATCGTATTCAGGTTCTCGTGTCCGTAGCGCGAGACGACTTCCTTTTCGATAAAGGTGTCGAGATCGGTCAGGTTGCAGACCATTCCGGTCTTGTCATCGACCGGGCCGCTCACCGTTACTTCGACGACATAGTTGTGGCCGTGGCCGTAGGGATTGTTGCATTTGCCGTAGGTCGACTGGTTCTCCTTCTCCGACATGGCTTCACTGTGCAGGCGATGCGATGCGGAGAATAGGTAGCGGCGCGAGAGGTGCGCCTTCATCTGCTTACCTCAGGAAGAACCTCTACCACAGGCGGCAGAAGAGTCCAGAGGGTCCTGCGTCGCTTTGTCTTCATGCTTCTCCGTAGAAATCTACGAATAGATCTGGAGTTTCGTAAACCCTTACGCGGTGCAGTTTCGCGTGCTTAAGCTTTGAGTCCAGACGCTGCCATACCGCGATGGCAATGTTTTCCGTGGTCGGGATCTTATGTAGAAACTCGGGAACCTCCTTGTTAAGGAATCGGTGATCCATGCCGTCCAGCACCTCGCGATGCATAACCTCTTTGAGTTGCTTGAGGTCGACCACGAAACCGGAGCGCGGATCGACTTCTCCCTTTACCGTCACTTCGAGAGTGTAGTTGTGGCCGTGGCCGTTTGGGTTGTTGCACTTGCCGAAGATGCGGCGGTTTTCTTCCGGAGTGAAGTCCGGGTTGTGGTAATAGTGCGATGCGGAAAATTCTGCTTTGCGGGTGAGATAGAGCATAAGAATCAGTGGCCAGTTGTCAGTGGCCGGTTGCCAGCAAACACCTTTCATCAGAATATTCGCGGCCCTTCCATGAGACAGCGCCATGTTTATGGGCGTTGTTCGAGCACAGTAATAGATATGAAAAAAGAGGGAGTCCGAATACCGCCAGTGCATTGGCGTCCCAGGCGAAATGCGCGCGGCGGATTCTCCTGAGGAACAACGAATACAAGATCACGCCCAGCATTCCCGCTAGAACCGCGGGCTGCCGGTGCCCGCGAAGAGCGCTGGCTAAGCTGATGGCGAAGCTGGCAACGATCAGGACAAATTCGATGCCGCGGAGCGCCGCGAGCTGCAAGGGCGCCGGGAATAAGAGCGCGAGGTTCTTGGTCCAACCTTCGCGGAGTTGGGTGAAGCTGCGGTACATGCGGGTGCGGACGGCGTCGCCCCCGTAGCGGAAGAATATTTTTCTGCCGGACCGCTTCACGGCGCGGGCCAGTGCCACATCTTCCAGCAGAGTTCCGGCGATTGCGGCGTGTCCGCCGACGGCGTCGTAGGCTTCGCGCGTGATCAGGATGTATTGGCCGTTGGCGGCTGCCGCCGGAGAGTTGGGGTCGCTCACCTGGGATGGCCGGAAGCTGGCAGCCAACTCGGCGAAGATCACCGGCATAACAGCCTTCTCCCACGGAGTTTTCACGATCTGCTCGGGTGAGTAAGAGAGTAAGGCGGCGCCGTGGCGCCTGGCTTCTTTGAGGCTGCGGGCTAGCGAGCCCGGCAGGTGAATAGTGTCGGCATCGGTGAACAACAGCCATTCGCCGCGCGCTGCTTTGGATCCTGTAGTGACGGCGTTGTTCTTGCCGGTCCAGCCCGCGGGAAGTGGGGCAGCTTCGATGACTCGAACGTCATTGCCTCGAACCTGCTGGCTTGAGAACGAGGAAGCGATGGCGCGGGTGCGGTCGGTAGAGTGATCGTCGACCACGATGATTTCGAGAGGCACGGCGTCGCTCTGGGACACCAGTGACTGCAGGCAGGCGCCCAGACAGGCTTCTTCGTTGCGCGCCGGCACGATCACCGACACCAGGGGACGAACGGAAGCTGTGTCTATCGCAGGCATACGCCGAATCCATTATTATAGCTGGGTGCGATCGATGATTCGCTTTAGAGGTGTGGCTGCGCAGATATTCGTTCCGCTGGCGCTTCTGCTGGCGCTGTCGGGCTGCTGGCGCGGATCGCGTCCGTCGCGGATCGGCTCGGCGGCGCCCGATTTCACCGTCCACGACTCCAATCGGACGGTAACGCTCAGCCAGCTTAAGGGACAAGTCGTGGTGTTGAATTTCTGGGCGACCTGGTGCCCGCCATGTATTGAGGAGATGCCTTCACTGGTGCAGATGCAGGAACGGATGAAGTCGAAGGGCGTGACGGTGCTGGCGGTGAGTGTAGATGCGGACGACAATAGCTACCGGCAGTTTCTGCGAGAGCACAATGTGAATCTGCTCTCGGTGCGGGATGCCGACCAGAAGAGCAACGAGCTGTACGGAACCTCCAAATTTCCCGAGACCTTCGTTATTGACCGGAACGGTGTAGTGCGACGCAAGTTCATTGGCGCCGTGGACTGGACGGACCCGGAGGTCATCGACTTCCTTGGGAGGCTGTAAGACAGCCGTTACTGATAGGCATACGGATACCGCCGCGCCCGCTCCGGAAAAAGCTTCACCATCAACGCCCCGGAAATAAATCCACCCACGTGGGCCCAGAAAGCCACTCCGCCCATGTTCTGCCGGTGCACGGCAAGTGCGGTTGCGGTACCGCTCAGGAAGTTCCCCACGAACCAGATTCCGAGCCAGATCCACGCTGGTATCCATAGAAAGACAAAAATAAGCTCGAAAATCCACGTCAGAACCCGGGCCCTCGGATACAAAACGAAGTAAGCTCCGAGCACTCCGGCGATCGCCCCGCTGGCCCCCACCGTGGGCACGTTCGAGTTCACGTTCACCAGCACCTGCGTGCCCATGGCAATCAATCCGGTGAGAAGATAAAACAACAGATAGTTGAAATGTCCTAGATAATCCTCGACATTGTCGCCAAAAATATAGAGAAACCACATGTTCCCGATCACGTGCAGCCACGACCCATGCAGGAACAGTGATGTGAAGTAGGGAAGTACGATCGCCGGCAACGGATACCTGTGCGAGCCCGACAGAAACAAAGCCAGATGCGACGGCACCACGCCGAACTGATGAATCAGCAGCTCCAGGCTCCGGGGATCGAGCATGAACTCAAAGAAAAAGATCACCAGGTTCAGCCCAATCAAAAAGTAGTTCACCCAGGGTGTGCTGTAGCGAGGCTGGTCGTCACGAATGGGAAGCATAAGAAGTCTGTTAACTTAGTAATTGAGCAATTTTACTGCGGAAGAACTCCGGGGCATGCAGTGACGTGCAAGAGCATGCAGTGACGTGGAAGAGCGGCGCTTCAGCGCCGCGTAAACCATCCACAATCTTTGCAGGCTTTAGCCCCCGAGCAATCGTCCCCCTTCCGGGATCACCAATTATTCAATTACCAAACTATCAAATCCTCTCATGAATGGCGTAATCATCGTCGACAAGCCCGCTGGTTGGACCTCGCACGACGTGGTCAACCGCATGCGCCGCATTCTAGGCCAGCGCTCCATAGGCCATCTCGGCACCCTCGACCCGCTCGCCACCGGCGTCCTCCCGCTCGTGACCGGCGGCCTGACCCGCCTAGCGCAGTTCTACACCGCGTCCGAAAAGACTTATGAAGGCGTGATCCGCTTCGGCTTCGCCACTAACACGTATGACGCCGACGGCGAACCGTTGAGCGCCGATGTGGGGACAGCCGCCCCCGGCTGTCCATCGGGCCAAAGGCCCGATCTCAGCCTTGATGCCCTTCACAAACTCGCCGCTGAATTTCAAGGCATAATCGAGCAAGTCCCGCCACCATTCTCCGCCAAGAAAATCCACGGTGTCCCAGCCTACAAGCTGGCACGAAAGCAAAAAGAGGTTGTCCTGAAGCCGGTTCAGGTCGAGATCAAGGAATTCATCATCCTCTCAGTCGAGGGAGAGCGTGCCCGCTTCCGCGCCCGCGTATCCTCGGGAACCTATATGCGCTCGGTCGCGCACGAGATGGGCCAGCGCCTCGGCCCCGGAGCCCATCTCGAATCCCTCCGCCGCACCGCCGTAGCCGAATTCAATATCACCCAGGCCCACACCCTGGAAGAAATTGAAAGGCAGATGAAGGGAGATCATGAGGGGAAAGAAAAGACACAACAAAAGAGGGAACAAGTAGGGGAGGAAACGCCAAAAGTAAAAATTAAAGTAAAAATTAAGCCTTGTCATTCCGAAGCGGCGCCAGCCGCAGAGGAACCTGCTGTTCCCAGCCAGGAAGGCATATCCGCTCTCTTCATCCACCCCCGCCAACTCTTACCGCAGCTTCCGTCCGTCACCGCCGATGAAGCCACCGCCGCCCGCATCCGCACCGGCCGTCCCGTTAACCTCCCCGAACTGTCCCGCGCCCGGCAGGTGAAGGTCTTCCAAGGCCAAAGCGAACTCATAGCCATAGCTACCCGAGTAGCAGGAACCCTTTTCCACCCCAAAATCGTATTCGCCCCAGACCCATCCTCGTAGCCAGCCGCGCGAATTACCCAAGGATCCGAAGCGGACTCAATGTCCGATAACAGGTATTATGTAAAGTGGCAAGAGGTTGTCCCGGTCGAATCCGTACTCGGGATTTGTTGCGCTGATAGCTGACAGCTGAGAGCCGCCAGCCTACATCTTGTACTTCCCCAGATCCTCGTCGTTCAGCCCTTCCAGATACTTGCGCAGCTCCTCGGCGCTCACCCGATCCGACATATTTGCCGCCTGCTTTGAGTTCTTCAGCACCACTTCATCCACAAATATCGGACAATCCACCCGCAGCGCCAACGCCAGCGCATCCGACGGCCGCGAGTCAATGCTGATCACCTCGCCGCTCCGCTCCAGCCAGATGACCGCATAAAACGTGTCCTCGCGCAACTCCGTAACCACCACCTTATGCACCTGCGTCTCCAGCCCGGTCAGCACATTCTTGATCAAATCATGCGTCATTGGCCGCGGCGTGTTCACCTTCTCCATCTCCAGCGCAATCGCATTTGCCTCGTAAACCCCCACCCAAATCGGCAGCACGCTTTCTCCCGCCACATCCTTAAGGATCACAATGGGCATATTACTCACGGGGTCCATCAAAAGACCCCGGATCGTCATCTCAACCTCCATCGTGACCTCCTTGGCGGCGCTCCGCGTAATGCGCCGACATTCTTCGATTCTTATACCACCATTTCGCCAACCAGGCTGTTGGGAAAGCTGGTCGTTGCCCTTACCGGGACGTACATTCCCGCCCTGGGAGCCGCGGTCTCCGGCGCCGTAAAATTCAGGGTTTTGTTCTGCGAAGTGCGGCCGATCCACTGCCCGCGCGATTCATTTCGTCCTTCAACCATCACTTCCAATGTCGTACCTATGTATTTCTTGTAGCTAGCGCTCTGGATCTCTCTCTGTCTTGCCATCAACACCTCGAGCCGGCGCACCTTCTCTTCATCCGGAATGGCATCCTCCAGCGCCAGCGACGGCGTATTGGGACGCGGAGAATACTTGAACGTAAACACGGAGTCGTAGCCGACTTCGTCTAGCAACGACAAAGTTTCAGCGAAGTCTTGCTCCGTCTCTCCAGGAAAGCCGACGATCATATCGCTCGTGATGCTGATCTCGCGCTTCGCCGCCTTCATCCAGGCAATGCGTTCCAGATACTGCTCCCGCGTGTAGAGGCGCTGCATGGCGTTCAGCACGCGGTCCGAACCGCTTTGCACCGGCAGATGCACATGGTCGCAGAGCGTGGGGACGGCGTCGATGGCCTCGATGATGTCGCGCCCGAAGTCTCGGGGATGGGAGGTCGTAAACCGCACTCTTCGGATTCCCGGCACCTCTCCCACCGCCGCCAGCAACTCGGCGAAACTTCGTTTCTTCCCGGACGATTCGCCCGTCGAATCTTTATAAGAGTTCACGTTCTGGCCGAGGAGTTGAATCTCCGTGTAGCCGAGATCGGCCATCTGGCGGGCTTCGGCGAGCACTGACTCCGAAGTCCGGCTGCGCTCTTTCCCGCGGGTAAACGGCACAACACAGTAGGCGCAGAACTTGTCACAGCCTTCGATGATAGTGATGTATCCTCGATGCGGATTCGTGCGCGCCGTGAAATCTGTCTCAAAACATTCGTCAGTCTCGCGATCGTCGAGCCCGGTAATCCGCACCAGGCTTTCGGCTTTCGGGCTTCGGGCTTCGGGCTTCCCTGCCGCGAGTTGGGCGCTTTCTAACTGCGACAGCATTTGCGGCAGTTTGCGATAGCTGGCCGATCCGCACACAAGAGAGACATGCGGCGCACGCTCGAAAATCTTTTCGCCTTCCTGCTGCGCCACGCAGCCCAGCACGCCAAACTTCTTGCCCATGGCCACCAACTTCTTATAATCGGCCAGCCGATGAAACACCTTCTGCTCCGCCTTATCCCGGATGGAGCAGGTGTTATACAGAATCAAGTCGGCCTCCTGCACCGTCTCCACCTGCCGGTATCCTTCATGCACCAGCGTTCCAATAACCTTTTCCGAGTCATGGACATTCATCTGGCAGCCAAAGGTCTCAAGGTAGAACGTCTTGTGCGCGGCCGAGGACATATTCATAAGTATAACCGCCCCTTGTCATCCTAAGGCCCGCGTTCTTTGCGGGCGGAGGACCTATGGATTCGTCGGCAGCATTGGCAAGGCCGGCAAATCCCATAGGTTCGACGCGAGGACATCGCGCGGCAGATTCCGTCTATTGGGTCGCGGCGACAAGGTCGAGGAACGCCCGATGCACGCGTGTGTCTTCCGACAACTCAGGATGGAAAGTCGCAGCCATCGCTCTTCCCTGCCGGACCGCAACCGGAGCTCGATCTGCACCTTCGGTCGCGATTATTTCAACGCCCGCGCCGACGCGCTCAATCTTCGGCGCGCGAATGAACACCATTTCGAGGCTTGAGCCCGGCTTACTGCTGAGAGAACTCTGAAGCAGGTGCCCTTCGCGAATCGAGCTGTCAATCTGGCGGCCGTAGGCGTTGCGCCGGATGCGGATATCGATCGCGCCCAGCCCGGCCTGCTGCGGGTTCTCGACCTCGTTCGCCAATAAGATTGCGCCGGCACAGGTGCCGAAGGTCGGCTTCAGGCGCACGAACTGTTTCAACTTTTCAAAACCTTCTTCCCCCAGCAATTTCAGAAACGTTCCGCTTTCGCCCCCGGGGATGACCAGCCCGTCGATCTGCTCAAGTTGCTCGGGCTTCTTTATGAGCACAACTTCGGCGCCCAGCTCTTCGAGCCGGCGGCGGTGGGCGTCGAAATCGCCCTGCAGTGCTAGCACTCCGATTTTCATGCTGATTAGATTTTACCGGATCGACGCTGCGAACCCTGCCCACCTTCGCGAAACCGGGAGGGCCGGCAGCGGCTCAGTTCCCTACCTCATCTTACTCCGTGCTACAATGTAAGCACTATGCGACAGATTACATCGGTAAGCACAAAAGGCCAATTCGTCATTCCTTCGGAGATGCGGGAGTTGCTCGGAATCAAGCCTGGCACACGCATCTCAGTCACACAGGAGGGTTCGCGCATTGTCCTGGAACCGGTGTCGGAAGAACTGGTCGATAGAACGCGCGGCCTTTTTTCCGGCAAACCTTCCCTTTCCCAGGAACTGAAGCGCCAGCGGCGGCAGGAAAAGAATAAATGGTGACGTATGTCCTCGATTCGAGCGCAATCTTGCGCTACCTCGATGACGAGGCAGGCGCGGCGCGGGTCGCGGAAATCATCAAGTCTCATCTCGCGGGAAGGTGCGCGGCAATGATGGCGGCGTCGCATTGGGGCGAGGTGGCCGGGATTATCTGCAAGGCGCATGGCCATGATGCGATGGAGTTAGTGCTCTCCCGACTCAGTGCCTTTGCATTCGAAGTGGTTCCGGCGAACGCAGACCGGGCAGTTCGCTCGGCGCTGATCAAACTGAAGCGACAGATCCCTTACGTGGATGCCTTCGGGCTGGAACTCGCGGCGGAATCCAGCGACCGGGTTTTCGTGACGGCGGACTTCGACTTCAAGCCTGCCGGTCGCGATGTGAAAATTGAGTTTCTGCCAGGCAAGTAGGGGAAGTCCGAAGCAGACGCCCCGTGCCTTTTTTGTTGTCAACTGCGCCCCTCTCACCATAGTCTTCCTATTCCTCCTGGAGGGAAAGAACTATGACCACGCTGCGCCAGTTCACATTGTTCGCGGTTGTCTTTTGCTGTGTCTCGGGAGCGATACAGGCTCAACAGATACCGCCGCAACAAGAAACGCAGGCACCCACTCTCGCCGTCCGCGCTGGACGACTGATTGATGTCCGGACGGGCAAGGTTTCGACGAACGCGTACATCCTGGTCGCGAAAGATCGGATTCTTCGCATAGCCGATGCTGCTCCTGCGGGCGTGCGCGTCGTGGATCTATCCAAATACACCGTCGTCCCCGGCCTGATCGATTCCCATGCGCATGTTCTGGGCAATCCCAAGGATCAGACTTCCACTTCGAGCCTGCGCATGTCTTCGCCGCAGAAGGCGATCTGGGGAGTTCGCAATCTGCAAGTGTGGCTCGATCACGGATTCACCGCCATGCGTGACGCTTGCGAGAGTGACCCGGCCTATGGGCAGCTGGCGCTGCGCGACAGCATTGACAAAGGATTGATCCGCGGGCCGCGTATGGTTTCGGCGGGAGGCTGCATCTCGCTGAATGGCGGACACGGCGATGGCGACGTGCTGGCCCCGGATGCCGGGCTGCCGCGCGGTCCGAACATCGCCGACACCGTGGACGAGATCAGCGACGTGGTGCGGCGCGACATCAAGTACGGCGCCGACTGGATCAAGCTCATGGCCACCGGCGGAGTCATGGACCCAATCAGCGATTATCGAGTGCAGGAGCTTAGCGAAGAGCAGATGGCCAAGGCGGTTGAAATCGCGCACCGCGCCGGCAAGAAAGTGATGGCACATGCAGAGGGAGCGGAGGGCATCAAAGCCGCGGTTCGCGCCGGCGTCGACTCGATCGAACATGGCACCGTGATGGACGAGGAAGGCGCGCGTTTAATGGAAGAACATGGCACCTGGCTCGTCCCTACGTTGTACTGCTTCCAGCACGATATGCTGACCGGAACCTCCCAGGGACGCGACCCCGTCAGCTTTGCCAAGGGCGTCGCAATTCTGAAGGAGCAGGAGCCCGCCTTCCATCGCGCGCTGGCTCATCACCTCAAAATCGCCTACGGCATCGACGACGATCCTGACGTGGTGTCGAAAGAGTTTGGAGCGCTAGTGAAGGGCGGAATGCCACCGCTCGATGCACTGCGCGCGGCCACCATCAACGGCGCCGAGCTGACCGGACGCGCCAGCGACATCGGCAGCATTGAAGCCGGCAAGTTTGCCGACATCGTTGCGGTGGATGGTGATCCGCTCGCAGATATAACTGTGATGGAAAAAGTGGTTTTTGTAATGAAGGGCGGAGAGGTTTATCTGAACGACGGAAAGTAACTCTCATTTCCGCAAATAGTCAACAAGCCTGGCTTCGAATCCTGCGTCGTCTTCTGACAGTTTCGCCTGGCCAGTGGGGCGCAGAGCAAACCAGACCACCACTGCAATCATCCCGCACCAGCCTAGTAAGCGAACGACGGCGGCAATTTTCGTGTCGTAGCCGAGGACCCCAAGATCGCTGAAGATTCGAAAGAAATCGTGCTCGGCAAATTCAGGATCTCCGGTGGTGACCAGAGGCAGCACCTGGGCTCGCGCGTCCGCCATGTAGGTCGCAGTGTAGAGCCAGTTCTCGAAGAAAAAGAACAGGCAGAAAACGAATCCGCTGGTCTGGCGGTGAGTATAGAAGTATGCCGCAAGCAGAAACGGCACCAGCCACTGCAGCAGCGTGCCTCCCCATAGGCAGAGCGTCGGCCCGAACCATCGAAAAAGATTGTGGCCGCCCTCGTGGACGACCAGATTTGCCAAGTCGATGAAGAGCATTCCGCCGTTGGCATGCAAGGCATAACCAAGGAATCCAACATAGAAGATGAGCCAGCCAACCAGTGCCGGACGGGAGACTGGCTGCCAGGGCTTATCAAGCCCTATGTCGAGACCCAGTTCGTCGAAAATCGACTGCAGCGATTCGATCATACGCTGGCTGCGATTCTACGTATGAATCACAACCCATGAAAGTTACGAATGATTCGGACGGGAGGGGCCAGGCCACGCTACGTTTCTGTCCGGCATCATCGCGATAGCTCTCGTTAACGCACCTCCGCCGTAGCACCGGCGACTTTTTCCCACGGCTCGGACCGGCCTCCAAGATATTTCGAGAGGAATTCCTCCACCCGACCGTAAAAGTCGAGGTTGTTCTCGGGACGTGCAAATCCGTGACCTTCATCCGGATAAACGACGTAGATCACGTCACGTTTCTCCTTTCGTAACGCCGCCACCATCGAGTCGACGTTCGCGATTGTGACCCGCGGATCGTTTTGCCCCTGTCCGATCAGAAGTGGAGCACGGATATCGTCAACGTGGTAAAGCGGCGAGACCTTGCGGTTCAGGGCATCGTCATGATCAAAATCGCCGGCCCGCCGCCGCCAGCGAGTCATGATATTCGACCAGTAGTTCGGAAACGAGCGGAACAGCGTGGCGAGATCGGCCGGGCCAACGCCGTCCACGCCACAGACAAATAAGTCGGGACGCATCTCCAAAGCGCGCAGTGTCGCAAAACCGCCGCCCGACCAGCCCATCGCGGCAATCCGCTTCGGATCAGCAGTACCGTTGTTGATCGCCCACTGCGCTGCGTCGAAAAGATCCTCCTGAGTGCCGCGGCCCCACTCGCTGTTTCCGGCATTAAGAAAAGTCAGGCCAAACCCGGTTGAACCGCGATAATTGACCTGCAAAACCGCATAGCCGCGGTTGGCGAGAAACTGAACCTCCGGTTCGTACTCATCCTCATCCCTGGCCCACGGACCGCCATGGATACTCAGAACGAGCGGGAGATTTTTTGCTTCGACGCCGGGCGGGGTAGTCAGGTAGCTCACCAATTCCAGTCCGTCGCGGGCACGAACGATGACCGGCTTCTTCGGCGCCAAGACGAAACGCAGGAGAGCCTGATTCTCGCTATACAACAGCGTGACCTTCTTCGTGTCGCGGTCGAACGTGTAATAAGACGTGGGTGCATCACTGCGAAGAGCGGCGACGATCCATTTCCGGTCTGCATGATCGCGGCTGATGAGGTGTAGAAAGCCAGGAGCTTCGCGGCCAATCGTCTCGAAATCGGCCCGAACTTTGGGATCAAGAAAAGTCCAATGCGGTGTCGTGTAATCGAATTCGACCGCCTCGATCGCGTGCGTCGCCGGATTCCTCAGAACGACGGGCCGAAGACTCCCATTATCCGCGACATCAGATTCCGGATCCTGTGCGACCACGCTCAGCTCTTTCCCACTCTGGAGATCGACCCGGACGAGCCGTCCTTTATCCGAATGAAGTCCTGAGTGGATGATGAGGCTCTTGCCATCCGGATCGAATCCCGCGATCAGCGAACCGTTAACGACCTGGCCCATCAGAAACGAGCGTTCGAACGGCATCACCACCAGATCGCGCCAGGGTTTATCAACCGCGTCCCTCACCCGAATGATCGTTTCGGCGGTTTTGCCATTAAAAGCAGTTGCCGCGCGGATGACAAAATCGTTATCGGTCGTCCAGGTCAGCACGTCGCCTGGATTGGCGGCCTCAAGAGTAGTCGCGCCGGTCTCGAGATCGACTCGATACATGTCGAAGGCATGGCGATCGCGGAGGTTGAGCGCGACCAGAACGAAGCGGGGATGTTGCGAGTCGGTCAGGACGTTCTGCGCCCGCACACCACGGAACGGCGTCAGATCGCGCACATTGCCCGACGCCAGGTCCACGGAAAAAAGGTGGTTGACCTCGTCGCCGCCATTATCCTGCAGATAGAGGATGTGTTTCCCGTCGGCAGCCCAGGTGTACCAGAAGATGGGCCGATGCGATTCGTTCGTGATCGGTTGAGCGTGACTCGCCGGAATGGAATCCGCCCAGACGTTCAGCACGCCATTCTTATCCGGCGCAAGCCACGTGATCTGCGAACCGTCTGGCGAGATCTGCGGGTGCGCCCGCTCCGGATTTCCGAAAAGAACTTCGCGCGGAATCAGCGCAGGCAATTCGGCTCGTGCGCAACACGCCGAAAGTAGAAGGAGGGATAGAGCAATGACTCTATTCATCAGTGAAAACCCGGATGCCAGTCTCGCGCATTCGCGCCAACTCGAAACGATTTTCATATAGCGTCCCCCCACGATCGGCGTCAAAACCTGCAACGAAGAAATATAAAAGATATTCGCTATTCACTGAGGTTGCAAAGTGGTTTCCAGCAGCCCGGGCGAAAGAATATTCGCAGCTGAAATCCCACAGGCAGTCGGCTAATTCATCTTTGTCATCCTGAGGCGGCGAAGTCCTCGGCGAAGCCGAGGACTTCCAACGAAGAGACCTATGCAACTCGCGTGCAGCAACGATGCCGCCGGCAAGTGCAGAGGTCCTTCAGCCCGCAAAGGACGCGGGCT